>Ga0073928_10005462_pt1 | contig 17820 bp, 17 predicted proteins | sample PaiPotPPA55metaG_FD_76969 | JGI IMG/M metagenome (GOLD analysis project Ga0073928, IMG submission 76969) | Iron sulfur acid spring bacterial and archeal communities from Banff, Canada, to study Microbial Dark Matter (Phase II) - Paint Pots PPA... ... | reverse complement strand
GGCGGGCGCGCAGAGTGGTCTCGTCCTAAGTCCTTTTGGACTGGGCGCTTCTTAGCGCCCGGGACAGCCTCACGAACTGCGGAACGCTTCTTCATGTTCGTTCGTCGCTGGTTATCATGTTCCTTCGTCACGGGTCACCATGTTCCTTCGTCGCTGGTCATCATGTTCCTTCGTCACCGGGGGCGAAAAGTGCCCCGACTCACGCTAAGACAAATGGCGATTCCCTGTCAATTGTGGAAATCATGTATACGCAGATCTGCGTAGGGCTTACCTCGTAAGAGGAAGGAAAACCGAGGCTTCGCGAAAATAGCGAAGGAGGAGGAACGCGGCACCAACCCGTAACACAAACTTTGGTGGTGACTCATTGTCAAACTGAGCGACAAGACCAGGGCAGCTCTAATCGTTATCTGTGTCGTTATAGTCGGTGCACTTCTTTGCCGAAAAGCCGCCGTTGGCCCCTGCATAGAATCCACAAAACTTAGACCAATGGTCCGCTTTGAAAACGTCTGTATAAACCACAGTTCCATACAGGACCACGAACAGACGCCCGGCTTTATAGTCTTCTATTTGAGACGCCAGAAGATCGTACTGGATCGGATAATTCGGCCCTATGCCTGGGTAGAGAATTCCTGTAGTGAGGTCGAAAATTTTGACAGAATTGGCAAGTCTCGCTTCTTCACCGTTCTTCACAGTTTCGATGTAAAATTCAGCACTGATGGATTTCGCCGGGGTTTTTCCAGTATTTGCAATGTTGAAAAGAATAGTCAGAGGAGTGCCTTTATCTGGCATGGGTTGAATCTGGGCTCCCGCTATAGCCCAGGGTCGCTGTTCCTTCCTCATACTATCGACTTGCCTCATTGCGATGAACAACAAGCCAAATGTTATCAAGGAATAGATCACAGCGAAGATTGCCATCACGAGCGTCATTTTCTCAATCGGTTCGTAGTCCCTCCAAAAGCGCTTCTTGGTTTTCTGTTCCTCGGTTTTCTGCCCCACGGTGTTCATAGAAGTCTCCGGCCCAGAGGTAGTTTCTGGTGGTTTGTGCTTGCGTTTATGCTTGCCCACGCTGGCGTTTCCTTTTAGGCCTATATTCGCGCTAAGCTACGCTTTTTGCGCTCTCAGAATCGAGCAAGCTTACCACTTCTGCTATTGTCCACACATAGTCTGCGATGCCAGCTCATCGGCCTTGCCTAAATACCTCACCTAAAGCCTACGTTTCTGGGCAGATCGTTCCCTTTTGTGCAGGGCACTCAGAGGGGGTTTATGATTAGGTCGCATCCGAAGCCGCTATACCCTCGGCTATCCAAAGCGGCTTCCCCAAAAGGAAGCTATGACAATTGCCATAGGTATGAGATTTGACGATGGCGTGCTGCTTGCCACTGATACTGAAGTGACTCAAGGCGACATTAAAATGTCGCGATCAAAAATTATAGAGCGCTCATTCGGAAACGCAGATGCGAAGTGCATTTTTGCAATTGCAGGTGCCGTGCGATACGCGGTCATGGCGGTTGACGAAATCGCTAGCAAAATTGATGCATATGGAATTTCTTCGTACCAAGAAATAAGAGAAGTCATTAAATCCGAATTGTTGGAAATGTACCGTACGCACATCTGGCCAAATCCTCAGTCCACGAATGGAAGTTATACGTTCGATTTACTCATTGCTGTCTGGACTAGGATTGACGGCATCCACCTTTTGGTAAGTTCGGAAGACGTAATTAACGATATCTCGAGTTTTGAGTGCATCGGAATTGGTTTGACTCTAGGGAAGTACTTGCTCGAACCGATTTTTCGGTCTGCGAAGAATCATTCGGACTACTCGCTTGTCGCAAGATATGTTATTGAGGAAGTTAAGAACACGGTGCCTTACTGTGGGAAAAGCACAGATGTGCGCATTTTATTGACGGACGGCAGCAGCCCCACAGCGAATCCGTTAAACGAAAAGCAACAAGAAGAAGCGATCAAAAGCTTCTGGGCGACAGCGCGACAAATGATGATTCTGGCGGCAGACGAGAAACTTTCTAACGAAAAGTTAATCGAAGAGTTCGAAGAATTTCGCGAGAAGGTTGTGGCAAGCAGGCAATTTCTGGGATGGAAAATCACAACGGGGGGACAAACCTGCGAGCCGTCGCAAGAAATCAAGTAAAGCCAAACAAGAGGGTGGCCTCCTCGCGTGTTACGGCGAGGGGTTAGGTCGACTACGACGCAGACTTTGTATGGAACTCCGACCACGGGCTCCTAAGCTTGGCGCTCGCGTTGCAGGATGCAGCGGAAGTCTTCGTCCTCGAAGTACGCAAGTTCTCCTGGAATGCAGGAAATAATCGTACCCATGCCGCGCCCGATTGTTTCGCGGAGTGCTGCGTCCAAGTCCATTTCTTGACCGTCGAATTTCGGATCTGCTGAAATGACCCAACACTTTGGGCCGGCGCCCTTGGCAGTAAGTATTTTTGCGATCAAGGATGAATTCTGATGGCTCGGAAGGATCGGAACGATGTACATCGGATTGAGAGACTTGAAATGGGCCAGCTCAAGGCTGAACTTTGTTCGTCCGTTTTTATTGGAGAGAAAGCCGAGATACCGCTCCCGCTTCGTCGGCAGAATGAACGCTCTGACAGTTGCCTCTTCGTGGTTCATTTCAACGAATAGTAGAGCCTATGTTCGGCGTAGGTCAATCGACGGCCCCACCGTTTCAAACGCCGAAACGGTGGGGCACCCACGTCCAACTCCGGCGGGCAAAAAGCCCGCAAAAGCAACCGCAAAACCGAAAGGAAACAGCAAGTCCCTCGTCGCTTGCGCTCTGTCGGGATGACAGCTTAGATACGAAGGCAAATTCAAAGGCTGGGCACGGCCCGCCGCGGCGGGCAGGCGTGCTGTTCCCTACGGGAAAATACATCTGCGTTCATCTGTGGTTCCAACTCCTAGAGATCACTCATTCTTGATTCCCCCCACTTCCCTCTTGACATTCTCTTTGCCTTGGTCAATAGTAAACCTTATGGTTAAGCATTCAATCGGGACTCTCGACGCTACCTTTGGCGCCCTTTCCGACGCCACGCGCCGCGGCATCCTGGCGCAACTCGCTCTCGGCGAAACTTCCGTCAGCGATCTCGCCGCGCCTTACGACATGTCGCTTCCCGCCGTCTCGAAACATTTGCGGGTGCTCGAAGGCGCGGGACTGATCCAGAGGCACAAAGACGGGCGCGTGCATCGCTGCCGGCTCGCTCCCGAACCTATGAAGGGCGCCGCCGAATGGATCGCTTCCTACCGCCAATTCTGGGAGCGGCAGTTCGACGCTCTCGAGCGATACCTGGCGCAATCACAAGCGCCCGCGCAACAAAAGGAGAAGCAATCATGGCAAGCCCCATACCAGGCCCCGGTCTCTCCCTCCGGATCAAGCGCACGTTCCAGGCGCCGCGCGAAAAAGTGTGGGCGGCGTGGACCGAACGCAAAGGACTAGAGCAGTGAATGTGCCGCGACGTGCCCACGCACGATCCCAAGTACACCGAGCTCGACGTCCGGCCCGGCGGCCGCTACGCGATTGAAATCACACAGCCCGACGGCGTAGTTTACCGGGGCTTCGGAACGTTCCGCGAAGTGAAGCCGCCCGAAAAACTAGTCTTCACCTGGGCCTGGACGCGAACGCCGGAAAGCGCGAAAGAGCCGATGGAGGCGACGGACACTCTCGTCACGGTGCAACTGTTCGAGCGCGGGAACGCAACCGAGATGCTCTTCACGCACGAAGAGGGTTCGACGGCGAAGCGACGCGCGAATCTCACAACAAAGGCTGGACCGGCTGCTTCGAGGTGCTGGCAAAGTATTTCGAGGCTAGAAAGTGATAGATTCGAGGCCCTTGGACCCAAGGACAAAATCGAACAGGAGAAACAAGATGAAAAAGATGCTTTGCGTGATCGCGGTGGGGCTTTTCGCAGCGGGAATTTTGGCCGCGCAGGAAAAAGGAATGCCGCCATCGAAGCCGAACGCGGGCTTCGACCGCTACAAGACGCTCGTTGGCACCTGGGAAGCGCCGAGCCCCGAGGGCGGGGTCACCAGCAGCACGATTCGCCTGGTTTCAGGCGGCACAGCCATCGAGGAAGTTTTTCAATCGAAGTCCGACAATCAGATGGTCACGCTGTACTCGCCCGACGGCGACCGGCTGGCGATGACCCACTACTGCTCGATCGGCAACCAGCCGCGCATGGAAACGAAGGCGGCGGCCACGGCCAATCAAAGCGATTTTGATTTCTCGTACACCGGCGGAACAAACATCGGCCCAAGCGACGCGCACATGCATCACTTGGCAACGCATTTTGTCGATAAGGACCACTTTGACGAGGTCTGGACTCTTTCCGCGGGCGGCAAAGAACAGCCGTTCACGTTTCACTTCACGCGCAAGAGCTAGCCGCCGCCGACGAAGTGAACGATTTCGAAGCTGTCGTTCGGCTGGATTTGAGTTTCGCTCCAGCGAGCGCGCGGAAGAATATCGAGATTGCGCTCGATGGCGACGCGGCCCGCTGTCATCCCGAGATGCGCGAGCAAAGCCTCGACGGTGAGCCCGTCGGGCACCTCGCGGCGCTCGCCATTGATCGAAATAGTCATTTCGAAACGGTCATTTCGAGGAAGCCGACGAGGGAGTGGGCGCGGAGTTCGGCGTCGAACCGGCGGGCGGGACTTTCGATTTGCTTCGCATCGTGAAGCGGATCTCGTCTTGCCCCGCTTCCGCCATCGCTCGAATCACGAGCGCGAGATCGTTCTTGCCGAGTGGAGGAAGCGGAAACTCGACCTTCACGCGCCCCGTTCCATCGCTTGTTCCGGAATGGCGCGTTTCCTCGATTGCGCCTTCGATCGCCGCTTCCACTTGCGCGCCGGCTTGGGGCGCGCGGTCCGCGCGCCGCACGATTTCCAGATCGAGCGACACGGTTCCCGCGGAGAGCCACGAGCCGGCGTTAAGCAGCCGCACTTCAATCCCGCCCGCGCGGACCGCGCGTTCGGCCGATGCGGCGATTTCGGCGTCGAGAGTTCCCGCGCGCAGGTCGTCGATCGCGGTGCGATGCTGCTGCTCGACGAGCAGGCGCAGTTCCGCAGGGCTGAATACCGGCGACGCGGCAAACTGCCCGTAGTCGGAAGAGCGCCGGTGGACGACCATTCCATTGTGGTAGATCACCGTGTCGATGACGGGAGGAGCGGGGCCGCGGTCTTCGGTCTGGACGTGAAAGACTTTTTCGCCGACGCGCGCGTCCGTGTTGAAGCCGGAACTCATCGGGCGGCGCCGGCGTTCAGCGCAAGCGCGAGGAAAAGCGGCGGAACATGAAAATTGGGTGACATCATTTGACCAGCGCGCTCTCGGGCCGCTATTATACCAGCGTCACAAACATGAACGGCAATTACCTCGACAACTATGGTTCGTTGCTGCTGATGTTCGTCCTGGCGGCGGGGCTTTCCGGCGCGCTGCTGGCGCTGTCGGCGCTGATCGGAAAGCACAAGCGAACGCGCGAGAAAGACATGCCGTACGAATGCGGAATCCGCCCCACGGGCGACGCGCGGGAGCCTTTTTCCGTGCAGTTTTACATGGTGGCGCTGGTTTTTATTCTGTTCGACATTGAAGCAATCTTTCTCTACCCTTGGGCGCTCGTCTACCGGGAACTGAAGGTGTTCGGCTTTGTGGAGATGGTGCTCTACATTATAATTTTGCTGGCCGGTTACATTTACCTCTGGAAGAAGGGCGCGCTCGACTGGAACCGCTAGGCGCTCTCGGGAATCGTGCACATCGTGGAACCGCGGGAAGAAACCAAGAATCCGGTTGTGCGCAAACTGAGGGAATGGGACGCTCAGGCTGTCGCTGAAGTGCTAGAATTTCGCGGGGAAACGACGGTGGTAGTTCCCCGCGAGCATCTGCGGCGGGCGTCTGAATACCTTGCCGCCGAGCCTTCACTGCGCTTTTCTTTTCTCTCGGACATCACCACCGTGGACCGTTTTCCGCTGGAGCCGCGCTTCGAAGTGAACTATCACCTTTTGTCGCTCGACCGGCGCGAACGATTGCGCCTGAAGCTTCGAGTCGAGGGAAGCGACCCGACGGTTCCGTCGGTGACTTCGATCTGGCCAACGGCGAATTGGCACGAGCGCGAGAATTTCGATCTCTTCGGGATTCGCTTTGAAGGCCACCCGGATTTGCGGCGCATTCTGATGCCGGACGATTGGGAAGGCCATCCACTTCGCAAGGACTATCCGGTCGAGGGCTACCGCTGATGCGGGCAGCGAGCGTCGAGCTATGACCACAACCGTTGAAACGGCGACCGGGCAAGCGCAAACGATGGTCCTGAATATGGGGCCGCAGCACCCGTCGACGCACGGAGTGCTGCGCGTGATTCTCGAGCTGGAAGGCGAAATAGTGGTCAAAGCCGAGCCGGTGATCGGCTACCTGCACACCGGAATTGAAAAAACCTGCGAGCGGCTTACGTATTCGCAAGCGATCACGCTAACGGACCGGATCGATTATCTGGCGCCGCTTTCGAATAACCTCGGTTACTGCCTGGCGGTCGAGAAGCTGCTGGGAATTGAAGCTCCGAAGCGGGCGCAATACATTCGCGTGATGCTCACGGAATTGACGCGCATCAGTTCGCATCTGGTGTGGGTGGGAACGCACGCGATCGACCTGGGCGCGATGTCGGTTTTTTTGTACACGTTTCGCGAGCGCGAAGAAATTCAGAAGATTTTCGAGTTTGTTTCCGGCCAGCGGATGATGACGAGCTATTTCCGCGTCGGCGGACTCGCGCTCGAACCGCCTCCGGGCTATCTCGATCAGGTGCGGCGGTTCATCGACACATTTCCCGCGCGATTGGACGAGTACGAAGACCTGTTGACCCAAAACCGCATTTGGCTGGGGAGGACGAAGGGCGTGGGCTTCCTGAGCGCCACCGACGCAATCGCGATGGGCGCTTCGGGGCCGCTTCTTCGAGCGAGCGGCGTAGCGTTCGACAATCGCAAGGCATTTCCGTATTCGAGCTACGACGAATTCGATTTCAGCGTACCCACGCAAACCGCGGGCGACTGTTTCGCGAGATACCAGGTGCGCGTCGCGGAAATGCGCGAAAGCCTGAAGATCGTTCGGCAGGCGCTGGACAAAATCCCGGCCGAAGGGCCGTTCAAGGCGACCGCACCGGGGATCATTGCTCCGTCGCGCGAGGAAATGAAGACTTCAATCGAAGGGCTCATCTATCATTTCAAAATCTATACGGAAGGTTTTGCGCCGCCGGCGGGCGAAGTGTATCAGGCGATCGAATCGCCGCGAGGCGAGCTGGGCGTGTTCGTGGCCAGCGACGGCTCGAACCGGCCATACCGGGTGAAATTCCGGGCACCATCGTTCATCAATCTGCAAACGCTGCCAAAGCTATGCGAAGGGCGACTGATCGCCGACGTAGTCGCCTGCATCGGGACAACCGACATCGTTCTGGGAGAAGTCGACCGCTAATGCCGCTGCAACTGCCGCCGGCGCTGGAAGAGAAATTCACGGAACTGATCGGGCGATATCCCGTGAAGCGTTCGGCCCTGATCCCCATGATGCTGTACGCACAGGATCATTTCGGATTCCTGGGCGATGAGCTGCTGGACGAAATCGCGAGGCGCCTGAGCCTGAATATCATTCAGGTGAAGGAAACGCTCGAATACTACTCCATGCTGAGGCGAAAGCCTGCCGGACGCTATCACGTCCAGGTATGCACGAATATTTCGTGCATGCTGCGCGGCGGCAACGAACTGTACCAGCACGTTCAAAAGCGCCTCGGGCTCGGGAATAAAGAAGTTTCCCAGAGCGGCACTTTTTCGCTGGAAGAAGTGGAATGCATCGGCGCCTGCACGGGCGCTCCCGCGATTCAGGTGAACTACGATTTCTATGAAGAGCTGACCCCGGACAAGATCGACGCCATCTTCGAGGAGATTCAAGACGGGCGAAAGCCGAAACCGGTTCCGGTGATCTCCGGCGGAATTCACGAGCGGCACCCGGCGGAAGTGCCGGTGATCAGCCGCCGCTTCGGGATTCCAAACTCGAAGAAGATTGATGTTTACATGCAGAATGACGGCTATCAGGCGCTCGAAAAAGCGCTGAAACAAATGACGCCCGACCTGATCGTCGAAGAAGTGAAGAAATCGAATCTGCGCGGGCGGGGCGGCGCGGGCTTTCCGACCGGGATGAAATGGAGCTTCGTGCCGAAGGACACGTCGAAGCCGAAATACGTTCTGGCGAATTGCGACGAGAGCGAGCCGGGCACGTCGAAGGACCGTCCGTTGCTTGAAATGGACCCGCACCAGTTGATCGAAGGAATGGCGATAACGGGACGTGCCGTGGGGGCGAAAAGCGGATACGCGTACGTGCGCGGCGAGTACCGCTACGTAATCGATATCCTGGACGCCGCGATTGCGGAAGCGTACGCGAAAGGCTATCTCGGCAAGAACATTCTCGGCAGCGGCTTCGATTTCGACCTCGCCACGCACACGGGCGCGGGCGCGTATGAGTGCGGTGAAGAATCAGCGCTGATGGAATCGCTCGAAGGCAAGCGCGGGTACCCGCGCATACGTCCTCCCTTCCCCGCCGTGGTGGGACTCTACGGCTGTCCAACGGTAATCAATAACGCCGAGACGCTCAGCTCGGTGCCGGCGATTATTTTGAACGGAGGCGAATGGTACGCGGACCTGGGAACACCGAAGAACGGCGGCACGCGGCTCTATTCAATTTCCGGACACATCAACAAGCCGGGCATTTACGAACTGCCGCTGGGCTTTAACTTGAAGCGCATGATCGAGGACGTCGCGGGCGGAATGAAAGACGGTAAGAAATTGAAGGCGGTGATCCCGGGCGGAAGTTCTTGTCCGCTGATGGCGGCGAATGAAATCGACGTGGCGCTGGATTTTGACTCGGTCGCAAAGGTGGGCTCGATGCTGGGCTCGGGCGGCACGGTGGTAATCGACGAAGATACCTGCATGGTGGACGTGGCGCGGAGAATCATGCACTTCTACGCGCACGAATCGTGCGGGTGGTGCATTCCCTGCCGCGAAGGCACGACGTGGCTGCGGAAGATGCTGGACCGGTTTCACGAAGGCGGCGGGCGGCCTGAGGATATTCCGCTCATCGATGAACTCTCGAAAAACATGCTGGGGCGGACGTTCTGTCCGCTGGGCGACGCTGCGGCGATGCCTACCATCAGCATCGTGAAGAAGTGGCGCAACGAATTTGAGGATCATCTCCGCGGGAAATGTCCGTACAAACCTGCCGAAATGATTGCTACGGCGCACTAAGGCGCACGCACGCATGGCGGAAATAAAACAAATTACGTTTACGCTTGACGGCCAAAAGGTCACAACCCCTGCCGGTACGCTGGTGATTGAGGCGGCCAAACGGCAAGGCGTGGAGGTGCCGTCGTTCTGCTATTACCCAGGGCTTTCCCTTCAGGCGGCTTGCCGGATGTGCCTGGTGGAAGTGGAAAAGGCGCCTAAGTTACAAACCGCGTGCACGCTCATAGCGACGGAAGGCATGTTGGTCCGGACGAGCACCGACCAAGTGCACAAAGCGCGCAAAGACATGCTGGAATTCCTGCTATCGAACCATCCGCTCGATTGCCCGGTGTGCGACAAGGGCGGCGAGTGCGAACTGCAGGACATGACTTTTCGATATGGCCTCGATCACAGCCGCTTCATCGAAGAAAAGCTGCACTATCCCGAAGAAAAGTGGTCGCCGCTGGTTTATTACGACGCGCCACGCTGCATTCTGTGCTTCCGGTGCGTGCGCGTGTGCGATGAGGGCATGGATGTGAAGGCGCTGGGCGTGGGCGCGCGCGGAGTGCAGTCCGTGATTCTGCCGAACGAGCCGGGTCAGCTTGCTTGCGAAGAATGCGGGATGTGCATCGACATCTGCCCGGTCGGCGCGCTAACGAGCGGGACCTACCGGTACAACACGCGGCCCTGGGAGATGACATACGTCGGAAATCCGTGCACGCACTGCTCGAACGGCTGCAAGACCACGCTGGGCGTGCGAAACAATGAGATTTTGCGCGCGAACAATCGCGACCATTCCGGCATCAACGGCGAATTTCTGTGCGCCAAGGGGAGGTTCGGATTCGACTTCACGCATCATGCCGAGCGCATCCGCCAGCCGCTGGTGCGGCGCAACGGAAAACTGGAAGCGGCGAGCTGGGAAGACGCGCTGGAGGAAATCGCGCGGCGTCTGAAACAGGTGCGCGACTCGCATGGCGCGGCGTCGATCGGTGTGATCGGTTCGAACCACACGACGAATGAAGAAAACTACCTGCTGGGGCGCTTCGCGCGGGTGACGCTCGGCACGAATAATCTGGATCATCACCGCACGGCGGACTACGCCGGACTTGCGGCGGCGCTCGGGCCGAATGCCAAGGGCGCGATGGCGAGGATGACGGATGTTTACAACGCGAGCGCCGTGCTGCTGATCGGCAACGATGCGACGCTGCAGAATCCGCTGGTGGCATGGCAGATACGTACCGGCGTACGGCATCACAGTGCCCGGCTTTACGCTATCAACAGTCGAGAGAGCAAACTGCATCGGCAAGCCGCGCACCTTGTGGAGGTGGCGGCAGGCAAAGAGCGCCAGGCGCTGCGCTGGCTCGCTACCGGCGAAGGGCAATTCGACGAAAAGACGGCAGCCTCGCTTGCGGGAATGAAAGCGGCGCTCGAGAAGGAAAGCGACCTCGTCATTCTATTCGGCGCGGATATTCAGGGCGGCGCGGTTCGGGACGTTGTCGCGCTTGGCACGAAGCTTACGGGCCGGATTCGCGTGATGGCGCTGGGCGATTATGCAAATTCGCGCGGGGCGGCGGACATGGGCGTGCTGCCCGACCGCTTGCCGGGTTACGCGTCGCTTACCGACGCGGGCGCCCGGTCGAAATTTGGAAAACTCTGGGGCGGCGAAATTTCGGAGAAGCCCGGAATGACGGCGCGCGGGATGATGGAAGCCGCTACGGGAGGAAGATTAAAAGCGTTGTATGTGGTGGGCGCAAATCCGGTGAAGACTTTTGGGATTGCGAAGGCCGACCGCATTGCGGGTCTCGAACTGCTTGTGGTGCACGACATGTTCCTGACCGAGACGGCGCTTCGCGCCGATATCGTTCTGCCGGCTGCTTCGACTTATGAAAAAGACGGAACGCTGACGAACACGGCTGGTGAAGTGCAAATGACACATCGCGCGATCGATCCGCAAGGGCCGCGCAGCGATTACGATTTGCTGCGCATTCTTTCGCACCAGTTGGGCACGCTGGGCCTGGGTACTCCGATCCGGTTGCGGACGCCTGAAGCTGCGCTCGAGGAGATCCGGCAGAATGTGGCGGGATACGAGTTGTCGATGGCCGGTTTGCTCGGCGGCGGTGTGGAAGTCTCATCCGCGAGTTGCAAAGCTGTCGAGCCGTCGTACGATGTGCCGGCCGGCAGTGTGTTTTCGTCGCAGGATAATCTTTTTACCAGCGGAACTCTGGGCCGTTACTGTTCCAGGCTTAATTCGACCAACGAGGCTAAGGAAACGCCGTGGAGTTCATCACCCAGCACCCAATCCTGGTGGTATCGCTAGTTAAAATCGCCGTCCTGATGTTCCTTTTGATGACGGTACTGGCATACCTGAGCTGGTTCGAACGCAAGATCATCGCGCACATTCAGTCGCGCTGGGGGCCGTACTACGTGGGCGCGCATGGATTGCTGCAACCGCTTGCGGATGGAGTGAAATTCCTTTTTAAAGAAGATCTAACACCGCCGGCTTCGGACAAGTTTGTTTTTCTGCTCGCGCCGTTTCTGGCGCTGACGCTGGCGCTGACCACGCTGGCGCTGATTCCGTTTGGGCCTGCGACGGTCTACATTTTTGGCCACGAGACGCAGCTGGTGGTTGCGAATGTCGACATTGGATTGCTGGCGTTATTCGCCATTACCTCCATGGGCGTTTACGGCGTAGCGCTGGCGGGATGGTCGTCGAACAGCAAATACTCGTTGCTGGGGGGGCTGCGCAGCTCGGCGCAGATGATTAGCTACGAGGTGTCGCTCACTTTGTCGGTGATCGGCGTTGTGCTGGTAACGAACACTTTGAATTTCAACGAGCTGGTGAACGGCCAGCAGGGTTACTACTGGCACTTTCTTCCGCGCTGGCATATCGGGCCGCAAATCGTCGGCTTTCTCTGCTATTACACATCCGCCATCGCCGAGACGAATCGCGCGCCGTTCGATTTGCCGGAAGGGGAACAGGAACTGGTCGGCGGATTTCACACGGAGTATTCGAGTTTCAAATTCGCCATGTTTTTTATGGCCGAGTACGCGAACATGGTCACGGTTTCTTGCCTCGCGACGATTCTTTTTCTCGGTGGATGGCTCTCGCCGTTTCCGGATCGCTGGACGGTACTGCAATACCTGCCCGCGGTTTCCCTTTTCGCTTTGGCCGTGTATTTAGCTTACGACACAGTAAGGAACATGCGCGGATTCGCGCGAATTCAGCTAGCGGTGGTGACGCTGCTTGCGGCCGGTCTCGGCGCTCTGTGCCTGGCGCCGGCGGTGATGCCCGTGATTCAGGGGCCGTTCTGGTTTCTTTTGAAGATCGGATTGCTGATGTTTTTTTATGTGTGGACGCGCAGCACTCTGCCGCGGATGCGTTACGACCAGTTGATGTCGTTCGGATGGAAGCTGCTGCTGCCGGTTTCGCTGCTCAATCTGATTGTGACGAGCTTGTGGATCGTTTGGCCGCTGTTGAGGGCGCGGTGATGAGAACAATGGTCCAGACACTGCGGATGAGGACGCGCGAGTGAGCCTTCCATTTATCTTGTTCTTCGCGTTTGCGGCGATTGCCGTGGCAAGCGCGCTACTGCTGATTGTGGCGCGCGAACCGATTCACAGCGCGCTTTCGCTTGTCCTGGTGATGATTTCGCTGGCAGCACTGTATCTGCTGCTGGGCGCGGAGTTCATCGCCGCGGTGCAAATCATCGTGTACGCAGGCGCGATTATGGTGCTGTTTGTGTTCGTGATCATGCTGCTGAACGCCGGAACGGAAGAGCGGACGAATTGGAGTTCGATTGCGAAGTATGCCGGCGTGCCATTGGCGATTTTTCTGCTGCTTGAGCTGGCGCACTGGATGGCGCGAGCGGGCCCCGGCGTGGGAATCGCGAACGGAGTGGGGCGCGATTCGAACACTGCGGTTTCCACGCGCGCGCTTTCCGAGCTGCTTTTCGAGAAATACCTGTTTCCGTTCGAGGCGACTTCTATTTTGATCCTAATTGCGGTTCTGGGCGCGCTGGTGCTCGCGAAGAGAGACGAATGAGCGGAGTTCCAATTCCGTATTACCTGGTGCTGAGCGCCATTCTTTTCGGAATGGGCGCGGTGGCGGTGGTGTTCAAACGGAACATCATCACGATTTTTATGGCCATTGAGCTGATGCTTAACGCCGTGAATCTCGCGTTTGTGGCGTTTGCGCGCGCTTGGAACCAACTCGACGGGCTTGTGTTCGTGTTTTTTGTGATTGTCGTCGCGGCGGCGGAGGCGGCGGTGGGACTCGCGATTGTGATCACGATCGTGCAGAACCGCCAGACGCTGAACGTCGAACGGGTGAACCTGCTCAAGCTCTAATGTTTCTACTCGACCATCTCTGGATTATTCTCGCGTTGCCGCTTGCGGGCGCGGCGATTAATGGCTTGTTCGGCAAGCGCTGGCCGAAGTCTGCTGTGAATTCCGTGGCGGTCGGCGCGGTTTCACTTGCGTTTTTGGCCGTCGCCGAGCTGGTGCGCGAGTTTGTGCGGCTTCGTCCCGACCAGATTCCTTACTTCAAAAATTACTTTCCGTGGATGACGGCGGGGCCGTTGCACGTGGATTTCGCGCTGCAAGTGGACCAGCTCTCCATCGTGATGCTGCTGACGGTGTCGTTCGTTGGCATGCTGATTCACATTTATTCCACCGGCTACATGGCGCACGAAGGCGGCTATTACCGCTTTTTTTCGTATCTGAATTTGTTCATGTTCTTCATGCTGACGCTGGTGCTGGCCGCAAATGTGGTGGTGATGTTCGTCGGCTGGGAAGGCGTGGGACTGTGCAGCTACCTGCTGATCGGCTTCTGGTTCCTGAAGCAATCGGCAATCAACGCGGGGAAGAAAGCGTTCATCGTCACGCGGATCGGCGACTTTGGATTTACGGTCGGCATCCTGCTGCTTTTTTGGACGTTTCGATCGGTTGATTTCGGAACGATCTTCGCGAAGGCCGCCACATGGCCCGCCGAAAGCATGACGCAAGTTGGAACCCTTACGATCATCTGCCTGCTGCTTTTCACCGGCGCGATTGGAAAATCGGCGCAGTTGCCACTTTACGTCTGGCTGCCGGACGCGATGGAAGGCCCCACACCCGTTAGCGCGCTGATTCACGCGGCAACCATGGTTACGGCGGGCGTCTACATGGTGGCAAGGATGAACCCGCTGTTCTCGCGCGCCCCCATCGCGATGCTTGCGGTGGCAATCGTAGGGGCGCTGACAGCGTTTTATTCCGCAACGATCGGGCTGGTCCAAACCGACATCAAGAAAGTTCTTGCGTACTCGACTGTTTCGCAGCTCGGGTACATGTTCCTGGCGTGCGGTGTGGGCGCGTACGCGGCGGGCGTGTTTCACTTAATGACGCACGCATTCTTTAAGGGCCTGCTGTTCCTCGCAGCGGGCAGCGTGATTCACGCCATGGGCGGCGAGCAGGACATGCTCAAGATGGGTGGCCTGCGAAAGAAGATTCCCGTTACGTACTGGACCATGTTTATCGCGACGCTCGCCATCGCGGGCATTCCAGGGTTTGCGGGATTTTTCAGTAAGGACGAAATCTTAAACGCCGCAGGCTCCGGCCCTCATGCAAACGTGTGGCTATGGGGATTGGGTCTTGTCGCCGCCGGGCTGACATCGTTTTATATGTTTCGCCTGATTTTTCTCACGTTTTTTGGCCAACCGCGTTTCGACGAGCACAAAGTGCATGTCCACGAATCGCCGAGGAATATGACGGTTCCGCTGATCATTCTTGCGATTCTCTCGACGGCGGGCGGTTGGTTCGCGGCTCCGCATCTGATGCGCGGCACGGACTGTTTCGAGTCGTTTTTGCATCCGGTCTTCGCGACGTATGCGCCCGAGCATCCGGTTGGTCAGGAGGAATCGCTTTCGGGCGCGGCTGCGAGCGAGCTGGAGCCGGGTCCAGGCATGGAGTTGCTACACGCAGTCACGGGCCCGCCCGTAATCGTTGGGATCCTTGGATTGCTGCTCGCGTGGTGGTTCTACATCAAACGGCCGGAAGTGCCGAAACGGCTCGCGCAATCTTTGCGTGGCCCCTACACGCTGCTGCTCAACAAATACTACGTGGACGAAATCTACCTCGCGCTGATCGTCCGCCCGCTGCTTTGGATTTCGACGAACGTTCTATGGCACGTGATGGACGAGCGCGTAATCGACGGAACGGTGAATGGCGCGGCCATGGTCGCGCGCGAAGCGGGCGGGCAGGTGCGCGAGTTGCAATCGGGCAACGCTCGAAGCTACGCCACATGGGTGGTTTTCGGCGCCGTGGGATTCACCGTGTTGATGCTCGCACTCTGGATGGTGCGCTAGGTGCAATCGCAATCTCTATTGCTGACCGTGATCACCCTCCTGCCGCTTCTGGGCGTGCCGGCGCTGCTTTTCCTGCGCTCGGAAGATCACATCTGGATTCGCCGGATAGCGCTCGCGATCTCGATCGCTGAATTTGGGATTTCGCTCTTTTTGCTGCCTGGATTCGCAGCCGCCAATCCGAACTACCAGTTCGTCGAAAATCGAGAATGGATCGGCGAGGCAATCCATTACCACCTTGGCGTAGACGGCATCAGCCTGTTCCTCGTCCTGCTGACAACGTTTCTCACGCCACTCGCGATCCTATGCTCATGGAATTCGATTCACGAAAAAGTAAAAGGCTTTTTCATCGCGATTCTAGCGATCGAGACGGCCATGATCGGCGTCTTCGTCTCGCTCGACCTTTTCCTTTTTTTCGCTTTCTGGGAGCTCACGCTGATTCCGATGTACTTCCTCATCGGTATCTGGGGACACGACCGGCGAATTTATGCCGCGGTAAAATTCATTCTGTACACGATGTTCGGCTCGATTCTGATGCTCGTGGCCATTCTGTGGCTTTACAACCTGACGAACACGTTTGACCTGCCCACCATCCAGGATGCGCTGCAATTCAGAGTCCCGCTCCCGCCGCGCACGGAGTTGCTGCTGTTCGGAGCATTCTTCTTGGCGTTTGCAATCAAAGTTCCGCTCTTCCCGCTGCACACCTGGCTGCCCGACGCGCATACCGAAGCGCCTACGGCCGGGTCCGTGATTCTCGCGGGCGTGATGCTCAAGCTCGGCACCTACGGAATGCTGCGATTCTGCCTGCCTCTGTTTCCAGATGCGGCGCATCGGGCGGCTCCCTATATCGGCGTGCTCGCAATCATCGGCATCGTCTACGGCGCGCTGGTGGCAACGGTGCAGCACGATTTGAAGCGCCTCGTCGCATACACGTCGGTGAGCCACCTGGGATTCGTGGTGCTGGGAATTTTCGCCTTCAACACGGTTTCGATTCAGGGCGCGATCTACCAGATGCTCAATCACGGAGTTTCCACCGGCGGGCTTTTCCTCGCCGTCGGCATGCTTTACGACCGCCGTCATACGCACGAGATTAAGGAGTACGGCGGCCTTGCAACGCCGATGCCCGTTCTGATGTCGGGCTTCCTGTTCATTTCGTTGTCGTCACTTGCGCTGCCGCTGATGAATGGCTTCGTGGGCGAATTTTTGATTCTCATTGGCGTGTACCAGCGCCACGCGGCCTGGGCTTCGTGGGCTGCCAGCGGAGCGGTGCTTTCTGCAATTTATCTGTTGTGGGCGTATCAGCGCGTCGCGCTCGGTGAAGTGACGGTCGAAAAAAACCGGACGCTTCCTGATGCTTCAAATCGCGAGCGGATGATTCTCGCGACCATCGCCATTGCGATTCTCTTTATGGGCGTCGCGTCGCCACTCTTCACGCGCCGCATGGAAAGCGCCACGGACAACTTGCTTCAGCACGCGAACCACCCTCAAAACGCGTTGCATCCTAAACTCCCGCTGCCATCTGCAAGAGCTGCCGAAGTCGCGATCGCCGCCGAAGACCGGATACAGCCGTGATTCCGATTCCCGCCGAACAACTCGCCAACATCCAACGTCTCGCGCCGGAAATTGTGTTGTGCGTTTTCGGCGTCCTGATCATGTGCACGGATCCGTTCCTGCGCGCGGCTAGCAGGAAAATCCTGGGTTGGATTGGGTTCGTCGGAACGCTCGCAGCGCTGGGGTCCGTATGGTACGCGGCGCAAAATCCCGGCCTGGCCTATTCGAATCTTATTCGAGTGGACCGGTTCAGCATCTTCGTCCACGTGGTGGTGATCGCGGCTTCGGCGCTCGCGATCCTGGGTTCGCTGAATTATCTCGACGCCGAAGGCATACAGCGCGGCGAATATTACGCACTCGTACTGTTTGCCACTGCGGGCATGGGAATTCTGGCGGGCGCGAACGAGCTGGTCACTGCGTTCATCGGCCTCGAAATGAGTTCCATCTCAACATATATTCTGGCAGGCTTCCGGCGCCGCGCACTCCAATCCAACGAAGCCTCGCTGAAATATTTCATTCTCGGATCGTTTGCCACTGCGTTTTTTCTTTACGGCATCGCCATGATTTACGGCGCGATGGGCACCACGCAGCTCGATCTGATTCAGCGCGCACTCGAAGCGGCGCCGGCCGGAGCGCTTTCGATTCTAGGCCTTGGGCTGATCTTTGTAGGGCT
>Ga0073928_10005461_pt1 | contig 17823 bp, 12 predicted proteins | sample PaiPotPPA55metaG_FD_76969 | JGI IMG/M metagenome (GOLD analysis project Ga0073928, IMG submission 76969) | Iron sulfur acid spring bacterial and archeal communities from Banff, Canada, to study Microbial Dark Matter (Phase II) - Paint Pots PPA... ... | reverse complement strand
TGGGGATACAGAATAAGTCCCGGTCCCAATATGTCGGCCGGGCAAACAATCGCTTATGACTTCCTGTTGCAGCTTGGAACCCAGGGCAGTTCTGTTCTTCCCAACATCAATTCAAGCGCGGTTGCGGACCCAATAGCCACTAGTTATCGAGCGAATCCAATTCCTCCTGCGGTTACAACTCCTCCCGTGGTTATAACTCCCCCCGTGGTTACTGCTCCTGTGGTTACTACTCCTTCTGGGTCTTCGGCGGTAAATCAGGGCGGTACGACTAACTTTACGGAGACCGCAGGTGACTCCGGTACATGGTCCTGCGCAGGCACCGATTCGTCGGGGAATCCGACAACCTGCAGGGGAAGTATCAACCCTAGCACCGGGGTCTACACCGCACCTGCTGTTGTAAACGCACAGCAGTCTGTTGGGGGCTATCAGTTACTTCCAAACAATCACATCTTCAACACGCGAGTCGACTCTTTGCCGGTCAATCCGAACTCGGCCGCCTGGATTGCTGGGGCTGGGACTCATCAAGTCATCTACACCGAAATAGCGAAGCCGATCAACTACACCGATGGTTCCACTCTGACACAAAGCGCAGTGTTTTACTATACCCCAGCCAATGACGGTGCGTTTCAGATTCCCGCATACCCTGGGGTGTTTCCAACAGCAGCAAAAATTGAAGGCGGGTGGATTTCAGCGCAGACGAACCAAAACTCAGACCATCATTTGCTAACGATCGATACCACCAGCGGCAACGTGCAAGACCTCTACCAGTGGTATGCCGTGGGACTAAACGGCAATTGCCCTACGTGCAACTCACAAAGCGGCGTCAAGTACACGACCTCGAGCTATAGTCTTCCCGCAAACGGAGCAACTGACGCTGCTGGAATGTATCTAACTCCGCTCGTTCTGCGCCTGCAAGACGTGGAGCAGGCTATCGCCACAAGTGGAACCATTAACCACGCATTACGGTTCACCCTCCCGCTAGGTTATTGCGCGAGTTCAAATATCTGGCCCGCAACAACATTTGCCTCAGATGGAGGACTTATTCCTTTTGGAGCGCGCTTCCGTCTAAAGTCAAGCTTCAACATATCGGGTTACTCCCCCATCGCACAAACCTTGCTAACTCAACTAAAGCAGTATGGACTCATCCTAGCTGATGGGGGGACAGGATGGTCGGTAGACGTTGAGTACACAAAGTGGCCTGAAGCGATATTAGACGCTTTTGTCGAAATCTCCGCAGCCAACACCATCTCGCCTTCCAATTTTGAGGCGGTGGATGAGTCTGGATACATGATCTCTCCTTCCTCTGGAGAATCCACGAGCAACAGGGAAATCGTCACCTTCACGCGCACAGCCGACACTGCCACGGCGAGTGTGGACATGGTGCTGACCGGGGTGACCGTTAATTTTCCCAACGACCTGCTGCAAATCCAGGTTGGAGCACCGGCGCAGCAGCTAACGGCCTTGGTAAATGGCGCGAGCAATACGTCTGTCACCTGGAGCATGAGCCCCTCCGTGGGAACGTTGAGCAGCACTGGACTATATACGCCGCCGAGCAGTGTCTCGTCTCCGACGACGGTCACCGTGACTGCAACCAGCGTTGCTAACTCATCGGTTGCAGCCTCGATGAGTTTGAACGTTTTCCCGGCGGGGCCCATACGGCTCGTTCCCGGCAACACGCCTGGGGTCTACAACTATACGATGGCTCCCAGGCCCTACACGGACTCTAGCAGCAACGTGTGGTCGTCCATCGGAGACGACGGCGGCTACGCATACAACGGTGGCTGCTCGATTACGGGCACATCCGATCCTACTTTGTACTGCTACGAATATAACGCCTATACCGGAGGCGACAACGACGTGCGCTTTGATTTCATTGTGCCGAATGGCTCGTATCAAATCAATTACAAGGCGGCATCGACCTTTGGCACCCTGGGGACGCAGATTCAAGACCTTGAAGTGAACGGCAACATCGTGTTTCCCAATCTTGATCTGTACGCTGTCTCCGGCGGTTCCAAGATCGCTTGGGATTGGAATACTGCAGTCAGCGTAACAAATAATAGACTGTCGTTCGTACTACGCATCGTAAACAACACAGGGACCCGTATAGGGGCACTCCAGATCACTCCTTGACGAAGAGCAGCGCTTCGTCGAGCTGAACAATGGAACAATGATCATCTCACTTAGACCGGGAAAATATCCGCCGCGAAAAGGCTCGCACGCGTTCAAACTGGATTCCCCAACCTTGCGCGATACGTAATGCGATTTCGGCGCCTCGATGCACAATTGGATTCACGGGCTTGCGCTGAAAACCCACCACGAACTGAGTCTTATCCCCAAACCCAAGAATTCGGTGATCTTCCTCAGTCAAACGACCCAGAAACGCGGCATTAAGAAGCAGAGGGTGGTAGCGGTTATAACGCACGTCTTCAGCCTGTAACGAAACGTGCGGATCATGGTAGTCATAAAATACAGCCTGACGCGGTTCGAGGATCGGTGTGCCTTGCCGGTGAATGCCAGTAGTGTCGAACAACAGTGCAGTGCCCGCTGGTGCCAAGACTTGAACTATGCGATCGCTGGAATACCCATTGGCTTCAGCATTTGTATATATGCGAGGGTGAGCTAGGTGATGTGTGCCCTTAATGTAATTGAACGCACCACTCTTAACGTCTGTTAGGTAGAGCGCCAGTTTGACTTCTCGATAGACCGGCGCACCGGCCTCCTGCTCGTACCAGGCATCTGCATGCCACGAGTGAAAATCGCGGCGCGTAGGGACCGATTTCCATCCTTTCGCTTCTGTCAGTGCAAATCCCTCCCCGAGATAGCGACGGAGCACTCCCTTAACGATCGGGTGTAACCCTAGATCAATGAACCCCTGTTCGAGCAAGAGCACGTCCTCGACCATGTGTCGGTAGCCATCAGTAATTTCATAGCCCTCGGCGTTGTTGAAACGAACGTGCTGAAGCCGAGCCGCGAACGCCCGTTGCATCGACGCGAGCTGCTCAGGCGTCAGAAGTTTCGGTAACATGGCGATCCCGTCCGCCTTTAAGGTCGTGGCAATCGAGTCGACCGTCGCTGATTCCAGCGATGATGTCATAGTTTTTGAGATAGAGTCCAAGGCAAGCCTCCTCAGAGTATCGGACCCTGACGCGCGCCACACCACTGCGCCCCAGTTTCCGGCACAAATCAGGTGAATCGATGAGCCGACGCAATGCTATCGCTGTTTGCTCCACACTACCAGGATCTACCAGCAGACCAGTCGTTTCGTTGGCCACAAATTCTGGAATTCCGCCGATGCGGCTTGCAATGACCGGCAAGCTACTGGCCATAGCTTCGAGGTTCACGAACCCCATGGCCTCTTGCCAAAGGGAGGGACAAATTAGGCAATCGGCGCCCTTCAGGTAGCGCGATGTGTCTCTCTGCTCCCCGACAAAGCACACCCTGGAGCCCAGTCTCAGCTCATTTGCCAAAATGCGGAGTTTTTCAAGTTCCGGCCCGTTGCCGATAATCCATAGCTTTGCAGACTGTGATGCAGCGGCCATGGCTCGCAACGCAACATCCACGCCTTTCCATCGGATAAGGTGCGCCACAACCAGCGCAACAAAGTTACTATCCGCCCCAAGCTCGGCCCGCACTTGCTCACGTGCCGTAGAGTCCGCACGAAATCTAGCCGGATTTATAAACAAGTGGCACCGGGCGAGTCGCGGAAAGCCGTCCTTGCTGAGTGCTCGGTAGGTAAAATCACTGATGGCAAGAATCGTGTGGTACTGATTGAGCGCGATACGGCGCAAAATGTGGCGCATCCGAGTGGATCCAGCGACCCCCGGTAAACGTGAACGGTGGTCGGTGTAAACGAGACGCAGCCGCGGCCGCATCGCGCGCAGAAGCGTGACGTAAGGGCTGAGAGGTGAGTAAAAGCTGAAGTCAACGACACCGATCGCGTAGCGATCCACTAGATCGAGGAGTCGTTTAGCAAGGTCCCATCTCCAGGTCTGCAAGTCCAAAGATGGCTCGAATGGAGCGTTGGAGGCAGCCAATCGCTCTCGTAGATCTGCAGGTACTGGGCCGCAGAACACTGGCATCAGCAGGCCACCACGCGCTCCGCTTTGCGCCGCGAGCGTAGCAATGCACTCCTCCAGCGAACCGAACTTGTGACTTGGATCGAGCTGGGTGACATAAAGTACCCGGGCCGCACTCAACGCACGCCCCATGATTTCTTCTCCGAACCGCTGTCCACGAAAGTTTCAGGTTTTGCGCTATCCGTTTAGCCGAACTGGTATTTTGGGGGCATAAAATACTGAGAATACTATAAGAGAGTGCCTACGGATAGGACAAGAGCACCTGGTCACTCGCTCAAACGCGCCGGGATACATTGGACCGTGCGCGGCTCCAACTCATTCTTTTCACTTACTCACACGTCGTCCACACGGTTTAGCGATAAACAGCACCATGAGGCCACCTGAGACGATGAAGTAGGCTACGCGTCGCCCAGGCTAGGAACCAGGCGAAGAACACATCCATTGAGTAATAGTGTCCAAATACTTATTCTGTATTCTCACTTGACACTTACTACGTTAGAGTTGGACGGAGGTACCGCCCGACCCGACGTCTTGATAACAGGGACAATTTGAAGCGCCGAAATCAGCGTGTAATCACCCGCGACATGCCTCACCACGAATGAGAGCGATCCGTTTGTTACTGTAGCTGGAAGCGTAAAATCCACTGGCTCGTTCACGCCACCTGCCGCCGAATAAATATCTACATTGGGATAAACGACCTGTCCCTGGGCTTCAAGGTTCATCAGCCGATAGCGTGCGGAAACCCGCTCCGTCTCAGCGAATTTACCAGTAATCGCATAATTTCCGTTCGGGACAGTGATGTCAAAACGCATATCGTTACCAGCGAAATCGGCGACTTTGTACAGAAAGATGTCAGGAATAGAGGGCCACGAACCGAAGTTGTCATATGGTCCGTGAAAAGAATCCTCTCCGGTTGTCGCCTGCCATACATTGCCATGCGTATCGGTATACGGTCTGGTTTGTCCCAGAATTATTCGGATGGGGCCAGAAGGAAGAATCGAAACGGTCATCGTGGAAGCAACGGTTCTATCAGCCGCGCTCGTGGCGGTAACCGTCGTTTTCGTCGTCGAACCCACACTTATTGGCGGTGTATATAACCCTCTAATGGTCAGGCTTCCAACTGCAGGATTCATGCTCCAGATCACTTCAACGTTCGACGAGCCATTGATGAAGGCGGTAAACTGCTGGGCAGAAGTCCCCGCCTGAATATACATGTAGTCCTTGGGGAGAGTGAGCGTCACCCCCGTGAGCACAACTTGTTGCCTCGCACTCAGGGTCGGATTGTCACCTCTTGCGGCTACGACTGTTTCCGCTGCAGTCGTCAACCCAGAAGAAGCCAAAACCTCTAGCCCTGATTGGTCCACGGCCTCGAAGTTCGACGGGCCTATACTTGCTAGCCTGATTTCATCAAATGCCGCTTTGTAAGCGGTTGGCCATTTCGTGTACTCCGTTGTGATCTGCCAGCCGGAGCCGCCGTCCGCCAGGATGATTCCGTACTGCTGCAGTTGCGTCAGTAGAATTTGGGCGAGGGACGAGAATCCAGATATCTTGAAACTGGATTTCAGGCGGAATCGCGCTCCGTATGGAACAACTCCACCTCCAGCCGAGGTCGTGGTGGTTGCCGGCCAAATAAAGGAGTTGAATTTAATATAGCCATTTTGGAGTGTGAACCTTAGTGCATGCTTTATCGTGCCCCCGGTGGCGACCGCCTGTTCCGTCTCTTGAAGCCGCAGCATGAGTGGCATCACATATAGACCAGCCGCATCGGTAGAGCCCTTCGCAGGCAGGGCATAGGTGGCATTGGAATATCTTAGGCCGCTCTGCGATGTGCACAACGCACAACCCTCAACTGCAGTCGCTGCGCCTGCCGTATAGTAGTTATACATTTCTTGAAAAGTGCCGTTTGTCGTGTCGATGGCGAACAGGTGCCGATCTATCCCAGAAAACGGCGGAACAAACCAGCCACCCTCAATACGAGCAGTGGGATATGGGGGAATCTGAAACGAACCGTTATTGCCCGGCGTATAAAAGAAGACTATGTTCCGTGTCGGAGCGGACCCATTCACATAGTTGATGGGGAACTCAGGATCATAGTTCACTGGAATTGTGCCCGCCCCGGCAATCCATGCTGCCGAGTTGGAGTTCACAGGCAGCGAATCAATTCTCGTATTCAAGATGTGGTTGTTTGGCAGGAGTTGAAATCCGCCATAGGACTGCTGTGATGCTACCGACTGCGGAGCATGGTATGTCCCATCAGCATCTATGGTGCCCGCGCACCCAGGACAAGACCAAGTGACTCCAACATTAGCCGTAAACTTGAACGTTGATCCTGCGTTGACCACAGGAGGCGTGGTAGGGGTGATTACGACCTGAGCAAAAGCCGAGATGCCACCAAGAAGCATCGGGAGAAGCGCGATCTGATATCTAATCTTTTTCCGATTGTAAGCTCTTTTTATTATCTTAAATTCCATTACGTGTCGCACTCTTTTGCGAACATTCCATCGAGATGGTTGAAAGTTCAAGCTCAACTTGATAGCCGTGTGCTTGCGCCGACGCTCTGCTAAGTCTACCTCTACACGGCAGATCATCCAATGTTAGGCGCAAACATCACAGCCAGCACACGGTCCCAAGAGACAATTTGGGACCAATTGGAGACTTTGATAACCTGAGCAGAGCCTCCGAGCAAACACTTAAAAGCTCAGGAAGAAGAATGAGCTCGATGTCCGGACATCCGAACGAACTCGCAGCTTACCGAAATAGCCCAGCCGAGATCGCACGGACACGGGATCTGTTGGCCATCGTGCCCAAGAATCTATCCAGTGTCCTGGACGTCGGCGCCCGGGATGGGCATTTTTCCCGACTTCTGACAGAGCATTTCGAATCCGTGACGGCACTCGACTTAACGATGCCGCAGCTTGATTTCGACCGTGTACGGCCGGTGCAGGGCGACGTGACCAAGTTACAGTTTCCGGACGATAATTTCGACGTGGCGTTCTGCGCCGAAGTGCTGGAGCATGTTCCGGCGCTGCAGAAAGCATGCTCGGAAATCGAACGCGTGGCCCGCCACGCGGTGATGATCGGCGTCCCCTTCAGCCTTATCGCCATGGCCGTACGTTCGACCCAACCGCGTGTCCTGGCGGTACCATTGTGGGAAGCAAATGAGCCCACCGACTTCCCGGTCTTTCGCGGAGAAGTTGATTGAATCAGCTCCGGTCACGGTTCAGTCCGATGCATCCGAATTGGATTCATATGGTGTTCCACAGGGAGGCGCTGTAGCCCCGAACTTCACGGTCGTTTTTGCTTCGCCAGATCTTGCATAAGGTCGTCTTCGGACAAGGCCTGGAAACGTGCGCCGACGGCATGGGCGGATTTGTCGGAAGCGCGTACGCGAACATTCGATAAGAATTCCTGGAGAGCAGTTTCCAAAAGCGCGCCCGCTCTGTCCGGGCGAGTCGAAGAGCCGACCGGTCATTCGACAATTGCGTTCACTCGAACCGGATCACGCAGCGCCTTAACGAAATTCCAGAACACGGACAAACGGTCGCGATGGAACACCGTCAGAGTGAGGACGTAGATCGCGCCTCCGGCAAGAACTTCCACTCCGAAACGAACAGACAGGGGAAAGCTTGACGTTAGAGTACGCTTCAAAATCTCTACCGTGGCGGCCATGACCAGGGAACCAGTCAGGGCAGGACGGATCGCGTCCAGATATTCTTGCCAGGGCATTGTGATTTTCCGTAAGGTGCGACGACAGATACATAAAGCAATGACTGGGTAGGCGATGACCCATCCATAGGCAATTCCCGCCGGTCCCCACCGGCTACCTACGTAGAATGCAGTAGGCATTAGTATTAGCGCAGTCTGCATCATCCGCATGACGAAACGCGATTCGCCGGTTACGTTTAGAATCGGAGGGAGAAGCGTGACCAAACAACGAAAAGAGGCGTAGAACGCCAGGATCTCCAGAGGCAGGATTGTACCTTGCCACTTCGCGCCGAGAACCAAGTGGACGAAATCATTGGCGACGAGGGCCAGACCAATTGTAGCTGGGAAAGTCAGGAGAGAAAGTCCTTCCGTGAGGATTCGCAAGTAGCGTCGCAGAGCTGCATGGTCGTTTTGGGCGGCGGAAAAGTAAGCATAGGACACGCCGGACACAATGGCGGTGACCTTTTCAAGTGGGATCGTAGCCAGGGTCCACGCCAGCGTGTAAGCGCCCAATGCCGCCTGACCCAACATGCGCCCAGCGACGAGGAAGTCAGCATTCGTAAATCCGTACCACGAAAGGTTCGAGACCATAATGTGGCCGCTGAAGGTCAGCGCGCTCTTCATCGCACTGACCCTAGGCCATGCAAACCGGCACGGACGCCATGAAATTTGAAGCGCCGCCAGCGTCGCGGCACCGACGATATTTCCGAGAACCAGTGTCCAATACCTAAAACCAAGCCAAGCGAAAGCCAGCATCGTTAGAGCTTGGGCTACCGTCTGAGTAGCCTCTAAAATCGACAGAAGTCTGAAACGCATGTCTCGATAAAGCAAGCCGTACGGCACCACACGAAGCCCGGATATGAGGAACATCGTGCTCATCACAACTAGGACCAAAGGTAGGCCAGGCGATCTGAAAAAATGGCCAAGAGGAACAGCAAGACCGCAGGAGATTAGGCAAGTTAGAAAGCCTAACATCAATGCAACAGTGTTTAGCTGTGCCAATTGCTCGCCGGTCAAATCGCGAAGCGTGGTCACGGCCGTCGCGAATGCGTCTGTGGCGACCTGGAACAGCCCACAATAGAGTACTGCCATTCCCACGAGGCCGAAATCCGACGGTACGAGCAAGCGGGTGACAATAACAAAAGACGCCCAGGAAATGAGCTGACTACACCATTTCGCACCGGCAGACCAAGCGATGCCAGCAGCCAACGATTTATCAAGGTTCTCCGTGCTCGTTACACGAGTTGGGGATACTTGATCGCTAGTCGTGCCTGGGATCAAAGGGTTTCCGTCAGATTCACACAAGAGCAACAAGGCGGAAGTAACGATATTGAGAGATGCTGTGTCCACTCTATCATAAGAAACGTATATCTTAATGACGTACAGGTGTGCGCGGCGAACAACGAGCCAATGGTACCGTTGCCGCGACCGGACCGGTTTCAAGGATTGTGCAAAGGGAAGCGAGTACCCGCGACGAACTACACCAGATACTGGTCTGCACGTTTGTATTGCACCCTTTGGAACGCCGGGCTATGGATTAGTGCCCCGCCCTGGTCCGCCGTACAAGGAGCGGATAATCGCATCAAGCATGCGCGTCTGCTTCTCGACGTTAAACTGTTCTTCGAACCATGAATTGGCTGCCACAGCCATGGACGGCAGTCTGAAAAATTCAGCCACTGTGTCGTCAATCGCTGCGGGAGCGCTGCCAGGATACACGCATCGATATGGCACACCACTCTGCTCGAGCAGCCGCTGGGAGGCAGAGTCTGGCTGTACGAACGCCAGGATCGGCCGACCGATTTGCAGGTATTCGAACAATTTTCCTGGGACTTGAGTGGTGGATTGCGGTTGCAATAACAAAAGACTGTCGGAAGACCGAGCGATTTGAAGTGCTTCGAGTTTGGAGATTTTTTCGGTAATCAACTCTAGCCAACCATCGTCTCGCGCATGATCTAAAAACTCCTGCTTCGGAAGCGCTCTGGATTCCACCGGACCAACCAACAGTACACGCACGCGCCTCGCTGGCAATCGCTTCGTGGCTATCAACCGCGCGATCGATTCGAGAATTGGCGTGGCGCTTCGCCCGCCGTAGAGTTCACCAGTGTGACTTAGCACACGGCAATCCCCAAAGGAACCTGGAAGGGGAACAACGCGATCTTCGGGATCAAATCCATTCCAAATCAAGTGAACTTTTCCCACGATAGACGGGTACTTTTCTTGCCATCTAGCGATTGCCCCATCAGTATTGGCAATCACGGCGTCTGCCCGTCGAACTACAATTTGCTCCAACCACCGATCCACCGTTTGCTGAAAAGGATTGAAGGAAAGAAGCGCGTTGCGCATCGGATCGCGGAAGTCGGCAATCCAACGCAGGTTTTCGCTACGGGCCAATTGCCAGGCAGCGAGATGTGATCCGAGAGGCGGAAATGTCGAGAATATTGTGACGGAAGTGCTGGGCTGGGTTCGCAGGTACCTGCGGGCGGCACGGGAAGCGTGATAGGACCATTGCGTTCCGAGCGCTCCCGGCAAAAAAACCTTGCGGACTGCCCGTTCGGACTGCCAACTGAGGCTACGTCGCGGATGCGTGAAAAAAGGATCAGCTATGAACTCCGTGTTCGGATCCTCGCGCCCAGTTTGGTCTGCGGCTGTAAACACCCGGCATGTGTAGCCCAGCCTAGAAAGGTATTTCGAGAAGCGTAGCGGCCGCTGACCACCGATCGAGTTTTCGGGCGGGTAGTGGTAAGCAAAAATCAAGACCAGGTGCTTGGCCATAGGTCAGAGGATCGCCTTCCGACGTAGGATCATTTCGTAGATATCTGCCATGCGTCGGGCTGCGATTTCGATATTGAGATTTGTCCTGGCAAATTCCGCGGCGCGAGCTCCGAATGCGCGCCGGAGCGATTCATTCTCGATGAGCGTAGTCAATTTTGCGGCGAGATCGCCGGCATCGCCCGGCTGGAAGAGGAGACCACGTTCATCATTTCCAATCAACTCCGGAGTTCCGCCAACTCGAGAGCCCACCACGCCGCAGCCGCAAGCCATTGCTTCCAATATTGTGTTGGAGAACGCCTCCGAGTTTGAACAAGAAACGAAGATATCGAAGGCTTGGAGAAACTCTGGGACCAACTGCGTAGCTGGCACAAATTCGCAGCAGCCGAGGAGTCCGAGACGGCGACTATTAACCTCTAAATTTGGAAGTTCTGGGCCGCTGCCCACAATCAGCAATTTCATGCCCAGTTTCAAATGGCGGACGCGGGAGAACGCTTCCAATAGCAGATCGAGAGCTTTTTCCGGACGCAGCACGCAGATAGTGCCGATTATAAACGAAGCGTCTGCCACCGGCGCGGGCTTGGGGGCCGACTCCGGATAGAACTGGGCCGTATCGACGCCGTTATAGCAGAGCTCGATTCGTTCACTCAATAGATGTTCATCGTCAATCATGTGGCGCCGCATGGCCTCGCAATTGACAACCACGGTATCCACGATCTTGTCCGTCCACCGCACCTGGCGGCGGGTGCGCTGGTCAAGCAGATTGCGGTATCCCAGAGTACTGGACAGAACCGCAGGAACGCGAAGAGCTCGCGCAATCGGAGCTATAAATACGGCAGTCGAATCATACGCGTGTACAAGGCGAATGCCATGGTCCCGGACGTACCTCCGGACTTTCATTACCGCAGAAAGCGCACTAAGCGACTTCAGAGAGGACAATGGCAAGTGTAGGAAAGGAACGCACGCACGACTAAGTTCCTCAAATCTCATCCCCTCTGCCTGGTAGCTAGCGACATGTGGCTCAAACCGTGACCGATTAAGGTTAAGCGCGATCTTCGTTACGTCACGCTCAATTCCACCATGGTGAAGTTCTCGCACTGTTAGAAGGATTGGGATTGCCTTTGGCGCGAGCGCGCTGCCATTACAAACCTCCAAGTTTTGCTGATCGTCAATGATCATGGGCATACACCTGGCTAAAAACGGAGGCGGCCGACTTGAAATAGGCTTCTGGTGATTTTTGCGAAACAACTTCGCCAACATTTGAAACAAGACTGTTGCGGAGTCGTTGATTCTTTAGGAGCTCGACGGTTGGAGAAGCCATCCCGGTCCTCACTCGTGTTTTCTTACAAGAATCGCGTGCTTACCGCAAGTCACCACTTCGGGAACTCCGTCTACGGCTGTTGCTACCACCGGAACTCCGCCGTGGCTTCAAGCAGGACGTTAGGGTTGCCTAAGTATCAGCCGAAAGTTCTGCACGGGTAACACACACGAAAAACCGTGGCTTCCGAACGATGGTCATCCATTCGGCGAGCTTGTTGTGCGCGTAAATCTTGTGTGTAGAACGTGACCCGCTTGTCTGTGATCTTGGAGATTTGAAGACGAAGTATTACCCGTGCCCTTTGCTCTCACACGTCATCAGTGCAGAAGAAGTTGAATGTGTTGGTCGAGAACGTGTTTCCTTGTGCGGCGTCAACATAGTTCTTGCTCGACGTGAAATGCGGCACTTCGATCCGCACCCGACCGCCATAATAGAACCGTTGTTTTAGTACTTCAACGGACGGAATCTTCTACTGAACACCGTGTCGCCTTCGGATCCCCCCTTCGATATTGCCATCCATCAATGGCGGCCCGATCCACAATTCCTTTGATCCGCTAATCCGTGCCGACGACGATACCGAAGCGAGCTTCGATGTCGTCATAGCTGGCCTGCATGCGTGCCCTGTCGTCGGCCGATAACAGCTGCGGATCGGGTCGCCATTGATGGACGGAGATATCCTGCGTCCACGTTTGACCTATAGCCAATGCATGAGTCTTCAGCGTGTCGTTCAGAATGTTCGTGCTGCGGAAGCAAGAAATGTTCTTTTCCGCCCACGCACGTGGAGAATACCTGTGGGCAGTCGCAATGAAGTTCATTAACTGCCCGCTTAGGTTGCGGTACTGGAGAAAACGCCCTGTGGACTCGTTGATGTACACGCGCGAACCGATCTCAGCATCCTTGAATAGACCCACCGGTGTGTTGGCGAACATGGATTCGACTACCGCAACGCAGGAGCCTTCGCGGCGTGAAAGGATCACGGAGATCTTCGCTCGGCAAAGAGCCTCGATCACAGTTGAGTGAGGTGCGTTCACCACCAACTCGAATCTGTTTTGTACGCCATACGCGCGAGCTTCAGCCATGATCGTGTCGCTACAGCGGTCTCCGTCCTCTTGCCCGATTAGCAACACTCGAGCCGATGCGGGCATCTCGCGCAGCGCTTTGAACAGCAGAAAATGCCGCTTGTACTTGCCGAAGTTGGCTAGCATGAGAATGCTTACGTCTTTCTTCTCAAATGGCAAGGGCTTATACAAGTCTGGGTTGACCCAACTCGATGCGAAGAGCGGTACCATCACGTAGCGCTTCGAAAGATGCGGGAAGATCTGCAAATCTTTCGTGTTGCTGATGAGACAGAAAATTGGTCCGGGATAAGCCGTGGGAAACAGACAGTTGATTAGACTGTGAGGCGGACTCCAGCTGGGCGAAAGCACCAGCGTGTAGCTGTCTGAAAACTCCTCCAAGTTGCAGTTCCACAACAATCGGGCCCATTGGTCTTCAAACGAGACAAGCACGACACCTTTCTCCATCGGGCTGATGCGCGGTTTCAGGACGACCGCCTTTCCCATCCGTCGTTTTTCGACATTCGGCACAGCCTCTCGCCAATCCACCTCCGTTAAATCTAACGGCCGGATGCACTCAAGGATCATTTTTTCAGCTCGCTGCATTGCTTCGGGGTTCGGAGCAAATCGCGCTGCGGCACAGAGCTGGTCAACCGAACGGAGAATCGCACTCGTCTCCTGCGATCTACACAAGCGCGCCTTACGCAGCGCGCGGTGATGAAGGAGAATTCTCGCGACAGGATTCCAACGCAGGTAGTCCTCAACTTCGAGCCGAGCCCTTGTGATTAGACTCATCATCATTCAATCCGTTGAGAACGTTAGACAACGGGTATAACGCATTCGGTTCAGTGGCACTCCGCCCGTATCGAAATATCAATCCCAAGCGGAACTTCGATAAGCTTAGACGGTAGTCGCGGATCTCTTCCGAGTTGGCAGCAACCCGCTTTTCGTGCCGCGCCATGGTGTGAACCGGGTGCCATTTTGATTTTCCTGGGCCGCCGTCCAGCGTGCGAATTGTTGATGTCGACGCGAGATGCAGTCCGCTTTCTCACTCCCGTTTACCCATACGAAAAATTATGTGCGTGTACAAGCCGAATCGACTGTTCCCGGATCTTGGGGGCACGTAAGACCCTTGTTGGTACCACGCCTTTCGGGCCTTCAGTTATCATCAGCACACGCTTGGCTGAAAACGGTGGCGATCGACCTAAAATAGGCCTCAGGAGTTTTTCGCGAAACAATCTCGCGGGCACATAAGACCAGCCGGTCCCGAAGTGCCCGATTCTTCAGAAGCTCTACTGCCGCGCACGCCAAGCCGGCCTGGTCATGTTTTTTCACCAGAATCGCGTCCCTGCCGCTAGTGGCTACTTCTGGAACTCCGCCTACGGCCGTTGCTACCACCGGAACTCCCGCCGCCATGGCTTCGAGCAAGACGTTAGGACAGCCCTCGCTCAGAGACGGCAATAGGAAAATATCGGCGATGGCGTAGTAAGAGTCTATCTCATGCTGCTGGCCGGCTAGGGTTACGACATCGGACAGATTCAAACGGCGGCAGAGTTCTTCGATTCGCCGTCGCTCCGGGCCTTCTCCCACAAGCACCAACTGTAACCGCGAGTCGTCCATAAGAGCACGGATTTTCGGAAATGCCCGGAGGAGATCAACGTGTCCTTTTTCGTACGACAGTCGTCCAACGCAGAGAAGAATACGGGTCTGATCGTCACATCCGAGTCGGTGGCGTAACTCCGATTTTTGTTTTTCTGATACTGGCGCGAACGGACGAATAGGCATATGTTGAACGTGAATGTGGTTGGGCTGGACATTCTTTCGGACAAGCTCTTCTACAAATGCTCCCGAGCTCGTGAGTACGCGATCGGCCTTTTGCAGGGACCATCTGTCGAGCTGATTGTAAACTCGCATCTTCGAGTCAGTGGTTGTGTACCCGTGGTGAAATGCGACCCACCTCCTGGATCGGTTTAGGCCGGCCCACCGCACTAAGAAATGCGACTTTACGCTGTTGGACCAGATGACGTCCGCATGTCTATTCTCAACTGCTGCACGCAACTGCGAAATGACCTTTGTATCGAATCGGCCGCGCTCGAAAATGACATCAAAAGGGATGGCGAGATCTCTGATGACTTTCGTGAGATAGCTTTCACCCTGGCCCCGGTCAAACGTCAAAATTGATAAATCGATTCGCGGGGCACAGTGGTAACCGCGAGATGCCTCCTTGGCAAATTCCAGAACTGCTTTGGCGGATCCACTGAGAGCGCGCGCTTCGAGCATCGCCAGAACGCGAAACTTCTGCATGACCTAAGAAACCTTCCGTGCGGAGGTAGGCGGCCTAGATTGCGAGAGTCTATCGTGGATTCCATACAATTTTTCCCCAATGATGGTCCAGTCATAAACCCCGCACACGAGCGCGCGCCCCGCTTGCGAGAGTCGAACTTGTAATTCTGTGGAAGAAGCGACACGGTTGACAGCCGAAGTAATTTCCCGGCCGCTGTCAGCGAGCAAGAGATGTGTACCGTCTTCGACCTCGAGCCCTTCAGCTCCCAGTCTTGTGGACACTACCGGCACACCGGCGGCCATGGCCTCGAGGATCTTCACGCGGGTACCGCTGCCAGAGCGGAGGGGTACAACGACTGCCACGGCGGGTGCATAGAATGGACGAAGGTCGTCAACAGTGCCCGTCACGTGAATGCGATCCGAGGCGAGGGCGCGGACCTCGGGCCTGGGATTGCGCCCGACGATCATGAACTGCATGTCTGGATGATTGAGGGCTATTTGTGGCCAAGACACCCGCGAAAACCAACTCACCGCATCCACGTTGGCGTGATAATCCATAGAACCAACAAACAGAATTGTTGGTTTCGAGTCGGCCTGGCCTCTGGGACGAGTGACTTCGGAAATTGTCCTTGCGGTGTAATAGCTGGTATCCACGCCGTTCGGTATAACATGGATGTTTGCACCCGGTCGTCTTGCCAGAAGCTTTTGCCGTTCTCGTTCGCTGGTAACTGTGTGCGTGACGTGGTTGTCGAGAAGTAGATTTTCGGCGCGCTCGATAAGCTTTGCCGTGCGCCTGGCCGCAATTCTTTTTAGCCAGTTACCGGTAGTCTTCGCATAACGCCACATCATCTCGGATTCGATATTGTGCCAGTCGACGATGACCGCTGGGCATCCCTGCGCTTCCCGGATGATCGGTAGGTACTCTATCAAGAGGACTCCCTCGACCTGTACAGTGTCAAACTGGTATGACCGCAGCACGTCTGCCAATTGGGAAGCCATTCGTGACGACCAACAATTCAGTACGGTTATTGGTATCGGTCCTATTAGGCCGCGGAAGATTTTGGTTGGAGAATAGGTACGGCTCTTGTTCAGGGTCACGATTCGCGCAATGCGCGAGTCGTCCGGAGCCACATGTTGCTCTTCTGCGGCTTGGCTCATCTCCATAAAGGTAACCGATGAACATAGAGCTAACTGCTGCGCCAACTGATAATCGCGCAGTCGAGCCCCCGTATTCGTCGGCCAAATCTGATGAGGAGCAATGTAGAGTATTCTCAGTGCACCATCAGAATGTTTGGGTTCTTTTGGATTCATTTAGCGCACGATGTCCTCGGCAGGTAGGCACAGGATGGCCAGGTTGAACCAGATCGGAGTACGCATGATCAAACATGGCAAGACCTAAGAAGGCTCACGGGATCCGCTTCAGTCTCGCTTCTTCTCCCGCATCGGCATCTTAACTCAAATTCGAGCATTGATCAGCTTAAGGCGATAGTCGCCGTATTGCCCAGGAGGTTTCCACGAAAGCCATCTCAAACAGCTCATGCAATATTAACCATCTTATAAATTAATTAGATATGTTATTGGCTAATACTGTGAAGCAACGCGCGCAAGCTCGCCTGCATCGCCCGCCAGTCTGGGATCAGCACGACATGCTTCCTTTAGCCGTCGTAGCGATCACGGTAAGCCCGAACAACTCGACAGTAACGACGGTAAGTACTCAACAGTTCGCAGAGAATGTAAGTGTGACTTCAAATACATCCGTGACCTGACCGTCAGCGGCGCTGGCTGGGCCGACGCGGCGTGCGGTACAATCTCCGCCAGCGGACTGTACGTCGCGCCGGCGAGTGTGCCTTCGTCGCCGGTAGTGACCGTGACAGCAAACAGCGTGGCGGACCCTACCAAGTCAGCTTCGGCCAGCGTAACAATCGTTGCGGCGATTGCGGTTTTGTTAAGCGTGAGCCCAACGAGCGCTTCTGCTCCCGCGTATGGTACACAAACTTTCACCGCAAGCGTAACAGGAACTTCGAACACGGCTGTTAGCTGGAGTGCAAGCGGTGCTGCTTGCAGTGGCTCATCGTGCGGGTCATTTTTGACCAGCGGGTCGTCAGCTGTTTATTCGGGACCAGCTGTCCCTCCTTCGCCAGCAAGCCTCACGGTGCAAGCAACGAGCGTCGCGGACCCGACCAAATCAGCCTCAGCAGTCGTCGCGTTCGCCCTGCAAATTGCACCCGCCGAATTGCCAAACGGCCAGGCGGGCGTGCCCTTCCAAGCAACGCTAACCGGCGCTGGCGGCGTAACTCCTTACAAGTGGACACTGACAGGCGCACTGCGCTCCGGCCTCACTCTGAACGCCTCATCAGGTGCCATCTCAGGCACACCGACGCAAGCGGGCACATCGACTTTCACGATTCTATTGACGGACTCCGCAGCGCAAACGGCGCAAGAGTTATCCAGTATCACAATCGCGTCGGCTGGGTCCTCGACCTCTGGTCCGTCGGCTCAGACACTCAGCCTGGTGATTTCGGGGACCGGAATTAATCAGATAGCGACTGTCGAATCTTCCCACCAATTCCGGCTTGTTTTTGAGGCGTCGGATAATTGGAGTTTGTCCCAATGGTAC
>Ga0073928_10005458_pt1 | contig 17828 bp, 17 predicted proteins | sample PaiPotPPA55metaG_FD_76969 | JGI IMG/M metagenome (GOLD analysis project Ga0073928, IMG submission 76969) | Iron sulfur acid spring bacterial and archeal communities from Banff, Canada, to study Microbial Dark Matter (Phase II) - Paint Pots PPA... ... | reverse complement strand
TTCCACTTCTCTCCCTGGGAGGCGCCCGAGTCCGAATACAACAGCGCTGCAACGGCCGCCTTCGCCACCGGCATCGCCCCGGACCACTACGCGGACGACCCGATCATCCAGCCCAACCTGAGCCTGCTCCGCGCCTACCTCAAGCGCGAATATCCGAATCAGCCGCTGGTCAACAAGATTGCTCTGCTCTGGGCCTCCGCCAACCTGCCCGGCCTCATGACAGAACCCGAAAAGAAGGCCCTGGCCGTTGAGATTTTTGCCAAGCAAAAGCCCGACGGCGGCTGGAGTCTTACTGACCTCGGTCTGAACGCGAAGGGCGAGACAGCGTGGAAGCGCCACGACAAGACGCCCTTCGACACCCGCAGCGACGGTTACGCGACAGGCCTCACCCTGGTAGCCCTGGAGGAATCGGGCTTGGCGAAATCAAGAGACGTCAGCCGCGGCCTGGCCTGGCTCACCGCCAACCAGAACAAGACCGACGGCCTGTGGCCCGCCTGGTCGGTCAACGTGAAACGCGATCCGGCTTCGGATGTCGGCAAATTCATGAGCGACGCCGCCACCGGCTTTTCCATCCTCGCCCTCGAACACAGCCACTAGCGTTCTTTGCTGCGTTTGCGAAACACCACCTTCAAGTCGCGTCGCCACTGTTCGCCGACGGCAACCAGTTCCCAGTCCACTTCCGGCGACAAATACCGCAGCACCGTCTCGTTCGAAGGATGAATGCGCAGCGCCGGCGCCACCAGGAGCAGGCGAGGAGCCTTCTCCGCCACCTCGACGCCCGCAAAGTAGCCTTCCCGCTCAAAGGCGCCTGTGTCGCGGTTGCCATCGCGCTTCCGGTCAGCATTGAGCGCGCGCACGCGAATCCAGTAATCGAGCCCTTGCAGCGGCAGATGCATGTCGTCATCCGCCTTCACTTCGATCACCACCAGCCGCCCATCGCGATCCACAGTCAGCAAATCCAGCATGCCGCGCTCGCCACTGCCAATTGCCGGCACCTGAGAGTAGAGAAAATCTCCGCGCAATCCGGGCAGAAACTCCCCCAGTCCCATGCGAATCCGCGACTCCAGCCAGCGCTCCGGTTGCAGGCGGAAGAGCGGGTTCACATGCGTTCCGCCAGCATGGCGGTTCTCAAACAAACGCCCCAGCAATTGCCGGCAGAGCAGTTCCGTTTCCAGCGTCAGCGGCGTCTCGTTTGCGCCGGCGCCAAACGTGACCTCTTCTTCCGCGGCAAACGACCGGCTCGACGCACCACGGCGAACGCGCGCAAACTCCAACCCATGCAGCAGCAGCCCAACCTCGGTGGCGCAGTGCACCCGCACCTCGACCCGCGCGCGCTCTGCCTCGGGCACCAACGCCATCACCCGTTCCAGCCCGGAAGCAGCCCGCTCCCGGGCCGACTTTACATCGAAGGCATGCACCAGCCGCGACTCCACATTGCCGGTATCCCGGAAATCAACCTCGGTCAGTTCCTCGGATCGCTCGTTCAGTGTGAACAAATGAAAACCGGCCGCCCCATGATTCAGCCACGCCATGCGCTCTGCCGTGGTTCGCCATGCGCTCTCGGGAACCACCACCTTCAAAGCGCCAAAGTGCCGGCTGGCTCGCACTTTCTTCGCACTCGAATGCAAGGATCGCTGCCGGCAATGATTGAGCCAAAGCAGCCCGAGGGTAAGAATGCCGTCGATCATGGCCGAGGACTCGTCCAGGCTCACCCCGATCACCGCTTCGGCAATCGGCCCACGCAGCATCGTGCCGCGCACATACGCCTGGCCAAAGCTATGTTCAAGATCGGCTGCCGCGCGAAAGCCGTCCAGCTTCCAATCCGGAAACGCTCGTTCCAGAACGCGTTCCAGCAGGCGAAGATACTGACGCCGAGCCCTGTCGCGGGTAGTCGGCGAGCGCCGATCGTTGCCCGCGACCACCTCGAGAGAAGTCGGCTTGGCTACGCCCATGCGCCGCGTCATCACGCGCAGACAAGACGGCCTGCGCTCGGCGCTGATCACGGATCGCACCACGTTCCGTTCCTCGCTCCATATCTGCCAGACGCAGCGCCCATGCGATTCCTGCACGGAATAGCGCGCATGGCGAAGATCGAACAAGACACGCCCATCTTCGAGGATCGACGCCGTGGAATGTTCCGCCAGGTATTCCTCGATCGACGTGGCCAGGGAGGCAGCGAGGACCGCCGCGTCCCCGGCCTCAGCGACGGCGGCCATCGGGCCTTACCAGCCCATCTGGGTGCGTAAATTCAGGATGTGCGCGGTGTGATGTCGGGAATGCCAGTCGTACAAGGCCAGCACTTGGGCCAGGTTCTGCCGGCCACCTTCCGGGTGCACATAACCCCGGCGAAAATCCTCGTCCGACATGGATTCAAGCAGCGAGACCCAGCGCACATGGAGTGCCGCAATCAGGTTGAGAGAGATCTCGACCGGCAGCCAGCGGGCGTCGGAGAGATCCGCCCACGCAGCTTCGTCATACGGCTTGATAGTTGGCCAGTCCTCGGTCAGCGCGAGCTTCATGCGAATATAGGCGTTGGCATGACTATCTGCCAGGTGATGCACCACTTGCCGCACCGTCCACCCACCTTCGCGGTACGGCGTATCCAGCTGAGTATCCTTCAAACCGGTGACCGCGCTGGTCAATCGTTCCGGAAAGAGCTTCAACGTGCGCATATGGGCCACACGAATCCCAGCCATGCTGCTGGCAGGCATGGTGAAATGCCCAATGGGGTAACGGAGATCCTGCAGGACTGGCATGCGAAAAACACTAGCAGAGAGTGGAGCAGCATTTCCAGAAAGAAGTGAGGCGCAGTCCGTAAGCTTTCCGCTTTCGGAACTGCGCCTCTTGTTCGCCGGGCTTGAAATGTTGGAGTTAGAGCAGTATTCGCACGACTTTACCCAGCGAACGCATTGCGAGACTGGATTTTTTATCAAGAAAAATCCTACCTCGCCGAATCTCGACCGGGTATGCCTATGCGAATACTGCTCTAGGAGCGTGCGTGATGGTGATGGTGGTGTTTGTGATGGTGGCGGCTTGCTGCAAACGCGGGGCTGGCACAGATCAGCAAGAGCAGGGAGGCAAGGATGAGCTTCTTCATGGTGTGAAGCGTAGCACGATTTCAGGTCTACAAAATGACTCGGAAGGGTTAGGAATCAAGACAACTACGCCATGTGCGATGCCATTCGGGGACTTCCCGGAAAGAGCGTACACTAAGTAGTACGATGAGTGCTGCTCCCTCCTTCCCATCTCCGCTCCTGGCCCCACGACAAACCCTCAGTCATAAGCGGTACTTCTTCGAAAAATTTGGCATCACCGAAAGCCTCCTCGAGCGCTGCCTGGGCGAAGCCCTCTCCGCCGGTGGCGATTACGCAGACCTTTACTTTGAATCGGTTACCGCCATTTCTCTGGGTGTCGACGAGCAGATCGTCAAATCCGCCAGCCAGGGAACCAGCGCCGGCTGCGGCATCCGCGTCCTTTCCGGCGAACGCACCGGCTACGCCTACACCGACAATCTCAGCCCGGAACGCCTGGTCCACGCCGCCAAAACTGCGGCCCTGATCGCCTCTGGCCCCACCAAGCACACCGTGCATGGTTTCCAGGACAAGCCCCTTGCCGACCTCTACCCTGTCCCACTGGGTGGTTTCGACCTTGACCTCGCCGCCCGTCTCGACCTGATCCAGCGCGCTGACCGCGCTGCCCGCGCCTTCAGCCCCCACGTGGTCCAGGTACGTTCCAGCTATAGCGAAGAACTCCGCCGCATTCTCATCGCCGGCTCTGACGGCGCCTTCGCCTCCGACACCCAGCCCCTTTGCCGATTGAACGTGTTTGTGATTGCCAAAGATGCCCAGAACACCACCCGCGGTTCCGGCGGATGCGGCGGTCGTGGCGGCCTGGACATCTTCGTTGGCTCCAAAAGTCCGGAAAACCTGGCTCGCGAGGCTGCCCGTGGAGCCATCCTGCAACTCGGCGCCGTGCCCGCTCCTGCCGGCGAAATGGAAGTAGTGCTCGGTCCCGGCTGGCCCGGCATCCTGTTGCACGAAGCCGTTGGCCACGGCCTCGAAGCCGACTTCAATCGCAAGAAGACTTCGGCGTTTGCCGGCCTCATCGGCCAGTCCGTTGCCAGTTCCAAGGTCTCAGTGGTCGATAACGGGACCATCTCCGGACGCCGCGGCTCACTGAACGTGGACGACGAAGGCTCGCCCACCCAGGAAACCGTGCTCATCGAAAATGGCATCCTCAAGGGATACCTCACCGACAAGCTCTCCTCCCGCCTCACCGGCGCCGCCAACACCGGCTCCGGCCGCCGTGAAAGCTACCAGTGCATCCCCATGCCGCGCATGACCAACACCTACATGCTGGCTGGTGAAGACGAGCCCGAAGACATCATTCGCAGCGTCAAACGCGGCCTGTACGCTGTCAACTTCGGCGGCGGCCAGGTCGACATCACCAATGGCAAGTTCGTCTTTTCGGCGTCTGAAGCCTACCTCATTGAAGACGGCAAGATCACCGCGCCCGTCAAGGACGCAACCCTCATCGGCAACGGCCCTGAGGCCCTCAAGTACGTTTCCATGGTCGGGCACGACCTCAAGCTCGACGAAGGCATTGGCACCTGCGGCAAAGCAGGACAGAGTGTCCCCGTTGGCGTTGGTATGCCCACTATCAAACTCGACAGAATGACAGTCGGCGGCACAGGAAGGTAGCTCATGCAAAGCATCTCCGAGGAACAAAAAGTGACACCCATCATCGTGGAAATCGAAGTGAAACGCTGGCACGGAGCCGCCGATAGCCGCGTCTTCGGATGGCAGCAGATGCCGGTCACAGAAGCTCTGCGCCTGCAGGACGAAACCTTCCGCTGTCCCGAATGCCTGGGCAGAGTCCGTCTGCGCCGTGGTTCTGCCGAAGAGGGCACAGTTGATTACGCCGAGCACTACAGCAAGAACCCCGGCTGCAGCCTGGGCAATTGCTTCTCGGGCGAGAAGAAGCCGCATCCCAAGCCGGTTGGTTGAACCCTTCACTGAGATCCGGACGTCAATATGATTCTTCATTTGCGAAATGATTCTACGCATGCTATCTCAAATCTGAGATAGCATGGTTCATGCCGTGGCAAGTCGAAATCCTGAACGACTTGGTGAAGGCAGAAATCAAGGCTCTTCCCGCGGACATTCAGGCCCGATTCCTCCGATTGGCTAATCTCATCACCGAAGCCGGATTGGAAAGGCTCGGCGAACCCCCACGTCAAGCACCTTGAAGGCAAGCTTTGGGAGATGCGCCTGCGCGGGCGGGACGGCATCGCTCGCACTCTCTACGTGACTGCGGCTGTGAAACGGGTGGTTGTGGTCCGCGCATTTGTGAAAAAGTCGCAAAAGACTCCGCGGACAGAAATTGAATTGGCGTTGCGACGGGCGAAGGAGGTTCAATGACCATTCCCTACGAAGAACTTAAGGCAGAGTTATTGGCCAACCCTGAAGTCCGCGCCGAGTACGAGGCCCTGGCCCCTGAATTCGCAATTTCCATGGAGTTGCTCCAGGCACGTCTGCGTGCTGGTTTGTCGCAGGCTGAACTGGCAGCGCGCATGAATACCAGCCAGTCCGCCATCGCGCGCCTCGAAAGCGGCCACACACTCCCCAGCACCAAAACCCTCCTGCGCTACGCTGAGGCAACGGGGTCGAAGATCCAATTGCGCCTGTTCGCCGCCTGAGCCAGTTCCTTTGTCTGACTCAACCGGATATCGCAAATCCCTCTCGCCAATTACAATCCTCCATCATGTTCTCCTACGATGCAGAACTGCTCGCCTGTCTGCAAACGCCGCCTGACTCGGTCGCCGGCGTTCTCGCCATGATGCAGTCCATCGACAACCTCACCGTCCCCGCCGACGGCCTGAAGTGGTTCAACGGGCTGTACTTCCAGGTAACCCAGGCGGTCGCCGCCCGATTGCGCGTCGGCGGCCTTGCCGATGCGGCCTTCCTTGCCCAGCTCGACGTGCAGTTTGCCCGTCTCTATTTCGACGCCCTGCGCAACTCCCTCGTCGGCGAGCCCATTCCTGACTGCTGGCGAGCTCTTTTCTCAGTCCGCAACCATCCCGGCCTAACCCGCATCCAGTGCGCACTGGCCGGCATCAACGCCCACATCAACCACGATCTCCCGATCGCCATCCAATCCACCTGCCAGGCTGCCGCCCTGGCGCCGCAGCATTCGAGCGACCAGTACACCGACTACACTTCTCTCAATCCAACCCTCGACAGCCTCATCGAAGAAGCCAAGCACACCCTCAACGTCGGCAAGCTGGGCGAGGCCATCCCTGCCGGATCGGTCCTCGAAGACACACTCGCCGCGTGGAGCGTCAGCGCCGCTCGCGAAACCGCCTGGAACAACGCCGAGCTCCTCTGGCACCTGGAACCCGAAGCCGGCCTGACCGCCGCCTTTCTCGACTCTCTCGACGGCCTCTCCACGGTCGTCGGCAAAGTGCTGCTGACTCCGCTCCCCGACCTCGCCATCCTGCCCGACTGATCCATGCTCAGGATCCGCGCTCAAGATCCGCGCTCAAGATCCGCGCTCAAGATCCGGCCTCCCGGCTCCATTCCGGTAAGGGTCCGCCACTTTTGGTAGCCTGAATACATGCCCGATGCCGCCGCACCCCCGCTTTCTAGTGCAACAGCCAGCAGCGCCTTCGATCTCAAGTCCCTTGCCGCCGAAGTTGTCGCGCGCGCCACCCAGGCAGGTGCTACCGACGCAGAAGCCATGATCAGTGAAGGCGATGAATTCTCCGTATCTGTGCGCATGGGCGAGGTGGAAACCCTGCAGGAATCCGGTTCCCGCGGCCTGGGGCTTCGAGTATTTGTCGGCCAGCGTTCCGCCTCCGCCTCTACCAGCGACCTCACCCCCGACGGAATCCGGCAGCTCGTCGCGGGCGCCATGGCCCTGGCCAAGGTCACCGAAGAAGATCTCTTTGCTGGCCTCCCCGACGCCGCCGACTTCGGCCAGCTCGAAGGCGATCTCCACCTCTATTTCGAAGACGTCTACTCCCTGCCTCCTGTCGAGCGCATCGACCGCGCCCGCCGCGCCGAAGCCGCCGCCCTCGCTGCCGATCCCCGCATCACCAACTCGCAGGGCGGAGCTTTCGACGCCGCCACCGGCCGCCGCATCCTCGCCAACTCCCGCGGATTCCTGGGCGAATACCGCTCCAGCTACTGCGGCATCTCCTCCGCCCCGCTGGCCATGGATGCCGACGGCGCCATGCAGCGTGATTTCTGGTCGTCCAGCGCCCGGCGCATCGCCGACCTCGAATCACCCGAGTCGATTGGACAGGAGGCGGCACGGCGAGCGCTGCGGCGCCTGGGCGCACGGCGCGTCCCAACCCAGCGCGTGCCGATTGTTTTTTCCCCGGAGGTCGCCCGCTCGCTGATCGGCCATCTCTTTGAAGCCGCTTCCGGCGACTCCATCTGGCGCTCTGCATCCTTTCTGGCCGGGCAGCTCGACGAAACCATCGCGGCGTCTGGGCTGACCATCATCGACGACCACACCATGATCCTTCCCACCGGCGTCGCTGGATTCGGCACCTCGCCTTTCGACGGCGAAGGCCTGCCGGCCCGGTGCAACACGGTGGTCCAAAACGGCGTTCTGAAAACCTATCTCCTCAACACCTACACCGCCCGCAAGCTCGGCATGAAGTCGACCGGCAACGCCACCCGCGGACTGGGCGGCAACCCCGGCATCGGCGGCGGCAATGTCTACGTCCTTCCCGGCCAGGCAACACCTGAGCAAATCATCGCCGACATCCCCGCCGGCCTCTACGTCACCAGCCTGATGGGCTTCGGCGCCAACCTGGTCACCGGCGACTACTCCCGCGGCGCATCTGGACTATGGATCGAGAACGGCGAGCTCACCCACGCTGTTGAAGAAGTCACCATCGCCGGCAACCTGCGCGACATGCTGCGCAACATCACCGCCATTGGGAACGACCTCATCTTCCGCAGCTCCGTCACTTCGCCCACCCTGCGCGTCGATGGTATGACTGTGGCCGGCGCCTGAGAATCCCGCGATGCTGACTCAAGGGCTCGCCTTCGACCCAACCAATCCAGAAGAGGCGCTGCGCCAGCTTCCCACCCGCCAGGCCGTCTTCGCCCTCTACGGCGAAAGTGAAACTGCCGAGCCCTACATCGGCGTCACGCCCGACCTGCGTCGCCGCCTGAAACGCCTCCTGCAACCGGCGACAGGCCAGACCAAGCGGCTGCAGCTCGTGTCGCGCGTTCGCCGCATCGCCTGGCAGGAAACCGGTTCCGACTTCGAATCGCTGTTCGTTCAATTTGATCTCCTCCAAAAGGTCTACGGGACGAAGTCCCTGGACCGCATGCACCTGCGCTCCCCGGCCTTCATTCGCTTTCACGGCGGCAATCCCTACCCCCGCCTCACTGTCACCAACCGCCCCAATCTTCGCGAATCGCAGTGGTTCTTCGGCCCCTTCCCGTCGCGCGCCTCGGCCGAACATTACTCGGACGAGTTGCTGAAGCTCTTCCTCCTGCGCCGCTGCCCTGAGGACCTCGATCCCCATCCCGCCCACCCCGGCTGTGTCTATTCCGAGATGAAGATGTGTCTCGCCCCCTGCTACCAGGGCTGCACCGATGCGCGCTACGCGGAAGAAGCCGAAGCCGTCAGCAGCTTCCTAGCTACCCACGGAGACAGCAAGCTGGTCGTATTGGGAGAACAGCGACAGAAGGCCGCCGAAGATCTGGAATTTGAATCCGCCGCGACCATTCACGCCCAGTACCAGCGCGTCGAGGCTGTCCGTGCGCTGGCCCCGGAACTGGTCCATCCGCTCAGCGAACTGCGGGCGGTGATCCTTCAGGCATCGCCTGAGCCGGGGCAGGTTTCTGTCTTTCTTTACGAAAACGGCCAGTTTCGCGGCCCCGCGCCGTTCTCGACCCTCGGCATGCGCATCCAGAACGAACAATCCGGATCGAGCTCGCTTTTTGCCCAGCCCATGGCACTGGAGCCGGTCCTTGAAAGCCCTGCGGCGAATCAGGACACAGGCCCTGCGGTTGCGCGGGCGTCGCGCGATCTGCTCGAGTCACGTCTCGACACCGCTCTCGCCAGTTTGACCGCTCCGCTGCCCCCGCCCAGCGCCACCACCCGCCAGGGCCACCTCGCACTGCTGGCCCGCTGGTACTACCGCCCGCAGCAAAAGCGTACCGGCGAGATCTGCTTCCCCTCCGCACACGAAAAGGACCCCACGGGCTGGCCGGTCAAAGCCATGCTGCGCAGCATCGGCCGCGTCGCCGCCGCCAGCCTCCGCTGAACTCTACTCGGTTTTATTCTGCAAGTTGGCGAACCCTTGGCCAGTTGCTCAGGTTCAATCAATGAGCTATCCCTTAGCCGCAGGTCAACTCTTCAACATAGTCCCCGCTACCCGAGTTAGTACAATCTTCATCACTACAGAAAAACGACTCATTAGCCGCTATGCCCCTTTTCGACAATACCGCCGAATGGATAGATCGACGACTCAAAGAGCGGAAAGCCGCCGCAAGAGCAAGAGAGCGCGCGAGTCGCGACCCATTAATTCCTACCATCGATGCGGGCACTTTTGCGCAGCAGATCACAGACCTTGCTGAAACATTGCGAAACAAGGTCGAGCTTGAGGGTCCATCCGTTCTTCGACACGCAAACTTGACGACTGACATCAGCGTCATTTTGAGTCAGTTGGTCTGGACATACAATCTGCTGCGCTGGATCAATGCTGATGATACCCGCCTCGACGTGACAGGCTATAAAGAAGCCTACTCGTTCGTATGCCTTCCGTTGGTTAGGACACTGATCGATGGTTTCTACAATTGCACCGCTTTGTTGGATAGCCCGTCTCGCTCACGAATCTTCCGCATCAGTGGACTTTTCAGATTGCGTCAGGCGCTGTGCGAAGACGAAAAACGATATAAAGGTGACCCTGCTTGGGAACTGGATCTCAAGAATCGTCGCCAACTACTTCAAGAAAATCTTGCGCGGGAAAACTGGACGAACGCGGACCTAGACGACAAGAAAAACAGGTGGCCGCTACTTAGCGAGTACCTCCGTTTGGAGCCTGACACTCCACACAAACAACTGCTCCGCCACATTTCACTCGGATTTTGGCGGGAATATTCGTCAATTTCGCACGCCAGTTACGACGGCCTGTGCCAGCTGTTCCCATTTATAGCGCGCAATCGCTTACCTCACTCGATGAGAACCTCAAATCTGGACGATTTTCGGCTTCGATCCCTTTTTATGCACTTTGCCCGCGCTGCAGTTCTTTTATTGTGCCTGCTCACTGAGATTCAGCACTACTTCAAGTTCCAAGGCGCAAATATTGATAAGCGCCTTCGAGAAATCTGGACGGCAATGCTTCCCATCTACGAAGTGAAAGAACTCTACGACTTCAGATACGATTCCATTCTTCGGGAGCGAGCCCCAGAGACGACACCGTCAGGGAACTGATTCGGTAACGACGCCTTCTCCGTTGAAAACATCATCCCGTTCCGTCTCGGCCTCATGGAGCGAACTCGAACATAACCAGAAAATTGGCTAACACGACCGGACTCTTCCCCCCTGCCAACCCAACGGATTCACCATGCTCCCTGCCTTACTTGCTCACAATGAAGAGCGTCGCGCTCCACTTGGGCAGCGTGTCCACCACGATCCCCTTCTTCTCCCCCAGATCCTTTTCCTTCCAAACATCGCGAACATGCGCCCCGCCCTTGAATCCAATCTCGGCAAGGTCCACCGAAACATCGCGCGTCGACCAGCTGCGGTTGAACATCGCCACCGCCACGCGTCCACCCGTCAACGGCTTGGTCCACACTTCGAGATCTCCGCTCACATACAGCCGATCCCCCTGTTTACCCAGCGCATCCTGATCGACGGCGATCGCTTCCTTGTTCAGCAGCAGGCGCTTGTCGGCGTCGGTCATCTTGCTCAAGTCATTGCCGGCCAGCAGCGGCGCGGCAAGCATCACCCACAACGTCATGTGCGTCTGGTACTGCTCGTCGGTCATCTTGCCGTTGCCAATCTCCAGCATGTCAGGATCGTTCCAGTGCCCAGGGCCGGCAAACTTGCTCAGGCCGGTTTGGGAAAAGCCGATGGCGACCATCCGCCCATACGAATCATCGATGTCGTCGGTGGTCCGCCACATCGAAGCGCCCACTTCCGGTCCCCACTTCCACGGCTGGTCGACGCCGTACTGGCACAGGCTATACACGATCGGCCGCCCGGTTGCTTTGAGTGCGTCGCCCATCTTCTTGTAGGCGGCAATCATTAGCCGCTTCTTGATGGTGGGGTCTTCAGGATGCTCTCCCTGCGCCTTGAGCATCACGTCCTCGTACGAACAGAGGTCATACTTGAGGAAATCCACGCCCCAGTCGGCGTACATCTTGGCGTCCTGCGCCTCGTGATCCAGGCTGCCCGCATAGCCTCCGCAGGTCTTCGCGCCCGGCGACGAGTAAATGCCGAACTTCAGCCCCTTGGAATGGACGTAATCCACCATCCCCTTCATGTCGGGGAACTTCTTGTTGGTGTGCAGCACACCCTGCGCGTCCCGCTCGCCTTCCCAGGTGTCGTCCAGGTTCACGTAGACGTAGCCGGCATCCTTCATGCCTGTGCTCACGATCATGTCCGCGGCCGAGCGCACGTCGGCGTCAGTCACCTTGTCGGCAAAGTGATTCCAGCTATTCCAGCCCATCGGCGGCGTCTTTGCCGCGGACGGGGCCGCCTTTTCCTGGCTGAAAACCGGTACGGCCGCAAGAACGAGAACACAGCACACAAATCCACCCAAGCGCATTGAGAGAGCCTCCATTGAAAGCGTTTGCAATCGGCACCCAGCATATATCGCCGGCCCGCTGCCGTGAATCCCCGAGGCGAAAACCCCAGCTTTTCCGCCCGAACACACACCTCCCCTGCTGATACACTTGAGGTCTCCGGAGACCTTTTCCGGCCCCGCATATGGTTGAACTGCTGCCCTCGATTCTTTCCGCCGATTTCGCCAACCTGGCCCGCGACGTGGCTGCGGCCGAGCGTGGCGGCGGCACCGTCATCCACGTCGATGTCATGGACGGCCACTTCGTCCCCAACATCACTCTCGGTCCCCCGGTCGTCAAGAGCCTGCGCAAGGTTACCAGCCTCCCGCTTGACTGCCACCTGATGATCGACAACCCCAACGAGTACATCCCCGCCTTCGCCGAGGCCGGCGCCAACTGGATCGGCGTCCACTACGAGGCCTGCCCGCATCTCCATCGCACCCTCGAAATGATCATTGACCATGGCATGCAACCGGGCGTGGTGCTGAACCCCGCCACCCGTGTCCAGGTGCTCTACGACATCCTGCCCATGCTTCATCACGTGCTCATCATGAGCGTGAATCCGGGCTTCGGCGGTCAGAAATTCATCCCCTTTGCCCTCGATAAGATCCGCCGCCTGGCCCGCATCCGCGAAGAGGAAGGCCTGGCATTTAGAATTGAAGTCGACGGTGGCGTGGCTCACGATACCATTGCCCAAGTAGTCCAAGCAGGTGCAGACCTCCTGGTTGCGGGCAATGCTGTGTTTGGCAGCGGCGGAGCCGAAGAAAATGCCCGCGAATTGCTCCATGCCGCCCGAGCCGCAGCCGGTGAAACAGCGGCCGCGTAAGAAAACCGCTTCAGGAAACAAGGTTGTTGCTGCAGCGGGTTTGCAGCCAGAGATTTCAGGATCTGAGATTCGTAGAGGCGTCGCAGGGTTGGGTCCGGCCGCTGGCGACACATAGAGGTGATATGAATTTGTTCTCCCACAAGCCGGCTCGCCGCACATTCCATCCCGGCCGAACTGTCGCCAGCATCGCTACCTTGAGCATTCTTGCCCTGGTGCTGACTGCGATTCCTGCCGAGGCCGCCAAAACCAAGGTTCCCAAAAAGAAGAAAAATCAGGACCTCAGCGCGAATCCGCTGGCCAACGTCGCCAGCCGCCAGCCCGACAAGGAGCTCTTCGACAAGGCCATGATTGCCTTGAAGAAGGGCCGCTTTGACGTGGCCCGTCTCGATCTCCAGACCCTGCTGAACACCTATCCCAGCTCCGAATACCAGATGCGTGCCAAGCTGGCCGTCGGCGATGCCTGGTTCAAGGAAGGCGGCACGGCAGCCCTTACGCAAGCCGAAGCCGAGTACAAGGACTTCATCACCTTCTTCCCCCAGGCTCCAGAAGCCGCTGAAGCCCAGATGAAGGTGGCCGACATCTACTTCATGCAGATGGAGAAGCCGGATCGCGACTTCAACAACGCCGTCCGCGCAGAGCAGGAATACCGCGCCATGATTGACCAGTTCCCCGACTCCTCCCTGGTCCCCCGCGCCAAGCAAAAGCTGCGCGAAGTCCAGGAAGTTCTCGGCGAACGCGAATACCTCATCGGGGCTTACTACGCAAGCCGGGAAAACTGGGCCGGCACCATCGCCCGCCTCCAAACCGTCGCCGACACCTACCCGCTGTACAGCAAGAGCGACCAGGTCTGGATCACGATTGGCGATGCGTATGCAGGGGAAGCACGCAGCATCAACCTGGCCAAGGGATTGCCTGGAGCGATCCGCGAGCGCCTGCAGCAGGTATACCTGGACAAAGCAGCAGCAGCCTACGGCCATGTCATCACCCGCTATCCGATGGCGCCGCGCGTGGAAGATGCGCGTGATCGGCTGGTCGCCATGAATCGCCCCGTTCCCGAGCCGACTGCGGAGGCCGTCGCCGAGAACGATGCAGAAGAACGCAGCCGCCAGCCCATCAAGTTCACCGACAAGACGCTGGGCATGGTGAAGCATGGCCCGTTGGTTGTGGAAGCCCCCCATGTGGGCGACCCGACCATGACCTCGCCCAAGCGCGTCATTGCTCCAGACATCACCCGTCAGAATCAGCAGATCTTTACGGCCGCCTTCAAGGCCGGACAGCCTGGCGCGGCGACGACCGAAGCTGCCGCTCCCACACCAACCTCCGCGACCGAGCCACCGCGTTCCGATCGTCCCCAGGCGCCGCTTCAGTTTGAAAACGTGCCCGGCGACGCCGGCAATGGCAGCGGCGGCACCGGTATCGGCGCCAGCATCGTGAGCGCACCCAACGCGGCGCCAGCCAAGCCCGCCGACGATCCCAACGCGGTCGTCAAGTCGGTCGGCACCACCGAGACTGCCCTCCCTGCAGCGGAAGCCCCGGCCCCGGCTCCCGACCAGGTCAACGACATCAAGCCTGGCCAGGTCCCCGCGCAGACCGCCCCGACCACGCCTCCCAACGCCAAAGCCAGCAAGAAGAAGCCCAAGCTGGACGAAAGCGAAGAGTCTTCCAGCAAGAAGAAAAAGAAGAAGGGCCTGGCCAAGCTCAACCCCTTCTAGCCTCACATCTGCGACAGAGCCAAAGGGCCAACCCTCTGCGGGTTGGCCCTTTCATTTGCTCCTCTTACCCGCTGCTACCGTCAGCGCCGATGGGATATGCTGTCTGCGCAACCGGAGAGGGTCAACATGCCAAGCGCCCGCGACAGCCAACTGCTCGAAGTCATTCTCGACTCCTGGGACCGCAACAATCGCATTCTCGTCAACCTGCTGCGCGCTCTGCCGCCGGGCGGGCTCGAAGCAACCGCCATGGCCGGCAGTCCTTCCGTGGCGGAAATGTTCACCCACATCCATTACGTGCGACTGATCTTTCTCTCCGAGGACGCCCCCGATCTGGCTCCTCAGCCGCCATCCCAGGAGTGGCACAACGAACGCAATCCCGACCTCATCGCCGAGAAGTTGCAGCAGAGCGCCAAAGCCGTGCGCGATGCGGTTGAGATTTGCATTCAGCGTGGCCAGGAGATGCAGCTTCACTACGATCATCCGCTGCTTTACCTCCAGCACATGATCTGGCATGAGGGCTATCACCACGGTCAAATCAAGTTGGCTCTGAAGCTGACCGGCCACCCCTTCGAGGACGAAGAGATCGGTCCCCTCACCTGGGATCTCTGGATGAACAAGACCTCAAAAGAATGAGTGCCTGCGGAGGCGAATATGTCCGAGTTGGCCACAATCCAACCGCAACTATCTCCAGCTTCTGGGCAAATCTAAAACGCAGTATACTTCTCAGCACAGATGTTTACTTGAATCGGGGGTAGTGCGATGCGATTGACATTTCTCGCTTTGTTTCTTTGTACTTGCCTTTCGGCCATGTGCCAACCGATGGCACCAGTTCCGAAGACATCTGAAAGAGCGGGACAGAACCCGCAAGGCTCCCAGCCATGGACGGAGTGCAACAGTTCCATGCCGGACCTTTCGATTTCAAACCTTACACCGCGGACACAGGAACACCGGTTCAGTGCGCCAACGACATGGCTTTGGAATGATGCACAAATGGATTCGAACAATTTATTCCAATCGCCGAATTCAAACTCTGAAGCGCGTATCGGTTCGAAGAATGCTTTCCCGTTTTGCTTCTGCAAGTCTCCAGAGCAATCTTGCTCACTGGTGGCGCAGAACGGCGAGCCCAACCCATATCAAATGTTGTTTCGTCAGTGGCCCAATGCGAAGGTGGAACCGATTCCGACTCAGTGGCCAAATGCGAAGTTCGAGCGAATTCCCACTGAGTGGCCAGATTTCAAAATGATGCCCATACAGTCACGCTAAATTCGCGACAAACGGATTATTCAATAGTCTCGGTTAAGTCTTGCGGTCGAGTGACCGGCTATGCGGCAGTCACTGTTCGATGAACATCCCAAGAGCCTGCCGTCCAGCATGTAGCAACGCCCCTCACCCTGTGTTCCGCAACCCCACCGAAATTCCACTGATCGGGGCCGAGATCGCCCGGTTCACCTCCGGTGCATCCTCTCCTCCCGCTTGCGTCGCAGCAGGTCCACCTTGATCAAGATCGAGATCCGGCAGGCTCGACAAATCCGCGCTGTGAAATTACTCCGCGGGAACGTCCAGCAGAGCGTCAAAGATTCGTTTCGTAACCTTCCGGATCACCGTTTTCTCGGAGAGAAAGGTTCCCAATTGTGCTTCGAGGACCAGGCCAGAAATCATGGGCTGGAGGGCTTGAATCGCAACCACGCGGCTGATTGCACCCTTGTCCTTACTGGCCGCTCCCAGGATCGAGGCGAGGCGCTTCTCATCGTTCTGCGAGAGGACTCCGGCATAAATGTCTTGTAACCGCTTTTTCGATGCGGGATGTCGCATTGCGAAAAGTTTGAATTCCAACAAAAGAAGATTCCAAGTCTGGTCCTCAGCGCGCTGAAGATAAAAACGGCGGAGAGCCGCCAAGTTTCCTTCAATGCTCGTCGATTTCGTCAGCAGTTCCTCCTCCATCTGCTCCCGATAACAACGTGTGCGCTCTTCGATGAGCGCAAGAAAAACATCTTCCTTGCTCTCGAATTGTGCATAGATCGCACCCTTTGTCCGGCCAGCCAGGGTAGCAATCTCCCCCAGCTCCGCTCCTTCGTACCCGTCGCGCACGAAGATCGTTTCAGCGGCGGCAAGCAGAAGCGCCCGCGTTTCTTTTGTTTTGAGTTCGTGTTTGTTCATGGTCGTAACAATCATTCTGGTCTCATTCTAGGGCCTGCTCGTTGGCTCACTCTCCGAGGTTCGTCGGATCCTCCATTGTGTGCTGTGAGTTATAACCCTGGTCGTTCCTGACATTGACGGCGGCCTCGACAAGGGCATGACGAAGTTCCTGATTTGCCCTGAGGAGATCACAGACGAGCGCACTCAAGGAATTGAGCCTCTGTTCCAACTCAACGCAGGAAGCTATGCCCCGGAGATCGCCACTCGCGTGCTGAATCTCACTGTTGTTCACGTGTTCTCCATCGTCGTTGAAGGCCCAGGAATGTCGCCGCCTGGACTCTTGAAGGATTGAATTGTTCGGAAACTTTGCGGAAAGCGCCGTCTCACCGTTTCTGTGCCCGAGCAAAATCAGAGCGACACCACCCAGCGGAGGAATGGCTGGACTGCATTATTTATCAAGAAAAATGCTACCTGTCCGGACTTTCCCGGTACACCTACTCTGATTTTGCTCTCGACGGCGCATTCGCCGCGAACTAGGAGGCCGGCTCAGTCATCCTCGCCAGGTTGCTCTGGTTGGCATTTTTCAACGCTGTCGCGTAGTGCTTGGCGAGATTCTTGGCGATGTGATCCGCGACATTGGTGCTCTCGGACTCGCCCCGCATCGTAGCCGTGATTTGTTGGCGGTTGTCGAGCTTTGCCAGGTTATCGCTGAAGACCACATCCAATTTCATCTGTGTGGTCCCGACGAACATTCCAGCCGGCCCCAGGAAGGCGCGCTTTACCGAGCTGCCTTCCCTGAAGGTAGCAATCGAGATTCGGATAGTACGCTGCGGGCATCCATTCCGGCCATCGTTTTCCCCATCTCTGTAGACATGTCCGATGGATTTTGTGTGCCGAAGCCGATCGATCACATGCTCGTACACGAGTGTTCGATAGGCTGCCGGCACCTCGGCACGATCCCAGTTTGGACTGGTCACAAGCACGCTCCCCGGTTCAACTTCTGGGTTCTGACAGACAGGATCCGAGGCGGTCCGGGCTGGGACCTCCGACAACGCGAAGCTCTGCAGGCTGCGCTCTGCTTCATTTGCAGGCAGGAAGAAGACCGCGCCATGATTGCCGCCTCGGGGGTCGCTGAATTCGACGGTAAGCATATCAACCCGGTGATGCATGACGGCCGCAGCAGCCAGTCCGCCGCCATCCGGGATCGTCATTCGCAGGATTCTCCCGCCCATGCCCCAGAGTTCGACTCTCTGGTTGCCCGCACTCACAGCCGTTACCGAACTGCGCGGAATGGACGTCGTTCCCGATTTTCCGGTAAACGTGAGGGCTTCCTCGCTT
>Ga0073928_10005456_pt1 | contig 17828 bp, 12 predicted proteins | sample PaiPotPPA55metaG_FD_76969 | JGI IMG/M metagenome (GOLD analysis project Ga0073928, IMG submission 76969) | Iron sulfur acid spring bacterial and archeal communities from Banff, Canada, to study Microbial Dark Matter (Phase II) - Paint Pots PPA... ... | reverse complement strand
TGGGGAGCCAGATTCCCATTTCGCGCCCGGACCCGGCTATCTCCTTTTCTTTTCTATAGCTTTCCTGGTTCGAGTGGCGCAAGATTTCAAACGGTTCGAACAGGGTCGTCCGCAACCTCCCGCCCTGCCAAGCGGCCTTCTCAACGACCACCTGAAGCAAACGGCGCTGCTCCGCTGGGGGTTGCTGGGTGAACAATTCGCAGGCCCGGCTGGTCAACTGCATGATGTCGATGGCCTGGTCAATCGGTGCCGGCGTCGCTTTCTGGACATCCTGGATCTTCCGTAGTAGCCCAGCTTGCTCCTCGCGCCATGCGGCGGATCGCTGGTCGAAGAACTCGGCTGTAATGCGGCCGTCCAACTTGTCCATGTACATCGTCTCGATGCGAGTGTTGAGCCGGTCGTGCTCGGCTCGCAAGCGCTTGATGGTTTGCTCGCGCGCGGCCTGCTCCGTTCGATCTGAGCTTAGCACGGCGCCGGCAAGCCACTCAAGGATGGTGTCGGGAATGACAATCTCTTGGAGGACGCTGGCAAATTCACGGGCGAGGATCTCCTGGCGCGTGTATGGCTCCGGGCACTTCCCCCGGTTGCCCGTGCAGTGGTAGTACACGTACTTTTGCTTCTTCAACTCGCCGACGAAGAGGCAGCCGCAGTGGCCGCAGCGGATCAAACCCTGATACGCGAAGTCGTGCTTCACCTTCCTGGTCTTGTTTTCAGCACGAGCATCCAGCAACTCCTGGACGCGATGCCAGCACTCGCTGGTGACCAGCGGCTCCTGCGTGCCGTGGTACGTGGTACCGTCCCAGTCGAAATCGCCCATGTATAGGCGCTTACGCAGAATTTGATGGAGCAGACTCGGGTGCAACTGGCGGCCACGAAGCGTGCGCACTTCGAGCCGGAATTGGGCGGCGAGGCTCTTGAGGGAGTACTTGCCGGTTCGGAAATACTCGAATAGGTCCGTAATCACCGGCGCGGTGTCGGCATCGCGCACGAGGATTCGCTTCCCATTGGGCCCGTCGACGTTTCGATAACCCACCGGCGCGAAGCTTGGGTAGATGCCGGATCGGGCTTTCTCCAGCATGCCCTTCGTCGTCTCCTCGGACAGATTGTCGATGAAGTTCTTTGCCATCAGAACCTTCACTCCGTGCATGAACTTTTCCGAAGAGGGTGAATTTCGCGAGTGCACCTGGCCTTCTTTTACAAAGTGAATTTCGACGTCCAACTCATCGAGCGTGACCCAATCCTTGGCATTCCGGTACAACCGATCTGTCTTCTCGACCAGAATCGTCCGGCAAGTTGCCCGGTGCTTCCTCAGGTAGCTGACCATCTCGGTAAAGCCGTTTCCGTCGCCAGTCTTGGACGACTCGGCATCAATGAACTCCTGTACAATCACGAACCCGTGGCTGGCGGCGTAGTCACGCAACAGGCGAGTTTGCGCCGGGATGCTGAATCCTTCCTTTTCCTGGTCCTTGCTTGATACTCGCACACGCAATACTGCCTCGACGGGTTGCGGGGCGGTACGTGTGGCGGATCGCATCGCACTTAATGTTCTGGCTGGCATAGCCTCTCAACCTTACCAAGTGGGGTCCCGCCGGGCTTGGCGTTCCGGTCCCAACTGCGGACGATCTTCACGAATTCCAGAAGTCTCGCCGCGTTTCTGGCCCACTCTGCATCGGTGACGGCACGGCCGGCGCGGGCGCCAAGCGCTGCGCGTGCCGAGTCCGCGGCAAGATTGGCAGACGACACGGAACGGCTTAGGTTGCGCTGGGAGGCCACTGTGCTCGAACCAACCGCGCTCATCCCCTTCGCCTCAGCGGCCAGCCAACGGACGCCGTTGCTCTCCGGATCACCGCCGTTACGCGGATCAGGTCCGGGCGTGGTCTTGGCTTCCGCTTCTGTCCTGGTTTTCGAATTGGTCCGTTTCACCGACACGTTTCGACCTACAGCGCCGCCACGGCGTTGGGTGGCTCCCCGGGGGCGCCCTGGTCCGATCTGGTCGGCCAGCCTAGCGACATCGCCACTTCGTCGGCTTTTCTCTTGGCGTGAGTTAGTTCGTTCAGCGCCGCCTCAATTCGAGCCGCCTCTGCCGGCGCCATGGAAATGGTCCCGCGTTCGATACCGCTGAGACGAGTGCGTCCGAGGCCCGCTTTGAGGCACAGGATGGCGCCGGAAATTCCCGCTGACACGCGCTTGACTCGAAGCTCCGAGCCCTTCATTCGATCTTCACCTCGCAGACAGATTTTCTTCATCTCTTCTGACACTAATGGTGAAACTTCGGCAACGAGGGTATTTTTCAGGCAATGAGCAACTCGCAATCACCTGAAAAGTAAGGGGTTAAACGCCCTTGCTGAATTTAATGATGCGCCGCTGAAAATTCGGCGACCAAGTTTATGACGGGGTATTCTTCAGGCGATCCCGCGACCGAAAGTCCAGCATCCAAGGCAGAACCTAGGTTTCGAAGCTCGGGGATCGGCTGATTTTGAAGCGGCTCTTATAACCAGTTCCTTCCAGGAAAGGAAGCGGATCTCCAGCTATATGGAAGTAACCCGCAAGACGATCACGGAGTTCCTGGGCGCGTTTCTGTATTGTCTGGTCACCCGACACTTTCGCCGCCGGGTAGATGCCTTCACTGTGCGCAAGAGCCACCAGAAGCGCCCATGCGCGTATCGGCTTGCCGCCGCCGCCGCGGCGATCCTCGAAGCCCATGTCGGCGAAATTTATGGAATCGCCAGGTCTGCCACGGACGAAGATCTGCGCGTGATGCTCGCTAGTGAACCGGATTTCGATGTCTTCCCAGCTCGACGTGCGGCCATCCGCCCCATCGTCCTTGCCAACAGCTATGGTCGATGAGCCCGGCCCCTCAATAGCCTCCCGCGGGTTGTCGGATGTCGGACCAGATTGGGAATCGGTCGTCTGTGATACAACATCTTGGGCGTCAGGTGTGACCGAACGTTGTGAAACCGGATCGGATTCCGCGCGAGGTACCGGGGCACGCATGCTGACGTTGTGAAAGTAAAGGGCAATGGCCTCCATTTGTCGGCGCACGTATTGTTCATCGCAAGATCGCTTAGTCGACATCTGCACGCTTCCGGGAAACCTCCCAGACCGCCCTGCACGCTGAATTGCTGTAGGCCTGAACTTCAACATGTCGTTCGAAACCCGAAAGAGGGCCAAATCATGTCCGAATGCCTCAAGCGCTGTGACGATGTCATTGAATTGCCGGACGTCGTCCTCATACCATGCGCTGGGCGGATGGGTTCGCAGTGCTACAAAACGTGACCACGCGATGTTCCATTCGTTCCGCATGCTCGCGGCGGCATCGCTGGGGTTAGCAGTCGTCGGCACTGGCTCACGTCGTAGCAAAGCCGCGGTCTTGATTCCGAGTTCTGTAAGCTCGGCCCTAATGACTATCAATCGCCCAGGCTCTCTGCCCAGGATGTCGACGAGCCTCTTCCTTTCGAGGAGACTGAGGTCGTCGTCGTCAGCATCAACCCGAACGCTGTAGTGGTCTGGGTAGGTGATCCCGCTGGAGACAAGGCCATGAGTGAAGATGAACCGTGAACCATGGCCCGAGGCGTGTGCGTCCACGATTTCAAAAAGCAGATCCCGCTGTTGAGGAGTGAGGTTCATATTATTGGCATCACTGCGATTTACCAAGGTTCCGGGATTTGGAAGTGCTCCGCCGTCCTCGGTCCTGGTGTTGTGGGTTCCTTCTTGGGTGCTCCGATGCTCATCCGCCTCGGTCGGAATCGGCGGCTTACCGATAGCCGTAGAGTCCATAGCTTCCAAGGATTTTAGTAATCTGATGGTCTGCTCACCCTGCTCCAACGTGACGGCGACATTCAAATCGCCGCTGGCCGCGAGCAGGGATCGAAGACTGAGATGCGGACTCTCAAGGTGTTGGATCTCCAACCGGTTAGCGCGTGATTCCCAACCGCCAGTCAACGACGCGAGGTCCTTGGATGCCGTCTTCACGCATCTGAGCTGGAACGACGGGTGCCATTCGCTTGCTGCCCACAGACGGGTAAGCTCAGACTCAACCGCGGCCTTGATCTCACCAATCCACTCAGTGAAGACCTCTGTTCGTGCATTTGCGGCCAACACCCATATCGCAAAGTATTCTCCGGCGACTTGCTCAAACCGTTCTTTGGCTAACAAGGTCGTTCGAGTGACTAACGATTCTGCAACAGCATGCTCGTAACTAAGCTGAAGATCTGCGGTGCGCAACTCACCGTTGGCTCGGCGAGCATTGGGGAGCTTTAAGCATTCCTCCGTCAAGCCATGCGAGCGAGTCAACTCTCGCCACTGCAGGTCGAGCTTACGCTCAACATGTTCAGCTAGTTTCGGCAGCTTGGTCATCGCCCCTTCTTCGCGATCCCCTTGGCTCCCGAAGGGAGAGCCGCCAGCAGTGAAGGGGTCCCTGCTTGTCGCCTGGCCAGGCTAGGCGGCTGGAAACATTTTACTTCTTCGATGTTTTGGGGGCAACAGGCCGTCTGGGGCGACACAGGCCGCCTGGGGCCGACAGAGAGCCGACGTTGGGCCAACTCGGAGCGGGGCGCAGGGCCTCGCCATTGCGCTGGGCGACGAAAGGAGCCACCCGTCGCGCCAAGTTTGCCTACGGCGCGCCGAAGGCGCCCACCGCGACCAGTGTTGCCACCTGTGCCGCGGGCGCGCCCCCAAGCCAAACGCAACGGCGGCGGGCGCGGTTCACGCGACCCCTAGCGATATGGGGGATTGTCAGGCCGTCAATGGCGAGTTGGGCGTCAGCGTCACGGCGTGGCGCAACTTCTATTTGGCGATCCGATCCTTGCCGGGCTCGACCAAGAATGCACATAAAGGATCTGAATCTCGATTATCGCGACATGTTGCCGGATCGGCCAATCTCTCCGACGCATCTTCACCCAACTAAACGCACTTCTGGAATCCCCGGCACAGGCACTGTGTACAACGCCCCGCGAACCGCTTCCCAGCATTCAGGTTTCTTCGCCCACTCCGAAATCATTTTCCCGTGAGCAGAGTCATGCAAGACCTTGTTGACCTCGCCAGCCCACGTTTGAATCTGCATTTTCAACTCCGCTGAGATGTCTTGACGAAGCCAGATCTTGTCCAGATCGAGCTTCGGTCCCAGGCGATTTGCCACAAGCGACACGACGTATGCCGCAACATTTGCCTGCGCTTGCTGGAACATTGGGCGTACCAAGGCCTGTGCCCTCTTGAACAGGATTGCCTTGGCAACCATAAGCTTGTAGGCTGGGACATCCGGCAACGGAGGCGGCGTCTCGGCGTCGTTATTAGTGAGGTCCGCCATGAACCGTTCGAAGTTCTTTTGGGTGCCGAAGCTAACGGAGTCCGGCCTCTGAGCCCACGCGTTCAAATACTTGGCCAGATCCGTCTTGGTGATTCTCCGGCTAGTGGGTATCGACTCCTTGAGCTGTCGTAGTCGCGCCGGTGTCGTTCCTTCGCGTAAGAGCATGGTGTTGTAGCTGCCCGCCGCGCGTTCGTAGAACCACCGACCGATGCCGTCGGGGCAGTACGTCGACAGCGCCAGGTTTTCAATCTGGACATGGAAGGGCTTGTTCGCAGACAGATCGGATAGCTTGACGGAGGTCTGACTGTTCGCAAACCTGGAGATGTCAGAAATGAGAGCTTCTTCCGCGATCAAATCTTGTGAGCGCAAGGCGATGATCTTGGCAGGCACACGGACACGGCGAAGATCAATCGCCGGATTCTTCTTCTTGCTGAAATAGATTGACGCGGTTGTTTGGCCGCCATTCACGACTTGCATGCCCTTCAGCCAGAGGATTCCAGGGCCTCCATCGCTCGTTTTCCCCAGATGCACTTCGTCGGCGACAATTACGATTCCGTTGTTGTATGCCATGAACCGTTCGGGCGTATCCTGGAGCGTGTCGCGGATGCCTTTGTTGACCTTGGCAGTCGCACTGAGGAAAGAGCGGACATTGGCCTCCAGGAGCCGCCCGCCGTATTTCTCGTAGACGAACCGGAGTGCCTCTCCGGGGATAACCGTCATGGCGTAGTCGTAATCGGCGGCTTCGCCGGGTACGTAGACACACGGGAGCGCGCCGCCCGAGACTTCCTCGAAGTTCACGACCAACTCGTCGCGCGGCTTGCCCTCGGACCAATGCCGGTGCAGACGCTCGATGTCCATCACCTCCAGCTTCACGGTTTTGCCACTCACTTCTCGCGGCTTGAAATTCTTGGCCTTTGCTTGCCGATCTGTGAGGACGTATACCCTAATCTGATCAAGATTGGGGTAGCAATCCTGAATGGTGACCGCGAATGCATAGGCATCATCAGCCTCATCCATGGTCTTTGCCAGTCGCCCTTCCGCGCACTTCGCCAGAAAGCGCAGGCACTGTTCGGCGGCAGTTTTCGTTTCTGTATCGGTGATCGGTGTCACGTCGTCGACGCCGCTATACAGACTAACGAATAGATCGAGCTGATCCGTCTCGTCGGACATCGCGTATCCGCTCAAACGCAAAATCACACTACCTACTTTCTTGGGAGCGTAGTGACAGATCTGCGGGTCGAAGGTCATTCCTATCTGAGACATGTGTTGCATTACGACCTCCGCGAAGACCGACTCTGCGTACGGGTAGCCATTCCCCGGGATGCCGAGACGCTCCCCTATTTCTGATCGCACTTCGGCTTGCGTTTGCCTGAGGAAATCCACCAAGTCCATGGCTACATCACCCCCAGTTGATCGAGCGCAGCGCGGACCGCAACGGGGCCGGCGTCTATGCCATCGATCTCCAACTCGTAACGGGCCGCTATGACCTGTGCCGGAACGCTGGCCCGTGTAAGGCGAGGAAATCCATCCTCAACGCGAAGGACCTTTGTCGACACATGGGCGAAGGTTCGCTTGTAGTGCTCCGATACCGCATCCAGGTATCCTGCGTGAATAAGTTTGATGTTGAGCATATGTTGGGCCGCCGGGTCTGCACTCAAGAATGTTCGCGTATCGTCGATGAGAGCGGGAAGGGACATGCCGGATGGATCCAGACGAATTCGTACAGCGGCGAGAAAGAGGGGTTGTCGAGTCGAGTCATCCATCTGATCCAAGGATCCGATTGTTGCCGGAAACCCGGCAGTGGCTATGGTGGTTTTGACCTCGACCGCGCCCCCTCCGAAGACAAAATCCTGAATGCCGTTCAGCGGTCCGACCCAACCCTCGATTGCCACGACCGATGCCAGGCCGGCGTCCATCATGCCGCGAAGGAATACCAGTTCTCCGAACAGGCCTATCTCAGCTTCGGGGCCCAGCGTTGTGTCGGTTCCTCGCCGCATGAAATCCTGCCAAGCGCGGATTCTCGCAAGGAAGAGCTGGAAGAGTCTGTCCTCGGCAGTTGTGCTGCCGACATTCAGGGTCGCAATGACGTCGAGTGCCATCATCGTAAACATGTCGAGGCTGCCTCCGGTGCGGCGTGACAAAGCCAGCCAAAGCATGCCACCGCCCTCGGCTCCCAAATCGATCTGCGACACCAAAAAGCCTTGGCCTTGGGGCAACTGGGCGGCCGGAGGCACACGCACCGAGGTGAAGCCAACCAACAACGCTTCTTCGTTTCCGGGAAAATGCCGGCCGGCGCGAAGCCTGCGAGGTCCAGTCGGCGCAAGTGGAATCGTGCTCCAGCCCTCGGCGCCTCCGGCGCTCCCCCCAAGCGCTCGCCATGCGGATAGGAGTTGGTCGTGCTCAGTCTGCCGGGCCATATTCTTGCTCCCAAAGGACGTTGTTCACCTTATACTCCACCTTGAGCCCGGAGTTACTTCCCGGAAAACTCACACCGAACGCAATGATTGGAGGAGTGCCCTCAGGGAACTTTGCGTCCGCTTTAAGCGGGTCCAGCGCGTACAAGGCGAGGACACCTCTCTCCGGATGAGCCTGGATACCGTTGGCCCCGAATCCGCGAATTTTCCGAACGGCCGGGCCGCTCGGGGCGTCCGGTTCCTTTCCGGTCTTTAGTCGGGCCGGATCGGCGCGCCATGCCTCGCGCGTCGCGGATAGCGCCGCGATCCACTCGGGTTCGTCAAGGTCAATCGCCTCGTCACGGGGTGACATCAGTCTGCCGATCGAATATCGATTCTCATTCCAGCTCTCGGAGGTCCGCTGCAGCATGCTGACTGTAATGCCGTTGGCAATGTCGAGGTTGCTGCCTTGGCCACCTCCAATAAGGGCGATAGTCCAGTGCGTTAGCTCTCCGACAGCCACCATCGAACGGATGAATTCGCTCAGGAGAGCGCTATTCACTCTGTATGCCTCCGGGTGGGTTCGATACGCCGTCAGGAAGTCTGCAACGTCTGAGGCCGTGACGTTCTCCCAGAGGCAGCCTTGCCACTGGCTCCGGCTGCCGTTGCGTACGCGCTCCGGATCGACCTGTGGCGCGGGAAGCCGGGACACCAGGCTCCTCAGGGCCTCCAGGTTCCGCTTCAAGAGCTCAGGGTCGCGGTAGAGCGCAACAGTTTCCAGCAACTGCCCGCTGAAAGAAAGCATCAGGTTCCTTGCTGTTCTCATCTTCAACCGCGATGTCACCATCAGGATGGAATGCGATTGCACCTTCAGACCGTATTCCCGCGGCGTGGAACCACTTGCCGCCATTAGATCGAATTCCTCTCTCAACTCTTCAGCGGCGTCGGTGATGTGTCCGAACCATTCCAGCAATTCCGGCGTGGTGTAAAGGCGACACAGGTCCAAGTAACCCGGGCGATACCCGAACCATCGCCCCATCTGCATGAGGGTGTCGTACATGCGGGAGGCTCGCAAAAAGTAACTCACGCAGAGACCTTCCAGGGTCAATCCCCGCGCGAGCTTATCCCCGCCAATCGCGATGACTTTCAGCCCGGCACCCTGGCTGTCTGCATAATCCAGTGCGTCTTTCGCGGTACCGTTGATCATCTTGAGCTGAACATCGGGCAGAACGTCGGGAAGCACCGCCATGATGTCCCCCCACTTCGCATCGTTGGGAATCGCCAAGTCGGGATACGTGGTGCGAATCTGCGCTGCAGTCGGTTGGAAGTCCTCTTCCCAAAGCGCCCTCAACCTCGCCACAATGGGCTCGTGATCGATACCTCGTAGCAATCTCTGACGCATGTGCCGGATATACTCCTCGACCTGATGGTGTACTGCATGCTGTACAGCGGTGAAGCGGGTGACGTGGATGAGCATGGAGGAATGCTCATTTGTCTGCCCGCGTTGACATCGGATGGCGCAAGCTAGGAGGAAAGCGTCGATTGCCTCCGCAAGTGAGGGAGGCACGGCATCCTGTCCGTGATAGAGCGGCTGGTGCCAGTTCTTGTGATTCTGCGGAATCCAGCCGCCCTGCCCATCATGCGAGGTGTGATCGATAATTGGCCGGATGAGGGGAAGCCCGCGGCCGCGCTCATCACCCGATTTGAGCCCAAAGACTCTCGCCGGCCCCACATAGCTGGAAGCTGCCGCGAGGTTGATAATAAAGGCAGATGGGAAGAGGTCCGGACCTTCGTTGCGAGTGGCACCCCTTTCGTGGATAAAGATGTTCGCGAACGGTGTCGCTGTGTACCCGACATATGCCGACCTGGTAAACGCATAGAGAATCCGTCGAACGCACCTGTTGATGGCCGTTGGCTGGTGATCTTCGTCTGGCTGCCCTTCGCTGTCAAAGAGTTGCTCGCCCGTGTCGACAGATGCGTGGTCGGCTTCGTCGTCGATCAGCATCAGTGGCAGGTGCGTAACGATCCTCCTGCCGGTGACCTGATCCTGCGTGTTTGCGACGTGGTCTCTGATCCAGCTGTACAAACGATCAAGAACCGTTTTGTTCTTCTTGACGACAAACAGCCAGGGTCGCTGCTCGGGCGTGATGCCGAGATTCTTTGCAACACTGGTGCTGAAGTCTCCTTTATCTGATCGGTTGGTGGCGTAGTTGGGCCGGATGGTCGGGTCCCCGTCGATCTCGCCAACGCCTATTATCCTGATCTCGTCAGCGACGGGCTTCGTTTCGAATCCCAGGAACCCCTCGTCAAGGCGCATCTGGGTTTGCGATCTGAGGTTGTTGTGGAGTCCCGCAAGAACGATGATGATCTTGTACCCGGCGTCGGCTGCTTTGCAGATGAGTCCGGTATAGTTTCCAGTTTTCCCGGACTGGACATGTCCTACAACTAGGCCCCGCCGATCCCAGGGACCATCCCGTGTCGGATCTTCCAACAAACCGAGGATCGTGTCACTCGACCGATCAAGCGCCTCGACGGCCCTGAACGACAGCTTTCGTTCGAGCCATTCGCGGTACCGCTGCCAGTAGCGCCATTCTCGCCGGCGTGCAGCGTTCAACCACTGGACGTGGCCGGCATCGCTGCGAAGCATCGTGTCCTGGCCAATCCACAGGCTGAAACGCCTAATCAGTTCATCGGTGACGGCGTCCCTGTCAAGCGCATCTCCCCACTTGGGGTTCATCCGGATGACCATCTCGATCTTCCCGGCGATGAGCGCAGGGGTTATCGAAGACTTGTCCTCTTCATCGAGAAGAAGTTCCTGAACGAATTTGACCACCTTTTGTTGGGTTTCATCAGCCGCTGAATTCACGTTTGCCTCACTGCTCGGGGTTCGGAATGTCGGGTAGATCCATCACGAGGTCGACATAATTATGGAAAGGCTCCGTGCGCAGCAACTGTTCTCGCGCGAGCTCAGGCGACAGGCCCTTTCGGCCTGTCAGGTTCCTGTACATCACGTCAAGGACGGCGACCACTTCCGCTGGGGCCGCCCCGGAAAAGCCTGTCCTTGGTGTTTCTTTCGATTCTGTGGTGTCCAGCCAAATCCGCTGGACAGGGATTGTCTCCTCGATGATGCGTAGCATCGCGGTGATCTGAGGCGCGAGGCCCCCGGCGTCGTCAAGAACGGCCCTCACCGCTGGATGATTCACATCGATCCGATATCTGATGCCATCCCGGAAATGCTCCGCGCGCCAAGCCTGGATCAGTTGACCACCGGCAACAGGCACTATCTGCCCACGATGGGCAAAAACTCGCCGGGCCCGTTCGCGAGTGTCTTCGGCCAAGCGCGTGAGCCTGCTCCGCGCATTTATTGGCGGACGCGCGGTTGACTTTCTGATATCGATCTTCCACTCCGAATCGGCAGTATTTGGAATATCCAGTCGTATCCTTGCCAGCCTGTGCGCCTCTTCTTTCGTCCAAAGCCGCGCCGGCCCCAGGCCGAGCCAATTCCCTGCCAAGAGCAGGCGCTCGTTCCGGTACACGTAAAACCCCTGCTGGGCTGTCCATCCATCGGGCCCGGCGGCTGACAGATATTCCTGTTCGCTCAATCGGTCCTTGTGCGGTAGAACATGGCATTGAACTTCAATTGCGCCGGAATCAACAACCAGAGGGTCGATCGGGGATGACCATGTGGCGGGGTGGCTCAAAAGGAATGGATCCCAGGGGGCCACCTGCCGTCCGTTAATTGTCAAGCGCAGTCTTGGACGCGGCCCGCCCAAGTAGCGGTGAAATACCATTGCCAAGTGGGATTCGACCCTATCCATCAAATCCAGAAAGTCCTGTTCGGTGAAGCCCGGGACGACTAACCGGTCGAGCACTTCCCATAGCGCCAACGTCCCGGAAGGAAGCGCATTCAGACTGTCGAGAACCGTTTCAGATCCTGGTGCCGCGCCTTCCAGCAGATACCATCCGCCGTCCTCGCTGGCCGCGAGGACATCCAGGTCCCACCGAAGACAGTGGGTTTCACCGTCTTTCTTACTCGCCACGGTCAACCTGCGGCACTGGGAGAATGATGCAGTTTTGAGACCGAGACCGAAGCGTCCTAAGTCGTGGACACTTCTCGCGTCGAGTGGACTACGCTCTCCCAATCGCATGGCCCGCTCAAGCTCGCCGTCGTCCATTCCGGCGCCATTGTCGATGACCGCGATCCGGCTCGCTGCACCGCACCAGAAGAATGAAATGGTGACGTCTCCGGCGCGTGCCGAAATACTGTTGTCGACCAAGTCAGCAAGCGCGCTGGCTGCCGTGTATCCCAGCCCGCGCAAGGCTTCGATCATCGCGCTCGACTTTGGGGGAACGCTGCGTGATTTACTCGGTGCCATCAGTTGCCTCTTCACCATCCGACATGGTGCCGTCAGTAGCCCCGTGGACGCCCCAAATAACGAGCAGGTGCTGGCTACGTGATGGTTGCCTCAGTTTGCGGAGTGCCTTTGCTTCGATCTGGCGAATCCGCTCGCGAGTCACATCGAACTCCTGGCCGATCTCTTCTAGCGTGTGCTCCCTCTCGCACCCGATACCGAACCGCAGCCGGATCACTTTCTCCTCCTTCGGCGGAAGGGTTTTGAGTACGTTTGCGGTCAGTACGCGAATCTCCTCGTTAATCAGGTCATCAAGCGGCGAGACTACACGCAACTCGACTGGGATGTCGTCGCCTACAACTGCGTCATCATCGCGTCCATTTGCCGCTTCCAGTGAGATCGGCTCTTCTGCAGCACGAAGTAACTTATTAACCCTCGCGGCAGGCAACTGAAGCCATTCCGCCAAGTCATCCGCCTCAGGTTCGCGGCCGAGTTCCTGACGGAGCTGCAGCTGCATGCGCCTTAGCTTGTGGAGGGCCTCGACTATATGAACCGGCAGACGAATGGTTCTCGCTTGGTTCGCAATAGCGCGGGTGATTGCCTGGCGTATCCACCACGTGCCGTAGGTCGAGAACTTGAATCCACGTCTGTAGTCAAATCTGCCCACAGCTTTCAGTAGTCCGATGTTGCCTTCCTGGATCAAATCCGGCAGGAAAAGACCAGACTTTCCATATTTCCTGGCAATTGCGATCACGAGTCTGAGGTTGGCCTCTGCGAATCTCTCTCTGGCGCGGCTAGCCTTTGCAATGCCCGACTCGATTCGCTGACGCTTCGCACTTTCGGTTTCCTTTAACTTTGCGATGTCACACAAGTGTTCGGTGAACCCCCAGGACAGGTGCAAGGACTTGACCTCGTCGCCCAGCGCCTTTGAAGTACTTGGAGTGTCAGGCGTCCCCCCCGCGGTGAAAGCTGCGCGATACAGCGCGCGAATCGCAGCCGCGCGGGTCGCTAGGTCGCCGACACCATCACCGCTGACTGACGCGTTGTCTTCATCATCGCCACCGTCGGGTACGGCAAGACAGTCGCCTGTCGTAGCATTGTTCGGGTCAAGTAAACCACCAGCGTCGGGATCCGGATCAACCATGATTCCCAGGGGCATTTCGCCGCGGCAAATGGCTTCCGCGCCCCGAAGAATCTCCGCAATTGCTGGCTCGCATTCGCTAATTGCACTTAAGGCTTCCGCCAAGCCGTCTTCCATATCTTTGCTCAGCGCCATTTCTTCGTCGCGGGAAAGAAGCTGGTTGCGACCTATGTCTTTCAGGTATGCGTTGAAGGGATCACCAACGGCTGAATTCAAATCTTCCAGGAAAGTGATGGCATCATCCGCCAGGAGCCGATCGCTATCGGCTTCGTTCTCGGCGTAATCGTCGTCGGACGGAGCGCTCGCGCACGACGCTTCGGCCGGCACGAGACCTTCATCTACCTGAACTCCGAGGTCTCCCAGCGTAATGAGCATACGCGCTATAAAATCGTTATCCCTTTCCAGATCGTTGCCGGGAGCGAAAGCCCCGAGTTGCCGCTGCAGAACCCTACCGTCGCGGAGGCCATTAAGAAAGAGTCGCCTGATACGGCTTCGGGCGTAATCTTCGAGATCTTCCCAGAACCGTCGTGGCGTAAGGTCGGGGAACGTGATATCGACGTCGGACCAGTCCTCAGCAGTGTCGATTGGGATATGCTGAGTAAGTTTTAGCTGGACTACTTCCGCTTCATATAGGCATGAAACATCAGGTGCCGGGGCCGGCGATTCGATGTCCTCCTCCCACTTGGAGACATCGAGGTATTCTTCTTTGGCGGATTCTGGCCCGACTTCTGGAATCTCTTCTGCGAGGGTGGTGGGCGGAAGGTCGACGGGTTCCGCGTGCCAGTCGGAGGTTGGCAGGTACTCTCGGATCACTGCTGCGGTTGTATCCCGTCCGTTGCCGAGCGCTAGAGTAAGAGCGTCTTTGCCGTCCCTGTCCACCAGTGTGGGGTCGGCACCTGCCTCAAGAAGGAACTGGCAGATCTCGAGATGCCCTCTCAAGGCGGCAAGCATCAGAGGCGATCTGCCTTCGCCGTCCGTTGCGTTTATGTGTCCGCCCCGTTGGACATGAATCCGTACAGCCAGTTGAGCGCCCGAAAGCACCGCCAGTTTTAACAACGGACTTAGCACCCTACCTCCACCGGCTGTGCGGTCGTCAGCAAAACACGCCGTTCCGCAGAATTGTATGTCGGCTTCTTCGATGCCGAGTGCGGGAGAAGCATTCGGGCTACAACTTCCGCGATCTGGACTGCCAGAAGCGGCGGGACCGCGTTCCCAACCTGAACGTACTGCTCGGTTCGGGAGCCGCAGAAAAAGTAGTTGTCTGGGAATGTCTGCAATCGTGCGGCCTCCCGAACGGTAAGGCTTCGGCACTGCGTTTCGTCGTAGTGGATGTAGTAATGCCCGTCCTTGGCGATATGGCTCACGATGGTCGTCGCTGGCTTGTCGATTAGTTGAACTCGGAATCGGTCGTCGAAATACTCCTCCTTCTCCTTGTCGAAAACATTCTTGTGTTTCGGAAGCAGCGCTGGCGGAAAATCCCGTAGCTCTGGCGAACGGCCGAACATCTTTGCGTAACAAGCAACATAAAGATATCGATAGAGATCTTCCTTAATGTGTGGGCGGGACGCGTGGTTGCAGGCACCACCAATCCGCTCATCGCAGTACCAATCGGGACGGTAATCGGAGGTCGGCGTGCACGCAACGAACTCGCCTCCACGATCCGCACGGGCGTCACGAATCCGTCCAAGGGTCCAGCCGATGTCGGATCGAAGCTTGGTCCCCTTGCCGTTGGGAATGCCGTCGAGTACCCCCGAGGTCACGATCCCGGCTAGCGCTTGACGCCACTCCTCCCGACCATCCTTGGTGCGCGAGAGTCCGCTGCGCAGTCGCGGCAATCCTCGAAGGACTTGAGCCACAGAGATTTGTTGCCCGGAGGTCACGAGGGTTGGGATCTCTGATGGCGATAGATCCTCGCGTACGCCTAGCAGAATCACCCTGTGCCGTGATTGCGGAATCCCGTAGTCCTCGCACTTGATGATGAAATCGCGGAAGTCGAACTCGGGACCATCAGTGCTCGTCGTTTTGGGCAGAACGACGAGAGAGTACAGAAGGTATCGGGTTGTGATTCGCGATCGGAAACCTACGGCCAGTTGTGGCTGACGGAGGTCAGTCATCATCTGCTTAAAGATCGCGTTACCTCCAACCTTTGATGAAAGCAGCCCCTTGACGTTTTCCAGGATGAAAAGAGGTGGACGGTGGACTGCGAGAATACGGAGGTACTCCCGGTACAAATAGACTCGATGATCCTTCGCGCGGATGCCACCATTACGCGACCGCCCGATTACCGAATATGCCTGGCATGGCGGCCCGCCACACAAGGCCCAGAGCGGTGCTCCCGCAAGCGCCGACTTGATCCTGCGATCTACTTCAGTTGGATCGACCTTACCAAGTTCGGCGTTCCAAGCTTCGGCCTTGGCCTTGGATGACTGGATCGGATTCTCTTCGAACAATTCATCGCGCGACAATCGCCCCTGCAAGTGCAAGTAGTACTCGTCGGGCACGGTCGCACTGGCGAACTGGCGGAAGAAGCTCCTCAGTTCGAGCGTTCGATGCGCCGCCGCGTCCATCTCTATTGAGAGAGCGACCCTGAAAACGCGGTGCCCATCAGACGCTCGAATCGAGGAAAAGCCCTCGCCGAGGCCCCCAGGCCCGGCAAACAGGTCGACAATGGGTATCGCTTCAGCCATTTGTTGCAGCGCCTAGTAACGACCGAACTAGCCGCTTCTGGAGTGCCAGCTCATTATCTAACTCGCATTCCCACACGACGAGCACCTTCCATCCCAAGCGCTTCAAGTCCCGCACATTCTGGCGATCACGCTCGACGTTTCCGGACAGTTTTCGAGACCAGAATTGACTGTGGGTTTTGGGTAAAACGGCATTTCGACATCCTCTGTGACGGTGCCAGAAACACCCGTGAACGAACATGGCAATTTGAAACCGCGGCAATACAATGTCGGGCTTTCCCGGCAGTTCTCTGTGGCGAAGTGAGAACCGGAATCCGCAACGATGCAGCAGTGACCGGACCCGCCGCTCCGGGGCGGTGTCTTTGCCCCGGATGCGGCTCATGTTCCAACTGCGCCGTTCCGGCGTGATCCTGTCCATTTAGCCTTTTCGCGGTAGAAGACACTGGCACCCTCTTACAGGGCGCAGCCGCACTCTTCATTTGCCAACGTCTTTTTCGTCAGCGCTCCGGGAGCGAACCCACGCGTCCACTTCAGATAACTTAAATTTCCAAAGCCTTCCGATGCGGTGGGCGGGCATTCCCTTGGTCTCGATCCAACGGTAGGCGGTGTCCCGGACGATCCCCAGATGGGCGGTGACTTCTTCGACGGACGCCCACGGTTCGACCCGAGCGCCCCGTGTACTGGACTGAATATTCATTACCCGCTTATTGTCGCACAAAGTCGTACAGAACCCTACAGAGCCGTAGCTTGAGACGGATGGGCATGCCCGCAGACGGATCAATGCTGGAAAACCTCTTCCATGTGACGGGGGCCCGAACGCTCGCCGGATTCACCAGATAGTGGGCAAGGCGCCAAGCTTAACTCGTTGTGGGTGCTCGGCAAAGTTTCGAGCGGCTACAGCACTTCACGCGCTGGATGCCAGCGGCCAACTCGGGCGCGCCGACGGGACGTTGTCCATGGCCTCGGCCGCTAGCTTGCTGATCGCCAACGTTCGATCTGGCCAGGGGTAGGTTGTGACCACAGGTGCAAACAGCCTGGGTCTTCACGACCTCACACCGCCGGCCTTAATCCAAGCGTCAACGGCATCTTGTACGGCGTTCCAGAAATCCGTCTCCTCGTTGTCGAAATCATGCTCGAATGCGCCGCCGTATCCGTTGGCGTCAACGTAGTCGTGCAGTTCACTGTATGAGGCACAAGTCAAGGGAACAATCCCATCCGCAACGTCCCGGAGAATCTCGGATTTGGACCGCTCGATAGCCTCTTCGAGAGTTGTCCAATTTGGATTTGTCATAGTCCGTTTTCCTTTCTGTCTTAAATGTCTGAAAGCACGCGCAATTATAAATGAAGCGGCCGTCATACTGCCACCCTCAGCTTGATCCCATCGTTCGGCGCATGTACGAGATCCTGCTTCGTACCCAGGTACCGCTCGGTGGTCTGCACGGACGCGTGGCCGAGCAGCAGTTGAATTTGCTCCAGCTCACCGCCGCCCGCGCGACACATTTTCGCACAACTGCGACGAAGGTCGTGGGGCGCGATTCCGGCTACGCCAGCCGCCGCTGCGTACGGTCGCAGGAGTTGCCACACGACTTTTTCTGACAGCCGGTCGCCCTGCAACTCGTCGCCGCGGTGCACGGGCCGAAACACGTGGCCGTCCGTTACGCCGGCGCGCGCCGTCCAGGCGTCAATAGCCACCTTCGTCCACGTCGGCATCGGGACGGTCCGGACGCGCTTGTGCTTCGAAACGAGGTCGAGAATCACCCACCGGCCATCCCGCTGCTGCACGTGGTTCGTCGTAAGCGCCGCCACTTCCGACCGGCGCAGCCCGCAGCCCAGGAGCACGGCGATGATTGCGCGGTCGCGCAGGCCCTTCAGCGTGGTGATGTCCGGCGTGTTCAGGAGTGCCTGGGCCTGCTTGAGCGACAGCCAGTTGCCCATGCGCACGCCGATGCTCTT
>Ga0073928_10005449_pt1 | contig 17843 bp, 14 predicted proteins | sample PaiPotPPA55metaG_FD_76969 | JGI IMG/M metagenome (GOLD analysis project Ga0073928, IMG submission 76969) | Iron sulfur acid spring bacterial and archeal communities from Banff, Canada, to study Microbial Dark Matter (Phase II) - Paint Pots PPA... ... | reverse complement strand
TGTCGGATGCGTAATGGACGATGCCGAGATCGAAGGTGAGCCGGGCCATATTGACGCTCTCGTTGAGCGGATAGCGGTCGGGCTGCCCGATCTCGTAGCAGGCATCGAGGTAGGGGCCGGCCTCCATCTCGACCACTGTGTAGTGGCCCTGGTAGTAGAACTCGAGATAGTCGCGGTTCTGCAGGAACGTGCCGCGCACGGCGACGGCCCGCTGGTTGTCGACGGCCGACCCGTAGACCAGGTGGGGCTGCACGTCCGGTGCGGCGATCGCGTTGTCAAGCCAGTACGTGTTGCCGGAGTGCTCGTTGTAGACGACGTTCGGGAGCATCACGTCGCCGACGTCCGAGTTGAGGGTCGCCGCCTTGCCCATCACATACACGCCGGCGACCCACGAACTGTTCTCGGCGACCTGGCGAAGGATGTGGTAGGCGGCCAGGCCGAGCGGATAGTCCACATTGAGGATGCAGGCGTCGGAGGCCTTGAGCCGCTCGGCGTCGACCGTGCCCACCCGGGCGTCGATGGAAGCCGCGTCGAGACTCGAGATCTTGAAGACCTGCGCGGCGCTGTCGACGCCAGTGCCCCGCGCCGGGATGTGGCTGATGCCGCGGGCCGCCTCGATCTCGACGCGCTTCTTGCGCAGGCGTTCGCGGTCGGGGTGGAGGTCGAAGATCTGCCTCGCGCCGAAGTAGAGCCAGTTCTGCTGCGAGGCCCGGCTGTGCCCGATCTCCAGCTTGTGGCGCTCGTCCTCCAGGTCGGGATCGTTCTGGCGAATCCATTCGAGGATCTCGGGCTCGAAGTCGCGCGCCGTGCCGCTCAAGACGTTGACCAGGCTGTGCGAGTTCGAGGAGACAAAGTAGACCGGCGCCTCGCGAATCCCCATCTGCTCCATCGCGGCCGCGATCGGCAACCACCACCTGCTGGCAATGCGCGCGTACCCAAGATGGCTGCCGCCGATCAGGCGCAGGCCGATGTGGCATTCCTCGCGCTTGACCATCGCGATGGTTGCGTCGAAGCTCTCGCCCCACGCCTCGTGCAGCCTCTGCCAGTCCTCCTCGCTGGCGCCCGCGGCCTGGCGTGCGCTCTCGTCGCCGAGCTCAACGTCCTGCAGGGCCGCGTGCAGCTTGTTCCACTCGATCTGGTAGGCCACCAGCGACGGCACCAGGTCATCGATGTCGGACATCGATGCGATCAGGACGGCCAGCGTGTCCCCATCGTGATACCAGCGCCGGCGCCGGGCGGGCGCTTTCACCGGCTGCCACTCCATGATGTCGGCACCGAGGACGGCCCTGAACCCCTGCGGGCTCTGGCCCATGACCACGTGGCGCGACCGGTCGATCGCGCGGGGGAGCCGGCGCACCGCATAGAGGAGGGCGCCCATGTCGCTCTGGGGCTGGCCGGCGAGGGGGTGGAGCACCGAGCCCATGCGGATGTGCGTCTGGACGAGGGAGTCGACTTTGATCTCACCCGAGCTCTGGAGCATGGTCGTGTAGGTCCGAACGTACAGCTCGACGGCATGCTTGCCGCTGCCCCATCCAGTGGCCGGGGGTGACTCCATCTATTGAGTCTAAAACTCGGGTAGCCGCGGGACCCGGCGGGCTCTTACAGAACCTTTACCCGGCTCTGAGGAAGGCAACTGGCGGCACATCGTCTAATGGGTGCGTGATCACCAGCTTTGCCACCCCAAAACGCCTTCGGCTGGCCGGTTTCGCCGCGGGTGCGGTGGCCCTGGCCGGCGCCGCCGTCTATATCACCGCCTCAGCGGCCGGCTACAACTTCAGCCTCAACAGCTCCTCTTCGCCGTCGACGCAATCTTCGCCCCCTTCCACGTCTGCCAAGGCCGGCGCCGCTTCAACCTTGTGCAGCGACTTCGCAAGCCATTTCGCCTCCGACCTCGGCACCACCCAGACCAAGGTCGACGGCGCGTATCAGCAGGCCGTCGCTGAGACTCTCGCCGACGAGGTCAAGAACGGCCACCTCACTCAGGCGCAGGCCGGCGCGCTCAAGAAGAGGCTCATGGGCAAGACGCCGTGCGCCCTGCCGGCAGGATTGGGCAACACCAAGCCCGTCGCCGCGCCGTATACACAGGAACTCATGACGGCCGCGGCCTCGGCCCTGGGCATCACTCTCCAGCAGCTCAAAACTGATCTAGTGAGCGGCATGACCCTGTCGCAGATCGCGGCGGCGCAAAAGCCACCGGTTACCGAGGACCAGTTCCGGACGAAGCTGATCGCCAGCATCAAGCCACTGCTCGACAAGGCGGTGGCGGCCAACAAGCTGACCAGCGCTCAGGAGCAGCAGATCCTGAAGCGGCTGCAGACCGGCCCTATCCCCTTCTGGGACAAGCCCGCCAAGAAGGCGGCCGCGGCCTAAGGCCTAGTTACCGAGTTCCTCGGGCGGCGTGCCGAGGCGCCGCATCAGCTCCTCGATGAGCTGGCGCGTCTCGGGGTCGGACATCAGCTTCTGCTGCATCTCCTCGGCCGACCGCCGGATGTCGGGATCGCTCATAAGGCGCTCGGACATAGCCTGGAAGCGGGTCGCCATGTCTCTCATGGATGCCTCCTGGGCCACCTGCAGCAGGATGGGCTGGCTCGCTGCCGCCACCACCGCCTCTGCCTGCGCGCGGACCATCTCGACGCCCTTGCAGCCGAGGCACTCGCCCTTGAGCCCGCAGTGGCAGATCTGCGTGCGCAAGTGGTCGAGCGCCACGTGCATCTCTGACATATCGATCGGACCGGCCATGGCATAAGAGTACGACCCGCCATACCGAAGGCCGGGCGATACCTAGGCGGGCTTCTTCTTGCCCTCGTACATCGATTCGATCTCGCTCTGGAAGTGCTGCTGCACGACCTTGCGCTTGACGTCGAGCTTGAGCGACAGCTCGCCCTTCGCCTCCGAGAAGTCGTCCTTCAGCAGCGTGAAGTACTTGATCGTTTCCCAGTTGCCGAGATGCTCGTTCACCCCGTCGACCACTTTCTGGACGTGCGCGATCAACCCTGCCTCGTCAAGGGCTTCCTTGCGAGCTGCTTCCCAGTTCGGCACCACGAGCGCGGTCACATACGGCCGGCCCTCGCCGACGATGACCGCCCGCTCGATCAGGTGATCGCGCGTGAGGCCGAACTCGAGCGGCTGGGGCGCGATGTACTTTCCGACCGCCGTCTTGAAGAGCGCCTTCTTGCGATCGGTGATGTGCAGGAAGCCTTCCGCGTCGATCTCGCCGATGTCGCCGGTGGAGATCCAGCCATCCTTCTGGGTCTCGGCCGTCCCCTCGGGGTCCTTGTGGTAGCCCAGCATGTTGCCCGGGCTCTTGACCAGGATCTCGCCGTCCTCCGCGATCTTCAGCTCGACTCCCGGAAATGGCTTGCCCACGCTCAGGAAACGGTGGTCGCTCAGCGTGTTGGAGCACGCCCCGGACGACATCTCCGTCATGCCCCAGCCGTTGAGGATCGGCACGCCGATCGCCCAGACGAACTCCTCGATCTCGCGCGACAGCGATGCGCCGCCGCTGATGAAAAAGCGCAGCCGCCCGCCGGTGAGGCGCTTCCGCAGCGCCGCCAGCACGAGCTTGTCGGCGAGCCGGTACTGAGCCGCGAGCATGCCACCTGCCCGCGGATCGTGCGAGTGGCGCTTGCCGACCTCGACCGCCCAGTGGAACAGGGCGCGCCTGTAGGCCGGCGCCTCGCGCACCCGCGCCATCACGGCCGAGTACATCTTTTCGTACACCCGCGGCACGCTGCACATGACCGTCGGCTGTACCTCGCCCAGCTCCTCCGCCAGGTGGTCGACGCCGCGCGAGATCCAGGTCTGGCCGCCGAACAAGAGGCCGATGAAGATGCCGTTGATGCGCTCGAACACGTGGGCATAGGGCAGGAACGAGAGCGTCGAATCGGTATCGCTGAGCGGGAATACCTTCAGGATGGCGCGGCTTATGTCGACCAGGCAGCGGTGCGCGAGCTCCACGCCCTTCGGGTCCCCGGTGGTGCCGGAGGTGTACACGATGGTGCAGAGGTCGTCGGGCTTGATCCGGGCCAGCCGCGTCGCCACCTCCGCAAGCTGCTGAGGCCTGCGCTCGACCCAGGCCGCCACGTCGGTGTCGATCGTCACGATCTTTGCAAGGGGTCCGCCCGTCTTCAGCTTCGAGGCCAGCGCCGAACCGGACGCGATCGCGAGCATCGCCTCCGAGTTGGCGGCAATCTTCTGCGCGACCTCGGGCGGCGTGCTTGGGTAGATGGGCACGGTCACGGCGCCGGCGGCCTGGATCGCAAAGTCGCAGAACAGCCACTCGAGCCGGTTCTCGGAGATGAGGATCACCTTGTCTCCCTGCTGCACTCCGGCGTCGATCAGGCAGGAGGCGACCGCGAGCACGTCCCGCTTCATGTCGGCCCACGTGTGCACCTTCCACGTTTCGCCGGAGAGGTAGTGCACCAGCGGACGATCACTCAGCCGCGCGGCCTGGCCGAAGAACACGCCGACCGTAGTGCGGTCAGCGATGCCCTCGGGGTTCAACTCCATCACTGGAGCCTGGTCGCCGGATGTCCCTGTGGAGGACATCGAGTCGGCTACTTAACTGCTTTGATGGTGAGGGTGAGGCTGCCTTGGGGCACATTGACCGTCACCTTGTCGCCCTTCTTCTTGCCCACCAGCGCTCGGCCGACAGGAGAGTCCACCGAGATGCGGCCCGCCGACGGATCGCTCTCCACGGCGCCGACGAGGTGGTAGGTCTCCGCTGAGCCGTCGTTCTCGACGACCTCGATCGTGGATCCGGGGCCGGCGACGCTCGAGTGCGACTCTTTGATGATCTCCGCCCGCCCGATCATCTCCTGCAGCTCGTAGATCCGGTTGTCGAGCAGCCCGACCTCTTCCTTCGCCTGCTCGTACTCGGGGTTGTCCTCGATGTCGCCCGGCTGAAACGCCTCCTTCAGGACTTCGCCCGCCTCGGCGCGCCGCTTCAGCGTGACCTCGAGGTCACGCTTGAGCTTTTCCAGCCCTTCCGGGGTCAGCAAAACAGGTTCGCTTAGATCCATACCCAGCCTCGGGCCAATAATACCCGGCGGATGGACCCCTCCGATTTGCGCGCGGGAGTGGCGGAATCGCTCTTGAAAGATGCGCCCATCGACGCGGCCACGTTCAACGCCGCGTGCTTCATGCTGTCGCGCGCTCTCGATGAAATCGGCTTTTGCGTGCCCGACGCGGCGCCGCTGGTGAGGAGGCTTCTGCGGATCGCCGGACGTGTCGTCATCGACACCGGGACGGAGTCCACATCGGCGGACGTGTGGCCGAACACAAGGGAAATGGCCCTGGAGTGGATGAATGAAGCCTTGCGCGACCTCGGTTATGAGGCCGCGCAAGTTACGGAGTAGCTAGTTGATCAGGCGCGCCGCGGGTGGGGCGGGCGAGTAGTTCGGGTTGAAGTCGATACCCACAGCCGCCGAGCCGCTGACCGAGGCGGTGTAGCAGATGACCTGGCCCGCCAGTGGCGAGCGGTTCCCGCCGTTGATGGTCCAATTCGCGCCGGGCGTGTAGATCGTTCCGATGAACTGCGTGGCCGAGCCACCATTCATGGTGTTGCTGCAAGTGTTGGATGCGGGCGCATAGATGACTATCCAGTTGTACTGCAGGCCGCTGAATATGTACGTGGCGCCCTGTGCCTCCTGGTCAAGGCACGCCCCTGGCTGGAAGTAGAACTCCACCGCCCCCGGCGTGATCTTGGCGGTGGCGCACGGAGCGGCGGGGTCGCCAGGATTTGCAGAGACCCGGCAGTAGTTCTCGTTGGAAACGTCGCCACCCGTGTATGGCGGATACTCGAGCGAGAAGGGAGCGTTCTCCTGCGAAAGCAGCCCAGGCGGAGGCGGGCAGCTCGAGAAGCATTGTGGCGCGATCTCGTCGTCGGGCGTCTGGCAGTTGGCGGTGCGTGACTGGGCGAAGCAAAGCGCAGTCGGGGTGAGCGAGCTAGCCGTGATCGAGCACACGGTGTGTCCGGGTGCCAGGCACGGATAGCCATTCTTGCCATTGGTCAAGATCGTGCCCGCCCCACCGTTGGGGAAGGGGCCGGTCGCGACCGCGGGCGGGCCGCCAGCGTCGGCCCAGCCGGGAGCCAGGAAGCGGTCGACGAAGGCGAAGTTGTTGGGGTTTCCGTCGCAGCCATTCGGATTGATGTACACGTAGTAGTACTGGGCCCCCGGAGAGTTGACCGTGACCGCGATGTCAAGGACCTGGTCTTTGATGTCGGCCGTGCTCACCGACTGGCACTCGGACGGCGCGCTCTCTCGGCGGCAGCCCGGTGAGGCGAAGCATGGGTTGGGACCGATGGTCGGGTCGATGAACGTGTCAAAGCGTCCTGACGTCAGCTCGACGCCCCAGTTGCCGCTGCCGATGCCTCCGTGCTTCATGCCGTAGCCCGAGGCCGTGTTGACTGTCACCGTGAATTGGCCGGCACAGTTCGCTCCGTTCTGGTTCCAGAACTGGATGCCCGCGAGGTTCGTTGTTCCGGGCGCCGAGTACAGCTCCTCGGCGGGCGGCTTGAGCTCGTTGGAGAACAGGCTGTTGCTGGCGTCGTTCTTGAAGGTGCCGGACCAGTCGTAAACGCCAGGGTCCAGGAACACACACCCTGTCCCACCAGACGGGTGCCAGCCGGCGTACTCGCCCGGTGACATCTCGCGGTAGGTGCCGCGGCTCGCGCCGGGTGGCGACTGGAAGCCGAATGCGTCGTAGTACGGGACCGAGTTCGCGAGGTAGCCGGGGTCGGGCAGGGTAGGAGCGGGAACCACTGGCGCACCCTGCGTGTCGCCGGGGTTGCACGGTGGTGCGTAGGGCACGAACCCGGGTGTCGAGTTGTAGCAGTAGTAGGTGGCCGAGCTGCAGTTGGAGCCCGCGGCGCCGTAGCAGTTGCCGGCCTCCTGCAGGTTCGCGTCGACACAAGCAGTGCCGTTGGAGTACGCGTCGCCGAGCAGGGTTAGCGTGGCGGCGCCCTTGAGGTTCAACGAGCAACCGCCCGTGCTGAGAGTCAGCAGGGCGGGCGTCTGCCGCTGGTTGCCGACGATCGCGGTCGCGGTCGCGCTGATCGTGATGTTGGGGTTGCCGCCGAACAGCTGCATGAAAGCCAGCGGCAGCTGGTGCGTGCTCGTGAACGAGAACTGATAACCGTTGAACTGCGTGTTGGTCGCGACGATCGTAAGCGTGTAGCCGTTGGCGTAAGTGACCACGTCGGTGTCCTGCTGCAGGGCGCCGGACACCCCGACGAAGGCAGTCGTGTCGCTGTCCGTCGACGGACCAGCGTACATGTGCAGGTTCGCCTGATATACCGCCTTCGCGTTCGGCAGGGTCGAGCCGTAGAGGGAGTTGTAGTTCTCGTACCAGTCACCGGCGGCCAGGGCGGCGGCGTCCACCGCGGCCTGCTGGTCGCGGCGGTCGACGTAGGCGCGGCCTGAGTCGATGGCCAGGCCCAGCATGCCGAACAGGACCAGGATCAGCAGCGCGACAAGCACGATCGCCTGACCGCTCTGCGCACCAGCGCGAATCTGATTGTGACTCAGCCGTTTCGAAGTCTTCATGTTCCTCAGTTGCTGTATTCAGCTCGGTACACCGCATAGGCGGTGATGATGATTCGGTTGCCCACCGCCTGCTGGATCAGCGGCGTGAGGGGCTGGAAGTTGAACCACAGAGTGACCTTGATCGGCTCGTTGCCCACGGCCGGCGTGATGGCGTTGCACCCGGGTCCTGGTGGTGGCAGCGTGCCGAGCCCGCCGCGAGGGCCATTGGGCGTGCCGTTCCCGGCAAGGCTGGGGTCGGTGATGAAGATCCAACCGGTGTTCGAGGGCGGCAGAGACGGGGAGCCGACCGGGTTACCGCCGTTGGGGAGCGGCCCGTTCGGACATGGGTTGGCCAGGTTCTCCGTCACCGCGTGCGCTTGAACGGCACTGGCCACGTCGGCGTCCGTCGGCCACTGGTGGGTCGCACCGCTGGGATCGATGAAGTAGGAAGCGCGCACCGCGACGCGGGCGCCCTCGTTCGCGGCCTGCTGCAGCGTGATGTAGAAGTAAAGCCCGCGGCCGAAGTCGATGATCCCAAAGGTCAGCAGCAAGATGATGGGGGCGATGAGGGCGAACTCGGTCAGTCCCTGAGACCGTTGTCCTTTCCCTTTGAACCACGCGGCGTTGTGATGCTTCACGGCTTGCCCTGAATCGTGAAATGCTCGTTGTAGGCGAGGTCGAGACCGTTGCCGAACAGACCCTGGATCAGAGGCGTGATCAACGCGAAGTTCATCAGCAGCGACACGTTGATGTCGCCCAGGCGCCAGGAGTTGTCCGACGGGGGCGCTGCTCTGCTTCCGAGCTGGAGCGTTCCGCCGGGGTACGTGTAGCAGATGTAGGCGTTGACCTGCTGCGTCGAGCCCGGGTAGGCCGCAACTGAATAGGGCTTGTTGTTGTAGGCGTTGCCGTCGGTCGGCGAAAGGCATCCGCCGCTCGGGATGAAGTTGGCGTTGACGCCAGACCCGTTGAGGCCGGCGTTGACCGCCGACATGATGTCGGTGTCATCGAGGAAGTTGTTGGTGCGGGCGGCGGTGTTGTACCAGGCCCCGTGCCTGGCCCCTTCACGCGCGGCGCCCTGGAGGTTCACGGAGAAGTAGAACGCGCGCGACAGGTCCAGGAGTCCCATCATCAACAGCAGCAGCACGATCGAGGAGATGGCGAACTCCACCAGCGACTGGCCGCGTTGGCGGCGCCGAACGGCCGTTCGGCTTTCCTGCGCGGTGGCGCGGCGGAGTCGTGTGACTGAAGTCGACTTGGGTTTCACCTTGTGTACGGTCATAACGACGCTGAGCTTCATTTCGTGCGCTTGAAACACTGAAACAGCGTTGGTGAATGGTAGCCTCCGGGAACCACTCCGGCGTCCGGATTGCGAAAATTCAAGTGAGCACCATTCCGGCTGTGGCCGGCGACACGCGCCAGCAGGACGTTCGGGCCCGAGCCCTGGACGAGAACTTCGACGCCGAACGCCGGCAGATGGGCGAGCGGGTGGCGGTCATGTTCCGTTGGATCTTCCTGGCGGTGCTCGGCGCTTTGATCAACCTGACCTCCGTCACGAGCATCCAGGCCAAGGACACGGTCGACATCGTCCTCGGCGTCTGGGCCCTGATGGCGCTCTTCGTGACCATTCTTCTCTTCAGGGGCTACCGCCCGGGCAAGCAGTTCAGCCTCACGACGATGACGCTGGACATTCTTTTTTCCGCCGCGCTCGTTTACCTGTCCGACGGCTTCAACAGCCCTTACTTCCTCGCCCTGTTCCTCTCCGTGATCACCAACGCGGTGCGGTTCGGCGCGACCGCCAGCGTCGTCTCAGCCGTGGCGATCGCCGTGATCTACCTGTTCGTCGGCGGCTCGTTCACGCCGCCCACGGTTTCGACCGACCCCAACGCTCGCGTGAGCTCGTTCGGGATCGTGTTCCTATTCCTGGTGGTCGCCCTGGCCACCGGCTACATGACACGCGAGCTCGAACGCGAGCGCAGGCAGGCGGTGCGGCGCATCGCCCAGGCCGACCTGCTGCGGGAGATGAGCGCGAGCATCGTCGCGGAGACCGACATCAAAGACGTGTTCGACGCGGTAGCCGGCAACGCTCTCGAGATGAGCGGCGCGCTCCAGGGCGACATGGTGCTTTCCGCGCCCGACGGATTCTCAGTCGTGGCGACGCGCATCCGGGCGGGCGTCGTGGCCGCGGGAGCGACGCCGATCGATGACACGCAGCTCGCCCACGCGGCGCGGTCAGGGGAGGCAGCCTTCTCGGCCGATCGGACAACGATGGTGATCCCGATGGCGTCCAGCGACGGGATCACCGTTCTGCTCAACCTCAACCGGCCCGAGCAGCCGTTCACCAACCAGGACCTGTTCACCGTGGACGCCCTGTCCGGCAGCTCCGCCGTCGCGCTGGCCAATGCGCTGCGGTATCACCGCAGCACTCAAGAAGCGAACACCGATGGCCTCACGGGGCTGTACAACGTGCGGGAGCTGCGTCGCCGGCTGGAGGCCGCCTTTGCCCGGCCGGACCACGCCACCTCGTCCATCTCCCTGCTCCTCATCGACTTCGACCACTTCAAGTCCGTCAACGACGAGCTTGGCCACCAGCACGGCGACCTCGTGCTGCAGATGGGCGCGCGCATAGTGCGCAGCTCCGCCCGGGCCCAGGACGCGGTGGCCCGGTACGGCGGTGACGAGCTGGCGATCATGGCCACCGAGACATCGGCAGTCGGCGCTCAGCGGCTCGCCTACCGCATCGTCGACGCGGTCCACGCCGCGGCCGTGATCACCACGCCAGGCAAGAACCTGACCTTCAGCATCGGGGTGGCCACCTATCCCGAAGATGCCCTCAGCCCGTCCGAGCTCATCGGCGCCGCGGACCAGGCGCTCTACCTCGCCAAGCGCGAGGGCAAGGACCGCGCCTGCACGTTCCCGCAGCTCGTGACCGAGCTGGAGCTCGCAAACGGAAACCTGATGACCATGCTTGCCGACGCCGGCCCGCAGGTGGTTGTGGCCGCAGCGCATGCCGTCGACCATCGCAGCCCCGTCACCCAGGGACACTCGAGCCGCGTCGCCGCCATCGCCGAGTCGCTGGCCCGGCTGATGGGCGTCTCAGGCCCCGAGCTGGAGGACCTGCGCAACGCAGCCTTTCTCCATGACATCGGCCACATGGGCATGACGCTCGACGGCCAGGAACCCGAGATGCCCGGCCACGCGGAAGAGGGCGAGCGCATCGTGGCGGGCGCGAGGTTCTCGGAAGCCGTGGCGGGCGCCGTCAGGCATCACCACGAGCGATGGGATGGACAGGGGAAGCCGGATGGGCTCGAGGGCGAGGCCAGCCCGCGTCCCGCGCGAATCCTCGCCGCCGCGGAAGCGTACGAAGCTCTGACGGCCGGGCGCGGGTGCGAGCGCCTCGCCCCAGCCGCCGCGCTCGAAGCGCTGAAGCTAGGTTCGGGGACCTGGTTCGACCCCCGCGTCATCGAGGCCCTTGCCCGGAGCGTAAACGAGGGAGGCCTGGAGCCACCGCTCCCCGCGCTTGCCCTGCCCGCCGTCGCGGTCGCGGTCCCCACCGCCGTTTCTGCCGCGATCTCTTAGGACCTTTCGGCGCAGTCGTTCGCGCCGAGCCTCCAGGCCCGCCGCCGCCTCCGGCACCCGCCGCTGCACCGCCTCGACCACCGCGAGCGCCCGGCCCGGGTCGCGGCGCCGCCATTCGAGGAGGCGAGCGCGCGCGACGGCCACGCGAACGTCCTCGCCGAAGTTGGATTCCAGGCGCTGCAGCAGGCGGTCGGCCGCGTCGATGGAGTGGCGCCTGACCAGGCGGCGCGAGATCCACAGGCCCGCGGTCGCCGCGGCGTCCCCTTGATCGAACCCCGCCGCATTGCGCATCGCGCGCCAGCCGTCGGCGCGGGCGCCGCGACGAAAGCGATGCCTTCCCAGCGCGAGCCAGTCGGCTGCATCCATGTCGGCGTCGGCGCCCTGGAGCCTTTTCAGCAACAGCGAGTGGAGGTACACGAGGCTGATGACGTCACGACGGTTGTGCTCGAGGGCAAGCTCGAGCAGAGGGCTCGAGCCGGACCTCATATAAGTGAAGTACGCGTCGGGGACGAGTGCGCCGGCGATCGGGTCATCGCGCTCGTACCCGAGCAGACGCTCCTCGACTGTGCGCAGCGTGCAGCTCTCCATGCGGTGGCGGTAGAGCGCGCGCACGAGGGTGAGCAGGTCGACGTGCACAGGGTGGGAGAGCTCTCCGCCGACGCGGGCCATCACCCATCGCGTACGCAGGATGGGGAGGTCGAACGACGCGCCGTTGAAGCTCGCGATCGCGGACGCCGGCTCGAGCTCTTCGCGGAGCGCGTAGAGGAATGCCGCCTCCATGCCCGGCTGGGGCAGGAAGAGCTGGGCCACGCGCAGGCCGCAGTCGATGGGCCGGGCCACGGCCGCGGCGAAGACGAGCGTGCCGGTGCCGCCGGACAGCCCCGTCGTCTCGGTGTCGATGTAGGCCACCGGCCCGGGGTACGGATCGAGCGCCTTCAACGGCATCACGTCCAGGCGCAGGAAAGCGGTGCCATAGGGCGTGGCTACCGGCTCGAATCCCCGGGGCGCGTCCAGCGCCGGCCGGGGTCGAGGCCGAGGCCGTGGTGTTCCGCCGCCTAGGCTATCAAGGCGCTCTCGGAGTGAGCCTTTAACAATCGAAGGCAAGCGGCCTTTGCTCCTTCCACCATGTGCAGCGGTCCGATGCAGGACGGGCAGCCGGACGCGCACGGGCACTCGCGCACGAGCGAGGCTGCGTCGTCCAGCAGCTGGTGATGCAGGTCGTACATGCGGGATGCGTAGCCGACCCCGCCGGGATAGATCTCGTAAACGGTCAAGGTCGGCAGCCTCGTCGTCACCGAGCGCACCTCGGCGATCGCGCCCAGGTCGCGCGGGTCGCACATCAGCCGCAGGCTCGCGACGTGTCGCAGCGAATGGGCCATGCCTTGCAGACCGGCTTCCATCGGGGTCCCCGCGAAATCGTCAGATTTCGTGGGGTGGTCCAGCGTTTCGCGGCCGAGCGCGTTCCACAGGTCTGCGTCGAGCGTCAGCCAGTAGCCGGTGGTGTGCAGCGTCTGCTCCGGGAGGTGGATCGGCCCCGAGCCGATGTTCTCGTGGGTGTGGAACCGGATCTTCTTGAACATGCTCGCGAGCGCGGTGACCTTGACCTCCCCGTGCTGGCGCGCGACGGGAGCGAAGTCGGGACCGGCAAACGTGTCGAGCACCTGGATCGTCACCGACGACAGCGCGTCGGTGTAATAGTCGACCTCCACCGGCCGGACGTAAGCCTTCTTCTCGTCCCAGTCGAGCCGGTCGACGTGGTACTGGGCGCCCTCGTGAAGGTAGACCGCCTCCTCGTGCAGGAAAACCGGCGTCGAGAATTGGTCCATCTCGCCGATTACCTGCGGCCGAGGATGCGAGGTGTCGATGATGATCACGTTGTCGGCGGCGATCCGGCGGAGGTGGATCTCCTCGGCCGGAAAGGCCTGGCGGCTCCAGAACCAGCGGCCGGCCGATCGCGTCGCCGACCCGTCCTCCTCGAAGAGCTGGAGCAGCTCCCCGACGTCGGCGCGGCCCAGGCGCTCCTGGTCCTCGAACGGAAGCTCGAACAGGCCCGCCTGCAGGTGCCCCGCGAGGATGAGCAGGTTGTCAGGGTCGATCAGCCCCTCCTCGGGATCGGCCCTCAGGAAGTACTCCGGGTGCCGGACGATGAACTGGTCTAGCGGCGAGCTCGAGGCCACGAACACCCCGACAGAACCGGCGCGCCGTCCGGCGCGGCCGAGCTGCTGCCAGGTCGATGCGATGGTGCCCGGATAGCCCACGAGCACCGCCGTCTCCAGGCTCCCGATGTCGATGCCCAGCTCGAGCGCGTTGGTACTGACCACGCCGGTGATCTCGCCCGCACGAAGGCCGGCCTCGATCTCGCGGCGATGCAGCGGCAGGTAGCCGGCGCGGTAGCCGCGCACGCGCTGGTGCGCGTCGAGGCGCGGCGCGAGGTCTTCGCGCAGATAGCTCAGCATCACCTCGACCTGCAGGCGGCTGCGGCAGAAGACGATGGTCTGGATGCCGGAACGAATCCAGGGTGCAGCGATGCGTCGGGCTTCGAGCATCGAGCTGCGGCGGACTCCCAGCTCGCGGTTGACCAGGGGCGGGTTGTAGAAGATGAGGCGGCGCTCGCCCCGCGGCGCGCCGTTGCGGTCCACCAGCGCGATGTCCTCCTCCTCGAGCAGGCGCTGCGCAAGCTGGAGCGGGTTGGCGATGGTCGCCGACGCGCAGATGAAGGTCGGATGCGAGCCGTAGAAGTCGCAGATGCGCTTGAGCCGCCGGATCACGTTCGCGACCTGGCTGCCGAACAAGCCGCGATAGGTGTGGAGCTCGTCGATGATCACGAACTCGAGGCTGGAGAAGAGGCGCCGCCAGCGCGTGTGGTGCGGCAGGACCCCGGTGTGCAGCATGTCGGGGTTGGTCATCACGATGTGCCCCGCCTCGCGGATTGCGGTCCGGCGGCCGGGTGACGTGTCGCCGTCGTAGGTGTCGACCCGAAGGTCGATGGGCAGGCCGTGCTTCAAGGCTCCAAGCTCGGCGAGCTGGTCCTGGGCGAGGGCCTTCGTGGGAAAGAGATAGATCGCCCGGCGCTCAGGATCCTCGAGGAGGCGCTGAAGTACCGGCAGGTTGTAGCAAAGCGTCTTGCCGCTGGCCGTCGGCGTCACCACCACCAGGTGCCGGCCGCTGCGGACCGCGTCGTAGGCCTCTGCCTGGTGACAATAGAGGCGGTCGATGCCGCGGCCGTGGAGGGCTGCGGCCAGCTCCGGCTTGAGGTCGGAGGGTAGGGGCGCGAAGACAGGCGCCGTAGACGGAATCAGGTAATCCAGCGTTATATCCCCCTGCAGGCCGGCGACGTTGAACGGCGGCATGCGAGGGATCATGGCGTGCCCACGGAGGTTAAACGAACATTCGTTCGGAGTCAAGCGGACAGAGCGTGCAAGGCGAGTACGAACCGGGCTCGGAGAAGGACTTCGAGCGCCTGTACCGGTCTGCCTACAACCGCGTGCTGGGGACGCTGATCGGGATCCTGGGCGAGCGGGCGGCGGCCGAGGACTGCCTGCAGGATGCGTTCGTGCGCGCCTACCGGAGCTGGTCGTCCTGGCGGGGCGACGCGCCCGCCGAGGCGTGGCTGCATCGCATCGCGATCAACACCGCCATCTCGCACCAGCGGTACGAGCGGATGCGCGAGGTGGGGCAGGTCATCCGCCGCCTCGGCCGGCCGGAGCCGCCGCCCGATCCGGCGAGCCTGGTCGAACGCTCAGACCTGGTGAATGCGCTCCGGAAGCTGCCACCCAAGCAGGCGGCCGCGATCGTTCTCCGGCACCACCACGGCTATACGAACCGCGAGATCGCCGCCGCGCTCGACATCCCCGAGCGGACGGTCGCCTCCCGCCTTGCCGCCGCCAAGGACCACCTGAGAAAGGTGATGGCGTACGAACGCCCCCAGGGCCCCCAAAGCGGGTTGGGTACTTTGTCCGAGGACAGCGTCCCTTCCGATTGAGGCCAACATGAGCGACTTTGACAGTGAGATCGAGCGGGAGCTGAACCGGGTCCTTGGGCCGGTTGACAACCAATCGATACCTGCCTGGAGAGCCCCGGCCTCGGGAGGATTCATGAAGAGGATTTTGGGTGGGACGGGAGCTGCTCTTGCGGCCAAAGTCCTGACGGGTTTTGCGGTCGTCGCCTTTGCGGCGGCCGGCGCCGGCGCGGCCACCGAGGCCGCGATCACAGGCAGCTTGAACCCGATGGATTGGGGCCAGCAGGTAAAGCAGCAGGTCGCCACGTGCAAGACCACGCTCAGGGCGTCAGGCGTGCGCGGAATTGGGCCGTGCGTGAGCGCCTTCGCCAAGAAGCACGGCGACCAGGTCAGCGACTCGCACCAGGCGAGCAGCGCGCGTGACAACGGCAAGGACAACAAGGGCAACAACGGCAAGAACAAGGGCAACAACGGCCACGGCAAAGGCTCGGACAACGGCCAGCCGTCGGACAAGGCCCACGGCAAGCCGAGCGCGGCGGCGGCGCACTCATGACCTGGTAGGGCCGTAATCACATAGACCCTTCCTCTCGACGAGGCCGGGCCCCCTGTGGGGTCCGGTCTCTCCGTTTATGAGAGGGACCCGTCCCGGCTCCCTCTGCGCGCCAGGCGCGTGCCGGTTGGGACCAGCCGATTGCATCGCAGCGCTTCGCGCTCCTGCTCTCCCTCCGAGATGAGTCTGTTTCTAAAGTCTCTAGAGACCACGCTTGGCGACTCTGATCAAACGCTCGGGGCGGCCGGAGTGAATCCGGCCTACAGCTCACCCGTTATGTGGGGTGGTCGGCGAGTGATCCTCCATTCCTGGCCGGAAGGCGTGTCCATGACCGCGACCCCTATGGACGCCAGCTGGTCGCGGAGCCGGTCCGAGGTCGCGAAGTCCTTCGCGATCCGCGCCCTCTCGCGGGCGGCCAGCAGGTCCGCCGCGCCGTCGGGAAGCGTGGCCACCGCCTTGGCCGGAAGGAGGTCCAGCCCGAGGACGCGATCCCACTCGATGAGCAGGCGCGCCTTGGCGCCCGGCGCAATGTCGGAGCGCGCCAGCGCGGACACAAGCGCCATCGCAGCCGGCAGATCGAGGTCATCTTCCAGCGCCGCCCGAAACCGGTCCTGGTAGCCGGCCGTCGCGCCGTCCTCGCCGGCCGCCCATCCCGCCACGCGCTGGCGGAGCTGAGTCAGCGCATGGTCGGCGCCGGCGAGCCCTTCGGTCGAGAAGTTGAGCTTCGTGCGGTATTTCGCCTGAAGCAGAACGTAGCGGAAGGCGAGGGGGTCGAACCCGCGCTCGACAAGCTCGGTCACACGAAAGAAATTGCCCGCCGACTTGGCCATGCGCGTTCCGGCCAGCAACAGGTGCCCTCCATGCATCCAGCAGCTCACCACCCGGTGCCCGGTGACCCCTTCGGACTGCGCGATCTCGGCCTCGTGATGGGGAAACACGTTGTCCGAACCGCCGGTATGGATGTCGAAGCGCTCGCCGAGGAGCGACATCGACATCGCGGAGCATTCGATGTGCCAGCCGGGAAAGCCGTCCCCCCACGGGCTCGGCCAGACCTGCAGCCGATGCTCGCCCGCGGCCTTCCACAACGTGAAGTCACCCGGATGGCGCTTCCTGGCATCGACCTCTCCCCGTGCGCCGGCTAGAAGCTTTTCGGTCGAGTTGCGCGAGAGCTTCCCGTACTCGGGAAAGCTCGCGATGTCGTAGTAGACGGTGCCCTCGACCACATAGGCATGGCCCTTCTCGATCAGCTTCGCGATGATCTCGAGCATCTGCGGGATGTATGCGGTCGCCCGCGGATAGTGATCCGCGGGCCGGATGTTGACGAGCGCCGCATCGTCCATGAACGCCTGGGTGTAGTAGGCGGCGATCTCCTCCGGCGAACGCTTTTCGAGGCGCGCCGAAACCAGCATCTTGTCCTCGCCGCGGTCGAACGTGTCGTCCGTCAAATGGCCGACGTCGGTGACGTTCATCACCTGCGTCGTCGGGCTGCCGAGGTACTCCAGGGCACGGCAGAGCACGTCGGCGAACACGAAGGTGCGGAGGTTGCCGACGTGCACGTAGCGGTAGACGGTCGGCCCGCAGGAGTAGACCTTTATTCCGTCCAGCCCAACCGGGGCCAGCTCATCCTTGCGGCGCGTGAGCGTGTTGTAGAGCCTCACGAATCTATGCTCGCAACTATGCGACCGCATCGTTTGGAAGGCAGGACCGCGCGCCTCGAGGACGTGAAGGGCCGGGTTTTGGTCCACGACCTCGGTCCCAACCTGCGCAAAGGCGCAGTGCTCACGGCCGCCGACCTGGATGCGGTGCGCGCCGCGCGCGAGGTTCACCTCGTCGAGCTGGAGCCAGGCGACATACACGAGGACGAGGCCGCGCGCCGCCTGGCAGCCGCGCTGTTGGCGCCTGGGCTGGAGGCCAGGCCGCCGGTGCAGAGCCAGGCGAGACTGGTCGCGTCACGGCGCGGGCTCGTTCGCGTGCGCGCCGAGCTCGTCGACGCCATCAACGCCCTTGGCTCGGTGTCTGTGTTCACTGTCATGGACGGCCAGGCGGTGACCGAAGGCGATGAGGTGGCGGGCTGCAAGGTCACGCCGGTGGCTGTTCCGGGGCGGCTGCTGGATGAGGTCGACGAAATCGGCCGCGCCCGCGGCCCGGTGATCGAGCTTGTCCCGTTCCTTCCACTGCGGACCTTCGTGGTCGCCACCGAGCGCCTCAAGCCCAAGGCGCGCGAGCTCTTCCG
>Ga0073928_10005448_pt1 | contig 17843 bp, 19 predicted proteins | sample PaiPotPPA55metaG_FD_76969 | JGI IMG/M metagenome (GOLD analysis project Ga0073928, IMG submission 76969) | Iron sulfur acid spring bacterial and archeal communities from Banff, Canada, to study Microbial Dark Matter (Phase II) - Paint Pots PPA... ... | reverse complement strand
GCCGGACACGCCGTGGCAAGCCGAGCTCGAGGAATCGTTTCCGTACGAAACGACGCCCGACCAGCAGCGCGCGATCGACGACACGAAGGGCGACATGGAACGGCCGCGGCCGATGGACCGCCTCGTCTGCGGCGACGTCGGTTACGGGAAAACCGAAGTCGCGTTACGCGCAGCGTTCAAAGCCGTCACCGGCCGGCGCCAAGTCGCGATCCTCGTTCCCACGACGCTGCTCGCGGCGCAGCACTACCGGACGTTCTCGGCGCGCTTCGCGAGCTTTCCGATCCGCGTCGAAGAGCTGTCGCGCTTCAAGACCAAGAAAGAACAGCAAGCGATCCTGCGCGACCTCGCCGACGGAAAAGTCGACGTCGTCGTCGGCACGCACCGCCTGTTGCAAAAGGACATCGTCTTCGCCGATCTCGGGCTGATCGTCGTCGACGAGGAGCAGCGCTTCGGCGTGATGCACAAGGAACGCCTCAAGCAGCTGCGCGCGAGCGTCGACGTGCTGACACTTTCGGCGACGCCGATTCCGCGCACGCTGCACATGTCGCTGCTCGGGGTTCGCGATCTGTCGCTGATCCAGACCGCGCCCAAGAACCGCATGGCGATCAAGACGGTCGTCATCCCCGCATCCGATGCGATCGTACAAAAAGCGATCGTGCAGGAACTCGACCGCGGCGGCCAGGTGTACTACCTGCACAACCGGATCGAGTCGATCTACGGCGTCGCGCGCGCGCTCGAAGCGCTCGTGCCCAAAGCTCGCGTCGTGGTCGGTCACGGCCAGATGGGCGAGACCGAACTCGAGCCGATCATGGAGCGCTTCGTCGAAGGCGAGGTCGACGTGCTCGTCGCCACGACGATCATCGAAAACGGCATCGACATCCCGAACGTCAACACGATCGTCGTCCACGACGCCGACAAATTCGGCTTGGCGCAGCTCTACCAGTTGCGTGGCCGCGTGGGCCGCTCCAACCACCAAGCGTACGCGTACCTCTTGTACCAGCCGCACAAGGCGCTCAGCGAAGACGCCAAGGCGCGGCTGGAGGCGATTCGTGAATTCGCGCACCTCGGCAGCGGGCTGCAGGTCGCGATGCGCGATCTCGAGATTCGCGGCGCCGGGAACCTGCTCGGGGCCGCACAGTCCGGTTTCATCGGCGCCGTCGGTTTCGAGACGTATTGCGAATTGCTCGCGGAAGCGATCGCCGCCCGCAAGGGGGCGGCCTCGGCCGCGGTCGAGCGGCGCGAAGCCGTCATCGACGTCAAGCTCGATGCGTTCATTCCGAACGACTACATCCCGCAGGTCTCCCAGAAGATCGCCGCCTACCAGGAGCTGGCCAACGCCCGCAGCGAGGCCGCCGTCGATACGATCGCCGAGGGTCTGGTCGACCGGTTCGGAGCGCTGCCGGCGCCGCTCGCGAATCTCGTCGAGGTCACCAAACTGCGCACGAAAGCGCTCGAGAAGAACGTCACCCGGGTCGTCATCGACCGCGCCCGGTTGACCCTGGGGGTCGGCTCGGCGTTCGCGATCGCGCCGACCGCGATCCCCAAGCTCCAATCGCTCACCAAGAACAAGTTCCGGTTCGGCGAGGGCCGGATCACGATCGACCTCCCGGAGCGCCCGGCGGCCGAGCACCTCGCGCTCTTGCACACGCTCCTCGACGCCCTCTAGGCGCTCCCGAACTCGCGGGAGGCGCCGCAGCGGCAGGAGCGCCGGACGCGGGCAGGCGAAAAGGCGGGGGTTTGCGGGGTCGATACGGCTCCGCGCATTTATGTCCCGCCTGGAGTTGTGATGCCCGAACGTTTGGTTGCCGTACTGTCCGCCGCCGTGCTCTGTGCGGGGCTCGCCGCATGTTCCGGAGGGTCGGGAGGCGACAACGTCGCTTCGGTCAACGGCGCGAACATCACGCGCGCCGAGTTCGACTCGAAGCTCGAAGCGGGTCCGCAGGGGAAGGCCATCCTCAACCAGCTCGTTCAAGCCGATCTCATCGACCAGTACGCGCGCGACAACCACGTCGAGGTCTCCGACGCCGACGTAGATGCTCGTGAGAATGAGATCAAGGCCAAGTACCCGCCCGGTCAGTTCGACTCGATCCTCAAGTCGCAGAACCTCACCGAGGATGACGTCAAGCGTATCTTGCGCCAGCAGCTCGTCGTCGAAAAAGCCGTCAGCGCGAACGTCAAGGTGAGCGACGCCGACGTGAAGTCGTATCTCGAGAAGAACCATGCGACGCTCGATACGGCCGAACAAGTGCGCGCCAAGCACATCCTCGTCGCCGATGCGAAGACGGCGCAAACGGTCGAGGACAAGCTCCACTCGGGCGGCGACTTCGCCGCGCTCGCCAAGCAATATTCGACCGATCCCTCGAGCAAGGAAAAGGGCGGCGAGCTCGGCTTCTTCAGCAAGGGGCAGATGGTGCCGGCATTCCAGGCTGCCGCGTTTTCGCAGAAGATCGGCGCGATCGGTCCGCCGGTGAAATCGCCGTTCGGCTACCACATCATCGTCGTTGAAGAGAAGAAACCGGCCCAGGTGGCGACGCTCGCGAACTCGGCCGACAAGATCCGCAAGCTGCTGACGCAGCAGCAGCAGCAGCAGCAGGTGCCGACGTTCCTCGGCCAGTTGCGCAGCAAGGCTACGATCAAGATCTACGACGACAAGTTGCAGGACGCGCTGCCGCCGGCCGCTCCGCCGCCCGCATCGGCCGCCGCCCAACCGTCGGCCGCCGCCACCGCGACGAACGCCGCCTCGCCGACGCCCGCAAAGACCTAAGTGGAGGCGTCGCGGTGCGGGCGCTGATTCGCATCGTGGGGTTGGGTCCCGGAGACCCCGATCTCGTGACGCTCGGAAGCCTCGAAGCGCTGCGTGCCGTCGGGCGGGCCGTGCTGTTGCTCGCGCCGCCCGAGCTTGCGCTGTTCATCGAGAGCGAAGGCGTGACGATCTTGCGCGATCGCATCGCGGACCAGGCGCTGTTCGTGCGCGGGTCGCGCGACGCGATCGAAGCGTTCGTCGCCTCCCTCGAGGACGACGACCTCGCGATCGGTGTCCTCGGTAACCCGCTCTCGGATTTCCCGGGCTTACCGATCCTCCTGCGCTCACTCGAAGGCGCGGGCGGCCGCAGCGAGCTGGTTCCCGGCATGCCGCGCGCCACGCTGTCGGCCGCGATCGAGATGCCGCTCGTTCCGCTGCCGCCGGCGTCGGCGCACTACGCGTGGCACGATCTCGTGGAAGTGATGGCGCGCCTGCGCCGCGGCTGCCCGTGGGACCGCGAGCAGACGCACGAGTCGCTGCTGCCGTATCTCGTTGAGGAGACCTTCGAAGTCGTCGATGCGGTCGAAGCCCACGGCGACGGCGACCTGTGCGAAGAGCTGGGCGACCTCTTGTTGCAGATCGTCTTTCACGCCCAACTCGCAACCGAGCGCGGCAAGTTTTCGATCGCCGACGTCGTCGACGGCTTGTGCAACAAGATGATCCGCCGCCATCCGCACGTGTTCGGCGACCAAGCGGTTTCGACGGTCGCCGAAGTGTGGCAGAACTGGGACATGCTCAAGGCGCTCGAACCCGCGGCCAAAACGCGCACGAGCCGGCTCGACGGCATTCCCAAAGGCCTTGGAGCGTTGCAGCGCGGGCAGAAGATGCAGGACAAGGCGTCGCGCGTCGGCTTCGATTGGCCGCACCTCGACGGCGTTCGCGAAAAGCTCGCCGAGGAAATCGCGGAACTCGAGCGCGCGCGCCGCGATGGCGACGCACGCGCGGTGCGCGAGGAACTGGGCGACGTGATCTTCACGGTCGTCAACCTGGCGCGGGCGCTCGGCGTCGACGCCGAGGGGGCGATGCGAACGGCCAACGAGAAGTTCTATCGCCGCTTCAACTACATGGAGCGTCGCGCGCTGAGCGACGGCCGTTCGCTCACCGATCTCTCGCTCGACGAGCTCGAGGAGCTCTGGCAGCTCGCGAAGACCGCGGCGTGACCGAGCGGTCGGCGGACGGCGTCGTGATTCGCGTGCGGATGAGCGCGCACGACGCGCACTACGGCGGAAATCTCGTCGACGGCGCGCGAATGCTCGCGCTGTTCGGCGACGTCGCGACCGAGCTGTGCATCCGCGACAGCGGCGACGAGGGCCTGTTCGCCGGATACGATCGCGTCGAATTCCTCGCGCCCGTGTACGCCGGCGACTACATCGAAGCCGAAGGCCGGATCGCCGGCCGCGGAAACCGCTCGCGCGCGATGGAGTTCGTCGCTCGCAAAGTGGTCGCGGTGCGCCCCGAGCGCGGGCCGAGCGCCGCCGAGGCGCTAGCGGAGCCCGTCGTCGTCTGCCGCGCCAAGGGGACGTGCGTCGTCCCGGCGCGCGACCAGGGCTGAACGGCACACCGCTCGCGGATGCGCATCGACAAGTTCCTCAAAGTCTCCCGGCTCGCCAAACGCCGGTCGGAAGCGCACGAGGCGCTCGTCAACGGCCGCATCGCCAAAGACGGTAAAAACCTCAAGCCGGGCTATGACGTGAAGGTAGGCGACGTGCTCGAACTGCACTACGCGCGCAAGTTCGTCACCGTGCGCGTGCTCCAAGTCCCCGAGCGCGTCACGCCGTCGCTGCGCGCCGCTGAGCTGTACGAGATCCTCGGCGAACGCCGCGACGAGCCGGCCGACTGGCTCGGCGATCCGACGGTGTGAGCGCACCGTCGTCGCTGTCGAGCGACGCGAAGGACGCGCTCGCGCGCACGCCGGTCGAGGCGGCGCATTGCCGCGCGGCGCTGCGCGAAGGTCTTGCGACGTACGGCACGGCGCCCGGCCGGCGCGTCTTTCGAACGCAGCGGCCCGCGATCGCACGGCTGTTGTGGGCGCTGTTGGGCGACCGGGGCCGGGGACCGGTGCGGCGCGTTCCCGGCCGGCGGCTGCGCAAGCTCCCGACGTACGAAATCGATTTGCCGGACGAGCCTGCGGCGAGCAAGCCCGCGACGCGCTGCGATCGCCGCATGGAGCTGCGGGCCGCGTTCTTGGCGAGCGGATCGCTCGCCGCGCCCGCGCGCGGCTACCACCTCGAATTCGTTCCACCCGACGACGCCGCGACGCGCCGGCTCGAAGGACTGCTTCGCTCCGAAGGCTTGCGGCCGCGCACATCGCGCCGCAAGGGTCGCACGGTCTTGTATTTCAAGGACGTCGACCACATCACGCTCTTCCTCGCGGCGATCGGCGCTGCGCAAGCGATGTTCGCGCTCGAAGATCTGCGCGCGCTCAAGGAAACCAAGAACCGCATCCACCGCTTGGTGAACTCCGAAGCGGCCAACGTCGACCGCGCCGCGGGTGCGGCCGCCGCGCAGCGCAAGCGCATCGAGTTGATCGCCGACGCCTACGGTTTGCGCAACCTCTCGCCCGTGCTACGCGAAGTTGCCGAACTGCGGCTTGCGCACCCCTCGGACACGCTGGCCGAGCTTGGCCGGCGCTGCGTTCCCGAGATCAAGAAGTCGACCGTGAACAGCCGGATGGCGGCGCTGCTGCGGCTGGCCAAGACGCTCGAAACGTGACGGGGTAGCGCGATTTCAAGGAGGGCTCGGCCGCAGGCGCCGGGTATCGGATTCGAGCTACGAGGAGAATGCATGCGCATCGGTATCAACGGATTCGGCCGCATCGGACGCAACTTCACCAAAGCTTTGCTCGCGCGCCATCCCGCGGTCGAGATCGCAGCCGTCAACGACCTGACGAGCCCGGCCGAATGCGCGCATCTCTTCAAGTACGACTCCAACTACGGTGCGTATGCGGGCGAGGTCGCGACCGACGGCGACGGCATCCGGATCGACGGGCGCGCGATCAAGGTCCTCGCCGAGCGCGATCCCGGCAAGCTGCCGTGGAAGGACCTCGGCGTCGAACTCGTGATCGAGTCGACCGGCCTGTTCACCGACGCGAGCAAAGCCCGCGCTCACATCGACGGCGGCGGCGCGCGTAAAGTCCTCATCTCGGCGCCCGCGAAGGGCGAAGACATCACGCTCGTGCTCGGCGTGAACCACACCGCATACGATCCGGACAAGCACGCGATCATCTCGAACGCGTCGTGCACGACCAACTGTCTCGCGACCGCGGTGAAGCCGGTCGTCGATCACCTCGGCTGGGTGAAGGGCTTCATGACGACCGTTCACTCGTACACGACCGATCAGAACCTCCTCGACGGGCCGCACAAGGATCTGCGCCGCGCACGTAATGCCGCGACGAACATCGTCCCGACGTCGACCGGTGCCGCCAAGGCGTTGTTCCTCACGATCCCCGAAATCGAAGGAACGTTCGACGGCTTCGCGCTACGCGTTCCGACGCCGACCGTGTCGATGATCTACCTCGTCGCGCAGGTCAAGAAGCCGACGACGAAGGAGGAGCTCAATGCGATCTTCCGTGGCGCGTCAACGGGTGATCTCAAGGATCTGGTCGGTTACTGCGACGAGGAACTCGTGTCGTCGGATTTCAAGGGCTCGTCGTTCAGCTCGATCGTCGACGCGAAATTGACCAACGCCAACGGCGATCTCGTGCAGATCGCGGCGTGGTACGACAACGAGTGGGGCTATTCGTGCCGGCTCGCGGACGTCGCGCAAATGGTGCTCTCGAAGCTCCCCGCCCGCGTCTAGCACGAACACCGGGCGCTCGACATGCGATTCCGCACCCTGCGAGACGTCACGGTGCGCGGCAAGCGCGTCATCGTCCGCGAGGATCTCAACGTGCCCATGAAAGGCGGGGCCGTCGGCGATCCGACGCGCATCGTCGCCGCGCTCGAAACGTTGCGCTTCCTGCGCGACGGCGGCGCGCGCACGATCGTCATCTCGCATCTCGGGCGCCCCGACGGCAAGGTCGTTCCCGAGCTGTCGCTGCGACCGGTCGCGCACGAACTGGAAGCGCGGCTCGGGTCGCCCGTAGCGTTCGCAACCGATTGCATCGGGCCGGCGGCCAAAGATGCGGTCGCCGCGCTGACCGACGGCAGCGTCGTCGTGCTCGAGAACCTGCGCTTCCATCCCGAGGAAGAAGCCGACGATCCCGCGTTCGCCAAAGCGCTTGCGGCGCTCGGCGACCTGTACGTGAACGACGCGTTCGGTACGGCGCATCGTGCGCACGCCTCGACCGAAGGCATCGCGAAGGATCTGCCGGCGGTCGCGGGTTTCCTGATGGAGGCTGAACTGCGCGCGCTAGGAGCGCTGACGCGCGATCCCGCGCATCCCTTCGTGTGCGCGATCGGCGGCGCGAAGGTCAAAGACAAGGTCGGCGTGTTCACGCATCTGCTCGATCGCGTCGACGCGTTCGTCGTCGGCGGCGGGATGGCGAACACGTTTCTCGCCGCCCAAGGCATCGACGTCGGATCGAGCCTGCGTGACGCGGACCTCGGCCCCGCGACGCAGATCCTCGCGCTCGCTGCCGAACGGCGCGTCCCGCTGCACCTGCCGACCGATGCGGTCGTGGCACCCGCGTTCGACGCCGACGACGCCGCGACCGTCGTGCCGCTCGCGCAGATCGGCGGCCGCATGATTCTCGACATCGGACCCGACACCGCGCGCGCGTACGCGGACGTGTTGCGCGCGGCGCGCACGATCGTCTTCAACGGCCCGATGGGCGTGTACGAAAAGGCGCCCTATCGCGAGGGCACGCGCGTCGTGGGTGAGGCGATCGCGGCCGCGACGCGTGCCGGTGCGACGAGCGTCGTCGGCGGCGGCGATGCGGCCGCCGCGGCGCACGAACTCGGCTTCGCCGACGCGATGACGCACGTGTCGACCGGCGGCGGCGCGACGCTCGAGTTCCTCGAGGGCAAGACGCTGCCGGGCGTCGCCGCACTCGAGCGCGCGGCCGGCCGATCGGACGGCGCCGGGTGAACTCGGCGCGCCGCCCGCTGATCGCCGGGAACTGGAAGATGCACAAGACGGTCGCCGAAGCGCGCCGGTTCGCGCGCGAGCTAGCCGAATGCCGCCTGCCGGACGGCGTCGACGTCGTCGTCGCCCCGCCGTTCACCGCGCTCGCGGCCGTCGGGGAAATCCTCGCGGGGACGACGATTGCGTTCGGCGCGCAGACGATGAGCGAGCACGATTCGGGGCCGTACACGGGCGAAATCGGGCCGCCGATGCTGCTCGAACTCGGCGTACGCTACGTGATCCTCGGCCATTCCGAGCGCCGCGCCGCGTGCGGCGAGAGCGACGCCGGCGTCAACCTCAAAGTGCACGCCGCAATCGCGCACGGCATGACGCCGATCGTCGCGGTCGGCGAGACCGAAGAAGAACACGAGGCCGGGCGCACGAGAGAGAAGGTCTTGGAGCAAACGCGCGCAGCGTTTGCGGGCGTCGCGACCGGCGACGTCGCACGCTGCGTCGTCGCCTACGAACCGATCTGGGCGATCGGCACGGGCCGTACCGACAGCCCGCAGAGCGCGAACGCGATCATCGGCGAGATTCGGCAGTGCGTCGAGGGCCTCGGGGAAGCGCGGCTGCTCTATGGCGGCAGCATGAAACCCAACAACGCGAGCGCGCTGATGGCGGAGCCGAACATCGACGGCGGCCTCATCGGCGGCGCAAGCCTCTCGCTCGAAAGCTTCCTCGCGATCGTAGCGGTCGCCGCACCATAATATTCCGCCAGTGCTGCGAGCAACCGTTCGCGGCGCGCGGCGGTTGCACCGGACGTGGTCGATCCACTATCCGCTCGTACGACGCCCGAGCTTCACGACGCAGCGAGCGACCGGCTTCGCGGTGAGCTTGCAGAATTTCTTCGCGCGCGGCGCGCGCAGTTGACGCCCGCGGCCGTCGGGCTGCCGCAAACGGGGCGCCGCCGCACGGCGGGTTTACGGCGGGAAGAAGTCGCCGAACTCGCCGGCATCAGCACGGCGCTCTACACCTGGCTCGAACAGGCGCGACCCGTCCCCGTGTCGCGGCACACGCTCGACGCGATCGCGACCGCGTTGCAGCTTTCGGCCGACGAGCGGCTACACGTGCAGAACCTGGGTCGCCCGCACACGCCGGAAGTCGAGGAAGACGTCTCGCCCGAGCTGCGGCGGATGGTCCTTTCCCTACAATCGCAGCCGGCGTACGTCCTCGATCACGTGTGGAACATCGTGTTCGAAAACGATGCCGCGCGCATGGTCTTCGGCGACTCCGCCGCCAATCGCGCCGAGCAGAACCTCCTCAAGCGCGTCCTGATCGTCGTCGACATCTCGCGCTCGCTGCTGACCGATTGGGAAGCCGCCGCGGAAATGCTCGTCGAGCGGTTTCAATTCGACTTCGCCGCGCACGGCGCCGACGCTCGGATGCTCGCGCTCGCCGACGACCTGCGGGTGAGTCCGCTCTTCGATCGGGTTTGGAGCACGCACCGCGTGCGGCGCTACACGAATTCGGTCCTGCGCGTGATGCATCAGACCGCGGGGCCGCTCGCGTTCGAAGCGACGACCTATCGCGTCCTCGAAGCGTCGGGCCTGCGCCTGCTGATCTTTACTCCGTCCGACGAACCAACGGCGGCCTGCATGCGCGGCCTCGGCGCCCAACCGCAGCTCGCCGATCGCGCAAGCTGAGCCCCGTCACCCCGAGCTTGTCGAGGGGCCGCCGCGACAACGCCTTGATTTGCGGCTGCGCCTCGACAAGCTCGGCGTGACAACAGCGGCTAGTGCTGGGCGCTCGCGACGTTGAGATTGGCGGCTTGCCACGCGGAGCCGTCGGCGAACTGAACTTCCGCAATGCTGCACTTCGCTGCGCCGTCGTACGAGGCGGTCGCGTCGAAGAGGCGGCGGTCGATGCGCACGCCCGGCGAGAACGTTCCACGATCTTCGATCCGGCGCGACGACGAGCCGTCGTCGACGATCAGCGTCACCTTGGTTGCCGGCACGCTGCCGTGGTTGACGAAGTCGTAGGCGAGGTTGCGCTGGGGGATTTCGAGCGTGACGTAGGGCGATCCGGCGATCGTCTGCGTGGTGCTGGACACGTTGCAGTCGTTGATGGCGACGGGCGAACTCGTGTACGCGATCTGCGCGGCCGGAGCGGCGAGCGGGGTTGCGAGCGCCACGACGGCGGCTGCGATGGTGAGGGTACGATGGGTGAACACGGTAGTGATCCTTCTTGTCTGAAAGCATTTGCTTTCAGGTGGATCGTACGCGCACGCGCCGGTGCTAACCAGTAAGAGAACTTACCACGTTGCGCTGAAACTCGATTTCATGGCATCCCGCAGGCTGGAAAGCCGTAACCGGGCAATACCGCATCGTGCGTTCGCGCAAAGGCCCGCTCGTGCTCGCAATCCTCGACGGCTGGGGTTGTCGTGAGGACGCTTACGGCAATGCGATCGCCGCTGCCGAATTGCCGAATTGGCGAATGCTGCTGGCGACCTACCCAAACGTACGGCTCGAAGCCAGCGGCGAAGCGGTCGGGTTGCCGGCGGGCATCATGGGCAACAGCGAAGTGGGGCACATCAACATCGGCAGCGGGCGCGTCGTCGCCCAGGGCGTCGTCGTCATCAACGAATCGCTCGCCGATGGATCGTTCGCCCGCAACGCCGTCTTGCAGGAATGCATCGCGCACGTCAACCGAAGCGCCGGCCGCCTGCACTTGATGGGCCTCCTCTCCGACGGCTGCGTGCACAGCTCGATCGAACACCTCTTTGCGCTGATCGACGCGGCGGCCGCGGGCGGTGCGCCGCTCGCGGTCCATCCGTTCGGCGACGGGCGCGACGTGCCGCCGTCGTCGATGGGCCCGTACCTCGAAGCGCTCGAGGGCCGACTGCGGCAGGCCGGCGCGAATGGCGGCATCGCGACGCTCATGGGGCGGTACTACGCGATGGATCGCGACAAGCGCTGGGAACGCACGGAGCGTGCGTATCGCGCGCTTGCGCACGGTGAGTGCGAGCATCGTTACCCGACGGCGCGCGAAGCGCTCGACGCCGCGTACGCGCGCGGGGAAACCGACGAGTTCATCCTGCCCGCGACGATCGGCGAATCGCGGCCGATCCGCGATGGCGACGCCGTGATCTTCTTCAATTTCCGCCCCGACCGCGCGCGCCAGATCACGCTCGCGTTCACCGAGCGCAGCTTCAGCGAGTTTCCGGTGCACGCCTACGCGGATTTCGTCTTCGCGACGATGGCGAAGTACGAAGAGGACGCGACCAATCCCGTCCTCTTCGGTGCGCGCCCCCAATCCAACACGTTCGGCGAAATCGTCGCCGCGGCGGGAATGAAACAGCTGCGGCTCGCGGAGACCGAAAAGTACGCCCACGTCACGTACTTCTTCAACGGCGGCCGCGAAACGGTGTTCGAGGCTGAGGACCGGACGCTGATTCCATCAAACCGCAGCGTCGCCACCTACGATCTCGCGCCCGAGATGCGCGCGAGCGAGATCACGACCGCGGCGATCGAAGACATCGCCGACCGCGCTCACGACGTCATCATCATGAACTACGCGAACGCCGACATGGTCGGCCATACCGGCGTCATGAGCGCGACGATCTCGGCGGTGGAAACGCTCGACGTCGCACTCGGCCGGCTCGCACAAGCGGTGCTCGATGCGGACGGCGTCCTCGCGATCACGGCCGATCACGGCAACGCCGAAGAGAAGCTCGACCCGCACGGGAACCCACTTACCGCGCACACGACCAACCCCGTTCCGTTCGTCCTGGTCTCGCGCGAACCGCACTTCCCGGCGCTCTCGCCCGGCAAGCTCGGCGACATCGCGCCGACGCTGCTTCCGCTGCTCGGTCTCGACGTGCCGCGAGCGATGACGGGCCAGGATCTTTTCGCGACCGGTACCGCTGCGGTGCCCGACCGTTAAGGCAAAGAAGCTCGCCGCCGCGGCCGCGCGGCTGCAGCGCCGCGCCGGCGGCTCACTCGAAGTGGCGATCGTCTTGGGCAGCGGCCTCGCGCCGGTCGTGCGCGACCGGATCGACGGTACCGAGGTGGAGTACGAACGCCTGCACGCGCCGGTTCGCACGCTCGCCGGTCACCCGGGCATCGCGATCGCCGGAACATGGGCGGGCAAACGGGTCGTCGCGTTCTGCGGGCGCGCTCACCTGTATCAAGGCTACGGGACAGCCGAGGTCACGTACTTCGTGCGGCTGGCGGCGGCGGCGGGCGCGAAAACGATCGTTCTTACGAACGCGGCCGGCGGCCTCAATCCGTCGTTCGCGCGCGGCGACCTCATGCTGATCGCCGATCATCTGAACGTGACGGGCGCAACGCCCCTTCAAGCGGGAATACCGAATCCGTTCTTGAGCATGCTCGGGGGGTACGCGCCGCATCTGCGGGTGCTCGCGCGCGCGCACGCAGGCGAAGCGCCACTGCGGGAGGGGGTTTATGCCGGCGTTCGCGGGCCGCAGTACGAAACGGCGGCCGAAGCCGAAGCACTGCGCCGGCTCGGAGCCGACGCCGTCGGAATGTCGACCGTGCTCGAAACGCTCGCAGCCCGCGCGCTCGGACTCGACGTGCTCGGGATCTCGCTCATTACGAACCTGATCGCGCCCGGAGTCGGCGTGGAGCACGAGGACGTGCTCGCAGCCTCGGCCGGCGCCGCGCATCACCTGGCCGCGCTGATCGAAGGCGTGCTCTCCGAACTCTGAACTCTCGTGTCCCGCGATCAATCGAGACGGTACGATCCGCTCGCATCGATGGAAAGCCGTTGCGCGCCGACGAAGATCGAGCGGACCCGATGCTCCCAACTCGCGACGACCCGCACGACGACGGGCTTCACGTGCGCGAGCAGCGCGCGAGCGCGTTGCGATATCGAGAGCGTGTCCTTCAGCCACGCCGGATGGTCGCCGGGAAGCGCGTGACCGCCCCAGCGGTCATCCGTATCGATGGCGACCGGCAGCGCCGCAACGGCGGCGAGCGCGGCATCGGGCGGCGTTGCTAGCGCGGCCGGCTCCGCGTCGACGCGGGCGCTCACGCGCGAATCACGGTGCGGGCGCCGTGCGGCGCAAGCGCTCGAGCGCCGCGACGTGGAGTTGCGAGACGCGTTGCGGTGAGATGCGAAGGTGCGCGCCGATTGCGTGCAGCGGCTGCTCCCCGAAATAGTGCATCGTCACGATGCATTGCTGGCGTTCGGAGAGCTGCCCGATCGCTCGGAACAGCTCGGCGGTCTTCGCGCGGGCCACGGCGTGCGCCGAAGGCTCGAGCGTCCGGTCGGCTAGCACTTCGGTCCGAACCGGCAGCGGAGCATCGAGCGACAGCGGCGTGTGCCGGTATACGACGGCGCGAGCGCGCTTCAGCGCCGGGTCGGCGCGGTCCATTTCCGCGAGGGTCGGCATCGAGCCGCGTTGCTGCGCGAGTTCGAGGCGGCGCGTTTCGGCCCGCCGCAGCGTGCGCCGCACGCGTTCGGACACGGGGTCGAGCCGCCGCATGCCGTTGAACATGTTCCCCAGGATCAGCGTCCGCGCGTAGCCTTCGATCGTTCCGCGCGACGGATCGTAGGTGTCGACGGCGCGTATCAGGCCGATCGATCCGTCACCGACGAGATCGTCTTGATCGGCACCCGGCGCGATCCGACTGACGCGCCGCGCGATCTGCCGTACGAGCGGCAACAGTTCACGAATGCGCGCCTCGCGCTCGCCCGAGCCGCTCATCGCTCGCTCGCCGCGCGCGTCAACGCCGCTACCGCGCTCGCGACGACCGCGTCACCGTAGAATCCCATCGCTGCGGCAACCGGCGCGAGCGCCTTGGCGAACAGCACCGCTTCGAATTGCGCCGCGATCGCCCGTGCCGAAACCCGCGCGGCGTCAGCGGGCGCCCGGAGCGCCGGTTCAGGAGCGATGGAGGTTGTTCGCGATCCGCAACATCTCATCGGCGGCCTGAACTCCCTTGGCGTTTGCTTCGTAGGCTCGTTGCGCGGCGAGGATCGCCATCATCGACTCGACGATCGAGACGTTCGATTTCTCGAGCATGCCGAACGCGATTTTCGGTTGGTGCTCACCGCCCGCGGCGCTCGGGCGCGCAGACCCGGAGCCCCGCGTCTCGACGAAAACGCTTGCGTCGACGAGCCGCAATGCCTCGGGCGACGAAAATCCGACTAGCGCGATTCGGCCCACCGGCTGCGGAACGTCCGGTGCGCCGGCCGCCGATTGCGCGCCGGTTACGCGAACCGTTCCGTCGGCCTCGACGCCGACCGTCTGCGCGTTTGCCGGAATCCGCACGCCGCACAACCGCCAGCCGTCGGGGTTGCGAAGCGAACCATCGGCCAGGCGTGCGAAGGCGCCGGCACGCGTGTACCCGCGCACGCCGTCGCGCTCGACGGTGAAGAACCCGGCGCCGTCGATCGCGACGTCGAACGGCCCCCCGCTCTTCTCGAGCTTGCCTTGGGTGAAGAGCGCGCGCACGCCGGCGGACGTGGTTCCGAACTGCGCGTTCGGGCCGACGGGTGCGAACGTCGCAATCGCGCTCTTGAAACCGACGACGTCGGCGTTGGCGAGGTTGCTCGCGATGACGTCGAGGTTCTGCTGCTCGGCGGCCATCCCTGATGCAGCCGCGAACATGGCGCGGTTCACGACTTGACCCGCGCGACGTCGTCGACGTCTTTCTGTCGGGCATCGTCGATCGCGCCGAGCGTCTTCTGAGCCGTTTCGAACGCGCGCTGCGCTTGCAAGACTTCGACCATCTCGCCGACCGCATTCACGTTGGCGGCTTCGAGGAATCCGCTCTGAAGCTGCGTGGCCGGAGTCGTGCGGACGACGTCGACGGCGGCACCGTCGAAGCGCACGATATCGCGCGAGTCGATCGTTGCGCTCGCGCTGCAGACGACGGGGCCGTGCCGGCCGAGAACGACGTTGCCCCGCACGTCGGCGAGCCGCCCGAAGCGGTCGGGCTCGAACGAGCCGGATCGCAGCGCGATCGTTCGGCCGTCGCGATCGCGAACCAAGAATGCCCCGGGTCCGGCTACCGCCAGATCGAAGGCGCGGCCGGTATGTTGTAGCGGCCCCCCGCGAACGTCGACCTCGTTCGTTGCGACGAGACCGCCGGCCGTCAGCCGAACGTGGGTGAGCCGCCCGCGAAACCCTTCAGTCGAGACGTTGGCGAGATTCGAGGCCGCGACGTCGAGCCGTTCCTCGGCAGCGTGCATCGCCGTCGCCATGAGCGCGATTCCATCCATGCGCGCATGCTACGCGCACCGCGTTTCGCCGCCGTTGCCGGAATGTATCGGCGGCACCTCGCTTGCGGCGTCGCGCGGCCCTTGCCGGCGCGAAGGGCCGGCGTGATAGAATGAGGCCATGCGAGTCCCCCAGGTTTCCGGTACCGATGAATTCATCCGCTGGGAAGAACGACAAGAGCAGCGTTACGAATTTGCCGACGGCGCGATTTCGCCGTTCCCGGGCGCGACGCGGCGCCACGAGATCATCGTCGTCAACCTTTTGGTCGCACTGCGGCGGTCGCTTGCCGCAAACTCGGTCTGTGGCCCTGGGATGAAGCTCGTCAGCGACACGTACAGTCGCTATCCCGACGTCTCGGTCAGCTTCGACCCGCGGGATTCCGCTGAGACCACGAAAACACGCTATCCAACCTTGCTCATCGAAGTGCTTTCGAAATCGAGCGGCGCGACCGACCGCGGCCCAAAAGCCGACGAGTACCGCACGCTCGAAACGCTGCGCGAATACGTGCTGATCGATTCACGCAAGCGCTGGGCACAAACGATCCGCCGCGCGGGCGATGCTTGGATCGTCTCGCTCCCGATTCGCGCGGACCCCTTGCGCTTCGAGAGCGTAAGCGTGAGCATGACCTTCGATGAGCTCTACGCCGGAACCGAACTCTAACGCCGCCAACGCCGGCCCGACGCTTTCGCCGTTACGGTGGCGGGATCGTCGCGGTGATGGTGATCTGAGTGGGGCCGGCGCCGTCGTAGTTGAGAATGACGACGTCATTCGGGCTCAAGTCGGTGACCGTCAATGCGGTCGTCGCGCCATCGGTGAGGCTGGAATGGCCGGAGTTATCGTTATCGGTTAGCGTGAAGGCGTTTGCGAAGGGAGCGTTGCCGGAGATGAGCGCGCCGCTCGCGTCGCTGGCGTTGACCGTAATCGGTCCGGAAAAGGCGGTTCCCATCTGCAACGTCGGGACGACGGTCGTGACGTGCGCGACGACGCCGTCGAGCTGGGCGGTAAACGTGTTCGCAACCGCCGGCATCACCGTAAACGTCACCGTATTGCGCGAGAGGACGTGCCCACCGTTGTCTTCGAGCGCAATGAGGTACGCAACCGTCCCCGTCGGCGCCGGCAGCGGAATCGTGCTCGTCGGGCTCGCTAGTTGGACGGTCGTCGGATTGACCGGAACCTGCGTCGTGGTCGGCGCGGTTCCGTCGACGGTGACGACGGTGATCGAGGCCTGGGTCGAATTCGGGGAGACGTACCCGGACGTCGTCACCGTTGCCGTGTTCACAGTGACCGTCAGCGTGGCCGATCCGCCTGAAGTTCCACTGAACGTGACGGTACACGTTCCAACTTTCTGAGGCGTTTCTACGATCGTGAAATTCAGGCCGTCGGTAGAACTCGGGTTACCGAACGTGACGAGCGCGTTTGCGCCCGTCCCGCAGCCGGAGGACGGCGTCACGGTGATCGTCGAGCTGGCGATCGTGCTCGTGACCGTGATCGATTGATTGTAGGTCGCGCCGGTGCCGGCGAATGACTGGGTACTCGGCGAGACGCTCAGCTGTCCGGCCGGACCCGGTGACGGTGACGGTGAGCGACCGGGCGACGGCGAGCGAAACGGCGTGACGATCGTGTTGCTCTGACAGCCGGCCAACAAGACTGAGATGAGCACCAAATAACTCGCACGTACGAACCCGAGTCGACACGTCATAACGCTACCTCAAGGCTTCAAGGATCATGCGACCCGTTCGACTCGCGCCACAAGGCGCCTACGCAACAATCCATTCGCTGATGCTGTCAGGGAGGCGCTCGCCCGCTTCGCGTATGGTGCGTACGGCGTTAGGCGGCGTCGAAGGCGCGCACGATCGCGGCGCACGGAGCGCAGAGCTGCGGATGCAGGTCGTCGCTTCCGAGCGCCAGCGTTTTCCAGCAGCGCGCGCATTTGCCGCCGTCGGCCTGGACGAGTTCGATGCGTGGCGCGCCGTCGAGCGTGGGGTCGGCGTGCAGCTCGAACGCCGAGACGACGAGCGCCTCGCGCAGCGTGTCGCCGAGCGCGCGGAGTTTGGGCTCGAGCGCGGTCGGAGCAGACACGCGCGCCCGCAGCTGGAAGTCGCGCGGCCCTTCGGCCGCGGCGACGAGGGCGCGCATTTTCTTGACGGTCTCGTAGACGTCGAGCGCTTCGAGCTCGGCCGTGCCGCGTTCGCTGCCGTGCGCGAGCGCCACGTCGAAGACGCTGTCGCGGCCCGCGCGCAACGCCGCCGGAACGTGCTGCCACGCTTCCTCAGCCGTGAACGAGAGCAGCGGCGCGAGCAGCGAGCACAGCGTTTCCAAGATCGCGAATAGCGCGCTCTGCGCGGACTTGCGGCGGGCGCCCGTCCGCGGGCCCGAATACATCGGATCCTTGAGCAGGTCGACGTAGAAGCTCGAGAGATCGGCGTTGTCGTATTCGATCAGCTCGAGATAGACTTCGTGCAGCCGGTAAGCCCGGTAGTGCGCGACGACGGTATGCGCGAGATCGTCGAGCCGAGCGAGTGCGAGCCGGTCGATCGGCGCCATGGCCGCGCGCGGCACGACCTCTTCGGGCTCGAGATCGGCGATCAGCCCGAGCAGCATCCGCAGCCGGTTGCGCAGATTGCGGTAGACGCTGCCGATCGCTTTCAGCGATGCCTCGCCGATCCGCATGTCGGCGCTGATCTCAACCGACGCCGTCCAAAGCCGAAGCACGTCGGCACCGTAGGTCTGCATCGCGTCCACGGCGCCCAGGTAGTTGCCGGTCGACTTGTGCATCGCGCGGCCTTCGGC
>Ga0073928_10005447_pt1 | contig 17846 bp, 16 predicted proteins | sample PaiPotPPA55metaG_FD_76969 | JGI IMG/M metagenome (GOLD analysis project Ga0073928, IMG submission 76969) | Iron sulfur acid spring bacterial and archeal communities from Banff, Canada, to study Microbial Dark Matter (Phase II) - Paint Pots PPA... ... | reverse complement strand
CCGCTCTCCCAGGTGACCATGATCGAGCCCGGCCGCGGAGTCCGGCCGGTCGCAAAACCCATGGCCTGCGCGTTTCCGTACCAGGCCCACGCGTCCCCTTGCCACGGGATCTGCCGGCGGTTGTAGACGTAATAGGTGCAGTTGCCGAATGCGAAGTGGTTTCCTGCGGCGACAGGAACGATGGGACCCGGCCCGAGCACCGTGTAGCCACGTCCGCGAAACCCGGCGGTCGGGCGTGAGGATTGCGCGGCCGGGGCGAGGTCGGGACCGCGACCCCCAGGCACCACCAGCTCCAGGCCCGCCGGCAGCGGATCGTCCGCACCGAAGCGAAGCCGGTTGAAGTCGACGACATTTGCGGCGTCGACGTGGTAGCGGTTGGCGAGGTTCGTGAACGTGTCGCCCGCGCTCGAGACCAGCGCAACCCCGGCCACGGGTGGCAGCAGGAGCTCGGCTCCGATCGCGGGCTCGCTGCCAATGCGCGAGAGCGACGACAGGTTGGACCAGCGGACGGACTCTTCGGGTATGCCGTGCCGCTCAGCGATCGAGGACACGGTGTCGCCGGCGCCCACGATGACATGGACGGCCGCGTGGGAAAGGACGGGCGCCATCGGGATCTCGAGCGGTTTGATGATCGTCCCGGCGCGGCTGCCCTCGTTCGGCACGTCACCGGCCGAGGCGGCATTCACGCTGCTGGGAGCGAGGTGCGGACCGTTGAACCCCTTGTCGAAGAAGCGGATGCCCGCGATCGATGCCGAGACGGCCAGCAAGAGGCCGTGTGAGATCAGTCGGGTGAGCGTCACGACGAGTACCCCCTAGTCGTTGATCGCTCAACTACGGAGTCGCGTTACGACGCTGGGCGGCGCCACCCGAGGTGGCGCCGCTCGTGCACGTTATTGGTGGGCTAGAAACCTCGCTGGGCCGCGTCCGCTGCTTCGGCCAGCTCCATGACCGTCTTGAAGAACTTGGGAGTCTGGCCTTCGAAGAGGAGGTCGGCGGTGAAGGATTTGATCGTCGCCACCGCGCCCGCGTTCTCGATCAGGGTCGGCCGGATGACCGACACCTCGGGCAATCCCGTCCCCAGGAAATCAGTGGGTTCGGGAAGGATGAGGTTGGTCTGGGACAGCTCGGTCGCGTTGTTGTTTAGGTCCGGGAACGTGATCCCGGTCTTGGGGTCGGCGACGCCGGCCAGAGGCTGGGCTACCGCGTTGCCCATCTTGTCGTGCCACAGCCCGAAGTGGTCCACCTCGACCCCGCCGATGCTGATCACGATGCGCAGGACCTCCAGGTCTCTGACCTTGAGCGCCAGCGCTGAGTAGAGACTTGCCCCACCCTGCTCGATGTATCCGAAATGGAACCCGGCCGTGTTGGCGATCGCCTGCATGCGACGCGCCGCGGTCGTCACCGGCGGCACCGGCTGATCGGTTCCCGGAGGAGTTTCGGCGTCGTTCAGCGGGATCGCAGGCTCGTTCACGATGTTGACGGCCTGCGCAAACGTGCCTCCAAGGTCTGGGTTCTCCGAAGAGCGGTAGCGCGTGTAGAAGCTGGTGTCGACAACAAGATTCTGGAGGTTGGTCAGGCGGCGCACCTGGCGCGCGCCGGTCGCCTTCGTGCTCGGCAGGATTTTGAATTCGTCCAGGTTGACCTGGGGCGCGCCCCGCGACGCCAGGTATGCGTTGAGAAACGCGGCGTGGCTCTCTTCGTCATCGGTGTTGTCGCTGATGTACTGAGGCATGTCGCCGTCGAGGTTCGAAAGCGCGGCGATGTAAGAAGGGTTGCCGCCGTTCGCGCCGCCGAGCTCGTTGTACTGCTGCCAGAGGTCGGTCTCGATGAGCTCGGCCGCGGCCAGGAATCGCAGAATCGCCACATCTCCAGAGGTGAGTGAGGCGACCGCTTTGAAAGGCCTGTCTTTGGTGCCGGCGGCTTTCACACCCGCCGCCAGCAGTCCGCTGGTCGGGATCAGGGCCCCGGCCACGCCAAGTCCCTTGAGAAACGCGCGCCGCCGGACGACGCTGTTCCAGCGGGCGCTCACGACATCACTGCTGTCTTGGCTCCTGTCTTGGCTCTTGTCTTGCACGGTCCACTCCTCTGAATGCGCAGCGGATGTTGCGACCGTTCCGACATCCTTCTAGACGGCCGCGGCAGGTCTTGCTGCCGGCCACTTGATACGGACCGCGGTTACAAACCTGGATGTAACGCGAATTCGTAGTTGCGGCTGCGATGACCAGTTCGAACTTGAGGTTGATCGAGTGCAACTGAGGAGCGACGGTCCGCCTGCCCTGAGCGTCATCCGGGGTCTCACCTACACCGAGCCATGCCAGGTCTTCAATCGATGGTTCCTGCCCACATACCAGGCTTCGTTTCGCTGGACGGGCAACCGCGTGGACGCCGAGGACGCGACCACCTGGGTCTTCATGAACACCATCGAGCCCGTGCACCTGCCAGAGCTCGTGAGCGTGGTCGACGACGTCGTCGCCGACGCGACTCTCGAGGCTGCAAGCCGGCACTGGTGCGACCGCTACGGCGTAATGCGCCTGCGCTGCGCCGAGATAAGTGCCTTTGAGTCCGGGTTCGCCGGCCGGTCGGGCTTGACGCTCGAGGCGCTGGTCGGTGGGTTGTCCGCGGAGATGCGGCTGGTGATCGTCCTGCGGTTCCTGCGCAAGCGGAACATGTCCGAGATCGCGACCCAGCTGGGTGCGCCGGCGCGAACCGCCAACGCTCTTCTGCTCACCGCGCTCTCCAGGGTCGCTGAGGGCATGGGCCTCGACTCCGCCGGATGCGGCGACCAGGCTCAAGCCGGCCAGGTGGCGGCGTTTGTCGCCGACCTGATCGGATGGCGGCGCCCCCTGCGCTTCGAAGCCACGCCTTCAGCCTGGGCCGCCCTCCTGGCCGCCACCCACCTTCAGAGCGCAGTCGCGGGCAATGACCTTCCCGCCGCCCGGTTCGTCCGATCGCTCGAGGAGTCCTTTGAAGCTCGCCGGATCGCCCGCTCCAGGAGCCTTGTAACGAACCTCCGTATCTGGAGTGCGTGAGTCCGGAGAATTCCTGCCAGATCTATGGATTCCCGGATTGGGTGGATCGCATATCGTGCTCGCGGTGACGGAACTTCGCATCGTTGGAAACCCGGAGCCGGATGACCTTCGAGCGATCGAAACCGCGGTTTACCCCGATTGGGAGGCCGTCTACGCGGACAACGTCGTGGGGATCTACCAGCTCGTCTTCAGAAGGGTTGGCAATGCCGCCGACGCGGAGGACCTGGCAGCGGAGGTGCTGATGCAGACGCTCAAGACGCTGCGCCTGCCGGCCCCCGTTCACAACGTCCGCGCCTACCTCGTCAAGACCGCGCGGACCGTGCTGGCCGACCACTGGCGGCGCCACTACGCGGCCAAGGACGCGGCGGCCGAGCTGCAGCAGGTGCCGCCAGATGCGCTGACCAGCCCACACAACAGCGCCGCGGCGGAGCGCGCGCAGCGCGTACTTTCGCTGCTGCCGGACAACTTCAGGCGCATTCTCGAGCTCCGTTTTCTGCGCGGCTACTCGGTGCGCGAAGCGGCCAATGAGCTCGGAGTGACCGAGTCTAATGCTCGCGTGCTGCAGTTCCGCGCTCTCCGCAAAGCGGCCGACCTCGAACTGGAGGTGCTCAGATGAGCGACTCACCCGCCGATCGCGTCGCACGCTTCGTCGACGACTTGCTGCACGGCCGGCGGCCGCGGCGGTTCCACGCGTCCCAGGAGGAAGTTGAAGCCATGACGGCGGCGGCGGGGATGGCCTCCGCTCGAGTCGGCGCCGACCTGCCCGGCAAGGCGGCGCTCGACCGCATCCACAGCAGGCTGGCGGCGGCGCTGGACGAAAGCCCGGCTTTTGACCGTCATGTGACGCGCCGAGTGCTGCTCCGCACGTTTGGCACCGCTGCGGCCGCCATGGTCATCGGCGTCGGGCTGGACGAGGTGGTGACGAGGCAGGGCAAGGCGCCGGTTGAAAGCGGCGGCGGCGGATCCACCGTGCTGATGCCCGACGGCGGGGCCTGGAAGCCGGTGGCTTCGGTGACCCAACTTCCGGCCGGTCACGCGATGACCGTGTCAACCGGCGCGATCGACGCCGTGATCGTCAACGACGGCGGCACGATCAGCGCGGTTTCGGGGATCTGCACACACCTCGGCTGCAGGCTCCAGCCGGATGACGCGGGCAAGAAGCTCGACTGCCCATGCCACCAGACCGCTTTCGGGTGGAGCGGGAAGGTCCTCTACTACCGGCTCAAGGCAGAGCCGCCGAACCTACCTCAGATTCCCTCGCGAGTGAACGGCGACCAGATCGAGCTGTTCGTAGTCTGATCGCCCTCCCGTCCGCTTCGGCTGTAATGCGGCTTCGTAGTTGCGTGCGTGATGGGCTTGGACCGCAAGCAACCAAAGGAGCCGACCAGGAGAACATTTCTCGCGTGGTGGATGGCGTCGATCTTGACGGCCACGGTCGTCGCCGCGCTTTCGCCGATCGCCGTCTACATCTTTCCTCCACGCAACCCGAACCAGAGGAAGCAAAAGATTCGCGTCGCGCTGGACACGCCGGTGGACGCGCTCCAGGAAGGCGATGTCTCACGATTCGCCGCTCCCGCCGGAATGGCATTCGTGATGGCCGATGGAGGTGAGGGAAACACCGCCGGCGATCCCACGTTCGCGGGCTATCTGACCCGCGACAAGGGGAGGCTGCGCGCGCTCGCGATCACGTGCCCCCATCTCGGGTGCTCATATGCGTACGACGATGGCAAGCGGCATTTCGTCTGCCCATGCCATGGATCGGAGTTCGCGCTCGATGGCGCGCTCCTGCACGGACCGGCGACCAGCCCGCTTTCACATCTGACGTGGTCTGCCGGACCAACCCCCAATGAGATCGACGTGGAGGGCTTGAACATTGGCAGCTGAGCTAGTTCTTCCTCGCCCCTGCGCGCAGAGCGGCGATGAGGATGGGACCTATTGATCGCTCCCCGACCCTCTCCCGTTTCAGGGGAGAGGGGGAATCTGGGCGCGATCTTGCCTTGTAACGCGGCTGCATATCTAGCTGCGTTCACGTCAGACGAAAGGGAGATTGCGTAGACACATGGTTCGGTCACTCGCGCTCATCACTGCCTCCATCGGCGCTGCATTGCTTGCGGCGTCGTGCGGCGGCTCTGCTTATGGATCGACATCAGCTTCTACAGGCGGGGGGTATCCCGGCGCAGCCGGCACCCCTCCAGGCTCGTCGGGGCCCTCCGCCACCATCGCGGTGCGCAGCACCGCCTTGGGTCAGATCCTGGTCGACGGCGGCGGCCGGACTCTCTACCTCTTCGCCGCCGACCAGGGGACAGCGTCCTCCTGCTACGGCGCGTGCGCTGGAGTGTGGCCGCCGGCGACGGCGACCGGTGCTCCCGTGGCGGGCGCAGGCGTTCATCAATCGCTGCTCGCCACGACGGCCCGCAAGGACGGCTCGATGGAGGTCGTCTACAACGGCCACCCGCTCTACTACTTCATCTCCGACAAGCAGCCCGGCGACACGACGGGCCAGGCCCTCAGCAGCTTCGGAGCCGACTGGTACGTGCTTTCCCCAGCCGGCACCAAGATCGACAAGAGCTAGGAGTGTCGAGCGTGCTGTTCGAGAAGGGCCCGAATCGCGATGGCGCCATTCTCGATCTCAACTCGGCCCTTCGGCGCGAGCCGATCGTGTTGACGCTCACCGGAGTGACGCAGGTTGACCGCGACCCCGACTGGGTCTTCGGCGAGCTGCACGATCCTCGAACTCTGCTCAGCTGCGTTCCGGGCGCCAGCCTGACGCGACTCGTCGGGCCGCGCAAGTTTGAGGCTCGGATCGCGGTCGGGGCCGGTCCATTCAAGTTCGCCTACGCCGGCACGGGACGGATCGTCGACTCCGACTCGCGTTTGCGAACGGCATCCATGACGCTGAACGGATCGGCGACAGCGCACATGCCATCGATCCGGGTCCGCATGGCGATGGCCGTCCTTCCTCGCCTTCGTGGCTCCGAGATCCAGATGTCCTTCCGGGTCGTGGTTTCAGACCAGACGGGACTGCTGGCTCGCAGCTGGGTCGACCCGATTGCGTGGGACCTGCTCGACCACACGGTGCGTCGGGTCAAGCAGCGACTCGAGGACACACCCCTCGCCCCAGTCCTACCGCAGCTTGAAATCAACCACCACTAGGAGAAGTCACTGATGAAGAAATCGGTCGTTGCGTTGATGGTCCTGATCGGGATCATCGTTGGAGTCGGCGTGGTCGGCGCGGCCACCGCCGTCGCGAGCAATGGAACCAAGACCGCCGCGGCGCCGCCCGCGGGCGGCGAGTCAGGCACGATCGCCGTCGCCTGGAACCAGGAGCTGCTGCACATCGTGCAGACGCCAGGCGCCCAGCCGGCCACCCTTCACCCGACCCGCAGCTTCGCGATCCTGCAGGCTGCGATCTACGACTCGGTCGTTTCCATCACCAAGGACGACCGGCCTTACCTCATCTCAGTTCCGGCAGCACGCGGCGCACGAGTTGACGCGGCCGCCGCCCAGGCGGGTCATGACGCGCTGGCGGCGCTCTACCCCAAGTGGCAGTCGGAGCTGGACACACAGCTCGCCACCGAGCTTGCGGCGATCCCTGATGGAGCCGCGAAGCAAAATGGAATCCAGGCCGGCCAGAACGTGACGAAGCAGCTACTGGCGATTCGCGCCGTTGATGGCTCCGCCAACACACCGCCGGCTTTTGTCGCGGGAACCCAGCCAGGCGACTATCGGCCGGCACCGCCGGCGTTCGCCGCACCAGTCTTCACCGGTTGGGCAAAGGTCAAGCCCTTCGTTCTGGACAGCGCTTCACAGTTCCGACCTGACGCGCCGCCGGCCGTCACAAGCGCGGCCTACGCGAACGCGCTGAACGAGGTCAAGAGCCTCGGCCAGAACACCAGCACGACCCGGACCGCAGATGAGACCGTGACCGCAAAGTTCTGGGCCGGTCCGATCTGGAACACGTGGAACGAGATCGCCGACAACGCGGCGGTCGCCCACCACTCGAACCTGGAGACGACGTCGCGCCTCCTTGCGGTTCTCAACCTCACATTCGCTGACGACGTGATCGCCTTCTACGACGCCAAGTACCACTACGCCGTCTGGCGGCCCATCACGGCGATTCGCCTGGGCGACACCATCGGCAACCCGGCCATCGCCGGAGACCCGACCTGGACGCCGCTCGCGACCACGCCGGCAGACCCATCATTTCCCGGCGCCCACAGCGTGATCAGCGAAGCCGGGGCGACAATCCTGTCGGCTTACTACGGCAACGACGCCCAGTTGCAGGTGACCTCGGACGTCCTTCCGGGCATCGTCAGGCAGTTCAGCTCCTACCAGGCCATCGCCACCGAGGCGGGACTCAGCCGGATTTTCGCCGGCGTCCACACTCGACTGGACCACGAGGCCGGGCTTGTGCTCGGTCGCAGCGTGGCGCAGTTCGTCCTGCGCACCGCAAACTCAGCCGATTTTGGCCGCAACGCCAACGCGGCGGCGGCCCCGGCGCCGGCACCCAGCAGCGCGCCGGGCCGGTACGCGGGCGGCTACTAGAAAGACATCAACCTCTCGGGAACGGGGAGCCGGCCCCACCGGCTCCCCACCCGAGACCCGGGTGCAGCCAAAAGGGCACAGTCGTCGCATTTGGCGTGTGTGGGTGGCGGCCGATCGGGCACAGTTGGCCAAGTTGTTAGCGCAGGGTTAGAGACCGAGCGATTCCTGGACTCGGGCGAGCAGCTCCAGCGGCGAGAAAGGCTTGGTCAGGTAGAAATCCGCCCCGGCGGCCAAGCCCGCGATTCTGTCCGACTCGAGGGCGCGCGCCGTCATCAGGATCACGTGGACGCCGCTGAGGCTCGGGTCGCTCTTGATCGAGGCCAGAATCTCGAGGCCGTTACGACCTGGCATCTGGATGTCGAGGAGCACCAGCGCGGGCCTGTGCTTTTTGATCAACGCCCACGCCTCATCGCCATCTCCGGCTTCGACCACCTGGTAGCTCTCCGACTCGATCGTGGTGTTGACCAGCAGGCGCATGGCGGACTCGTCATCCGCGATCAGCACGGTTGTCAATGCCGGCGGCGCCGGCGCCCTTCGGGCCATCAACAGCCGGTTTCCTTGGCCAGAGCGTCGGCGATCAGGCTCGCCGCGGCCTGAGTCGCACCGGCTTCCTTGGGCAGCACCGCGGTCACGCCTACCTTCTCCAGGGCTGACAGCTCGTGCGGGGCCAGCTGCTTCACCGTCAGCACCACGACAGGGACCGCCGGGCCGCTCTCAGATCCCAAACGCGCCACGAATTCCTCACCCTGCAGTCCCGGCAGCAGGAGGTCGGAGATGACCGCACGAGGCTTCATGCCTTCGTTCAGCAGACGCTGGGCAGTCTCCGCGTCCGCGGCCCGCATCGCGGTGAGTCCGCGAGCGACGAACTGCTCCTGGAGGAGGCGTCCGAACCCGCTGTCGTCCTCGACGATCAGGACGTCTGCCACCTTGGGCCCGGGTTCGGCCACGGGCACCGTGAACTGGAAACGCGAACCCTTTCCGGGCCCGTCTGATTGCACCGCGACCTCACCGCCGTGAGCCTCGACAATCCTCCGATTGATCGCCAGCCCCAGGCCCGTTCCCTTGATGAGGCGGCGATCACCGCTTTCCACCCGGTAGAACGTCCCAAAGAGCTTGGGCAGCTCGTCAGCCGGCAGCCCAAGGCCGCCGTCCTGTATATCGATTGCGATCATTTCCCCGACCAGGTTCGTGGTGACGAGGATGTCGCCGCCGTCGGGTGAGTACTTGCGGGCATTGGTCAGAAAGTTGGCAAGCACCTGGAGGATCGAGTCTGTGTCGATCATCGCGAGGGGAAGCCTCCCAGAGGTTCTGACCTGTATCGGCCTGAGGACGTCTGCACCCGCGGAATTTACTGCCCGCTGGATCAGAGCCTCGAGGTCCGCGGGCGCGAGGTTCAGGTCCTGATGCCCTGCCTCGAGGCGCTGGATATGCAGCACGTCATTGATGAGGTCGGTCAGGCGGCGGCCCTCCCGCAGCATCACCCCAAGGTATTGCCTTCGCTGCACCTCGGAGAACTCACGGGAGTAGAGCAGCTCGGTGAAGCCCAGCAGGCTGGCGAGCGGCGTCCGGAGCTCGTGGCTGACGAGCGAGACCATCTCGTCCTTGGCGCGACTCACCGCGAGGACGCTGCGCAGCTCGGCGGCCGTCAGCTCCGCCCTCATCGCGTTGTGCTCGGTGATATCCCGCGCCACTGACGAGGCTCCCACGATCACCCCGTCGGAGTCGCGGATTGGAGAGACCGTCAACGAGACGTCGATCAACCGCCCGTCCTGGCGCAGCCTCTGGGTCTCAAAGGATTCAGTGCGTGCATTGCTGGCCAGCATGCCGGCGATGATGTCGATCTCCACCGGGCGGCCGGGCGGCACGAGAAGCACGATGTTCTTCCCAACCATTGCTTCGGCCGTATAGCCGTAGATGTGCTCTGCGCCGCGGTTCCAGGTCGTGATCAGGCCTCCGAGCGTCATGCCGATGATGGCGTCGTTGGAGGAGTCCACGATGGCCGCCATCTCGGCGGCGACGGTTTCGGTCTTCTTCCGTTGCGTGATGTTCCGCTGAATCGTCGAGGTGCCTACGATGGCGCCCGATAGGTCGCGGATCGGGGAAACGGTCATCGCGACGTCGATCAAGGACCCATCCTTGTGGACGCGCTTGGTCTCGTAGTGTTGAGCGTCAGCGCCCGCGGCAACGCGGCCCAGAACGGCTTCCAGCTCGTTGAGACGGTCTGGCGGCAACAGGAAAGAGATGTTCCTTCCGACCACTTCCTCGGCTGAATAGCCGTAGAGCCGTTGGGCGGCGGGGTTCCAGGTCGTGACCACGCTCTGGTAGTCCTTCCCGATGATCGCGTCGTCCGACGACGCGACGAGCATCGCCGCCAGCAGCAGCTGCCTCTGGTCTGGCGGTGGCTCCCCAGACGAAATGTGTGGGGCGATCTCTTCGGATGCTGGGGGTGCCCTCACAAGCAAGGGGTTTACGGGCGATGCCTCCGAGAGTCGCCCTAGAACAACCCTGGAGGCGTGCCATGCATCCTGGGGGGTTGCGGGGGCGCCGCTGCCTCGGATCCGCCAAGAGGTCACAGTTGGCGCGTTTAGCGCCGGGATCCAGCCAAAAGGGCACTGTTGGCCGGATCTGGCGCTCGATCGTTCAAGGGCCACTCCGGTGGCGCCTCACGATTCCTTGGTGCTTACGCGACTATCTCGACCCAGCCGCGTATGTCGTCATCGCTGATCTTGGTCAGCAGGTCGGGGTGATCGGTACGCATGTGTTCGCGGATCTTGGTCACGACGTCGTCGTCGGTCGCGGCTCGGGCAACGTATCCGCACTCGCATTTGACCTGTCGGTTCATGCCGGTCTCCTCTCCGTGGCTTCTGGCGGCTGGCTCGATTATGGTCTAGGCAGCTTGCTGTCGACCAAGATCCAGCTGTGTGGGCCATATGTCGTCGAGCTCGAAGGCCGGCGAATCGAGCAAGCGCTTCCAGGACGCCAGGGCAGGCTGCTGTTCGCCTACCTGGTATTGAACCGGGAACGGCCGATTGGTCGTGGCGAGCTCGTCGATGCGATCTGGTCACAGGAACCGCCGCGGGATCCGGCTGACGCCCTTGCGGCGCTGCTCTCAAAGGTGCGAACCGCTATGTCCAATCGCTGGCTGGAGGGACGCAGCCAGGTGACGTTGATCCTGCCGCCACAGGCGGACGTGGACGTGGAACGCGCGCTGACCACCGTCCACCAGGCCGAATCGGCGTGCACGCTGGCGGACTGGCCGCGGGCATGGGGTGCATCGCTCGCCGCGCAGAATGTCGCCAAGCGAACGCTCCTCGGCGAGTACGAGGATGCGTGGATCGAGACCTGGAGGCGGAAGCTGGACGAAGTCCTGGTCCGCGCGCTCGAGTGCTACGCGAGGGCCTGCCTCGGCTTGGGAGGCACCGAGCTCGCCGGTGCTGAGCGGGCGGCGCGCCACCTGGTTCGCTCGGCGCCGCTTCACGAGAGCGGCTATGGCCTCCTGATGGCGGCGCTCGAGGCCCAGGGCAACGTGGCCGAAGCCCTGGTCGTCTACGAGGCGCTGCGGCAGCGCTTGCGGAGCGAGCTGGGAGTCTCGCCGGCTGAACCGCTGCAATCCGCCCACCGGCGCCTGTTGAGCGCGTCAAGCGGAGCCTGATCGACCCAAGGTTTCCACAAGGTTTCGCCCGGCTCCCCGCAGGAGCGACAGTGCAGGCTCTTGGCTGCGCAACAAAACGAGCATCAAAGGAGCAGCCAGATGTCTGTGACCAAGTCAAAGCTGGACCCCGCCGCCGTCGAGTCACTCGGGAAATCTTTGCGCGGCGATTTGATCGACCCGATTCATCCGGAATACGACGCAGCGCGCCGCGTCTATAACGCGATGATCGACAAGCATCCGGCCCTCATCGCCCGCTGCCTCGATGTCGCGGACGTGATCAACTGCGTGCGTTTCGCGGCGACGGAGGGAATCGACCTGGCGATACGGGGCGGCGGCCACAACGGTGGCGGCCTGGGGAGCGTTGATGACGGCCTCGTGATCGATCTGTCGCGCCTCCGCGGCGCGCGAGTGAACCCGGATGCGCGGACGGCGACCGTCGCGGGCGGCACGACGCTCGGGGAGCTCGATCATGCGACGCACGCATTTGGCCTCGCCGTGCCCGCCGGGATCATCTCCACGACCGGCGTCGGCGGCCTCACGTTGGGCGGCGGCCTGGGTTATCTGACCCGCAAATACGGGTTGTCGATCGACAACCTGATCGAGGCCGACGTGGTGCTGGCAGACGGCTCGCTGGTTCGAGCAAGCGAGAGCGAAAACGGCGACCTCTTCTGGGCGATCCGCGGCGGGGGCGGCAACTTCGGCGTGGTCACCTCGTTCACCTTCCAGGCCCGACCGGTCTCGACGGTGATCGGCGGTCCGATGCTCTGGCCGCTAGAGCAGGCACCGGAGGTCCTTGCGTTCTACACCGATCTCCTTGCCAACGGACCTGACGAGCTCGGTGGATTCTTCGCTCTACTGACCGTGCCGCCGGGGCCGCCGTTCCCGGAGGAGTTGCACCTCAAGAAGGTGTGCGGGGTGGTGTGGTGCTACGTGGGTTCCGCGGAAGACGCGAAGGCGGCCCTCGCGCCGATTCGAGCCAAGTTCCCACCTGCTCTTGACGGCGTCGGGGAGCTCCCGCTGCCGGCGCTGCAGGCTGCGTTCGACGGTCTCTACCCACCCGGCGACCAGTGGTACTGGCGCGCCGACTTCGTCCGCACGATCCCAGCCAAGGCAGTCGAAGCCCACGTGGATTTCGCCCGCAAGCTCCCCACGTGGAAGTCGACCATGCATCTGTACCCGATCGATGGAGCGGCGGCTCGAGTTTCCCCGGACGCGACGCCGTGGACCTATCGGGACGCCCGTTTTGCGCAGGTGATCGTGGGCGTCGACCCCGATCCGGCGATGGCCGGCGCCGTCCGCGACTGGACGGTGGGTTACTGGGACGCCCTCCATCCCTACTCGATGGGAGGCGCCTACACCAACTTCATGATGGACGAGGGAGAGGACCGGGTTCGAGCGAGCTATGGCAGCAACTACAAGCGCCTGGCCAAGATCAAGGCGCGCTACGACCCGCGCAACCTCTTCCACGTCAACCAGAACATCCAGCCGTCCAGCTAGGGGTGATTCGCGACTGCCGTTCGGGCACAAACGGTCGCTCCGGAGAGGGCCGCAGCACGGCCATTCGGGCACAAATGGCCGGCATGTAGCAATCGGGACGTGTTTGGCCGATACTCACCCTGAGCTCAAAGGGAGGGGCGAGATGGGTCACGAGCCGGCCAGGCTGCCCGCGTTGGTCGTCGTCCCGCGCCACCCGGGGCCTCTCATCGTTCCGCCGTCGACAGCGCCCGGCGCTCGGGATGAAATCGACGTTGGGCTGGACGACCTGTTCGGGGAACCCGTCCATCAGAAACCAGGCATGCTCGACGCAGGGCTGGCAGCCGGCGGCATTTCCGTGATCGTCCTGGCCGAGGCCTTCTACGGCGGCGGCGCCCTGGTCTGGATCGGTGGCATCTGCCTTGTGCTTGGCCTTGTCCTGCCAGTTCGGAGCCTCTGGGCCTACGGCACGCGAAAGAGGGTGGCGGGACGGTATGCCGCGACTCTCAGACAGGGCGATCCCCTCAACCTGACCGACCCCGCGACACGCCGGCTTGCCGACGCTTACACCAGGATCGAGCAAACCGCAGCCGCCGACCCCTTCGGGGTGGACAAGGTCGAAGCCTCGCTCATGGCGCTCCAGGAGGTCGCCAACCTTCTCCGCGGCCGGCCGCCGATGGGTGCGGCCGAGGTCGAATATGTAGACCGGAGAGCCGACGCCGTGGAGGGTCTTGCACGGGCGGCGGCAGAGAGCGGCGCGGATGTCGACACCGAGATCCGCGCGCACAACGAAGTCGCTGAAGCGATCACCCAGTTCGAAGAGAGGGCGGGCATGAGCTCTCTGGACCGCATCGAAAGCATCCGGGCCGGCACCCGGACCTCAAAACAGAAATGAGCGGCCGCAGCGCCCCGGAACCACCTCCACACGAAAGCCCAAGCCTCCTTGCCCGCATCCTGGCCGTGCCGCTTGTTCCATTCGTTGCGGCCTGGGAGATGGCGATCGCGATCGTTCACGGCATCGGCCCGGCCGTCCGTTGGTTTCTCGAGGTGGCCGGAATTGTGCTGCGCGCACTCTTCACCGGCGCCCGGGTTGTTGCCGAAACGGTGTGGAGGCTGGTCACGTGGCCCTTGCGACTCTTTGGCCGCGGCATCACCTGGGTGGCCGGCCGAATTGCTCGTTTGCTCCTCCCGATCGCCGTCCGCTCGTGGATCATCGTGCGCGCCCTCGTCAAGGCATTCCTGGAAGCCCTCCGGGTACTCGGGGTGCGCATCGTGTTGCCACTCCGCCTCCTCGCGCGCGCCGCCTATGCGCTGGCGATCCGGATTGGGCTGCTCTTGCGTGAGCTCGCCCGTATGGCGTGGCTCGCGCTGCGTGCGATAGGTGCGCGGATCGTGCCGCCACTCCGTTTCGTTCTGCGGACGTTCGTAAGCATTGTCCGGCGCCTCTTCCTCGGGCTTCGGGCACTGGCTTTGGTCGTGCTCCGTGCCGCAAGGGTGGTTGGCCGTTTTGTGCGGGCCTGGTTGCTGGCTCCGATCGGGCGAGCTTTCGCGGCCATCGTGAACGCCGCGAGGTGGCTCCTGGGTCAGGTAGGTTCAGCCCTTCAAAGGGCCGCGTTCACGGCCCTTGTCTACCTCCTGCCTGTGGGTCGCGCGATCTGGAGGTGGCTGCTGGTGCCGCTCGGCCGCGGCCTGATGGGGATGATTTCGGCGGCGCGATGGCTGGTGCGCCAGGTCGCCTTCCTGCTTCGTTTGGCGGGCCGGACAGTGCGCGTGGCGGTGGTGCTCGCGTTGCCGGCACTGGCCTGGGTGTTCCGGCCGGTGGTCCTGGCCTGGCGGTGGGCGACTGCCGCCCTCGCGGCGGCTACAAGGCTGGCGAGCTCCGTTGTGCGAGGCTCATTGCGGACCGCGAGAGTGGCGGTGTTGCTGGCGGTCCACGACTCTCGCAACCTCGTGCGCAAAGCGCTTGGAAGACCCGCCCTACCCCCACCAGACCTCTCGCCTCCCACCCGCAAGCGCCCTCGGCCGGCGCGACAAGCGACGGCGCAGTCCCGCCACCCTTCTGAATCGGACGATCCCGTCTGGCTCGCACGCACTTCCCCTGACAGCTCCATCATCCGGGCCACCAAGCCAGTTCGTCGCGGCTGGGCCTGGGCCGGATTCGCCGCCATCGTCCTGACGCTGGTGGTTGTGGCCATGGCATCCATTCACGGCAATCAGCCAGTGGCCAGCCACGTCACCATCACCTCGCCACAGAGCGTCAGCGCTTCGTGCCCTCTCTTGCTGCCGGGCGGGCCCATCTCCACGAACGGCGAGCTTGCATGCGGAACCTTGTCCCTGAAGCACGCTGACGTTGTCCTCGTTTGCGGGCAGCAAACTCAGCTTTCCTCGGAATGGAGCTTCGTGGGCCGGAATGCCGTTACAGGCAACGTGGAGAAGGGACCGTCGCTGTCTTTTGTCAGCAACAGCTGCCGGCTCGAGTCACCTCCCGAGCAGATGGCCGAGATCGCAACCACCTCGAGCGCCGGCGATGTGGTCCTCATCGTCGATTTCGTTCTAAGCGGTCATGGCAATTTTGAAGTCGGCCTCGCCGCGCGCTGTTCTGACAAGGAGTGCGTGAACGTCGAGGCTGACACCTCGGGCAGCGTGTGGATGGCGGAGTACACCGGCAACACCTGGACCAACCGCGCCACCGGGACGCATGGGCCATTCTCCACGGACGTCAACCGCCTGGTGATGTGGCTTGGCGCAGGCACCGAAGTGGGCTGGCTCAACGGAAAGGTGATCGACTCGGTTTCGGTCCATACCGGCAAGCCGGTTGGTTACGCCAGCTTCTTCGTCTCCACGGCAGACAACTACAACCCGGCGCCGGTCGTGGTGGATTTGCGGCAGTTCGTGGTCGCGAGCCTTTAGTCAGGTTCAGGGCGCTGCGGACATTTACTGCTGTCGGCGGTGCCCTACGTTCTCCCGCGACCCTCTCCCCGACCCTCTCCCCTGCGGGGAGAGGGGGAAATAATCCTCGGGGGTGTCGATGTCGATTGGGTGGGTCAGGTCGGTTTCGACGTGCAGCTTGGCGACCAGGTCAGGGCGGGCTCGGATTACCGCTCGGCATCCGACATCTCCTTCCAGCGACATCAGATCTCCCCACAGCTCCCGCGTCAAAACAACCGGTGGGTGCAGGAGCCCGTTGAAATCAAGGGCTGCGGCCGGCAGACCGGAGCTCTCCTGGAGATCCAGCAGCCGGTTCAGCAGCTGCGCATCGACGTCGGGCTGATCACCAAGGATGACGACCACGCGCTCGACGCCGGCGTCGAGCGAGGCAAGCCCCGCCTTCAGCGACGACGCCATGCCTGCGGCGTGATCGGGATTGACGAGCACGCGCGAGCGGCCCAGATCGACGCGACGCTGGATCTCATCAAACGCAGCCCCGAGAACGACGAGGACGTCGTCCACTCCGGAGTCGCAGACCTGCTCGACAACGAGCTCGAGCAGCGGCTTGCCTTTGACCGCGAGCAGCTGCTTGGGAGTCCCCATGCGCCGGGAAGATCCCGCCGCCAGCACCAGGGCGGTGCTGGTCATCCCTCTAGGCTTCAACGGGCCTGAGGTATTTCTCGGGTTCCTTTTCGAACGCGGCCTGGCACCCGGCCGAGCAGAACCAGTAGGTCGTGTCTCGATAAACCGCCTTGTGCTGCGAGGTGAGCGGATCGACTGTCATTCCGCAGACCTGGTCGGTGGCGAAGACAACCGGCGCCGCCTCGACGTGTGCCGGCGCCGCGACGTGGCCCCGTTTCCGCCGCGCTGTGACCACCTCGGCGAGCGCCAGGAGCGCGATCTCTTCCTGGCTTCCCCCCCGCACCTTTCCGGCGGGAGTGCGGATGCGATCGACGGTCGCCTGGTCCAGCCCGCGGCTGCGCAGGCCGTCGCGCACGGCGGCGGCGCGACGAGTGCTGGCGATGAGTGCGACCTCGACGTCGGGATATGCAATGGCAGCCTCGAGCGCGTCCTCGTCGTAATGGCCCATCGTGGCCACGACGGCCCAGGTGTCCGCGCCGGGGTTGGCGCCGGCCAGGTCGAAGCCGCCGAGCACCACGTCGGCCTCGAAGTCCTCGGACGAGGCGCCCGGATGGACCGAGCAGGTCCGGAACCCCGCCAGCGAACCCATCTGGACGAGGGCGCGAGCCGCCGGGGTATCCCCGAACACCAGGAGCAGTGGTCGAGGCAGCTGGGGCTCGATGAAGATGTCCAGCGCGCCGCCGCTTGGACACGTCGTGGCGACCATCAGCTCCCCACGCTTTCTGGTCTGCTTGACCTCGGGCGCCGGGACGATGCGCACCAGCTGAGGCACCCCCTCCGACAGGGCACGCAGCGCTTCGCGCCGGACGATCGGCTCCGAGCAGCTGCCTCCGATCCATCCGTGCAGCCGGCCGTCGGCGGTGATCACCGCTTTGTCGCCGGGGTGCGCCGAGGTCGGCGCCTCGGTGCGCACCACGGTCGCGAGCACATGCGGTGTGCCGGTCACCGCGTACTCGTGCAGGAGGTCGAGAATGTCGGCCGCTATTCCGTGACTCCTTTGGACCTCAGGGCCGCCCATACCTTGTCTGAGGTTACCGGCATGTCGATGTTCGTGATGCCGTAGGGGGACAGGGCGTCGATGACGGCGTTGACGTAGGCGGCCGGCGATCCGACCGTCGGCGACTCGCCGACTCCCTTGGCGCCAATCGGGTGGTGAGGGGACGGGGTGGTGGTCTCGCCAAGCTCGAACTTGGGAGTTTCCCAGGAGCCCGGGATCAGGTAGTCCATGAAGTTGGAGCCGATGCAGTTGCCCTCATCGTCAAAGGTGATCAGCTGCATGAAGGCGATGCCGAAGCCTTCGGCGAGGCCGCCGTGGATCTGGCCTTCGACGATCATCGGGTTGATCCTCACACCGCAGTCGTCCACGGCCACCATCCTCTTGACCTTGACCTGGCCGGTGCCCTTGTCGACGTCGACCACAACCGCGTAGGTGCCGAACGGGTAGGTCATGTTCGGCGGGTCGTAGTAGTGCACCCCTTCCAGCCCCGGCTGCATCCCCTCGGGGAGATTGGTATAAGCGGCGAAGGCCGCTTCCTGGATCGTCTTGGAGCGCTCCGGCGAGCCCTTGACATAGAACT
>Ga0073928_10005445_pt1 | contig 17850 bp, 21 predicted proteins | sample PaiPotPPA55metaG_FD_76969 | JGI IMG/M metagenome (GOLD analysis project Ga0073928, IMG submission 76969) | Iron sulfur acid spring bacterial and archeal communities from Banff, Canada, to study Microbial Dark Matter (Phase II) - Paint Pots PPA... ... | reverse complement strand
GTTGCGATGAAAATGGGCCGGCGGCCGCGTTGCTCGTCGGTCACGTATCGATTCAGATATGCTCCCTCCTCGCGCCTTGCCGACGGCCCATTTTGATCGCAACAATATACCTGCTATTTCGGGCGGGTCACCGCTTCGAGAGCGCCGCAGATTCCCGCAGCGATGACCCATCCTTTTTGGGGGCGCAAACCGATGATCCCATTGGTCAGGATGATCGATCCGGTCGTTTTGATTCGCTTGGCAGCGTACTTTGCTGCCGCGACTGCGCCCCAGAAACGGACTTCGAAAAATCGGCGGGCTTTTTCCAAATCCACAGTCGCAAACTCACCCAGATCCAATGATTCGCCGGCCGTGACTGCGAGATGATCAAATTCGCCAATGGTCGAAAAGAAGTCCCTCACAGCAGATTCCTGGGTGATTTCGAGAACATGGCCTTCTGCGCCGGCTGGGAGTTCGGCAAGAGCTCGAGCGACACTGGCCTTTTTGCTTGACGCGACAATCACTGTGGCCCCTTCAGCCGAAGCCGCTTCGGCTGTCGCCATTCCAAATCCGGAAGTACCACCAATAATGACTATCCGTTGCCCTTCCAAGCTACGGTTGAGTGAGGGACAGACGGGAAATTTTGTTTGTTGCATGACCAAAATTGCAGGCGAAGCATAGACAATTCGAATAGAATGGCGCTATCAAATGACACATTTTTGCTATCACTCCTTCGACCTGCGACAATTAGTGTCGTTCGCAGAAATCGCACAAACAGGAAGTTTTCGGCAAGCTGCCAAAACGCTTCATATCGCGCAGCCTGCATTGAGCCGGCAGATTAAACAATTAGAAGCGGCACTCGGGATTTACCTGTTCGACCGGGCTCCTCGTCGCCTGCACCTTACGATCGAAGGAAGAGAATTGGCCGGCCGCTTGCCTGCTCTTTTTTCGCAGATCGATTATCTGACAGAAACGGTTAAAGGGGCGAGCAGCGGAGGGACTGGTCAGCTTCGCATCGGGGACTCGGGCGCGCTGACGACAGAGGTTATCGCGCCGGCCTTGAGACGGTTGCGTAAGCATTGGCCGAACTTGCGTCTTTCAGCCGTTCAAAATACGTCGGAAGGTTTTTTTCATGACCTACTCGAGAATAGGATCGACTGCGCTTTTCCGGCGCTGGAACCGAAGAGCATCGATCTTACAAGTCATAAGCTATGCAAATTGCAAATCGGACTGGTTCTGCCGCCGGGCCACCGGCTAGCGGACCAGCCAGAAATTCGTTTTGAACGACTAAGAAACGAACGCTGGATATTGCCGCCGCGCGAAGCTAATCCGGTTCTCTATGATGAGCTGATTAGCTGTTGCCATAAGGCCGGATTCACGCCAAATGTAATCGCTGAAATGACTCATCGGCCCAGGGTTGTTTCACAGGTCGCATGTGGCATCGGCATCGCCACTTTGGTCCAAACGATGACGCATCTCTGTATTGGCGGTACAACCTTTCATCGCCTTGTCCGGCCGACCCCGATGCTCGACTGCTATCTTGTTTATCGCAAAAATCCCTCATCCCCACTTCTGAAATCTTTCATCTCAATCTGCCTTGAACTAGGCAGGGGATTTCCACCATCTTTAATTGCGGCTGCGCCGCGTTAACAAACAACTGAGTGATTTTTGTCGGTAGCGTAGAGAGAATATGAATCCTGACAACCGGCCGGTTTTATTCTGTAGATTTCGCCACCTAAACAGCGGCCGTCGCGGTGTAACCCTTTGAAACATCCGCAATTTCTTCCTTTACTCTCTTTACGATAGAAGGATCGTCTAATAGAGTCAGTGGTTTGAGAACGTGCCTGATCTCTACTAGCAATTCATAGATTTCCGTATCCCGGACGGCCAACCGACCCAATGCGCTTTGGAAATTGAGACGATCCTCTAAATCTGGTGGGCGGTCGCCAATTGTGTCCGGGTAAACAAAGTCAGGGATTGCCGAGATAGCCCAGGGATCGGCAATTAGTGTCTCAGCTTTGGTCAGAAAAGATGGCGCCAGCGCTGCGAGCGAATCTCCGTCCAATGTCTGAAGCAACTCAGAAAGCATGCTGGCTTCCTGAGAGGCCACGGTCATCCCTTGGCCGTAAACTGGATTGAAACGACAAATTGCGTCCCCAATCGGAAGCAGCCCGCGAGGAAAGTCAGGGACCTCCGCGAAATGTCGCCATCTGCTTCCAGGAAAGTAAAACGGCATTATATCCGTCAGGCGCTTCGCATTTTTGATTCCATCATAAATGGTCAGTGTCGGAAGTTGCCGTGCATAGCTCAGGAATTCATTACCATCGATCGGTGGAATATCTTCACCCCTCCCAATTAATACAACTTGGTTACTATTGTTTTCTGCCGGCAGGATAAGGCCCCCACGGCACTGTTCAGGTGCATCGGGAAAAGTGTAAACAATTTTGTAGTCGTCGCAAAGCTTGGAATTCTCGAAAAGAGCGCTAGCGTAACGCATATTTACATCTATGCTCGTCACCTCTGGCGGCCTTCGGCCGGTAGACTTTAGGAATTCCACAGTTAAGGATCCATTCCCGGATGCATCCACGATAAGATCTGATTTGAGTCTTTCGAGGCTGCCGTCAACCAGTTGGCATTGAATTCCGGTGGCGGCGTCGACATTCGATTCATTTACCACACTAAGGACTCGGCATTTTCCTCGCACTCTTATGTTCCTAATGCGCTCGACCTGCCGGCGCAGGGTGCGCTCAATCAGCGGTCGGGACATCGAGTAGGTCCGCATGCTGAGTTTGATTCTGGGCCAAGCATCCTGACCAGGGATCTCATTGAGCATGTCCAAACCAGGATCAATCGGTTCAGCTCCAGCTCGCATTAGCTGATTTCCGAAGCCGAAGAAAAGATTTTCTAGTGCTTTTAGTCCACCACCTAGCAGGGCGTGCGGTTGTTTACCTTGTGGAACGCCGGGTCGCGGCGTGGCGTCATCTGGTAGCTCGTCGCGGTCTAGAATCATAACTTGATCGAAGTAATCGGACAGCACACGAGCGGCCGACAATCCACTCAATCCTGCACCAACTACAATGGCGCGCTTGCCAAGATAAGAATGTTTAGAAGTTACTTCCCGTTTCATCTATTTGGTCTTCTGGATAGTTGCGATCAATTCAACCTTGGCCCCGAATACATCCACCGCGCTGATTTTTGTCCGAATTGGCGCAATTCCAGTCCCAAATGCCATCAGTAACTCCCTCCGTGCTGCAGCATTGCGCCAGCTTCCAGTGCCCCATTCCGAAGGGTTTCTTTCTTCTCTCTCAGGGAGAAATTGTAAGAGACCCAGAACAGCGATCGACAAACAGCCGCCTCGTATTCGTCGCGTGGCGTGTAAACAACCATCACACCGGGCGGTACCAATCCAAAACCGGAAGAGAGATGAGGTTCCGCCCATCCCCGGACAATAGCCCAATGGGCGCAGACTAAAGGCAGTGTAAGATAAATCGTTGGGGTATCGAAGAGAACTCTACCGAACTCCCTCTCGGTAATGAAAACAGAGGGTTCTCCGGTTGCTACGTTCTCGCCCACCTGGAAGGAGATCAGATCCGCACTGCCAATCGGCAACGGACCAGCTTCGATGTCCGGCCATGCTATCACCTCGTCCATCAGGTCACGCAGCGCTTTGCCATCCCCATGGTCGCCGCATTGAACGTGAATCGGGCGACCCATTGTGATCGGTCGTTTGCCCCGCCTATTGGGAAGACTAGGAGCAATGTTAATAAGATTTATTCTGCTTTCGAACCTATCCATATATTAACCTATTTTTGTGTCTCAGCCGAATGGCTTCGACGAAACGTACCCCAACCTTAGCCTAACCCGAGAGCTTGGAGCACCGGATCGGTTATGTTGCCAGTTACGTCTAATCCGTGCAGGCTAGCATTTAGCAGGCAGGTGGCCACATCCGTTGCTGCGACGCATCTTAGCCAAACGTCACTCGTCGAGGGTTCGTCGCTACGCTTTCCAACGCCCTTCTCACAACCTCGAACCGTGGTCGTAGGGGAACGCAGAGAGTAACTGTTGTGCCCTGTCCCACGTCACTACGCACCTCCAGGCGAAACGAGCGACCGAACAATGTTTGCAGCCGATGGCGCAACAGCGATAGCGCGTGGGTCCTCGGGCGCTCCGCGAAGAAAACTTGTTCGACTTCCTCCACGGCACTCCTTGCCCGTCATCAGAAACGCTCATTTCCAGCCATTCTCCCGCCACGTGAACTGCAAGGCCAAGCCGGCCCGCCGTGGCCGAAGATTGCAATCCGTGTTGCACCGCGTTCTCTACCAGCGGTTGGAGCGAGAAAGGTGGTGCTAGAACTTCTGATAACTCCGGATCGATAGTCTCTTGCACTTTCAATCGGCTTCCGAACCGCAACGACTCAATATCTAGATAAGCGCGAACCACAGCCAACTCTTCCTCCAACGGAACCAGCGGTCGTTCGTGTTGGTCGAAACTGGCACGCAGAAAATGACGCAACCGACTCGCCGCACGCGGGACTTCACGCGGCGCAAAGGTTGCCAGCGCCGCCAGTGCATTCAGTGCGTTGAACAGAAAATGCGGATTCATCCGGGCCTGCAACGCTCGCACCTCTGCAGAGACCGCTGCTCGTGTTTGCTCATCATGGTCGCGTACATGTGCAACGATGGCCAAAATCAACGCAGTACCAAGGCCTTGCATCACTGGAGCCGTCCCAATCTGCCTAAATGTTTGCAGCGCCCCTCCCACGTCGGAAGCGGCGACGCAAATCAGGCCCCTCCGCACCAACGATACCGCCAAAGTCAGACTGAAACCCGTCAGCGGGTGTTGCGCCAACTTAGGACGCCACTGAAACAGCCACCCACCGGTTAGACCACCGCCCAACATTGAGATGCCAATGGAGGCCAATGGCAAACCGTCAAGCCTCACCGCCAGCCAGGTCACAAACACGCTGACGGCCAGCCCTACCCACGGGCCCGCCACCAAACCAGCCGCGCATACCGCCACGATCCGCTCGTTGAGCCAGCCGCTGCGCGAAACGCTCGCTTCTTCGACCAACCCAAGAACCAGAAATACCAGCAGTGCCGTTCCTCGATCTCGCATCGATAGCAGAGCGCGCTCCTGTAGCCTCAAGCCCGGCACAAACGTGAGCACGAATGCCGCGGTTACCAATACACAAATGTCGTTGAAAAGACTATCCATTGCAGCAAGTCCGGGGGCGAGCGAGACCTTTCTTGTCTCGCCTACTACGTTCTAAACGGGAATAGACGCCATGATTTTGGCCACTGGCATCAATTGTCCCAATTGCCGTATTGGTTGTCCCAACTGCCGGCCCTCTAAAGAAAGAGAGCTGGTCAGCTCGCCGCGATACTCACCGAACATTTAGCGGAAGGATTCCAGGCAGATCGGGATTAAAAAGGGATCATTCTTCAAGCGAGCTACCTCAAACGCGTCCTCGAAAAAAAGGTCAGGGAATTTCAGCTTTGCGTCTTCAAGACTGCGGCCAACCGAGCAGCGCCCGTGCGCGAGGCCGTGATTTCAGTGCCAACTCGGTCACGCAGCCGCACTCGGTAAAGCCGGTCGCCGTAATGAGTGACGTGTTCGATTGCTTGAAGGTTCACTACGGCATGCCTTCCGATCTGGACGAAAGGATCGCCATCCAGCCATCGCACTAGATCAGCCAAAGGATAGTAAGTGGCGAACTCCTCCCGCACCGTGTGGACCCACGTGCGCCGATCCCGTCGCAGCACCGCTACAATCTCACGGCGAGCGAGCAAGCGGATCTGGTCCCGGTCCACATCCTTGACCGGCAGCAGCTCGTTGGCTGCGCCGGTAAAACGCATTTTGTCCGGTGTTGAAACTCCGTTAGTGTGATCGCTGGAGCTGGGGGAGCCAGACTCAAAGGGCCGCAGATGAGCCATCAGGCGCTTGACCGCCTCCGTGACTTGCTCCGGATCCAACGGCTTCAAAAGATAATCCACCGCCTCCAGCCGGAAGGCGTCGGTGGCGCGGTTCGCGTTCCCCGTAGTGAAGACCAAGCGTGGCGCCTGCGGGAGCATGGCCAGCTGCGTCGCCAGCGAAACACCGTCTCTGCCCGGCAGATTAATGTCGACAAAAACCGCGTCCGGCCGCAACTCGGCGCAAAGACGCAGGCCCGCCTCACTCTCTGCGGCGGTGCCGACAACCTCTACCTGGCAGGTGTCGTCCAGCAGTGCCGCCAGGTACTGGGCGGCCAACGGCTCATCTTCGATAATAACAGCTCGGATCCGGATCCACATGAGAACAGATCTTAGTTTGGCACCAGTTTGCGGAGCTCCGAGGTGTTAGCTCTCGGCGCTTCTAAGTTAACGCCGAACTGCTTTCGCAAGGGAATGCGCATCGTCACTGTAGTGCCCTCTCCAATTTCGCTTCGCACCTCCAGCCGAAACAAGCGCCCGAACAATCCTTGCAGCCGCCGACGCAACAGCGCCAGCGCGTGGACCCGCGGGCGCTCTGCGAAGAAACGCTGTTCGACTTCCGTCGAAGGCACACCTTGCCCGTCATCGCTCACACTCATCTCTAGCCACTGTCCAGTCGCACGGACCGCGAGCTGGAGCCGCCCGGCCCAATCCGACCCAAGGGCCTGCTACCAGACCGGCGGCGCATACCGCCACGATTCGTTCGTTGAGCCAGCCGGCGTGTGAAACAGTAGCTTCTTCGACCAGGCCGAGAACCAAAAAGACCAGCAGGGCCGTTCCTTGATCGCGCCTCGACAGCAAAGAACGTTCTGGGCGCCTAAAGCCCGGCACGAGCGTCAGCGCGAAGGCTGCCGTTACCAATATGCAAACTTCATTGAAAATAGAACCCATCGCAAAAATTCGGCATCGATTACTAAAAAATAGACATCCGGTTAGCCTCAAATAAGGAACTTTCGAGAATACGGCCGAGCGCTCAGTGTCCGGCCGTAGATCCGACCGCTTTCATGGCGATTGATTTTCTGCGCCGCAGCAAATCGTGCGGCATCAAACGCGCATATTGAGAGTGCTCCCCTAGCTCGATGATGAACTCAATTGACTCGCCACGGAAATGTGACTCTTCCACTTCAATCGCCCGGCCATCGTCGAGGTATGTGACACCGTGCACCAGCATAACCGGTTCGCCAATTTGCAGATCGAGAATTCGGGCATCTAGCTCAGAGGCCAAAATTGCTCTTAGGGACTGGTGGGCGGCCGCGATGTGATGATGGTATTTTTTGAAGAGAACCAAATATAATGAACCTTTGATGTCTTCCCGCTTCAGATCCGGGCACTGCGCCGCGGGAATCCAGCTTTTTTCCAGAACTAAAGGTCTATCATCCGCATAACGAACGCGCTCAAAGTGCAGCACCGGATCTTTCTCATTGATCCCAAGCTTTTCGGCCACATCCTCGCTGGGCAGCTCAGGCGCGAAATGAAGCACCTCAGTTCTGACATTCATCGCCGCCGATTGAATGATTTGGGTGGTGCTCTTCACACCGAACATGTCTCTTGAAAACGGCTTGGGCTTACCCTTGGTGACAAGGCCTCGAGGATTCACGTAAGTGCCCTTTCCCTGTTGGCGGCGGATATAGCCTTCGTTAACAAGCTTGGCGAGAGCTAGTCGCACCGTGGTCCGGCTGACCCCATAGAATTTCTGGAGCTGATCTTCGGTCGGGATCGGATCGCCCAGACTATATTCTCCGCGCACGATTTTATCGCGGATCGCCTCGCCCAGTTGATAGACGAGCGGGATATTCCCGTTTCGATCCAAAGGTTGCATCGTTATGTTGTTATAACGATATAATGTTTGGCTGTCTAGAGGAAATTTTGATTTTCTGACTAGTCGGGTTGATCCCGAACTTTTTCCATCCCCGCCTCAAATCGGTGTCGGCGCTTCTTTCACCGTCCAGACACCAACCATTTGAAGGACCGGAGTTTTTTTGTTCCAGTGGCGCGTCACGCCGCCGAAAGCTCGCTTTGTTCAACGCCCAACTTACAGACGCAGTGATCCAAGGGCGTCACACTTGGAAGGAATCGGCACTATGTTTATTGGGCAGCCAACGCCTCGTCTTGGACCATGACTGCCCGAATCCGAATCCCCATGATCAAACCAATCCTAGCGCGACACCAGATGACCGGAACTGGTGGCTTCCAGCGATTCTTCCGCAATATCGAATCGTCCTTGAAGGGGAATCCGCATCCTCACCGTGGTGCCCCGACCGACCTCACTGGCGACCTCCAGCCGAAAAGAACTGCCGAACAATCCTTGCAGCCGTCTACGTAACAAGGGCAGCGCATGGACGCGCGGACGCATCGCAAAGAAAACTCGTTCGACTTCCGTCGCGGGCACTCCGTGCCCGTCATCGCTAATGCTCATCTCCAACCACTCTCCCATCCGGCGCAACACCACGAGGCGCAGGCGCCCGGCCTTCGGCGAGGATTGCAGTCCGTGTTGGACCGCGTTCTCCACCAGCGGCTGGAGCGAGAAAGGTGGTACTAGAGCTTCCGACAATCCCGGATCGATGGTCTCTTCTACCTTTAACCGGTTACCGAGCTGCAGCGACTCGATTTCTAGATAGGCACGCACGACCGCCAACTCTTCTCCAAGTGGGACGAGTTCTCGTTCGTGCTGGTCGAAACTGGCGCGCAAAAAATGGCGCAACCGCCCTGCGGCACGGGGAATTTCGCGCGGCGCAATTGTCGCCAGAGCGGCAAGCGTGTTCAAAGCATTGAACAAGAAATGCGGGTTCATGCGCGACTGAAGAGCGCGCACCTCGGCCGAGGCTGCTGACTTTGTTTGCTCATCGCGATCCCGCACCAGGGCCACGACAGCCAGAATCAGCGCCGTGCCCAAACCTTGCAGCACGGGAACTATTCCCATCTGCCGAAACACTTGCATTCCCGCTCGTGCGCCGGGAGCATAAAAGAAAATCAGGCCGCTCCGGAGCAACGATACTGCTAAAGTCAGACAGAATCCGGTCAGCGGGTGTTGCGCCAGCTTAGGGCGCCACCGATACAGCCATCCACCGATCAAACCGCCGCTAAACATCGCAACCCCACAGATCACTAGCGGCCGTCCGTGGAAGGTAACGGCCATCCAGGTCATAAACCCAGCGACGACGGCCCCTACCCCAGGCCCGGCCAGCAGACCAGCCGCGCAGACCGCGGCGATGCGGTGATTGATCCAACCGCTTTGCCCAACCGCAGCTTCTTCGACCAGCCCGAGAATCAGGAAAACCAGAAGCGCGGTGCCTCGGTCGCGCACCGATAGCAGAGAACGCTCTGATCGCCTGAAGCCTGGCACGAGCGTGAGCGCGGACGCTGCTGTTACCAACACGCAAACCTTATTTAAAATATTGAAAATAACATCCATGGAGTCTGGGGGGACCAGTGTTAGATTTTTGAGTTTATAATCGAAGAGTCAGATGGTTTGTGGCACGTAATGCCTCCCGCCTTCTCGATGACCGGCTTGCCTTGTTGGCCGCGCGGGGTTTCTCAGCGCCTGGAGATCAAGCCAATAATCGCTATTTTTTGAGAGACCGACCCTTTTCTGTCCGAATTGCCGCAATCGTCGTCCAGACTGCCGCCGGTGACAACCAACTTCAACGTGCATCGTTTCGGGCTGGTAGCCCTATCAATCTTCATTGATGGTGAGCGGCACCCCAACTTGTCCTGCGTAGAACACGATTAACTCGACCGGTTCATCGGTCGTGAAACCGCGATGCGTCGTTTGCACAGTTTCCGCCACCGCTTGTCCAGCGCGCAGAATCGTGCGTTCTCCAGTATCTCGTTTTTCCAACGTAAGATGTCCAGATAGTACGTAGCCGACGCTGATGATTGGGTGACGATGCCAATGCAAAGCCGTGTTGGGCGGGATCGTGATCCTGAGCACCGTCACCTGCGGTTGCCCCGTGGGATAGCTAATGTAGGGATTGCTATCCCACGATTGGGTCGTCTGCAGGACTTGTTCCACCTTGATTTGCGGCTCGCGCGCACATAACGCGGTAGGGACCAACCAAAACGACAAATTCGAAAGGGCGATTAAAAGCGTTAAATATCTTTTCACGGTGCTTCCTTATTTGCCGCCGCCTGTCGCCCCCGGTTGGCTAGAGGAGTCGGGCGCCCCAGCATCGAGTTTGGCTTCCCAATTGCGCATTTCTTCTACGAGCTTTTGATAGATACGGCCGACGGCTTCCGGGGGCAGCGGACCGCTCTTTGCAAGTTCTTGAGCCCTCTCTACCACTTGTTGTTCCCGGCTGGGAACGGTCACCGGCAGATGCGCTTCTCGTTTGATAGTGCCTACTTCCTCGACCAATCGAGCGCGCTGTTGAAATAGTTCAACAATGCGTTGATCAAGCGAATCGATTTGTCGACGATACTCTGCAAGTCGATCCTGGGTACCAGCATTGGTATCTGCAGCAAACAGCGTCATAACGGTCAAGGCTAATCGCGTTGTTTTCATGAAATTCATCATGCTGCCTACTCCAATTCTTCGTGTTGAAAAAGACTTCATTCCCAAATAGCAAGCGAGACCTTTATCGTCTCGCGTATTAAGTTCCAAACTGGAAAAGACGCCAGGATTGGAGACCGGCCATTTTTTTGTCCCAATTGCCGTGTTCGTCGTCCCAACTGCCGACACTCCAAAGAATTTGAGATCGTCAGCTCGTTACTCCCGAATATTCGGCGGGAGGATGTCTTTCGAAATTGGCGTATATCGCTTCACGGAAGAGAGACCGCTTTTGAATAACCAAATCCACGTCCTCAGGCTGCCAGGATTTTAGTGGCGGTCGGTTTTCGTGCCAGCTGCCGCAATCGTTGCTTCGATTGGTGCGATGACCTTCCGGTGGATTCCGCACCCCACACGTGCCTATTAAGTATTGCTCGCCTCTTCTCCAGTGGATGACTCGTCTCATCTCAACGGGATTCGATCGTGGGACTCGGAAGTAAAACGTCGCTGCCCTTCCTGATTCGATTCTCCGTTCACAATGGCTTCATTGGCATCGGGGCTCCCTTCGAGTGATTTGCCCTCATGCAAACTTGAAATTGTCGTCATTGCGCTTTCGTATTTTTCGCTCGACTCGCAGCCTCTTTAACCGCTCTGTCTGACGTTCCATGCTCTTGATGCCAGCTCGACTGAACACGCCCGTTAACCAGTGTGCCAGCGGGCATGTTGAACATGGAGAACAAATCAAAAGCGCTAGAAATCGGCTTGGACACTAACGGAGCCTATGAACGGTGGATCAAGGCGATGACAGCGGAATGTCCCGACTGCGGCAGGATCGTTTACTTTTGCATTTGCGAGCCGGCATGACTCGCGGCGAGTTCATGACGATATATCGCTTTGTACAGGAGCTCATTCACGACGGAGCTTTCGGTTAGATTCTGCTGTTGGGCAATCGCCTTGACTGCCTCGATGATTCGCGGCTCGAGCTTGTATATCTTGGCGACGGTATCGAGTCGCGGCCGGCCGGAACCATTGCGGCGGCCGCCACGGGTTAGCTTTGGTTTTGTTTCCTTCAATTGATTTGACCAAGCAGGGTTTGGTGAATTTCTATCGCGTTATCAGCCATACCAACAAAGCCATGCTTTCTGTAGACCCTCTCTGCGTCGATCAGCGCGACGAGAGTATTATGCAGTTGCTCTCCCGACAATCTGAAGGAGTAATCTTTACTGAGGCTGAGTGTTGTCGGTTCGGTGTTCATATCCTCAAGCTCAGCCGCATAATTAAGCTTGTCAATTTGATTTCGTTAATAGTATTTCATAGGCACTTCTGGCGATTGAAAGGCGTAGGTCAGGTGCGATCGCGGGCCAGGCCAGGGGTTGGGCGCTTGCTCTATCTGTCTGCTCGGGGATTTCACCTAAACCGGACATTCGGGCTAAGATCCCGATCTCGTCCAACCCAGGGGTGTTTAGTTAGTCCATTTGCGACCATATAAGACCGTTTTGTAATAACTCGGGAGAATAACGTTTTGTGTGGAAGTTAAGATCATCATTTGCTAGTCTTTGACAATGGCTTTAGAAGACATTCCGAATTGGCTACTACCGCCTGGAGCAAATCCACTCGACTACGTATGTACGCTCGATGAGTCGCAGGCGGATGAATATGTGCGTAACATGCAGGAGACAGTCAGGGAGAGTATTGCTGCCAAGCGCGCCAAGGATGCACGACATGCAGCTTCGAATTCGGCGCCTGCCGCTACTGCCGGCCCCTCCCAAATGAAAACCGAAACGGAAGAGGAGAAGAGTGAGCGGTACGCCACGAATGCACGCATAGACGCCAAAATACGCGAAGAGACAGGTCAGCGTGAGGCCAATCGAGTTTACCTGTTCGACAAAATGCTGCCGTGCCTGGAATCCTCTGAAGCTCGGGAAAGGCGCCTGTTTTAGCGCAATCACGGGGTTGAGTTCAACGTGGTTTGGCCCAAGGTGGCCGAGATCGAACGGAAAGAGCTAAGGCTTCTAAATCAGGCGCGTGAATGTGGGGAGATGGCGCTTGGCTATCGATCTGGATCGGACGTTGCGCGGGACCGTCTCATTAGTGAGGGCGATCCTGAGGCGTTGGCGGTCGCGAGACTGTTTAATCAAGACGATAAAAAGAAGAAAATCGGCTCGCGCGAGAGAGAGTCCCGCAATCGGATCCTTAATAGTGATCTGATTTTCAGTTCGCTCCATGCGGTAACCATTTTGTTTTTTTTGGTCTCCTTGATGCATCTCTGCGTCCAAGACTTCTCTCACGATCACCGGGACCTCATCTGGGGAGCGCAAATCAATTTCGACCGTGTACGAAAATGCTGAAGCGGTTATAGGCTGCGAGTACGTTGCAAGTGTCGCTGTTTGAGTCTCTGACCCATTAGTCTTAAGTTGGATCCTAAGCGGCTTCGCCTCTTTTCGCTCGCGTTGAATCTTATTGCGCACTTCACCGGCACCCTCAAATTCCGCAACAGCGGCTTCGACGTTTTGTAGCAACGCTATTTTTAGAAATCGTAATGCCGCGACCAAGTTCGACTTTCCCGATGCATTTGCCCCAACCAAGAAGTTTAGAGGTCCCAAACGCAAGGAAGGCATATCAGATCCGAAGCTTTTAAAGTTTTCGATCTTCAGCTCTGTGATCATCCGGAGCGAGTATGAATTCTGATGAGCTAATTGTAAACTCACCCGAGTGTTTGTCGTGTAAGAGCGGCCAATGCAATGCGATCATCGCGATTTGGCTTTTCACACGACCCGTTCTGACGTTAACGCCCGCTTCCGGCGTCACGATCTTCGCGAGACTTTGCCGACCTGTTCGGGATGGAAGGCTGCTCTAGATCCGCGATCCGTGCCCCGTAGATTTTGATGCTTTCAGCAACCGGCCTCCCTCCATCCAACCATTGGCGACGAACCCCTTTTCCTGCTCTGAAATGCTGATCGTACACCAACCCCTTGGGCCAGACCTTTTAGCGAGCGGGGAAGCGGTTGGCCAGTGCCTTCGTGATTGCGTCTTTGACGATGGGATGACGCAGCGCCCAATAGTGCATACATAAAGCCTACGAAGGCCGCGATTCGAGGGTCCATTGAGGCCCGCCCGCCTCAGTGTTCAACTGCGTGCGAATAGCTTGTTTCAAAGGAATGATCAGCTCCCGGTGGCGCCCCATCCTACGGTGGGCTTAAGGGTTTTAATAGGCGCCATAAATCTTATAGCACACGGCGAATGCACTTTGTGTACGGTTTCAACCTTAAACGCAATACGACGTAGGAGAAGCCATGTATATGGCATCACATGAGCTAGCTTCACGTTTTCACGGCATCAGGGAAAATCTGCAGAAATTGAGGGAAGCGATTACAAAAGGTTTTTTCCAAGAAGCGTTGCTTCTTGTCACGCAGGTGAACTCGTCGACCGGTCAGCTCGCCGCGGAGTTGGCGCGATTTTCCAAATAATGCCATTAGGCCCCCGCGAAGTATGAACGCTCGTGTTTTCACCACTATTGAGGACGCTAGAGCTTACGTTTTAGCCGGGGACGTCACCCTGACCTTGGAATTTCTCCGTTTGCGTTGATGGTCCTGTACTCATTTTCGGATCCTTAGCGGCGCTCTGCCCGGTATTTATTTTGACGATCGCATACCGGGATCTGGGAGAAGTCTCGACATCTGCAATTGGCTCAGAAGCCAGACGAATCAGCGAAAACCTGATCCGTTTCACTCACGCCGGGCTCTGCTCAAAGACGAGGTAGTGCTCCCATTTGCCATGTCCTTGATAACGGTCCCCTGGTGCGAACCCTGAAATCGCCTCCCGGCATCTCCTGCAACCGTCTCCACGTAATCGTCCGGTCGGTTCCTTCAACTCTCTGCTTGTGCGCCTTGGGCTCCTGGTGCGGGCTGGGTGGCATTCCGGACAGCGGCAGCGGGCGTCTGGCCCCGAGAGCGTTCGGGGCTAGGCTCAAGGGCACAAACATGAAGACAGCAAAATATTTCATAAGGAGGAATTCGAGTTCAATAACGCGTTGCAACTAGAAGCACTCTCCGACGGGTGGCGGGAGAAGTGCCCCTCGCGCTGTGCCGCGCTACTGCGTGGCATGTCGTCAGAGTACAAACCAGTCTACCAGAGCCCCTTAGGGCTGGTGAGTTTTATCCGCGATTCACACGGAAAGTTGGATTCAGCCAGGATTCAGCCGAGCGATATCACAGGAGCTGAATTGGATTCAGCTTGAATAATGAACCCGGGAATGGCCGTCGGCGATGATTGGTGAACACACTGGCGCCAATTTTTATAGCTGGGCCCCCGCACTGCGCGAAATTTCCTCGGTCAAAGAAGGCGTACCGCCACCTGTTCCAGCATCGCCAGGAGCGCCAACAAGGCAGCGGCCAGGATCACCAACGAACAAAGAATGGAGAACGCTAGATCTTTCACCAGGTCCGTCTTTCTCTTCCGCGCAACGATATCGATGGTATCACTTGAAATCATCAGAAATATGGAAAAGATAATCAATATGGGTTTAATTCATAGTTTTTTTCTGAACAGCTTTCTCGCCGCCCGTTGCCGGGCGGCGATATGGTCGCCGTCCGCGCCGGCATGAACTGGGGCCTGATCGATTGAACGGGGGCCGCGCTTTTGTCCGGAATTTCAGCTTTGGGCCGAATCGATCGCCCGCACCGAAAGCCGGTTAACGACCGGTGAGGTCTATCCCATCGAATTCCTTATGGAACCTCTCTTCGACTATTTGGGCGCGCTCGAAGTCCACCGTTGCCTTCGCGATGCCAGGATTGCGCGAGAATCGTTTCAGGAAAGCCAGCGTCTCTTGGTCGCAACCATCTCCTGTTTTTCGCCGGCGACAGCGAACGCCGCCGCGAAGGTGGCCAGCTCAGGCGGCCTCGGCTCTTTGCCCGTCGCAATCTTCATCAGTTCGGGAGCCGCCGCCCCCAGGGCATTGAAATAGGCTGCTTTCGCTTCCGCATAATCAGTCGTCTTTTCGGCAAACTCGGCTGGCGACGTATCGCTTTGGAGCATTTCGAGTTGCTGCTGGATCGTTGTCGAGAAACTTACAGCTACATTTACGAGCGCGTCCAATGTTGCGCCGGCGAATGCCCCCGTAATGAGGCCAAAGAAAACAATCGCCCGAAAACATAATGCCATCATCTCAGACTCAGTCGGTAGACGCCGAGTACCCGGCCAGGCGACGAAACCTTTATTGGCATGGGCGCTGGCCCTGCTCTCGATACCTATCTCGAATGCTGCCGCCATGGGTAATTTAGTCAAAAAGGTGTGGCCGCGCCCAGAAACGCCATGATCGTCAATAAGACGTCAGCCAGGATAACCAAGGCAAAAAGAGGGAATGCTAGATCGTTTGTTCGAATTCTCATACTTATAATCAATATAGTTCCTGTATGGCGCAATTCAAAATTCCATTCGAAGAACTTTGCAACGCCATCCCCTTGTCGGACTTCCAATGGAGGCCCGTAGATCTGCTCGAACGCATGCTTTAACGCCGGACTAAAAGAATAGTTCGCCATACGACGAGCGACACGTCCGCGGCAGAACGGTGAATCCTTCTGTACTCGCGAGTTCGCTGGCCATAATACGCAGCCGTTCGATGTCACCCGGATGGCCGATGCCGCCAATCGCAATCCGATCGTAAATGGCATATGGCTCGAGTGCTACCCGGAAATTTACAAATATCCCGCGCGCCTTAGAAAGGACGCGGTTAGCGCCAGCTTTCCTTTTTTGGGGCTCTGCTCGTCGGATAGCCAGCGACGGAGGATATGGTGGTTGATCCCAATTCGGGAGGCCACGGCCCGCTCGGTTTCGCCAGATTTTTTGAGATGCCGCTTCAGCGCCTTCAGCAACTCATCAGGACTCATTACTTCATTTTCTACCAACTAGTGACGCCGCGCCGATAAGACGCCGTGAATCGTAAACGTGGATCGGATCCGGATGGCAACGATGCCGTTCTGATTCGGGCCACTACGAAGCGCACAGCTTCGCCGCCGTCGGCGTTCATCTGTGCAATAATGAACATCCGGCGACGGCGTTAACTGGTAGACCTTAGTAATTCGGATGGATCAGCCGTTTCTTTAACGGAACCGGTAACGCCATCCTGTCGAGAAGAGGCCGGCACGCCAATGCCCACAGACTTTGAACACCCGAACTACGTTCGTCCGCTTCCAGTTCGCGCACCTTAGCGGCGCGGATGTGTTTCCGGCCGGTGTTACGGTCTCAATGATGAACTGCTCAAAGCCGAGAAAGAGAGCGTAGACGATGAGAAAGCGGTACGCGGTTTTGAACAGACGAGGCGAGAGGCCGACCTGATAAGGTTCGCAGTTTTCTACGTGAATAATGGCCCATTGATCGGCGTTGAAGTGTTGGGACCACTGCGCTTCGAGCGCGAGGCGGTACGAGATCTTCACGGCCTACGCAACGGCTTCCAGAGGGACATATACGCTGGCCTTAGCCTGTTAGCGCTAGTGGTTATGGGGGATATGACTTGGCCGGTTCCCGTGGATTACACGCTCCATGTTTTTTTACCTGGAGCACTTAGTGCGGGTGCATGGTGCCTTCGCAGGACCCCACTCATTCCGTAGGGTACGCACGGGATGATCTCTAAGAAGCGAGTTGAGGCCAAATGCAGGATAGCTTTGGGCGAAGTAGTAGCTTTGGCCACGCTCGTCCTGGTGGGATCTGGAGAGACGGGTTTGAGGAATTGAATTGGGTCGCGTACGATCGGCGTCTCCTTCTTGCTGAGGGCCCTACGCAGCTTCGCTAAAGCGATATTCTGCAGCTGCCGGATCCGCTCTCTGGTCACTCCGAATTTCTTTCCAACTTCTTCGAGAGTTTTCGGTTTGCCGTCGTCCAACCCGAATCGCTGTAAGATAATCTTGCGCTCGCGGTCGTCCAACACCTCCAAAAGCTCCCTAAGTTCGTCGCGCATGTTCTTGTCTCTGAACAACTCGAAGGGCGTCTGCGCCTCTTCATCACCGACGATCTCGCCAAATGCGGTTGAATCATCATCGCTGATCGGAGCGTCAAGGGACGCCGGACGAATCGAAACCGTCTTTAGCTGAGAAAGCTTCGTGCTCGAGATACCGATCTCTTCGGCAAGCTCTTCATCGGTCGGTTCACGACCTAACTCCTCGCCCATTTGCAACGAGGCTCGCTTCAGTCTGTAGATCTTATCGACCAAATGGACTGGAAGCCGGATCGTCTTACTCTGGTTTGCCAGCGCACGTTTGATCGATTGCTTGATCCACCAGGCACCATAGGTACTCAACTTGCCACCCTTTGCCGGGTCGAACCGCTCGACAGCCTTCATCAGACCAATGTTTCCTTCAGAAATCAAATCCAGGAAAGGGAGCCCTAAATTCAGATAATCGTGCGCGATCTTAACGACCAGTC
>Ga0073928_10005443_pt1 | contig 17858 bp, 17 predicted proteins | sample PaiPotPPA55metaG_FD_76969 | JGI IMG/M metagenome (GOLD analysis project Ga0073928, IMG submission 76969) | Iron sulfur acid spring bacterial and archeal communities from Banff, Canada, to study Microbial Dark Matter (Phase II) - Paint Pots PPA... ... | reverse complement strand
TCGCCGTAAGCCGGCATCGGTCCCGGATTCATGATGCGCTCGCCATGCGCATTCAGCCACAGCGCAGACCGTGGTGGCACCAGGCTCAAGCCATCATCGGGGCGGCGCTTCGCGGGATGATGCACGCCCGCCGCATAGTGCCATTGCAGATCGAGATGGGTGACCGCCCCCCCCACCGCAGCCACCTGGTCGTGCAACATTCCATCTCCGTAGACGTGCGCGCCGTTCAGTAGTTTGATGGGCGGATCGCCCCAGGGCCGGTACCAATTCGCGCGCACCTTGCTGAGATCACCGCCGCAGATGCCGCCGGACGCGATCATCACGTGCTCGGCGCGGGCTCGGATTTCGCCGCCGCCGGTCATCAGCCGGCCATAGATACCAGTGGCCCGGCCGTTGGTCAACTCGACGCCGGAGACTTCGGTATCGTACAGGATCTCCAGGTTCGCGCGGCGCGGGTGCGCCTCGAGCGCCGCCAACAGCCGGTCGACGATTTCGTAGCCGGTGCCCCACACGATATGCCAGCGCGGCACCGAGTTGCCGGGGTGATAGACGCCGCGCTCCGCCCAGTTCACCACCGGAAGAAACGTCACCTTGCGGCGGTCCAGAAATTCGTAGATGTATTCGAGCGAATTCTCGCAGTAGAACTGCGCCCAGGCGCGCGGCCAATGGTCGCCGCCCTCGTAATCGGCGGCGCTCTGCCAATCCTGCCAGGCCAGTTCCGGCGAATCGTGGATCTTGAGGCGGCGCTGGTGCGGCGTGCCGATCAGGTGCACGCCGCCGAAGGACTCCTTGGCCAGCCCGCCGAACTTCTCGCGCGTGTCTTTATCGATCAGCAGGATGCGCCGGCCATGGTCGAGCGCCTCATAGGCGGCCACCATGCCGGCCAGGCCGCCACCCGCGATGACGATTTCCGTTTCATAATTTTTGGGGCTGCTCATGACGGATAAGTGCCATTGTCCCATGCGCCAACAGGGTAATAGTACCCCTCCGCGGAGATTCCACAACCAAAAGCGTTTGCTGTGGCGTCTATTTGGTTAGAGGTAGAAGTTATGCACTCCATCACCGACCAACTCGGCGCTCTGGAACAGATCGCCAACTTTTCCGCCAAGCTCCGCGGACACGAACTGGGGGACTGGCACGCTGGCGATAGTTTCGCGCGCGCCAATTGCATCCACTGCGGCAGCATCGCGCGCGTCTATTGCTCGCTGGTGCAGCCGGAAATGGATGGCTCCGCGTTCTCCGAGCGATGCCGGCACAGCGCCGCGTTGCGCGCGGCGTAGCTGCCGAGCACGACGGCACCGAGCGCGACGGTACCGAGCCGCGACCGTGAGGGAGCGGTCTCACTCGTACCGCAACGCCACCATCGGATCGACCCTGGCGGCGCGGCGCGCGGGAAAGTAGCAGGCCGCCAGCGCCACAGCAGCGAAGACACGCTGGTGCAGCCGGAAATGGATGGCTCCGCGTTCTCCGCCTAATGCCGGCAAGACGCCGCGTTGCGCGCAGCGTAGCTGCCGAGCCGCGACTATACCGTGCGCGACGGTACCGAGCCGCGACCGTGAGGGAGCGGTCTCACTCGTACCGCAACGCCACCATCGGATCGACCCTGGAGGCGCGGCGCGCGGGAAAGTAGCAGGCCACCAGCGCCACAGCGGCGAAGATCACGATAGCCACCGCATACGCCGCCGGATCGGCGGCACTGACGCCATAGAGCAAACTGCCAAGCAGGCGCGTGAGCACCAGCGCCGCCGCGAGACCGATCGCAATGCCGAACGCCACCAGCGTCATCCCCTGCTTTGCCACCGCACCGAAAACAGCCGCCGCATCCGCTCCCAACGCCACGCGAATGCCGATCTCGCGCGTGCGCTGCGCGACCAGATACGACAGCACACCGTAGATACCCACCGAAGCCAGGATCAGTGCCAGCGCCGCAAACCCGCCCAGCAGCGCCGCTTCGACACGCCGCCCAGCTACTTCCTGGTCGAGCAGCGCGCTGAGGCTCATCACGTTCGACACCGGCTGGTCGCGATCAATCGACCACACCGCCTGCCGCACGGCCCCCGCCAAGCTGAGCGGATCGCCGCCGGTGTGGATCACCAGATCGCGCGGCACCATCCAGTTCTCCTTTGCCTGCCAATACGGGAAGTACATCTCCTGGCGCGGCGGCTCGGCCAGGCGCATCTGACGCACATCCGCCACCACGCCGACGATGCTGCGCCACTGCGCGTTCTGAGCGTCGAACTTGAACCGCTTGCCGATAGGATCCTGATTCGGCCAAAAAGTGCGTGCCATGGTTTCGTTGATGATGGCCACCTGCGGCGCATCCGGGCCGTCGCCGGCGTCGAACAGGCGCCCACGCCGCAGCGGAATGCGCATGGCTTCGAAATAGCCGTCTGAGACCACGCGGTCGTTGGCGTCCCAATTCACCTCGCGGCTGGGCGTCTGTCCTTCGGGCGTGAAGCCGTTGGTGCCGCCCGCCCAAGTCAGCGGCAGGGCGCTGGTGAATCCCGCGCCGTTGACGCCGGGCAGCGCGCGCGCGCGTTCCAGCACGCTTTGGAAGAATTGCGAGCGTTTCGCGAAGTCGCGGTATCTGGACCCGGGCACCTCCACACGCACCGTCAGCACATGATCGGCTCGGAAGCCGGGATCGAGCCCGCGCAGCCGTGCGAAGCTTTCGAGGAGCAGTCCGGAGCCGACCAGCAGCATCAGCGAGAGCGCAACTTCGCCAACCACCAGCAGGCCGCGATACAGCCGGCGCGCGCCGGTCGAGCCGCGTCCGCCTTCCTTGAGCAAATCGTTGAGGTCCACGCGGGCGAGTTCGAGCGCCGGCGCCATGCCGAACAGCAAGCTACTCCCCAGCGAGACGGCGACCGCAAACGCCAGCACGCGCAAATCGAGCTTTAGCGCGACCGCGCCGGACATATCGGCCGGGATGAGATTCCTGAGGAAGTTAAACCCCCAGCTCGCCAGCAGCGTGCCCATCACACCGCCGCCAGCCGCGAGCAACGCACTCTCCGTGAGCATCTGCCGGACGATGCGTCCGCGCGCTGCGCCCAGCGCAGTGCGTACGGCCACCTCACGCTGGCGGCCAGTCGCGCGCGATAGCAGCAGATTGGCGATATTGGCGCAGGCGATCAGCAGGATGAACGCCACCGCGCCCATCAGCACGATCAACCCGGTGCGCGCGTCGTGCGTGTAGGTGTCTTGCAACGGCTCGGCGAAGAAGCGCTGAATGCCGGCGTTGGTATCCGGATAGGCGCGCGCCAGCCGCTGCCGCAGCACCTCGAGCGCGGCGTTGGCCTGCGCCACCGTGACGCCGCCGCGCAGCCTGCCCACTACGCGCAGGTAATGCGAACCGCGCTGGGCCAGGCGTTCGGCGGTGAAGCCGATCGGTGTCCAAATGTCCTCCTGCGCGGAGGGATAAGCGAAGCCGGGCGGCAGCACGCCCACCACCGTGTACTTCTCGCTGTTCAGCAGAATCGCGCGGCCGATCAGGCTGCGATCGCCGCCGAATCGGCGCTGGAAAAGCCGGTAGCTGATCAGCGCCGCGTGCGTGGCGCCGGGCCGGTCTTCCTCAGGTAGGAACACGCGGCCCAGAACCGGAGTCGTGCCCAGCACAGAGAAGAGGTCGTACGTGACCTGTGCACCTTCAAGCTTTTCAGGATCGCCGCCATCGCCCGTGAGGTTGTACACGCGGCCCGCAATCGCTGCCACATTTTCGAAGATGCGCGTTTCGGCTTTCCAATCGGCATAATTGCCCGGCGCCGGTGTGTTGCGCGGGAAGCCGGCCTGGCTGGCATTTTCGAAGACCGAGACCAACCGCCCCGGATCGCGATACGGCAGCGCACGCAGCAGCACCACATCCACCACGCTGAAAATAGCCGCGGTCGCGCCGATCCCGAGCGTCAGCGTGAGCAGCGCGATGGCGGTAAATCCCGGGCTGCGGCCGAGCAGCCGCAGGCCGTAGCGTACGTCATGGATCAGGGTGCCCATGAGTGTACAGACGGGGCCACGCCGCAGGCGTTAGGACCGGCGGCGACACGGGGGATCGCACACCCTCTTCCGCACCGGACGAAAAACCGTTGTGGGGTTCTCGCCGCCATACACGCACGCCGCAATCCGCGCGTTAACGCGGCTAACCTTGCCAGTCTACCTAATCGGCGGTACTCTTGCATAATGCGACCCCTTCGGTATTCCATCAACGTCACATTGGACGGGTGCTGCGATCATCGTGCAATGGTCGCGGACGAAGACTTGCATCGTCACGCGGCCGAGAACCTCGACCAGGCCGATGCCCTCCTCCTTGGCCGGGTGACTTACGAAATGATGGAGGCAGCGTGGCGGCCGCCGGCGCCGACTGGAGCGAGGCCTGCTTGGATGGAACCCTTCGCCCGGACGATCGACGCGGCAAAGAAGTACGTCGTGTCGAGCACCCTGGACCGGGTCGATTGGAACGCGGAGCTCGTGCCCGGGGATCTCGGCAAGGCCGTTCAGCAGCTCAAGCGGGAGTCGGGTAAGGGGCTGCTGGTGGGAGGCGTGAAGCTCCCGCTGGCGTTGGCGGAGCTGGGATTGATCGATGAGTACGAGTTCATGGTGCAGCCCAGGCTAGCGGGCCACGGGCCGACGTTGTTCGCGGGGCTATCGAAGCATATCGACTTGAGGCTCGTGAGCCGGCTGGAGTTCGCCTCGGGGGCGGTGGCGATGCGGTATGAGCCGAGAAGGTAGTCATTGCGCTTGTTGGCCCGAGTCCATTCGCCTAAATAAATTCAAACTTTCCGGACATCTGCGGATATTATGGCTCGGGGGATATCTTAGTGGGCAGGGATCACTGCAAGGCAGGATGTGAAATCCGCGCGTAAGTCATCTGTCCGTCAGCACTCATCGAAACAGCGATGACGCCGGCTTCGACGTCAGTAAAATAAATCACGCAGGTAAGCCTGCCCTCCAGTGAGCAACAGCCGTGGACCAAGTGAAATTCTGCGAGGTCGATCAGCAACAGATCCGTGATAAGGGCTGAATCGCGGCCCAAGACCTTCTGTCCAACGAACCGCAACAAGTTCTCAATGGCTTGGTTGCGGCAAGGCGATCCCATGACCCTGAAGGCCGGATCCTCGGCGAAGTTCGTCATGTAATAGTCCCAGAATCGGGGCAGGGCGGTATCTTGAAGTAGCCGCGTCTTGAGCGTCTCAATGCGCTCCGAGTTGATGCCACCTCGCACGGAACCATTATATTGCGGTCCGCCCTTGCCGGTGAATATCCGGATCCGCTCACCCAGCCAAAAGGGCCGTATCGGTGCCGCTGCGCCATTGGATGCCGGCATGGATGCCGTGGCCGAAGCTGATATCGTGCCCCAGCTTGTTCGCCTCTGCATTAACGCTCAGCGGTGGGTACTCCGGGGCGCGCCACGTAACGAATTAGCGTTACTCCGCGGTAGGCGCCGAGTTCGCCACTACATTGGCGATATTGGTCTGTCCATTCCCCATGCTCTTTATGAAGATCTGCAGAGGCTGGCCTAACTGGGCCGGCGTAGCTCCTGAACTGTACACGATCTTATCGGTGACAAACGTGCCGCTCACCGGAATGGCGCTATTGCTGGAGGCTAGGGGTACACCACCCGACAGCAATGATGCTTCATATCCGGTGAATATATCATCGAGGCGCGCACCCACCGTGATCTTCACCGTGTAGGTAGTATTGGCTTGTACGGTGGCGCTGAGTTGCTGGAAGATCGAGCCGGTCGCGGAGGAAGTACCCAGCGCTGCTAAGTACAGTCCGCCGGGAGGCGCGCTCGGATACTGCGACTGTCCGGCCTTCAGGATGAAAGTCTGCGGACCCGTTACCCAAGCCGAAATTCCGTATTGGTTGCAACCGGAACCCGGCGAGCAGTTCAACGTATCTTGCGTGAACGACGGATTCACAACTGGAATCTTGACCATCTGTGCTTGTCCCGGTGTGGCCCACAACAGGGCCACTATCAGCGCAGCTACGGCGGCTGTCAGACGAAAGGTGCTGAACGATGTGCGTCTCATTCGAGGGTTCTCCATTCTGAGCCAGGGATCGGATTTCCGTTTGGCTCCACGGTTAATGTACCACGCGCCTCCCGCCATAGACGTAAGTTTTTGATATAAAAAGGGCGCGTTGACGGAGTAGCCGTACTGTTACGGCCATCAGCGAACATGTCGGCGCCGCCGCCGGGGATCGCGCACCCTCTTCCGTCGCGCAACGCTGCGGTTGTGTTCCCTGTCGATAGACTCCTTGAACGTCTGATAGTGTCGCCGGAGCCGGTCGACATATTCCGGCGACTCAATAAGCATCCGGAACAAGTCTAGCAGTGCTGGAGAGTACTCACTCTGCGGGTTGAGCGTATCCAGGTATGGCCCCTTCAGTTCGATAGGCTCGCCGGCGCCTTCCCATTTCCCGTAGTATTCCGGACTCTCCCAGCCATACCCGATGGTGGCCCAGACCTTGCTCCAGCCGGTCTCCGGCCGCAATACATCAATGATTACCCGCCGGCAATCGCATCCAGGTTCATTGCAGTACAACTCCAGGAACCCATATTCGCCATCGGGAAGATCCGGGTGCTCGTTAGTAGTTACGGACCTGGTTTCGCGTGCTGCCAGTTCGGGAAATTTCTCCATGAATGGAATCATCGGCATGGGACTATGGAGTTAGCGAGCGTTACCTCGAAGCCGTGGCCACCGGATGGCCGCGCAGCCCGTCGTTAAATTCGCTCATGAAGTCGATCTGCTCCTTGCGCAGTGCCCGCCCCGTGGCGATCTTGTCGCCGAAATCCATGAAGCTCTCCTGCTCGCCAAAACGCGGCCAGGTAGCGAGGCCGGCGCCGTTCGGACTGCCGCTCTTGGCGAACGCTACCCAGGCAGCGCTCATGGCGCTCGAAAGGCGGCCGTCCTGATCGTTATACGTATCCGCGTCGATCGAGAAGTCGCCGAAGAAAATCGGGCCGGTGCCATAAACCGAATCCGGTAACGTCTCGAAAACGTACGGAATTTCGGAAGCATGAAACGCGCCCCATCCGATCCGGCGTCCTACGCCGTTAACCCGCGTGAATTCGTATTGAAACGCGTTCGGATTGGCCTTGGCAGCGGCGCGCAGCACCTCGCGCGTGCCGTATAGAAAGACCGCGTCGGTGGAAGCCTTCGCGGCGGCCGCGTGTGCTTCGGCATCGCTCGCCGCCTGATAAAGCGCCAGCAGCTTGCTCTCATGGCCCGGGAATTTCTGCGTGGCCCACTTGCGATATTGCTCCAGATTGCGCACCGGAGGACCGCCCATCAGCGTACCCTCGTCCGCATTGGTGCCGGCGATCAGCGCTACATGGTGGAACTTGCCTTCCGCAAACAAGCGCGCCGGATCGTCGGGCAGCACATAGCCATCCACCACCGGCATGTAGGCTTCGCCCTTGTCCGCCGCATCGTTGCGGCCCATCGGTGGCGGCATACTCTTCATGATGTCGGCAACGCTGCGGGCGCGCAAACCGGCGATATCTGTCCCCAACTTCTGGCCGAATTCGGTCATCGGTACGCGCTTGTACCATGACTCTTTCAGATGGCTGATCGGCCCGAACATCCATGCGGCGCTTTCCGAAATGACTTTCTGGAACAGGCCTTCCGCCTGCGGCACGACCATGAGCAGGCAGACGGCGGTGCCGCCGGCCGATTCGCCGAAGATGGTGACATTGCCGGGATCACCGCCGAAGGCCGCAATGTTGCGATGCACCCACTCGAGCGCAGCCACCATATCGAGCAGTCCGTAGTTACCGGACACGCCGCGCGGCGATTCCTGATTGAGCCCCGGATGCGCCAGGAAGCCGAAGACGCCCAAACGGTAATTGATGCTCACCAGCACCACGCCCTGCGATGTCAGCGGCTCGCCATCGTAGGCCGATTGCGAGCTGGCGCCAATCTGAAATCCACCGCCGTGAATCCACACCATCACCGGCAGCTTGTCGGATGCCGAATGCGCCGGCGTCCACACGTTGAGGCCCAGGCAGTCCTCGCCTTGCGGCCCGGGGATCAGCGGCATCTGCGGGCACATGTTGGGGTAGTGATTTGCCATCAGAATCCCCTTCCACGCCTTCGGCGGTTGCGGCGGTTTCCAACGGAGGTCGCCCGTAGGGGGCGCAGCATAGGGGATGCCCTTGTAGACATGAATGTTGGTCCCGTATCCGGCCACCCAGCCGGAATCCGTCTTCACGATGGTATCCAGACCGGGTCCAGCAGCCAGGCCGGATACGGCGACGAGCAGTAGAGCAGCAATTAGCTTCATGAAAAGGATGATGACACAAATCGGGGCGCGCTGGGTAGCCGGCGGCGTCAGCTCGTAAATCACTCCGTCGGTGTTTGCGCCGCCACTGATGGTTTCCGCCCGCGCTTCCGATCCATGGGCCGCCAGGAGTTGCCGGCGGAGTCAGTCAAAAGGCGCTGCCAGCGTTCCGACTCACTGCATGGTGTGAACGTGGGTCCATTGCCGCGCTTTGGCGAAGGAGAACGTTTTGCGCACGACGGGTATTGCCTCTCTCTGGCCTTCCACGATGCGATAGCTATGATCGAGACGCAGATGGCGAAAGGTCTGCAGGGTATGCGACGTGGGCCATGCCACCTCTACCTCGTTAACCGCTGTGGCTTTCCCCAACCCAACATGCACGCGAAATGGCGAATCGCCGAAGCTGCCCCCGGAGGTCACCTCCCGATAGATGTCGCGCGTGCCGACCGGGGTGCGGGCCCTGACGCGCACGCGCGCGCCGATAGCCGAGCGGTTGGTCTTCACCCCTACAACGTCCAGGCTGATCCAGTGATTGCCATGCCCGGGATTTTCAAACAGCACGCTTTGATAGGAATCGCCTTCAAAATAGCCGCCAATGACTTCGAAAACATCCAAGTCGCCGTCATTATCAAAATCGGCGAAGGAGACGGCATGGCCCTTCTGTAAGTGTCCGAATCCTCCCGAGGTCGTAACATCCTGAAAGCCTTTGCCCTCGTTATTGCGGAACATCCGGTTGGGCAACAAGGCGTGGTAATCCGGCGCGCCTGTGCCCAAGTAGCAATCCAGCCAGCCGTCATTGTCAATGTCGCCAAAATTCGAGCCCATCACCACCATGGCGCGATCCAGATGCATCTGCTTGGTTACATCCGTGAACGTACCATCGTGGTTGTTGTGGTAGAGACGAGGGTGCTCCACTTGATTCGGCAAGCCGAGCTCGAACGCGGCAATCTCCGGGCGTGCGGGCACCTTGAAAGGCGCCACAAGGAGGTCCAGCCAGCCATCGTTGTCATAATCCCAGAACCATGTGGCGAAGCTATAGACTGGCTCCGCCACACCCGCCTTCGCAGTCACATCCGTAAAGGACCATCCGCCGTTCGGCTTCTTCTTTCCGTCGTTGTGCAGCAGGATATTGGTTTGTCCATTGCGTGATATGTATAAATCCGGCCAGCCGTCATTGTCGTAGTCACCCCACGCCACTCCCTTGACATAGCCGAGGTGATCGAGGCCGATTTGGGGCGCGATGTCGGTGAAGGTGCCGTCTCCATTGTTATGGTAGAGCGCGGATGGATGATTTTCGCCTTCCCCTTCCTCGTGACCGACGAAGAGATCCAGATAGCCATCGTTATCGTAGTCAGCCCAGGCGGCGGCTTGCGTGGGATGCAGGTTCACCAGGCCGGCTTCCGCGGTGACATCATCGAATGTTCCATCGCCGTTGTTGCGGAGAAGAGACATCGGATAGGCTCCGTTTTGCCGCCACCATCCGCCGCGCAGCACCAGGACATCGGGATAGCCGTCGTTATTGTAGTCGGCGTGAATGATGTTGAGCCCGCCGACCTCGCCCGTTAATCCGGCTTCGCGCGTGCGTTCGGTGAAGGTGCCGTCGCCGTTGTTGTGAAAGAACCTTAGTTGATCCATCGGACCGGACGAGGAGACCATCAGGTCGATCAGCCCGTCGCCATCGAAATCCTCTGCGATGCTGCCGCCCGAATGGCCCGTGATATCCAGCCCGGCGCCCGGCGCGATATCGCGAAAGCGCTTGATATCGTATTCGGAATTGAAGATCTCCGGTGGCGCCAGCCACTCATGGGGCACGCCGTTCGGATACTTGCCGCGCGCCATGTAGGCGATGTTGAGCAGCCAGCGTGCGGCGAGGTCCGACGGGTCTTCTCCAAGAAGCGTGGTGTATTCGCTGATAGCACCCTCAGCGCCGCGCACCGAAGTGTGTATGCCGCCGCCTTTTATGGGAAACAGGCAGGAATCGGCGTTGTGATTGTGAAGGCAATTCTCCTGTTCGCCTAAGCGGAGATAAGCAAGACCGAGCAGGTCGTGCGAACCTTTTTCGAAGTTTTCCGGAAGGCCGCCCCTTCCCGCCGCGATGCGGCGCGTGTTCTCCAACTCCTCGATGGCCTGGGCGTTATCGCCGTGTTCCAGAAGTTGCTCCACCAGCCCCAGCCGCATGTTCCATTCGTTGGGATCACCGGGATGATGCTCCAGCCAGCCGCGTAAGTACTCGATGCGCTCTGGGTTCTTAAAGGGATCGGTCTTCCAGTCCTGCGCTTCCCAAATATTCTTCAGCATCCGGGCCATGCGCTTGGTTCCGGCCGATTGATAGGGCGCCTCCGCGCCCGGCATAGCCCAGGCTGCCATGAGGGTCATGAATACCTGCGCCATGCATTTGGTTCGGGTGCGGCGAGATAGGGAGTCAGGCATCGTTCAGCCAGTATACATCGTAGTCGAGATGGACGCGAGATCCGCAAAGGGGCCGATGAATTTTCAGAACACGGCGCCTTGATACGTACGTGCGTGTAGAGCCAATCGTACGTATGTTAAGATTGGATAGGAGAATGTATGCGCGTCACCGCATCGAAACTGCGTGAAAACGTCTATCGGATTCTGGATGAGGCCATCGCCTCCGGCATACCGGTAGAAGTGGTCCGCAAGGGAACGGTTCTGAAGATCGTGCCTGAGAAACGCGTCTCCAAACTCGCGCGTCTGAGGAAGCGCACTGGATTCGTCGGCGATCCCGATGACATCATCGCCATGGATTGGTTGCGTGAATGGACGGAGCTAAAGTGATCTACCTCGATACCCACGTCCTCGTCCGTCTATTCCTGGGGGAGGTTGGCACACTGGGAGCGGCGGCGCGCCGGTCTATAGAAGAGGACGACATCGCAGCGTCCGCAGCCGCCGTACTCGAACTGGAATTTCTTCATGAAATCGGCAGACTGCGACCGCCTGCGGCTAAGGTGGTGTCCGCCCTGACCGCCGACATCGGACTACGCGTTTGCGATTTGCCGTTTCGGACCGTCGTGGACCACGCGCTGAAAGAGAACTGGACGCGAGATCCCTTCGACCGCCTGATTGTCGCGAATGCCAAGGCCGCCGGCGCGCCTCTAGTCACAAAAGACGACCGAATCAGGCGCCACTACCCGCAGTGTGTGTGGTAGCCTGCCGGCGGCGGCGTCCGCTCATCAGATAGATCGCCGCGCGCAACTCCAGCAGCGGGTCATCCGATGGCTCGATGCCATCCACGCGCGGAATCGGATCGAAGATAATCGTTTTCTGCTGCTGCTCGTCATCGGCGGCTTTCCCGGTGAGTTCGACGGTGCCGAAACGAATCCAGCGCCGGTCGCTGGGCCAGTGGATGGTGGCGTCGTCCACCACGTCGGTTTCCCCCGCCACCTGCACGTCGATTTCAAAGCGGATCGGCCCGGCCGCAACGCGCTGCGTTATTTCATCGAAGAGGTAGTTGGCGCCCTTCGACTGCGCGGCCGCGTCGTCCAGGTGCTGTATGCCGGCTGCCGGACGAATGCGGTAGCGACCGTAACGCGCCACGCCATCTCTGTTGATGAACCGGAACGCCGTCACGCCGAAGTATTGTTCCTGCGCGAAACTGGCCGGGCTGGGCTTGGGCGCCTGCACGAACGCCAGCGCCGCCGGATGCGCGCCGAGGAACTGCTCGACCGGCGTCGGATGCGGCTTGTCAGCGCTGGCGACTGCGGCCCGCAGGAATTCCAGAAACTCCTGCGGCGTGCGAGTCGGGAAACCGTCGGTCGAATGACTGATGATGTCGGTGTGCACGTGCTCCGCGAGATGAAAGCGTATGGCGAACCCACGCGGATTGGCGTTGGCGTCATTATCGGGAATCGCGGGCAGGCCGGTCGAGTCGGAAAACCGCGCGGTCACGGGCGTGGAACTTCGCGCAATGTGCGGCGCGCGCGTTAGAGTCGCAGCCTCCGGCGCCGGCGTAAAGCGGCCGGTCAGCAGCACGCCTTTGGCATGCGCCGGTCGATAGCCGGGATGCACGCCGAACATGGTGTCGAATTGCTGGATCAAATCCTCGCCGAGTTGGATCAGCTTCTCGTCAGACGGTAGCGGCATTACAGGAACCTCGATGTATTGATGCCTGCCATCAAGAATGGTTGCGCCACCGTCGCACCAGGTCCTGTGCGGCGCCGCACCAGTCGGGAAACTCGAATGAGAAGCCGGCGTCGAGCAGGCGGCCGGGGACTACGCGGCGGCTCTTCAGGATCAACTCGGTTTCGGTGCGCAGAAACACGGCGCCCACTTCCAACATCCAGCGCTTGGCGGGCAGGCCGATGCGCGCACCCCACGCCTGGCGCAGGATACGCATGAAATCGCGGTTGGGGAGCGGATGGGGCGAGCAGATATTGACCGCACCGTCCATCCCCTCGTGCGCCATCAGAAATTCGACGGCGCGGATGAAATCCTGGTCGTGAATCCAAGAAACGAATTGCCGGCCCGTCGCGGCGCGGCCGCCTAATCCCGCCCGCACCAGCCGCAGCAGCGTATCGAAGATTCCTGCGCGGTCGGGGCTCATGATCATAGCGCTTCGCAGCGCGATCTTGCGCGTGCGCGGCGACACGGCCTCGCGGAAGGCTCGCTCCCAACTGGTGGCTACTTCGATGCTGAAGCGCCAGGTCGAGGGCGCGCCGGGCTCGCCGCCGCCAAGTTCGCCGGTGGCTTCGTCCATGGGACAGTCGAGAGCGTGACGGTAGATCGTGGCGGTGCTGGCATTCATCCAGATCGCCGGCGGGCGCGCGGCCTGTCCGATCGCCTCGCCGATCAGGCGAGTGGTGCTCACGCGCGATTCGAGAATTTCGCCGCGGTTGGCTTCATTGTACCGGCAGTTGACGCTGCGGCCCGCGAGATTGATCACCACATCCGCGCCGTCGATCTGCTGGCGCCAATCGTCGAGGTCGCGGCCGTTCCAGACAATGGTGCGCCACGGGGCGGCATCCGGCCCGCGGGCCAGCACGGTCACGTCGTGACCCTGCGCGTGGAAATGTCGCGCGAGCATCTGGCCCACCTGCCCGCTGCCGCCGGGAATTACGAGCCTCATGATCCCTCCACGAAAGCGCCCATGAGATCCACAACCATGCGCCGCACGGGCCGCAGCGGCGGGAAACTCGCCAGCTTGACCAGGCGCGTGACCAAGGCGACGCTCTTATCCAATAGGAACCGCGTACGGGCCTGCGCCGGCGAGCGGTCGTACGTCCAAAATAGGATCAGTCCCATCTGATACATCCACAAAATTCGCGGCAGGTGCGGGCGCAGATCTTTCGATATGTGCAGGCGGCTGGCAGTCACCGCCTTATCGAAAAAGCCGATATCGCGCTCGCGGATGTGGCTCGTCTGGGCGCTGAAGGGCGACAGCGGGTCCTGCGGGTCGGCGTGCGCGCCCAGTGCCCCCAGCAGGCGGCGATTGGGCGCGAAGTACTGCAGCTTGACATCCAGCAGCGCTCGGAGTTGCGATTCGAGGCCACGCGCTCCGGCCAGCGCCTCCTCCAGCAGCGGCGCCAGTTCGTCCTGGGCCTGTTCGTAAAACGCGAGCACGATGGCGTCCTTGCCCTCGAAGTAATAGTAGGCGGCCCCGCCGGCGACACCGGCTTCAGCCGCGATCTCGCGCATGGTAGTCTGTTCAAAGCCCTGACGGCGAAACAGCTCCATCGCGGCGGCCAGGATGCGCGCGCGCGTTTCAGCGCTCTTGGGCGTGGTTGGCATGTTCAGCCCTGTTGCTCCTCTCCTTTTGAACACGTTCAATTTGAACATGTTCAATTTCAGAATACGGCGGCCGGGGGCGGCTGTCAAGTACAATTTTGAATGTGTTCAGATCCAGTTTCGCGGGCGCCGCGTGCGTCCTGCTCTTCACCGCCGCCCTGGCCGCGCAAACCTTCAGCCCCAACGTGCGCATCGGCGCGCCGGCGGGCGACGATTGGGAAGCCGCCGCGGCCATCGATAACGTCAACGGCTACCTCTACACCATCTATCTACACCAGAACGACGGCCAGACGCTATGCTCCGGCTGCGGCCAGCATGAAATCATCCAATCCTCCACCAACGGCGGCGCGGCGTGGTCGGCGCCCGTAATGCCCGCGCCCGGACCCTACGGCAAAGGCGGGCAGTTCGATCCCTCGCTCTACGTCGATCCCGCCACCGGCAAGCTGTACTTCACCTTCATGCAGGGCATCCCCGGCGGCGCCATCGACATGGTCACGTCGACCGACCACGGCGTCACCTGGACCTCTCCCCAAGTCGTCTCGGGTTCGATTACGAACACCGATAAAGATCTGCTCGCGGTGAGCGGCCAGACGCTCGCGGTATGCTTCGATGACTATTATCATGTGTACGGGTCCGTCTCGACCAATGGCGGCGCAACCTGGACCGTGCACACCATCCAGACCTGGAAGAACGCACCGCAGCAGCTTCTCTGCTCAGGCGCGGGCATCGATTCGCAGGGCAACATCTACTTCGCCTACAACGAGTACAACAAAACCACCAACACGAATCCATCGACGCTGTGGATTTATAAGTCGTCAAACGGCGGCGTGGCGTGGACTACAATTCCGATCGATCAGGGCGGCGCGCCGTATGCGTGCCGGCATTGCGGCGCAGGTGCGTATCTCGCGCCGCAAATCGCCATGAAGATCGGGCCGGACGACACCATCTACGTCCTTTACAACGACACGCCGGATGCGACCAACGGCGCGCCCGAGCGCATCTATTTCCGCAAGTCGACCGATCACGGCGCGACGTTCAGCGCGCGCGTGGACGTCTCGCAGGCGCCCACGGGCGTGGAGCACAGCTTCCCGATGGTGGCCGTTGGAACGGCCGCGAGCGACGTGCGGCTGGCGTGGGAAGATCGGCGCACCGGCAGCTGGAACGTCTATTACAAGGAGAGCACGAACGCCGGCGCCACCTTCACCAACGAAGTGCGCGTGTCGGACAACGCCGAAGGCTACAGCTACCAGACCTCCACCGGCTTCCTGTTTCCCTACGGCGACTACTTCCAGATGGTCGTGGATGCCAAGGGCAAGACCCACCTCGCCTGGGGCGAAGCTCCGGCCTACACCAGCGCGGGAAATATCTTCACGGCCGCGGAGCAGTGAGCGGCGTCACTCCACGCCGCCCATGTTCAAATCCATCGTCCAGGAACCGAGTCCGCCGCGTTGCCGTGCGCCGGCCGCCGAGAGAATCGGCTCCACGCCCGCCAGCAGCGTGATCGCGGTGATTTGGCCAGGGTCGGCGCCTTCCGTACTAGCCACGATGATGGCATCGCCGGGCTTGAGATCGTCGAGCTTCAGCGGCGGCAGGCGCTCGATCATCTGCTGCAGGTCTCGGGCGCGGCTGGCGCCCGGAGCCCCGGCGGCCCCAGGTTGTGCACCGGGGGGGGGCGCAGCGGCTGCTCCCGGGGTGCCGCCTCCACTATTGCGCAGCGCGATCATCTGCGCCACGGTCGGCGGCAGCTTGCGCAGCGTCGAATCCGCATTGACGTGTACCAGCAGCGGCTTCTTAGTCGTCAGGTCGGTCACCTTGAGCGTGTGCTCCGCGGGATCAGCGGTCAAGATGGTGGCGGCCACGTTGCGGAACGCGCCGGAAACCAATTCCTCGGCTGCGAAATGCGTGCCGTCGGCGCTCTTCTCGCCGAGCGCGCGCACCTGATCGCCCGGCTTGACCTCGGCCAGCGTGCTGGGCTTGGCCGCGATGAATTTCACCGAATCCGGAGCGTATCGGCGCACTATGGTCTTCGCACCAGCCGTGATGATCAGCGGCTTCATGCCTTCGGCCGTGCGCGTATTGATGGTGACCTGGCCCGCGGCGGAATCGACCGCGGTGACCAGCCCGCCCACCCCGCGCTTCTGCCATTCGGCCTGATCGGCCTGATGCTTCTTGGCGATGTCCGCTTTGGTCATGACGACCACCAGCGTCGCGGCGAGCGACGTCTGGTCAGCGGAGAACTGGCCGCGAGCTAGCAGCCGGTCGCCTGCATCGATATCGATGGCGGTGATCGGTGTGGCTTTCGCGAGCGTGGTTTCGCCGGGCGGCAGGCGCACGAACCGCGCGCCGGTTTGCGGCAGGATCTTCACGGTAGCGCCGGCGTCGGTATGCAGGGTGATTTGCCCGTTCGCCGGATCGATGGCTTCGACCACGCCCACCGCGCGGCTCGGCTGCTGCGCCGCAGCCACCCCGATTCCGAGCAGACAAACAGCAAGATAGCGGATCATGACTTCAAGATACTCCACTATCAACGACGTGCGACGGGAGGCCGTGGTTATTCGAGCCAAAGGGCGGGAACTTCGCGGCGCTGGCGCTTGCGCGCGGTTTGCGGGCATGGCGCGCGATGAGGCAACAGCGCCAATGCGGCGCCCAGGGCGAGCGACAGGCTCACGATCATCAGAATGAAACTCGCGTTTGGCATGTATTTCCTGACCCAATCTCAGAGTAAATCCTGCGGCGGATGGCTACAAGCCCTTAGATTAGAGTTCCAGAGCGAAGCCCGCGTCGTCCTGGTACTTTTGGGGCTCTATGGATGGCCATTGGCGTCGTGCCTACGGCTCGCATGCAGGACAGTGACGCCGACGATTTCACCTTTCTCGTAACGGATCAAGATGTCGTCATCGGTCAGCTCCGAATCGTCGGCATGGCTGGGCTTCTTGAAGTTCAGGTACAGAACGTCGGCCTCCGCGTCATAACTCGACCATATATTCTCGAAAGGCAAGTCAGCCAATCTCGGCGCCAAGTCGATGATAGTCTGTAGGTCTAGATTGGCCATATTCTTCTCCGTTGCTGCAGCCGCCGGGTCCGCCGGGTCACGAAAGCCGTAATCACAAATCCGTCGCTGGGTGGGGTTTCCATGTAGACAACCACCAGGTACCTGCCAGTCCCATCTCACGATAGGCTAACACTTCGCCCATGTTTCCTTCGACGACCGCCTCAGGCATTTCCAGCGTGGCAAGTACGTCAAATAGGCATCCAGCCAGCTCCGAATGCTCTTCCGTGATGTGCAGCCATCTTTCATCTGTCAGCCGGATCGTACTCCCATGGACTGATCGGGCCACCCGCATCATGATTCTACCCCACCAGCCGCCCCGGCCGAACCCACCCCAGCGACACACATGTCATGAGCACACCGATGCACACGATCACCGCCGCTGAAAGCACCGGCACCCAGCGAAATGCCGGATGCGCGGCGGCGTGTTGGCTGTCGGGCAGAAGCTGCTTCGCATAAAGCACGAGCACGCCAATTCCCATCAGCACCACGGCGAGTCCTGCGCTGAACGCGACCAGCAGCACCAGGCCGAGCGCCACGCGGCCGAGCGCGATGGAGCTGAGCAGCAACACCATCGCCGAAGGGCATGGCACCAGGCCGCCGCTCGCGCCCAGGGCGATCAAGCCGCCCAGCGTAATGTCGCCTTCCGGAACGTGGCTGTGGTGGCGATGATGATGCGCGTGGACGCGGAGCCGCCGCGCGCGCTTGTACAGCAGCGTGCCGCCGATCCAGACAATCGCGAGCCCGGAGATGACCCCCAGCACCGGAAAGATCTTCTCCGGCAGCACGT
>Ga0073928_10005442_pt1 | contig 17864 bp, 22 predicted proteins | sample PaiPotPPA55metaG_FD_76969 | JGI IMG/M metagenome (GOLD analysis project Ga0073928, IMG submission 76969) | Iron sulfur acid spring bacterial and archeal communities from Banff, Canada, to study Microbial Dark Matter (Phase II) - Paint Pots PPA... ... | reverse complement strand
TGGCTGGCAGTCGGCTGCAAGTAAAGATTCCCGGCAAGAGGGCGAGAGGAATCGCCTCAGGCATAGGCGGAATCAATAGCTTGCGGTTCTGCGATTGCCGCAACCCTGAACGGCTGCGAAGCGATGCACAGAAAGGCTGCCACCGCGCCAGCCACCGCAATTAGGGCGGCGATTTCGAAGCCAGTCGCGTAACTATGAGTGAGGTCGTAAAGCTGTCCGGCAATGAGCGGACCACCGAAAAGCCCTGAAGTGGCAAACACCTGCATCAAGCCGTAAAGAGTGCCGAAACGTGCGAGCCCCACCGCCTCGGCCAGCACCAGCGGGACCAACGAACTCGGTGTAGCAATTGAAGCCCCGGCCACCAGAAGATACGGCATTATCACCCAGCCATGTCCAGCGCCCAATATTAAGATGTGAGACACGGCTATCAGGAGCAGGGCTATCCCGAGGGCGTTCTTGCCGCCAATACGATCGCCAAGCATGCCCATGGCTGGCTTGCCGAGCGCGGCGAGCCCAGCGAGTATGGCAAACACTGTCGTCGCGAAGCTCATCGTGTAGCCGATACCTGTTAGATAGGCGACGATGTGGATGACGGCGCCGGCCGAGAGTCCCCAGGTAAGTTGCGCGCCGGCGAGCATCCAGAAAACACGGGTTCGAATTGCCTCACGGACTTCGTAGCCGGGCAAAGCCTGGCCTGGCTCGCGGGCCTTTTGCTTAGCTGCCCCCGCGGGCCGCGTCCTCACGACAATCGCAATGAGTGGCAGAACAAGCAGCAGGGCTGGAATACTCAAAGCGAAATAAGCGGCTCGCCAACCGGATTGGGAAATGATGTGACCCGTCATAAAAGCCATCGCCATCCCCCCTGATTCCATGCCGGCAGTCGCGAGCCCCAGCGCCGTGCCGCGACGCTCGCCGAACCAGTTGGCGATCACCACTGATGCCGGCAGCCAAGCCGACGCGCCAAGGCCTACACCCAGAGTCAGGTTGGCGATGAGCAGTTCGGTAAAGCTGGTGGCGCGGCTGGCTGCGATGAAGCTTGCTCCGGCAAGGGCCGCGCCCACTCCCATGACTATCCGCGCCTCAAGGCGGTCGAGGAGCCAACCAGCGAGCGGTCCGGTAATTCCAACCGCAAGTATGATCGCGCTCGGCATCCACGAAACCTTCGAGTGACTCCATCCAAACGCCTTCAGCAGCGCCCCGAGAAAAACTGGCGAAGTATTGTAGCCGCCGCCCCAAACAAAGAAGAGTGACACGAAAAGTGCGGCGGCGATTATCCGTGCCTGTCGATCCTGGCTGTTCATATGTAACCTGCCGTGATGGTCTAATCGATGATTTCTTGGTGTTGGCGATGAAATATTCGACCGCCTACAGCCGCTCAAGGCAAGTCCCAAGCTGAGATTATACCATCACGCGCTTGAGTTCGGCGGCCGCATAACGCACCGTGAGCGCAGGTTTTGAGATGAGCCCGCGAGCGATCTCTAGGCGCGCGGCAGCACCTTGTCACGCGGTGGCACTTTGCCGACCAAGCCGAGCATCTGGCAACGTTGGCCGCACCTCCACTTTTTTCGGTCTGCCAAATCAAAGTTAAACGTAAAGCCTGATCCGTTCGACCTCGTCGAGCAAAATCTTGTCTTCGGTGCGATCGTACAGCTTGGTAGTTCGCGGCGACTCATGCGTCTTCATGTGAACCCCCCAGTGCAGGAGGTTCCCTGATGACGATGTCAACGCGTGACTACTCTGCCGGATTCCAATTGCCTAACACAGTGGACACTCGAAATGCACCGCACAGGTCGGCAGCTAGGCGCGTACCTACTTTTGCAGATTGAGCGGCTTGACTAGCTGTCGCTCGAATTCCGCGGTGAGCGTTTCAATCGTATCTGCTTCTTCCGCGGACTTGTCGAAGCGTACGTGCAAGATGCGGGCAAACCGCAGCGCCATCCCCACGGAATAGCGCGGACTGCGCTGAATATCGCTGTAGGCCACCTCGACCACGATTTCCGGCCGCACGAAAACAGTGCCGCCCCGCTCCTCGACTTTGAGGGCCTGCAGACGCTTGGTCATCTCCTCGAAATCCGCATCAGTGAGACCCTTGAAGGTCTTGCCGACCTCCAGGTACTGACCGCCCGCTGGATCGCGCGCGGCGAGATGATAGTTCGATAGCCATCCGTGCCGGCGTCCATAACCCCAATTTGCCGCCACTATCACCAGGTCGAGCGTGCGCGCGTTCTTGATCTTGAGCCAGCCGCGGCCCCGCGCCCCTGGCGTATAGAGGCTCGACATCCCCTTCGCCATAACTCCTTCGCAGCCCGCGGTAATTGCGCGGGCGTAGAACCCTTGTCCTTCGGCGATAGAGACGGGAACTATACGCGGTGCCAGTTCCAATCCTGTCTGTGCAGCTAACTCGGCGAGGCGATCGTAACGCTGCTGATAGCTGGTATCAATTAACAAGTTGCCATCGATGCCGATCAAATCGAATATGAAAAGCCGAATAGGCTGTTCAGCCCGGACCCGCTCGATCGCTCGCACGCGTCCGAACCGCCGCATCAACTCCTGAAAAGCCAGCGCTTCACCATGCGCCCCGACCGCGATCACTTCGCCGTCAAAGATCGCCTGCCGCTCGCGAAGCGGCGCCATCAAATCTGCCACTTCCGGCAAACTCGGCGAGATTTCGTTCATCCGCCGGGAAAAGATGTAGACTGCTGACTTCGCGCAGTGGATTTGAACGCGGGCGCCATCGAGCTTGTATTCAAGCGCCAACGACGCGCCCAGGATTCCGAAAGCCGCTGCTACACCAGCGGCCGGTGCGGCGAGCATCGGCCGTATCGGCTTAGGCGGCGGTGATAATTGTGTTTGCGATGGAGGGCTGGATGTCGACTCGGTTGTGATGGAATCGTCGTGAAATCCATCGGGAGATGGGACTGCTCTTGGGCCGGGAACGGCTTGACCCGGCTCGACACCGGTCGGGCGAGGATGTAACTGGCGCACGATACGCCCGAGGTCGGTGTCCAGCATGTGTGCCCGACGTATCTCGCCGACCGGGCGGCCTGCCATCCGCGCGATCGCCTCGAGCATCAGCCCTTCACTCATCCCGTGACGCATCTCGCGAATCAGAATTTTCGCCAGGTACTTGCCTTCGAGCGCATTTGCGCGCGCAAACAGTTCGCGCAGCACTTCGAATTTGCGCCGCCGCGAGTTAGGTCCCTCAATCTTCGCGATTTCCGCCAGGCGTTGTTCAACGTCACCCAGCATCAGGGTCGGTGGTGGCTCAATCGCGCGTAGGCGCAGCAGAATCTCGATTGCCTCACCAAAATCGATGGCTGTGGCGAAGATTTCTTCGCCCCTGTGCTCATCGTCCGGGACGATCTCAGCGACGACACGCCAGATCGCGCGTCCGCTCACCTGCAGGCGCCTTTCCGCGCCTTGCGGCAAGGGGCTCCCGACCATGAAACGAGCGGCGATTTCCGCCTCGTCGACACCTAGCTGCGTGAGGAAGTCGCCGGCCAACTGTGCAATCTGGAGGCGGCTACTGGTCTGTCCCAGCGATTGGCAAACCAGAGCAAAATCGTGAAATGAGGCCACGTATGAGAATACACTGCCGCGCAATGAGGATCCCTGCGCGGCAGGCGTTATCAAAGCTTAGTGGTTTCCGATCGGATGCGATTGTGCGAAGGGCACGAACTCCTTGACGAACTCCTCACGCGCCTCGTTAAAGAAGGCATGGGCGGCATTCGGAATGATGTGCAGCTTTGCGCGCGGAATTCGCTCCGCCAGAATTTCCGAGTTGCGCGCCGGGATGAGTACATCTTTTGCCCCGGTGATAACCAGCGTCGGTATCGTGATCTGGGGCAGTCGCTCGTAGGTTTTAAGTCCATAGGTCGCGTCGAGATGCCGCTTGAAGATGAACGTGGGTGTGGCATTAACCAGCAGCCGTGGAATCGACGCTTCGAGTTCGGCGCGATGATTCTTGATATACTCCGGAGTGTAGGCGAGCGGCCATCCGCGGCGAATCACTTCCTCGTCGGATAAGCCGTCGCGTGGTGCGGTCAGCAATTTTACCGATTCGGGCGGCGGTGGCACCGCGTTTTTCCCGCCGCAGGTAGTGCAGCCCAGAGTCAACGTCTGCAGCCGCAAGCCATAACGGAGCGCGATCTCCTGCGCGATCATGCCGCCCATCGAAACGCCAAAAAGATGAACCCGGCTGAGGTTCAGGTGATCCAGGATTGAGATCGCATCGGCGGCGAACATTTCGAGAGAATAGGGCACGTCTGGTTTGTCGCTCCTGCCGGTTCCGCGGTTATCGTAGATAATCGTCCGGAAGGAGCGGGCCAGCTCCGCTACCAGCTCCGGCGTCCAGCCAGCGGAACTCCCGCCCAGGCCCATCACCATTAACAACGGATCGCCGCTGCCGGCTGTTTCGTAATGCAGGCGGACCTCACCAACGCGTACTTCGGGCATCACAAGGCTCCTTTGGTTTTACCTGGTGGACTTATAGCATTAGGCCCGCTTTAAGGTGAGCGGAGCGTTTGTCTCTCTCAGCTCTAAATCACGCGGCTCCCGCGGCGCTGACTGCGCGAGCCGCGATGGCTGGCAAGGCGGCGCGCATTCGGGCGGCGGTTGGTTTGCGGAACCTCATGATCAATTCGCTCTGTGCAACATAGGCGGTCTGTTCATGAACGAAGCCATGGCGGACGAGAATAGCGGTCAGGCTCTCGCGCGTGTAGTGAGTAATATGCTCATCGTGGTAGCCGCCGAGTAGCAGTGCTCCGTAGAGCGGCTCAATTATCTGCCATCCGAGCGTGGCGTAATCGGGTGTGCCGATAATCAGTTGCCCGCCCGGCTGCAACACACGGTCCATCTCGCGAAACAGCACTTCATCATAGGGGATATGCTCGATTACCTGTGAGCTGATCACGCAGTCGAAAGTGGCGTTCCGGAACGGTAGGGCAAAGGCCGAACCGCGCACCAGCTCAATTCCCCGCCGCCGCAAAAAGCGCAACTTGCCCATACTTGGGTCCATACCGACAGCGTTGTTAAGGCTCTGGATGATGACGCTCGAACCACAGCCGATGTCGAGCACGCGCTCGGCGCCTCGCGCCCACGAGGTCGCGATCCGATGACGGTGGCGCTGCCAATAGCGCTGAACCGGGATGAGGCTGTAGAATGCGCGTTCGTCATAATCGGCCGAATCAATCGAATTGCGCAGCTTCCAGAGGCGCGCGCTTGCCCGCATCAAATCGAGGCCGAAGCGTAACAGCCGCGCGTGCGAACGGCCGCTCTCGCGCGGGAAGTAAGTGAATGGCACCTCGAAGATGCTAAAGCCTTGCGCGTAAGCTTTGACCAACACTTCCTCAATTACTTCGAAATTACGCGCTTCAAGCTTCAGATTGCGCAACGCCGCACGCCGATAAAGGCGAAATCCACTGGACAGGTCACGCACCGGCATTGACAGCAGGCGGCGCATCCACAAGTTGAGCAGACGGCTGAGCCATATGCGCATCGTGCCCGCATATGCGGTGCCCCCACGCGCATAGCGCGACGCGATTACGATATCAGCCTCGATGCGCGCCCGCCAAAGCTTGACAGCAAAGGCCGGCTCATGTGAAAGGTCGGCGTCGAGAGTCAGCACATAATCTCCATGTGCTTCCGCAAAGCCGGTCTCTAAAGCGCCGGCATAACCGCGGCGCCGCTCGGTCACCGCTCGCGCCCCAAGTTCAACCGCGGTCTGCACTGTACCGTCGGATGAGCCGCCGTCCACCACAATGATTTCGAAGTTGAGCCGCTCGCGTTCCATCACAGCCTTGAGGCGCGGGATGAGTTGGCGAATATTGTCGCCTTCGTTGACTACCGGCAGGATAATCGAGAGGTCCATCCTCATGTGTTAATTGGAAACCGCCGGTTAGGGAATACATCGGCGGTCGTATTCTCGCCTGGCAGGGGATAAAGCACTTGACAGACGGCCATGGTGCTTGCCCGCGTCGTGTCTGCGCCGTAGTCTCGGTAATGGGTTCGCAACGTGGCGGGGGTTGGCCGTCGATGAACGCCTTTAGAATCATTGGCAAGTCGATTGTTTTCGCGTTCGTGAGCGCGATCCTGGTGTCGGCGATAGCGGTGGCCGCGAGGCACGGGTCCCGCCGGAGCAAAGCCGAATCGGCGCCGCTTATACCCCTCAACGAAATCCGGGTGTATGGCAACCGGCCGGCGCCTTTTGCGCTCGCGGCAAAATCAGCCGAACTGATGGCGGCCCATAGCGGGGCAGTGCTCTACGCCTACAACGAGCACATGAAGATGCAGCCGGCCAGCCTCGCCAAAATGATGACCTTCTACCTGACGTTGGAGGCCCTGCGGCAGAAACGGATAACCCTGGAAACCGAAATGCCGGTGAGCCAGACCGCGTGGCGGTTGTCGCTCAATGACTCGGTATCACGCATGTTTCTGCAGGTCGGCAACAAGGTCTCGGTTCATGACCTGCTTTACGGTCTGATGGTGTCGTCGGGCAATGATGCGGCCGTAGTGCTTTCCGAGTATCTCGGCGGCAGCCAGGAAGCATTTACCCAGCAGATGAATGAAAAGGCACGATCACTCGGCCTGAATGAAACTCATTTCACCAATCCCGACGGCCTGCCGGCCCCCGATGAGTACACTACGGCCGCGGATATGGTTAAACTCGGGCGGGCGTTGCTGGAGACCTTCCCTGAAGCGCTGCAATATACGTCGGCCAAAGACTTCACCTTCACAACCATCGGCACCAACCACCGCACCGTGACCATCTCCCAACGCAATTTCAACACGCTGCTGTTTTATGACTCCCGAGTGAACGGAATCAAAACCGGCCACGTCGAGGAAGCCGGATACCATCTGGTGGCCTCGGCCCACAGTGATAACCTCGATCTCGTTTCCGCCGTGTTCGGAACCTCGAGCATGGAGACGCGGCGGGTCGAGACCGATAAGCTGCTCGAATGGGCATTTCAAACTTTCACCACGGTCCATTCGGATTGGCGCAAAGTGATGCCGGAAAAGGTTCGGGTCTACCAAGGCGACATCGACGAGGTGCCGATAGCGCCCGAAGGCGGCTCCTCCTACTTTACGGTTGACCAAGGATTGGAACACAGGCTGAAGTTGGTCCCTGAGCTTACAGACAAGCCGCTGGTTGCGCCGGTGCCGAAGGGCGCGACCGTAGGGCAACTGACCGTCATGATCGCAGGGAAGCCAGCCTCGTCCGTGCCCATCGTAACGCAGGTTGCGGTCAGTCAAGGTGGCTGGCTCCATCGCGAGATAGACTCAATACGGATGAAGCTGTAGCTGCTTCACCAACAGCTATTTCCAGGGGCGCTCGATTACCTCGGTGTTGCCGCTCTCGTTGTCCACCAGCAGCAACTGGATTTGCTTGTAGTCACCCTTGGGAAAGAAGACATAGCCGCTTACGGTAAAATTGTTGCGGACATCTTCTTTTTGCAACGCGAGGGCGGTGATTTGTTCATTTGCCTGCGTATCAGCCTTGCCTGGACCGGCGAATGCCCCTTGAAGTGCACCTTCGCCGCCACCGATAGCTCCGCCCAGCGCCGCGCCGGTCGCTCCACTATGAATAAATGAGCCTGCAATTGCGCCTACGCCAGCGCCAAGCGCACCGGCGATAGCACCGCTGGCAGCGGCACTCGCTAATGCGGATTTGAGTTCTCCGGCGCCTCCAGCCTGACGTGCCGCTTCACCCGGAGGCAGTGGGGCAATCCGTTGGCCCTGCTCGTCCAGAGCGAAAATCTGGCTCGGAACGACCGCGCGAGGAATATCAGTACCATTGGCGATGGAAATATAAACCGGCTGCACATCGCCGATCGTGCTGGCGGGTTGCATCGCGAGGCTAAGCTGCCCAGGTTCGGGGGCAGCTACGACCTTGGGTGTATTCTTGAGCGGCGCTCGCGCCAGCACACAGCCGGCCATCACACAACCGGCGAGAATAAAGGTCAACCCGAACGATACCTCGCGAGGCAATATACGCAGAAGCCGATTGAGATTGATTGTGACCACGCTCCTCCTTACACGGCATAGCCCCTTTACGACGCACTGCCATGACGGTTTCATTAATGATGCGTAAGCGCACTACCGCAAATCAAGCTCAGTTCGGCGGCTGCACGAACGGGGCAGGTTTTTGCTCTCTCCGTTGAGGCAAGGCAATCGCGCGAAGGCCTGCTAAAATGCGAGAGCGGTCAGGCCGATAGATGAAGGCAGTGAGCGATGCCGGGGTGGTGAAATGGCAGACACAGAGGACTTAAAATCCTCTGGAGCGGAAGCTCCGTGCGGGTTCGAGTCCCGCCCTCGGCATCAGAAACTCGCATAACGATTAGGCTTCCAGCTCCGACCTCAAAAAAACGGCAGGGGCCAGACGCAGATAGTTTTCTGCGTGGCGCAATGCTCGATATTCCGCGCTCCACTTGAGCGCGGCGTCGCGGTCCAAGTCGGGCTGCGTTAGAACCAACATGACGCGCCGCGTAAGCCATTCCAGTTCGCACCATGCCCGGAGCGCCACGCGGTCGGTGTCTGCCAACCACGGCGCAATGCTGAGCATGTTGGTTTAGAATGCGCCACACGCCCTGGTTGCGCGTCTCAACGGCGGTTAAGCTCGTCGCGCAGAGCCCGTGACGAATGCCGCATCCGTCGGTTTTAAGGGCGTATCTCCATGATTTGACTGTGACGCTTTTTGTAGCCTACGTTAACCTCTCTGGAGCTTAGTAGCGGGCTGACGCGAAGGGAAAGAGCCCAAGGTTAGCCCAAGGTGCCAGATTCCCCAACAAAAACATGGAGATACGGCGACCGAGAGCATTGCAAATCCTCTGGGGAGACAAGTCCTCTATGGACTTTGCGGGTCTTTGCTCTGGTCAGAGAGCGTTGGCAGCGAGCTAACAATTACGTCTCATGAAACACTTGGCTCTGTTGGTTTTGGTCGCATTGGCACTCCTCTTAGACGCCGCAAGTCCAAGCCCACAGTCCAGCCCCAGCGTCTCGAATAACTATTATTATTCGGGCAATTGGTATTATGGCTTGCCATCGGCGTCACGGAATCCAGCCCCAAGTCCGAGAGAAGCCGGTAAGCCACCACAGCAAGAGGGCAGCGCCCAATACCGCAGAGGCGGGGACAAGGAAAAAGGAACCGCGAACACGGTGCCCAATGGCAATCAAATCCGAACCGTGATCGGCCACCCATCAAGCGACGGGAATAGCGATCAAAACGGTGAGCAAGCGTCTACCGATTTGTAGCTCGTTATTTTCACCGGAGCGTTGGTTGTGGTTGGATTCCTTCAATTTTACACAATGCGCAAACAGGCCCAGATTCTCGATAAGAGCCTGATAGAAACGCGAAAGACTGCCCACGCTGCGAAAGATAGCGCTGAGGTGGCCAGCCGCATGCTCCAAGCAAACAGAGCTCCCGTCCTCGACATAACTCCAGTGATGGTTTGCACCACACCGATTCAGAGTTCTACGGTCTATTTCGAGGTGCACAACAGTGGACAAACGTCGGCAGAGATTAAAGAGCAGAATTTCCACGCGTGGTATCATGATTTGAGCACTTTGTGGCCGCCCGAGCGGCCGTTTGACGACACTGCTCAAGCCATCAAACCGTTGCCAGAACGGCTTGAATCTCACGCAACGATGCAAGACAAATTGCAGGTTGCTAACCCGACATAAAGGTTCTGCCGAGTGAAAATGCTGCGGTACTTTTCAAGCGTGGGAGGGTTTTGCTCTGCTTTTCGGGATATGTGAAATTCACAGACGACGCTGAAGATACCCACGAAACGCGAGTGTGTGAAGCGTGGAGTATCGAAGCCAAGCGATTTGGTGTTCTGCCTGGCATGCCACGTACTTACAATCGGCGCAGCTAAGATCAACATCGGCTAGAATCTCAAATTTCAGCGGCTCGCCAGCGTCTTCGATGTTTCTTCGAGCCTTTCCAGCCGCGCCTGGAGAGCCGCATTCTGAGCCAGAAGCTTGGCCAGTGCCGCCTGCTCGTGCTGCATCTCATTCAGCATCAACGGGATCAACTCGTGATATTGCACTGACTCGATCTCGCCCTTATCTCCGCGCACCACCAGTTCCGGATAGACCCTGGCGACTTCTTTGGCGATCAACCCGTATTGCCGCTCTTGTGGGTCTTGCTTGTAACGAAAGGTCACCGGACGGAGTTGCCACAGGCCCCGGCTTTGATTGTCAAGCGGTTGAATGTCTTTCTTATGGCGAATCGAGGATGGACGCACGCCCAGGCGACCGCTGCTGCTCACCACCACATCGCCACCCGTGACTGGCGTGCCATAGAAACCTGCGATGTAGATAGCCTTTTGCGTACCCTTGGTGCCGATGCGGATGGTATTGGATTCATCGGTGCTACCCCTACTGCCGATTTCGATATTGTTACTGCCAGCAATGATATTGTTTCCGGCATTGTAGCCAACACCGATATTGAAGTTTCCGGTTGTGAATGCACCACCGCTACCGCAATCGTTACCGCCATCGATGGCATCGTATCCAATGGCTGTGTTGTCATAGCCCGTGGTGTTGCAGGTCAGCGCGCCCCACCCGGTGGCAGTATTGTTGTAGCCCGTAGTGCTCCCGCCAGCGCCAGTTCCGACAGCCGTGTTGGCGGTGCCGGTTGTATTGCTGAACATGGTGAAGACTCCGATGGCAGTATTTTCATCACCTACGGTGTTGTTGTTGAGTGCGGTAGCACCGACCGCAGTATTCCAGAACCCTCTGTGTTGCTGAGGAGCGCGTCATAGCCAAACGCACGGCCGTAAGTGCCGCTGGTGTTGTTCTGGAGCGCTCCCGTCCCATACGCCGTGTTGCTTTGGGCTGCGGCTATTCCAGCGGCGCTTAGCAAAACCGTGCAAGGGCGCAAACTCGTAAAACCTGCTTTGTGCTAATCATTGCTCAAGTCCTCCGTTAAAAGACAGCATCAGCAAGCAGGAACTAGATGTCAAACGCTTCTAAGTGCGCTATTCTTGCTCGTGTACGACTTGATGACGCGCCACCAGCTCGCCGGCACGGTCGTAGACCTGGGAGCACCCGTCGAGGCCAATGTGCATCGCCACGTCGGCGCGGGTTATCATACGGCCTTGGTGGAGGGCTTTCGTATGGTCCAGGCGGTGGGTTATCATACGCGCCCTGTGGCGGCCTTTAGATGGCTCCGTGCCATTAATCTAAGGATTGTAGGGGCTCAGCCTTGGGCTGACCTTGGGCTGTTTTTTCGGCCGCTATGCGTTTTGACGGGTTTTAAAGCCGGTAGCGAGGCGCTTATTTCCTAGAATAAACGCCTTTCCGTACCCATAGAGCATCTGTGCTAGCGGCTTAAAATCCTCTGGAGCGCAAGCTCCGTGCGGGTTCGAGTCCCCCCTCGGCACCACGAAACCCTCAACGTAGAGAAGCAGTACTGAAAACTCCCGAAAGCACTGAAAAGTCTTGAGTGACAAGGCCGGGCGCTCGGCCGACAAATGGCGGACAGGCTTACGTCGCGGCTTCGGCCACTACGACTTCAGCGGCGCGGCGGGTATTGGACTTGGACTCATAACCGGGCTCGCACTTTGGGCTTGCAAACCGCCTGGTGTCGGTGGGAGAGCATCGCGCGGGCTTCGTCGCGCCTGCCCTGGCTGTCGAGCAGCCGTGCGAGACTCACATTTGTTTCCAGTCGGCCGATTGTTCGAAAGCCTCCGCCGCACGATAGATCGTCGGCTCGTCGAAGTGTCTTCCGGTCAGCATCAGTCCGATCGGGAGCCCATCGATCATGCCGCACGGGATCGACATCGACGGATGATGGGTGAGATCGAACGGCGCGGTATTGGTGATCATCTCCACCGCCCGGGTGACGTATTCCTCCCGGCTGGCGTCGGGCTTGGGCAACGGCGTCGCCTTCATCGGAGCGGTTGGCATGAGCAGCAGGTCGTACTTCGCTAGGACCTCGTCATAGGCAGCGCGGAGCCGGCGCACGATGATGGCCTTGCCGTAGTAACGCGAGCCGTAATTCTCGCGCACATAGGTGCCGAACATCAGGAACAGCTTGGTCGTTTCTGAAAGCTCGTTGGTCCGCTGCCGCCATCCGCGATGAAAGTCCATCAGCGAGGTCGAGTAGAGATCGTCGCGACTCACCCCGTAACCGTCGCCATACATCATGGTTTGGGTGAGGCCCTCGACGCCGATTGGAGTCCAGATCGCGACGCCCGCAAGATGCATCGGGATCGAAACTTCCTCGACTCGGGCACCCAGCGAGGCCAGCTGCTTTGCCCCGGCGAGCACTTTCTCGTCGACCGCGCTCTCGGAATTAGGATGGCCGAAGCCTTCCTTGACGATCGCGATCTTGAGGTCCTTTGCGCCACGCCCCAGCGCCCCCGAGTAGGGATGCACCTGTGGCGTCTTGATTCGGGGATCGTAGCCGTCGTCGCCCGCGATGACCTCCAGCAGCAGCGCGTTGTCGGCAACACTGCCGGTCATCGGGCCGGTATGGTCGAGGAAGATCTCAATCGGCATAATTCCCGTGTAAGGGACGAGACCCCAAGTCGGTTTCATTCCGTATACACCGCAGAAAGACGACGGCATGCGAATCGAGCCACCCTGGTCGCCACCGATCGCCATATCGACTTCCCCGGCCGCCACCAGTGCGGCGCTGCCGGAGGAGGAGCCACCGGCCGAGTAGCCCATCTTGCGCGGATTGTGCACGGCTCCGGTAGCGTTGGTATGGCTTCCGCCGGAGAGGCAGAAACACTCGCAATGGGGCCCTGCCGACGATCTCCCCGCCGGCGTCCAGTATGCGCGTGACGACGGTGGCGTCGAAGTCGGGTACGTAGCCCTCCAGGGTCGCCGCGCCGCACATCATCGGCACGCCCGCGAGCATGATATTGTCCTTGAGAACGAGGGTCTTGCCTTTCAGCTTTCCCTCGCGCGCACCCTTGACGGACGATTTGTAATACCAGGCGTTGTATTTGTTCTCCTCCGGGCCGGGGCGATAGCCCGGCGTGCGAGGATACTTGACCCGCGGTACTTCGTCGGGCATCGCGTCCACGAGGTTGTAGGCTTCGATGTAAGTCGTAAACAGCGCGCGAAACGAATCCACGCTGGCGTCATCGAGCGACAGTCCGCATTGTCGCGCCACCGCGCGCAGCTGCTCGCGTGTCGGCATTTGAACGGACATGAGATTTACTCCCCCTCTAAGTCGAAATTCCCATTTTAACCGGCTTCAGACTTGCGCCCGGACCACGCGGTTTGCAAAGGCAAACTTCGAGCCGGGTTTTGAGTCGAAGGGTTTTCCACGGCGCCGCAAAGCGATTTATTGTTTTCCGATACACCAAAAAGGTGTAAGATAGGTGTATGAGAACCAACATCGACATCGATGACCGGCTTTTGTCTCAAGCCCGCAAGCTGACCCAGCTGCGCACCAAACGCGAGATCGTGCAGCGCGCACTCGAATTGCTCGTCGAGACCGAGACGCGCAAAGACATCCTGCGCTATCGCGGCAGCGGCATTTGGCGGGGCGATTTGAAAGCCATGCGAAGAGACCGCATTTGATCCTGGTCGACAGTTCCGTCTGGATTGATTTTCTCAACTCTAATCGCGGACGCGCGGGTGACGAGTTGGAGCGTTTGATCCGCTCGGGCGCCCGGCTCGTGCTCGCGGGCGTGATCGTGACCGAGGTTCTGCAAGGCCTCAAACGCGACGTGGCCGAGGTCGCGCGGCTTCTGGCAGGCTGGCCTTTGATCGAGCCGGGCGGGTTCGCCACCTATGTGGCCGCAGCCAGCATCTTTCGTCAGGCTCGCGAGCGTGGCCTGACGCTCTCCACCGTGGACGCTCTGCTCGCTTCTCTCGCCATCGAGTATCAGGCCGCTTTGTTCACCCTCGACAAGGACTTCGAGCGTCTCGCTTTCTCCGGCTTGCGGTTGCACCGTCCCGACCACACTGGACGCACTTAGAACTAAACTTAAGAGACTTAAAATCCTCTGGAGCGAAAGCTCCGTGCGGGTTCGAGTCCCGCCCTCGGCATCCCGGAAAGCCAAAGCTTTTCGGCATTTCCGGGCATCCAGCCAAAGCTCTAAAATCAAGTTTCCGTGCACCTACCGTGCCCTTAAATCTTCCGGGCAAACGGCAGCACCTCGCCGGTGATCGGCGGCGCCTGCCGGTCGGCGGCGTGCAGCGCCGCTAGCTTGGCGACGCCTTCCGCAAGATCGGATTCCGAGACGATAGCGTACCGGGTGTAGATCGCCTCCGTCTGGTGTCCGGTAAGTTTCATCGCTACCGATCTGGAGACGCCCGCCCGTTCGAGATTGCGTACGGCGGCGCGGCGAAAGTCGTGCGGAATCCGTCCGGGCAGCCCGGCACGTTTGACCGCAGCCCGCCACGCCACATAGTAGTCTTTGATTTGATCGCCGTTCCGGTGAAAGAGCCAGCGTACAGTCTGCCCGGAAGCCAGCGTATTCTTAACTTGCTGTTCGAGTAGCTGCTGGAGTTCGGGATATGCCGTGAGTGGAAATATCCGGGCCTTCCCGTTTTTCGTTTCGCCTGGATCAAGCCGCAACGTGCCAGCTCGCAAATCAAGATGATGACGCTGCCGGGTAAGCAACTCACTCGGCACGCGCCAGCCGGTCAGGTAGGCCGCGTACATTACGGGGCGCAGGTAGTCGGGCAGCTCCTGAAGAACCCGTTCGAACTGCTCTCGCTCGAAAAAACCGGATCGGGCCGGGCTCTCGGTCAGCATGGCGATGTACGGCGGCTGGTCGACCTTGCCCGCCCGCGCGGCCAGCCGGAGCGCCCGCTTCAGCGCGGCCAGCTCCCGGTTGATCGTGCCGTTCCCGGCACCCTGGTCCTGCCGGTGCGCCGCGTAGGCCGTGGCCCGGTCGGTCGTGATATCCCGCGCGAGATAGCCATCTTTGAAAAACTCCCGCAGGTGCGCAAGCGCGTGGCCCAGGCGCCGGGCGCTGTGCCGGTTGTTGGCTCGGTACTCGTCCGTGATAATGGCGGCAAGATCTTCGAACGTGAGCCGGTCGGTTTGCACCTTGCCCGCCTTCACATCGCCGCGACGCTTATCAAGTAGGTCGGACGCGACGGCCCGGTCATAGGAGTGATCGGATTCGCGGTAGCGTTTGCCGTGATTGCTAAAACGAATCCACCAGACCGCGCTATCCTTGCGTTGGAAAATGCCGCCCTTGCCGGATCGCCGGTGCTTCATACCTTGACGCCCGCCTTCGCGCATTTCGCCAACAACTCGGCGCTAGGCTCTCCGCCATGCTTGCGGACACGATTCACGGCGGCCGTGAGCGACGCGCGCAGGGCGCCAGCCCGCTTCGCGGGATTCGTATGCAAGCCTCCACGCCGCCCTAGAATGGCGGCGGCTTCGCAGCGCTGCTTTCGGCTATTCAGAGTGATCATAAAAGTTAAGTCTCCTGTGCCAATTCGGCCTATCTGTTTGGAATTTGGGCTATGCAAGAATTGAAGCCTTCGGTCCAGATCATGCTTTGAGTTGCTTTGGGGGAGTCATATATATAGTTCACAATGCCGCGCATATGGGCCTGAACATCGAGTCCAATACTGTCGTCAAATTGCTGTAGCTCTTGATCTCTAGTGACTCCGCTATCGCGGGCAATCGCTATTCGCCGTCGCACATCAGCGATCTCCGAACATAGCTCATTGGAACTGTCCCGGTTCGTCTGTGGTTCGGAACCATCTAATTTAATTTAAATGTTCTCCCCGCCATGCAAAGATCGAAGGTATTGGCCCAGACCATGTGTGGAGTTGCTTCAGAGTGGTCCCATATATAGTTTATAACTTCGCGCAGGTGGGCCAGATCCTTTGGTATATAAGCCTTGTTTCGGAAAGGTCCTAACGGGTCGATTAACCGCTGCTCCTCTTCCCCTCTAGTGACTCCGGCAACGCGCTCAAACGCCATTTCCTGGTGTAGACCAGCGACCCCCGCACATGACTCGGCAGTCTCTGCGCGCGCAGGAACGGAAAACAAAGGCGCGGCTCCGAGAATCAGTCCGACTTTGGTAAATCTCAATCTAGTTCTCCTATTGAGTTTCGGGCGGCCCGAAGGCCGCCCTCGGGTTATTTAGCCTACGGCCTTCTTGACCAGCCGCAGGCGCGTTTTTCTGTGTCGCACGTGGCCGCGAACCATGTACGGTGATACTTCGTAATAATGTTGTCCGATATGCCCTCCGTAATTGAGTTGCGTAAATAGCGCCGAGATGTTGTGACGCTGTTTCTTGTTCAGTCCTGGTTGTGACAAATATTTCTCGAGAGTCATCGGATCGCCTCACTGCGCTGCGCACGGCGCCCGGTTGTTGTTTTACGCGGCGGAGCGTCGACCTCGGCGGATAGCTCATAGCCCCGTGCGCCGAACTCTTTGCGGTGCTCAGAAATATATTCGATAACTTCGCTCATAGTCCGAGTGCGATGCGTGACGCGCACGCGCGCGCCAGTTTTCACCGACGTCGCGACGATCCGCACCCGGTCGGCCGCAGCCGCGTCCTCGGCGCCAGCCACCAAGGCGTCACCCCAATCAGACAGCGCCGGCGGTAAAGCGCAAAATTGCGCCGGGTGCGCCATTAGCTGGAGCATCCACGAATCCAGTGCGTCGCGAAAAAACCTGTGCTTCCGGGCGACGCGAAAACTGGGAAATGACCGCGCTTTGATCAGGCGATATAAAGTTGCATCGTGAATGTGCAAGTACACGGCCGTCTCGTGTAAAGTCATAATCTGTTTTCTCATGCTCGTGTGATCTCCCCCGTGCTGGGTACCAGCCAGCGCGGGATTTATCGACCCTGTTTCAAGCGCTTCCGACATCGACATCGCACTGGGCTTGGACTTGGGCCGAGGCGCCTTGCCTGTTTTCGCGACCGGCTTGAGTGCTGCTGCTTTCTTCGCGGCGGCGGCCTTGCTGCCATAACGTTCCTGAAAACACGGTTTGCAGCGTGCGTCGCGCCGCGCTATGAAACTCGGCGCCAAGTCTTTGCTGCCGCAATACCGGCATTTCAGCTCGCCCGGTTTCATGGCTTTGGGCGCGGCCTTGGCTGCTGGCGCCTTGGACGCAGGCTTGGCGGCCCTCGGGGCGGCCTTGGCTGCTGGCGCCTTGGCGGACTTGGGCGCGGCCTTCTTGGGCGCCCGTGGCTTGGTGGCCGGTTCCTGATCCTCCGGCTTGGGGAAACCTCCGTGATCTTTTCCGTTGGGCATAACCACCTCGTTGTTCCCGTTAGGTATCACGGGGCTCTCGATTACCTGCGATTCCTCGACGACACTCATACTCGTGTCAGCAATCATGTGAAATTCCCCCCTTAATTATCATTTGAAACTCCCCCCTCTGGAGGACGGAAGAGAGCGGGAGCGATGGAAGAGTGATTGGATCGGGTAGGGTCTCTGTTGAGCGAATCAGGCTCGGCGGAGGAGCGGATGTTAAGGGGGGATTTGGTGCGGGAGATCGTCGCACGCAAAGAACGCGGCGAAGGGGTCAAGCGGATCGCGCGCGAACTCGGGGTGGATCGTAAGAGAGTCAGGCGCTGGCTCAAGCTGGGCAGTTGGCAACCGCGGCGCCAGCAACCGCGCGCGCGGCCGATTGAGCGATTCCGCGAATTCATTGAGGGGCGCGGGCCGGAGGTTGGGTGGAACGGGTGTGGTGTTGCAGCGCGAGCTGACCGGCCTGGGATTCACCGGCAGTTATCAGCAGGTGCAGCGCTATCTCAAACCTTACCGGGCCCAGCGCAAATGGGCGGAGCTGGCTCGCGGCACCCTTGCGTGCGAACTCAGCGGTCGTCAGGGTTCCATTCCCATTGCCTACCTACGCCGAGCCGGTCTGCGAAGCATTCCCCTGGTACTGCGCGGATTCACCGATTCCATGCGAGGGTCAT
>Ga0073928_10005437_pt1 | contig 17882 bp, 15 predicted proteins | sample PaiPotPPA55metaG_FD_76969 | JGI IMG/M metagenome (GOLD analysis project Ga0073928, IMG submission 76969) | Iron sulfur acid spring bacterial and archeal communities from Banff, Canada, to study Microbial Dark Matter (Phase II) - Paint Pots PPA... ... | reverse complement strand
TGTGTCGCCGTCCCTTGCGTATTTTTCGTCAAAACTTATTCGCATAATTCTGCATTCTCGGTCTCCATGACGGCTACACGGAAACTATGCCCTTTGGGCTGCACCTACGCACGTCGTCAATTCGGATGGTTGCGGGGTTTTCAGAAATTGCTGAAAAGGAAAGACTTCTTGGTTGCGGGGGGTGGATTTGAACCACCGACCTTTGGGTTATGAGCCCAACGAGCTACCAGACTGCTCCACCCCGCGAATTCATCATAGCAACCGGGCTACACAGCGTCAAACGCGGGGGCCAGCTATTCAGCGAATATCGCCCGGATAATCTTAGCTCTCTCAATATCTGTTGCGGCTGGGGAGTAAGTTCCGCTTCGCCTAGTGAATCTTGCGGACGCGTCCCGACTGGGTGTCATCTACGTAAACTACTCCTTTTGCATCGACTGCCAAGCCGTAGAGAGACATTGCGGTCTCGATCGCGGGGAGTTGTTGCCGTTGTACTCGAAGTTTCCATTTCCGCATAGGTGTGGATGGTGCCTGAGCCGTCGACCATCCGAACTCGTGCGTTTATCCTATCGGATATAAATAGTTTGCCCTTGCCGTCCACGGCAACATCGTGGGGTTGAAATAAGGAGGCTGTCCGAAATGGCCTCTGCGTGGGTGGCGTCCTCCGCAATATTCAGCGTGGGCTATTTTCCGGTATAGATAATCCTCCAAATTGAGTTTGAGCCGTCGTCGGTGACCAGCAGAGAACCGTCTGTGGCCACGGTGATTCCTACCGGGCGTCCCCAGACGTGGCCGTTGTCGACTACGAAGCCGGTCAGGAAATCTTCGTAGTCGCCGCTCGCGTGTCCGGATTGATGTAGAGGTATTCGAATTACTTCATATCCGACGCGCACGGACTTGTTCCATGATCCGTGCTCGGAAGCGAAAATGTCGCCGCCATATTCGGCAGGGAATTGCTTACCGTTATAAAAAGTAAATTCCAGCGAGGCATTGTGCGGTTGAAGCAGAACGTCTGGAGTAATGACTTTGTCTTTCAACTCAGGATGCTTGCCCTTATGACGCGGATCCTGATTTCCGCCCATGTACCACCAGGGCCAACCGTAGAAGCCGCCGTCTTGTACATGAGTGATGTAGTCGGGAACGAGGTTATCGCCGAGAGCGTCTCGCTCGTTAACCGAACACCACAGTTCACCGGTTGAGGGGTTGATCGCAAGCCCACCACCGGCGTTTCTAATGCCGTACGCATAAACGCGCATTCCGGAACCGTCGGGGTTGAATTCCAGGATGTCCGCGCGATTCTTTTCGGCGGGAGTGGTGTCGGGATCATTCACGTTCGAAGCGGAGCCGACGGCGACAAACATTTTCTTGCCGTCTTGAGTGAACTGAATAGAGCGAGTCGTGTGTCCTTCGCTGCTGCTGGGTAGGTCAGCTATGTGCTCTGCATCGCCGCGAGCCTTCAAGTCGCCATTCTGGTAGGGGAACCGTACGACGGAATCGGTGTTTCCAACGTAGACCCATTGCGGGTTCGGTCCGGGAGGATAAAACGCGATGCCATACACTTCCCTCAGTCCGGTGGCAAAGACTTCCGTTTGTTGCGGCTTGCTATCCCCGGTGATACCGCGGAAGACCAGAATCTTTCCCGGTGTCATCTCGGCGACGAAATAGTCTCCATTCGGCGCGGTGGTGATGAGGCGCGGATTGTCGAGGTCGGTAGCGTATTGTTCAACTTTGAAACCGGCCGGAGCTTTTGGCCATGCGTCTTTGGGGCGAGGAACTAGAGAAGCAGAATTAGGCGCTGACTTTGTGGCGAACGGTTGCGGCAAATCCTGCACGGTAATCTTGCGGAAATTTCCCGGCTGCTCAAAACGGTAGTCGGTGAACGGAGCGCGCGGAGGTGGCGGCTGAGTCTTGTCGGCGCTGATGGCCACAGCTGGAACCGAACTCTGCGCTTGGGGTGTCTTCGGTAGCGTCTTCACAAAACTTACAACTTGCCAGCGCTGTGATTTGGGAAGCGACTTCCACGATGGCATTCCATTGTTTATGTCACCTTTGGTGATGAACCAGAACAGTTCGCCATCGGTTGCCGATTGCGCTGGCCCCTCGGCGAGCGAGGGAACATTGCCGGTTCCGTGGCCGTTCTCGCCGTGACACTTTGCGCAAGTCTGAGCGAAAAGTTTGGCGCCGGCTTCCGCAGCCTGCGGCTGTCCGGCGAGAGGATTGCTCAGGTTTTTGGCGGACGCGGGCGCGTTATGGAAAGTTGAGTTCTGAGCTTGAGATAATGTTAGAAGAAATAAAACCAGAAAAGTTGTCGCGATCAAGGCCGTAAACTTTTGCGTGCTTGGCTTCAAGGTCTGCCTCCCCAGATCCTCAGGAATTTTCCCCTAAGATTGTAATCTTCGAACCAGCCTCATGGCGATAACGCCGCGCCATTGCTCCACCCTATTCCATGGGTAGGCCGACGTAATTCTCCGCCAACGATTGCGATGCCGCGCGTGAGCTGCTCACGTAATCGAGCTCCGCGAGTTGGCGTCGCTGGTCAAAGGGATTGGCGTCCTGGAATCGATGCAGCATTGATGTCATCCACCAGGAGAAACGTTGCACCTTCCAGACGCGGCGCAGACAACTTTCAGAATATTTGTCAAGCAGATCATGCCGCCTGGTCCGGTAAAACTCCGCAATGGCGCGGGCTAGTATGCGAACGTCGGCCACCGCAAGGTTCAGGCCTTTCGCGCCGGTTGGCGGAACGATGTGCGCGGCGTCTCCTGCCAGAAAAAGTCTGCCATACTGCATGGGCTCGATGACAAAACTTCGCATTCCAGTGATGCCTTTCTGGGTAATCTGACCGCGGTTGAGCGCCCATCCATTCGGTCTGTCAAATCTGGTCTGAAGTTCGTCCCAGATTCGATCGTCGGACCAATTCGCAATATCCTCTTCCGGATCGCACTGCAAATACAGACGAGTGATCTGAGGAGACCGCATGCTGTGCAAGGCGAATCCGCGGTCGTGATAGCAGTAGATTAGTTCTTCAGATGAAGGCGGGGCCTGAGCCAGAATTCCCAGCCAAGCAAATGGATAAGTGCGATCGTAGGTTACTAAAACTCCGCCTGGTATCGATGGCCTACAGATCCCGTGAAATCCGTCGCAGCCGGCAATGAAATCACAGCTCAGTTGTTCGTCTCTTCCGCCATTGCGATAGTGGATGGATGGCGTCGACAATTCAAGGTCGTGCACGGTGACGTCTTCAACCTCGAAACGGATCTGGCCGTTAGCTGCCAGTCGGGCGTTGGTCAAGTCTTTTATGACCTCGTTCTGCGCGTAAATCGTGACCGCTTTTCCGCCGGTGAGATCTTTGAAGTCGATGCGGTGGCCGCGCCCGCCGAAACGTAACTCGATTCCGCGATGGACCAGGCCCAGGCGATTCATCCGCTCTCCTACACCCATTTCGTTTAGTAGGTCGACGGTATTTTGCTCAAGTACGCCGGCGCGCACTCGCTCCTCGACGTGCTGGCGGCTGCAATTCTCCAGCACCACCGATTCGATCCCTTCGAGATGAAGTAATTGGGAGAGTACGAGCCCGGCTGGACCCGCTCCGACGATGCCGACTTGTGTGCGCGCAGTCATCTGAATCAAAACAGTTGGATCATTCGTATGATGGATGCGGTATGTTCGAACAGAGTCTTATGTAAGATAGTTTCCGACAAATTCGGAACGGTGGCGTCTTCAGCATCGAGGGATATGTTCATCAGCAAAATGCGATTTCGGGTGGAGTGGGGAGACTGCGATCCCGCTGATATCGTATTTTATCCTCAATATCTGAGGTGGTTTGATGCCTGCACGACGAGCTTATTTCAGAATGCTGGACTGTCCTTGCCCGATTTGTTCAAAGAGCATGGAATCATCGGAATTCCTGTCGTGGACTTAAAGGTGAGATTTATTGTTCCATCGGGATTCGGTGACGAGTTGGAATCTGAGTCGAGCGTAGCGGAATGGCGGAGAAGCAGCTTCGCGATTCAGCACCGATTTTTGAAGGGAAAAGTGCTCGCCGTCGAAGGGGTAGAAACTCGCGTGTGGACCGGGATTGATCCGGACAATCCAGATCGGATGAAATCGCGGCCGGTCCCTAAAGAGGTTATCGAGCGCTTCTCGTAACTTACCTATTACGCTCTAGGCATTCTTGAACCATTCCAGAAATTTGCGGAAAGCTGCGCCGCGATGGCTGTAGCGTGCCTTCTCTTCCGCGGTTAATTCCGCGAAGGTTTTCTGGATTTGCGGGAAATAGAAGAGTGGATCGTAGCCGAATCCGTTTGATCCGCGGGGACGATCGAGGATGATGCCCTCGGCAGCCCCCTGAAACGTAGCCAGCGTTTTTCCATCGCGGGCGGCGGCAATTAAGCAGACAAAACGTCCGCTGCGCTTTTCCGGGGAAACTGAAGCTAACGCCCTAATTAACTTTGAGTTGTTCGCTTCGTCATCGGTGTTGCTGCCTGCCAAGTGTGGAGCGTCGGCCGCGTATCGGGCGGAATGCACGCCGGGAGCGCCTCCGAGAGCATCAACTTCAAGACCAGAGTCGTCGGCAATCACAATTTCGCCAGGTGCGTAATTGCTGTAACCTTCCGCCTTCTTGCGCGCATTGGCTTCGAAGGTCGTTCCATCTTCGACTACTGGAGGCAATGAAGAGAAATCCTTAATTGAAGCAATCTCGATTCCGAATGATGCGGCTGCTCCGGAAAAATCCCTCAGCTTGCCCGGATTTGAAGTTGCGACGAGGATCGGCTTATTCATTCGTTTGAGGGTTAAGCTGTGCGGTGCGCGGTCTCGCGCCGCCGCCGAATCCACTCCATTGCGATCATAAGGAACAGAGTTAAACAAGAGATAACCGCGCCAATCGTGCGATCCCGCGTTCTCGTAAAACTGATCGTCACGCTGTTCGTACCTGCTTCAACCGGGATCACCATCTGCCCGGTAACGTCGCGGGTTTCTGCTCGAATAGCGCGGCCATTGATCTCCACCTTCCACGCAGGATAATTGAACAGGCGCAACACGATTCTCTCGGGCTGGTCTGCCTGAACTGTACATTCCCTTAATTGGGAATCCCACTGTTGTATGCCTACCTGCAATGCTTTTCCGTTTTCCGCAGTGACCAGTGGCGCGTTTTGGTCGATTTCGTATGGGTCGCTTCCGGCCGGGACGTATTCGTCCGTCCCTTCATAACCTTTTCCCGTTTGCTGATCGTCGAGCATCTCCGCAAGGTCTGAGGAACTGTCCCACCACGGTGGCTGAACACGGTGCCACACAAAAAGCAGAACAATCAGGAATCCTATGTAGATCGCAATGCGAGGCGTCCAGCGTCGCCACGCGGTTGTGATCAAAAGCACAATTGGTACATTCAGGCACAACAGCCAGCGCCAGGGAAATTGTATGAATTTGAGCTCAGGGAAATATTTCCAGGCTGGAGCCGTTACCGGAATGATCAGCAGCCCCGAAGTCAAACTCCACAAGGTGAAGACCCACCATAACGACTTCGCGATTTGGCGTTTTCGGCAAATAATAATCGCGACGGTAAGGGTCGCTATTTCCGAAAGGGCTACGAGCGAGACGAGGTAGTTAAAACGATTGTGGTCAACGTCGCTGATATTCGTAAATAGAAAATTATCTTCGGGTCGTATCCCAGGCGTGAGGACTTGCGCGATGGTAACCCACTTCTGTTCATAAATAGCTGGCAGCAAATAAAAAGCAGCCAACGCGGCTCCCAAGGCGATGGCGAGCGCACCATCTATGAGAATGCGAGGAGATTTTAGTTCATTCGCGCGAAGTAGCAGAAGAAGTCCAAGTGAATAGCTCAACATGATGGCGGCGGGAATGTTAGTGAGCCATGCGGCCGCGAAGACAAGCGCGAGTGGAACCATCATCCTTCGTCCGGATTCCCCGAATCGCAGCGCAAACAAGAAGATTAACGGTAGCAAGGCTCCCGCGAGCAATTCGGCGTAAGCGCTGCGCCAGTAAACAATCACCATGTAATAAGGATTGGCGGCGTAAAACATCGCGGCAAACAAGGCGTCGCGCCTGGTTAGCCAGGTCCGTCCCAGCAAGAGCATCGAACAACCCGAAAGTGTTAGTGCAAGCCAGATGAAAACTCCGGGGACAATTTTCCAGGGCAATAACAGCCCGAGGATCGCGCCGATCGTCCACGAGATGGGAGGGTAGAAAATAAATCTCGCTTCGCCGTATCCGTAATGCGCCAGCCCGGCCCATGCGGGATAAATAACTCCCTGCCTCCAGAGGTTGACCACTTCCATCCATGAATTAACGTGGAATTCGAAATCGTGACCGGAGGGATCGCCTAAGAAGAAAAACGGGAACACCACAGCTAACGCAGTAGCTGAAATAATGAAGAGCGGCAAGCCGAACAATGATTTTGGTGAAGTGTCCGGCGCGGGATGGTCAACTGAATGGTTACCGGCGGTGAGCTTCAGGAATCTTCCTCTCCAGGATGAGGATGGCAATTAGCTCGATTTTACTGGCCCACTGGGCGAGTCTGAAGACCAAGACTTGACTTCGATCTCGAGATAAACATTCTGTTTGTTCGAGAGTGAGAGCCGGGCCATCCAATATTTTTTCTCGATAGCGCTACGAGCGCCGGCCGAGTTTTCCTCCGGTAAAATTCGCGCGTACGCCTCAAACTCTGGCCCGGTCACTTTGCCGCTGATGGTGCAGGGGGCGATACGTACGCGCGGATTGTTTCGGATGCGCTTACATTTTCCGGAATCACGGCGGGTCTTAACGTAGAGTTTGTCATCTTTCTCCGCAAACCACACTGGCGTGGAAACGGCGTCGCCCGTGCGCCTAAAGGTGAGAAGGCAACCGTATTTCTGGCCGTGGATCTCCGGAGGAATTGGCATTCCGTATTGTACGACCCAAATCCAGAAACCGGGATCTCAGGCGTACCGCTCGATCCGAGTCATGAAGCCTATCCGGAAAGTGTTCGGAGCTTTAGCCTCAGACTCCGGTATCAGCTTTTTTGCGGGCGTGACATTTGGTCACAATGGCGGAACGGAGTCGGTTTCTAAGGTCGTCGGGAAGTTCGTAGAGTTGGGAATCGCGGTAGATCTCGATGGTCTTTTTGGTAGTGTCGCAGACGACGTAGCAGTTATGGCACCACGAAAGATGGTCTTCCAGTTCGGATTTTGTACGGTCGTCAATTACGCCGTCGAGGTAATTGGTAAGCTCTTGCAAGAATTCAGAGCACTTCACTGGTTGCCATCTCCGGTTTTGTCATTATTTTTGCCATTAGGTTTTCCATCTGCATTTTCAAAACTCAATTCAGCGCCGGGCTCTCGCCGCTGGAAGAACCGGCTCAGCCGTTCTCGCAACTGAAGCCGGGCCCGAAGCAACCTGGACTTCACCGCGGGAATACTGAGATCCAGTGCCTCGGCTGTTTCCTCGGTCGAAAGACCCTCAACGTCCCGCAATACAAATACGGTCCGGAACGTTGCCGGCAGACCCTGAATCGTCCGCGTCAGTATCTCGCGCAACTCGGCCTGGTTGTACTGTTGCTCCGGATTCGGACTCCAGTCCGCGACTTCACGCGGCACCGAATCCTCTTCCGTCTTAACTTCCTCGTCCAGCGAAACTGTGCGCTCAGGCCGACGGCGCCGTAACTTCATCAGCGCTTCGTTTACGGCGATCCGAACCAGCCAGGTGTAAAACTTCGACTGCCCCTGAAACTGCTTCAGATTGCTATAGGCCTTGAGAAACGCGTCCTGCACAACGTCTTCCGCATCTTCACGATTCTGCGTGATGTGCTGCGCAATGCGGAAAACGTTCCGGTCATAACGTCTTACCAATTCTTCAAAGGCTGAGACGTCGCCATTTTTGGCGGCCTGTACTAGTGACAGTTCGTCACTGACGGGCTCATCTACTTTGGGTTGGATGGTGCTCATCATTCGTCCGATGCAACAATTTTCACGATTTCGCTGCTTTGGGAACGCCAGATTTATTCTACCCGGTACTTTAGTGTTCCGCTAATCGGTTTGGTCTACCCAATCCTGCCGGGTTTACGCTAAATTTCACTCAGGCAAGAGTCGTTGCCCAGTAGAACACGGCCTAACGTGACTTCCGGACAATGCCGTACATGGCCATATAATCAGGCTTTGGGGGCAGTTTCAGACAGAGTAACTCCTTGTTTGGGTACTCGATCAGGCGAAAATGGCAGACACCATCTCAATAGAACAAATCGTAGAAGCAGCGGTTTCCCGGATTCTCGAGAGCCACATTCCGTCCTTGTGTCAGGATTTGGTTCGCTCAGTTTCGAGAGAGATACTTCCGGAGCTGGCAAAGGGTGAGGGCGGAGCAGGTCCAAGTTCAGCCGCTGGTAACGGAGGAAACTCTGAGGATTTGCTCGGGGCTATTTCCGCGATCCACGCGGGAACAACTCAGAAAGAGATTTTGCGCGCCCTGCTTCAGAACACGGTTCGGTACAGCGGTCGTGGTGCTCTTTTTGTCATCAAGTCTGGAATGGCCACGGGTTGGCAAGGACGGGGTTTTGAAGACAACGACTCTATTAAGGACTTTTCCCTGGATGTGCGAAGCGGTGTCGCGGCACAGGCAATGCGCACTCATATGCCTTGCGAGGGCGGTTCAGCCGAGATGGATGCAAGGTTCATTACTCACTTTCGGGCTCCGACCGATGATAGGGTTTTGATTCTTCCACTCCTATTGAAAGACAAAATCGCTGCGTTGGTCTATGCGGATTCGGGCACGAATGCGGGCACAAAAATTGATGCCGCTTCTCTGCAACTGATCGTGGCTGCAACCGGAACGTGGTTGGAAGTCATTTCTTTGCGCAAACAGTCTCAGAAAGAAGGAACTCCTGAACTTGGGGATAAGGCAGATGCCAGTCCATCGGCAATGTCAGCAGCGCCTTCAATCTCAGACCCGTTCGCCGCGCATTCGCCGGCGCACATATCTAAACACGACGGGCATCAGTCGCCTGCAGGGAACGTCGCCGTTGCTGAGCCTGCTCCAATGGCGATGGCAGCGTCCGCGACCGACTCCTCAACGCGGGTCGCATCGGGCAAGTCTCGCGAAATGTCAGCTGTTGACCAGGACACTCATCGCAAAGCCCAGCGCTTTGCCCGGCTGTTGATGGACGAAATCAAGCTTTATAACAAAGACACTCTTGTTGAGGGTCGCAAAAACCGCGACTTGTATGATCGCCTAAAGGAAGACATCGAGAAGAGCCGGGCTACTTATCAGAAAAGATATGGCAGCACGGTCGCTGCTGACAGCGATTATTTCGATCAGGAACTCATCCACAGTCTCGCAGAAGGTGACGCTTCGCTTCTCGGTGTAAACTATCGACACTGATTGAAGAGAATAATTGAAGCGTCCAGTCGTGCAATCCCCGCGATTCACATTCTCATTACTATTGTTGATCGTCGTTTGGGCTAATCAACTTCCAGGCGTCGTTCCCGTGGTACTCGCACAATCGCAGTCCGCTAGTCAGACTCACTCGCCCAAGAAGAAAAGTTCTAAGGCAAGCACGACAGCTAAAAGCAAAACCTCTCCCCGGTTGCGGCGAATGCACCTTGCATTTGTGGCGTCGACTAGCCTGAAGCCCATGGCGCGGCAATTGCTGCAGGATCGAACGCCTGCCGCTTACGCCGGAGTCGAAGCCTACGCGCGCCGGCATGCGAACGAGGATGCCGGAGCTCTAGCGTGGCTGGTGCTTGGATATGCGCACTCCCTCGATCGCGATAACGCACAGGCTATCCCTGCGTTGAGCCGTGCGCAGCCCCATGCGGGAGATATTGGCGACTATGTCGACTACTACCGCGGCCAGGCGTATGTCCAAAGCGGACGTACCCCTGAGGCCGTCGCCGTCGTGAGCGACTTCGATAAGAAATATCCGGAGTCGCTTCTGATCCGCGACGCTCATCTGCTATATGCGAACCTTTTGCTGGCCGAGGGCCAGCCGCAAGCGGCGATAGCCGTCTTAGAACAAGATCGTAAGCCGGTTCGCGCGGACATGGAACTCGTGTTGGGGCGAGCGTATGCCGCGACTGGGGACAATGCGAAGGCAGCCGCCATCTTCCAAAATCTTTACTTCACTATGCCTCTCAGTTTTGAAGCGACTCAAGCTGGGGAGGAGCTGAAGAAATTACGGGATCTACCGCCCGCTGGATTGGACCAGCGTAAGGCGAGAGCCGATTTGTTGGCGAAAGGGAAGCGTTACAGCGATGCTGCCGACGAATATATGGGACTGCTAAATGAAGTCCCAGCGGCGGAACGACCTACCCTTCAACTGTCGATTGTGGATGCGTTGCGGCACGCGGGGCGAACCAAAGAAGCGAAGAAGGAACTTGAATCTGTTCCAAATTCGCCGCCGGAGATTGACGCTGGCCGTCTTTTTAATCTGGGAGAACTTGAGCGGGCTTCGAATGACGACGACAAATTCCTGGAGAATCTCGATCAACTGCGGCGGCAGTATCCGACTAGTCCTTATCTTGAACAAGCCTTACTGTCGGCAGGGAATATCTACCTTCTCAGGAAGGATTATGACCACGCGATCGATTCCTATCGAGAATTACAAGTACGTTTTCCGGCGGCAGACAGAGCGTCGTACGCACATTGGAAGGTAGCGTGGCTGAGTCTGCGGCAGGGCCGCAACGCCGATGCCAAAACCGGGTTCGAACAACAGATCGAGCTGTATCCCAACTCCGCGGAAATTCCCGCTGCGTTGTACTGGAGAGGGCGCCTGGCGCAGGAAGATGGCGATCTTGCAATGGCGGCGGCTTATTATCAAAAGCTGTCGCAACGGTTTCGCAATTACTACTACGGAGAACTGGCTCGTACACAACTACACAACATCAATGCGAGCGGCCCTGCCCAGCAATACGCCTTGTTAGATCGCGTGCCGCCGACGAATTCGGATCCAGTGAAAAGCGACGCGCTGCCGGCGGACGATCTTCGGATACAGAAAGCGCATTTGCTGGAGAACGGAGCACTGTTAGATTTTGCTGTCCGGGAATTGAAAGCCGCAGCTGCCCAGGACAAAAGCGATTGGCTTCCCGCCGAAACCGCTCGCATGTATGAGGAAGCTGGACGTTATGACATTGCTATCGAAGTTTTAAAGCGCGCCGTCCCGAATTATTTCGCGATTGACTTGGACAGCTTGCCCCGGGCTTACTGGGAAGCGCTTTTTCCCAAGCCTTATTGGGCGGATTTGAAACGATTCTCATCTGAAAATGGGCTTGATCCGTATCTTGTGGCTTCGTTGATTCGGCAGGAGTCGGAATTCAATCCCAACGCGGTGTCGCGAAAGGATGCAGCCGGGCTGATGCAGTTGCTTCCGAAAGTCGGAAAGGGCGTCGCGAAGCAAGAGAAGATTAAGCATTTTAGCGCGGATCAACTATTTACCCCGGGCGTGAATTTGCAATTGGGGACCCGATATTTTCGCGCGATGGTGGATAAATTTGGCGCATTCGAATACGCTCTGGCTGCGTACAACGCGGGAACGGACCGAGTGCAAGAGTGGCTTGGCGCAGGGAAGTACCGAGATCCCCAGGAATTTGTGGAGTCAATCCCATTCACTGAGACTCGTGAATACGTACAGGCAATTTTGCGAAATGCGAATGTGTACCGGCAGTTGTACGGGGCGCCGTAAGGGGTTTCTGCCCGCTGCGAAATATTTCAATGCTTACGGCTCTTGCCATTTCCAACTACCGATCATTGCGAGAATTGGTGATACCTCTCCGGCGCCTCAATGTAGTCACGGGCGCGAACGGCAGCGGAAAATCGAGCCTCTATCGGGCTCTTAGGGTTCTGGGGGATACCGCACAGGGTCGCGTTATCCCTTCTCTTGCACGCGAGGGCGGGCTGCACTCCACTCTATGGGCAGGGCCGGAATCCATTTCGCGTTCGGTACAACGCGGCGACTATCCCGTTCAAGGCACGAGGCGGCAACACCCGGTGAATCTTAGGATGGGTTTTGCAAGCGACGACTTTGGCTACCTGATCGACCTCGGTCTGCCGAAGCAGCCAAACTCGTCGGCGTTTAGTCTCGATCCTGAAATTAAGCGCGAATGTATATGGCATGGTCCCCAGCTACGACCTTCGACGATGCTGGTTGACCGTAGGGGGCCGCTTGTACGGTTTCGCTCGGACGATGGTAGCTGGAATATTGTGACGGATAGTCTTTCTGCTTTCGACAGCATGATGCTCGTTGCGGACCCGCGGAATGCGCCGGAGATGCTCATGCTACGGGAGTCGATTCGTGCCTGGCGTTTTTATGACCATTTCCGAACGGATGCTGAATCACCAGCGCGCTTCCCCCAGATCGGCACTCATACTCGTGTTCTTGGCAATGATGGGGCTGACCTCGCGTCAGCAATTCAGACCATTATCGAAATCGGCGACGCCGAAGGACTTGCCACTGCGGTCGCCGACGCCTTCCCAGGCGGCCACCTGTCGGTGACCAATAATCTCGGGCGGTTTGCGCTTGCGATGTATCAGCACGGCCTGCTCAGGCCGTTAGACGCAGCGGAACTGTCCGATGGCACACTTCGATATCTTCTTTGGATTGCCGCGCTCCTAACGCCAAGGCCTCCTGCGTTGATGGTGCTGAATGAGCCTGAGACTAGTTTGCATCCAGACCTCTTACCAGCCCTCGGGCGTCTAGTTTCGCGATCATCTCAACAATCCCAAGTGATTGTCGTCACACACGCCTCGTCATTGATCTCAGCCCTCAGCGAAGAAGCCGGATGCAATTCAATCATGCTCGAAAAAGCATTCGGCGAAACAAAGATTGTTGGAGCGAAGGAACTCAATCTTCCAGCATGGCATTGGCCAGCCAGGTAGTTGGGCACTCATTTAACGATGGCCATTGGTATGATGTCCGGGATTGCGAACTATTGAACCATGGTGTCGCTGACGCACACCATCCACGGCGTGACCTACAACTTTCGCGACCTGAAAGATCTGCTCGCGAAGGCTACTCCCTTGCGCTCAGGCGATGAGTTCGCCGGGATTGCGGCCCAGAGCGCTGTTGAGAGGGTCGCAGCACAGATGGCGCTCGCCGATCTGCCACTGACATCCTTCCTTCACGACGCCGTCATTCCGTATGAGACCGATGAAGTTACTCGGCTCATTTTTGATTTCCACAGCGCGTCCGCGTTTTCTGCAATTGCCAGTCTCACTGTAGGTGGATTCCGTGACTGGCTTCTTGCAGAGGATGCTACGGGCGAACTGCTGGCCGAGATCGCGCCTGGGATCACGCCCGAAATGGCCGCCGCCGTTTCCAAAATCATGCGACTGCAAGACCTGATCGCCGTGGTGCGCAAGATACGCGTCGTCACACGCTTTCGAACTACTGTTGGCCTCGCCGGACGCCTTTCGACGCGACTACAACCGAATCATCCGACAGACGATCCGGCGGGAATTGCCGCAGCCGTGATCGATGGATTAGTCCTCGGCTCGGGAGATGCTGTCATCGGCATCAATCCCGCTTCGGACAATGTGGCGACGGTGACGACACTGCTCCGTCTCATCGACTATGCTCGCGAGCGTTATTCGATCCCAACCCAGAGCTGCGTGCTGGCGCACATTACCACGCAAATGGATGCGTTAAAGCAGGGAGCGCCCATCGATCTGGTCTTCCAGTCGGTCGCGGGAACAGAGGCGGCCAACAGTTCTTTCGGCATCAACCTAAATATGCTGGGTGAAGCGCACCAGGCGGCGCGAGAATTGAAACGCGGGACAGTCGGCGACAATGTCATGTATTTCGAAACCGGCCAGGGCAGCGCGCTGTCGGCTGACGCGCACCATGGCGTGGATCAGCAAACTTGCGAGGCGCGTGCGTACGCGGTCGCTCGACATTACTCCCCTATGCTCGTGAATACCGTGGTCGGTTTCATCGGTCCCGAATATCTCTACGACGGCAAGCAGATTATCCGCGCCGGGCTTGAGGACCATTTTTGCGGAAAACTGCTCGGTCTGCCGATGGGCTGCGACGTTTGTTACACCAATCACGCCGAGGCTGATCAGGACGATATGGACGCGCTGCTCACCATGCTCGGAGTCGCGGGCGTGAATTACATCATGGGCGTGCCGGGCGCCGACGATGTGATGCTGCAATATCAGAGCACGTCTTTTCACGACGCTCTCTATCTGCGAACGGTGTTGGGATTGCGGCCCGCTCCGGAGTTTGAGGCTTGGCTCGAGAGTGACGCACCATTTCGGCTGGCCGTTCCGGCAATGCTTCCGGCATGACTGAATCGTCCAAACTTGATGGAACAGCCCTGACCGCGAATGCACTCAGATCTTTGCGCGATTACACTTCCGCCCGCGTCGCGCTGAGCCGAGCCGGGACCAGCATCGCCACAACGGATGTTCTGGATTTCCAACTGGCGCACGCGCGCGCCAGGGACGCAGTGCATTCGCAGTTCGACGTTGCGGCCTTCGCACGCCGACTGAGAGAAGAATTGCCGTCTTTGGAAAAATTCCACGTTTCCGTTCTCACACTAAAGAGTGCGGCCTTGGATCGTGAAGAGTATGTCCGGCGTCCCGATCTCGGACGTGTGCTCGCCGAGGAATCAGCAAGTCGGCTCAAGAACTCCCATTGCGATGTGGTCTTTATCGTCGCAGACGGCCTTTCCGCAATCGCGCCGGAACGCAATGCGATCCCGCTATTACGTGCGGTCCTGCCTCGCCTTCTTGACGCGGGATGGACCTGTGGCCCGGTTTGCGTGATCGAGCATGCGAGAGTAGCTATCGGTGATGATGTCGGCTCGCTGCTAGGAGCGTCGCTCTCCGTCGTGCTGATTGGAGAGCGGCCCGGGCTTTCTTCGCACGATAGTCTCGGGGCGTACATCACGTGGCAGCCGCAGTTGGGCCGCACCGATGCCGAACGGAACTGTATTTCAAACATCCGCAGTGACGGGTTGAGCCATGCGGAGGCGGCAGAGCGTTTGCTCTGGTATTTGAGCGAAATCAGGACGCGAAGATTGAGCGGGACAGGCTTGAAGGAGCGAAGAGGACCAACTTTCCCGCCTAAGCGCGATCTATAGATCCACAAACAGTAGACCAGCTCCGAAGGAGCGAACGATCTTAGCCCAGGACGGAAGTCCGGGGTAACGTGCCACAAAGGCAACGCGCCCAAAGGGCGCAACGGGTGTGGAGCCCTGCGGGGCGTGGTGGTCCGCTTTTTCTTACCGAGAGCTTACGCTCTGGGCTTAGCTGGGGCGCTCCTCCGGAGCTGGGTTCCTCAGCATCGTCCTCAATTTTTACAATCTTTTCTTTTTCCTCAAAATACAAGAGGCGTAAAATAGGCTGCCGCTCTTTCGAACAACTTTTCCGGGTCAGACGACCACACAAAGGAGAAAATCAGATGGCACCTTCTAAAACACCAATCCCAAAGGGATTCCACACTGTTACTCCGACCCTCACGGTCCGCAACGCAGCCGACGCCATAGAGTTTTACAAGAAGGCGTTGGGGGCTGAGGAGATAAGCCGACACCCGAGTCCGGACGGCAAGATATCTCACGCCGAGCTGAAAATCGGTGATTCGATAATCTTTCTCGCCGATGAGTCACCAGCCATGGGCAACAAGTCACCGCAAACCCTCGGTGGCAGCAGCGGGAGTCTTTATCTTTACGTTGAAGATGTAGATAAGGCTTTTCAGCAAGCCATTAACGCAGGCGGTAAAGCAACGATGCCGGTTTCGGATATGTTCTGGGGAGATCGCTTTGGCCATTTTGTCGATCCCTATGGCCAACAATGGGCCATCGCCACGCACAAGGAAGACCTGTCCGAACAAGAAATGTCAGTACGGGCGAAGGACTTCTACGCCCAGATGGAGCAGATGAGTCGAAAGTCGGCTTAGAAAGAACGGTGTACATTAAACGCGGGGACCTCGCAGACGTCCTTTGAAAAGCTTGACGTCCTGAGTTCTTCGCGTTTCTTGTTCAGCTGGGGCAGCCGAGGAAAGCAGGTCCCTCCACTTCGCTCGCAGTTGCTCGCTTCGGTCGGGATGACAGAGTTTTCCTGAGGGAAGGGCAATAAAGGCTACGCTGACTTTTCCTGGGCTGGTGACTTGTCGAACAAAATTTCGTAGACCAACAGTCCCGCGCCAATGACAATCGCGCTGTCTGCGGCGTTGAACGCCGGCCATTGGTATGAGCCGATGTAGACCAGCAGAAAATCCACGACCCTGCCACTAACCAGGCGGTCCCAAAGATTGCCGATCGCGCCCCCTAGAATAAGAGAGAGACCCACGCCGGTTGTGGTCATCGCGTGTCCGCTTCGCCATAGAAGCGTCGAGACGATGATCATTGCTATGACCGAAAACAGGATCAGCATTCCTATCTTCCATTGCGACGGCGATTCTGCAAACAGCCCGAACGCAGCCCCCCGATTCTCAACATGAGTCAGGTAAAAAACGTGCGGGATGAGTTGGATGTTGTCGTGCAGAGAAATATTTCTCGCAACAGCCCACTTGGAGGCGCGATCGAGGAGAACGACAAAGAGTGCGATCAGGAAGTGAAATTTACGCATGCAGAGAGGTCATCGTCGAACATTCGCTAAATAAGTTAATTTGTCATCTTGAGCGAAGCGAAAGACCCATGCACTGCAAAGAAATACATGGGTCCTTCGCTTCGCTCAGGATGACAACGGGGAGTTTGGTTTCGAATCTATCCCTTCAGCCGCCGCCCGTTCAGCTTCGATTTCCTTCAGCCTTGGGCTGCAACGTTCGCACACCGTGGGGTAAACCGGATCGTCTCCTACATGTGTTGAATAGTTCCAGCACCGTTCGCACTTCTTTCCGTCTGCCTTGCTTACTTCTACGTGGACGCCGCTTGATCCGTTTCCCGTCCCCTGTGACAGAGACACCGCTGAAACAATAAATAGATAACGCAGTTGGTCTACAAAGCGAGAGAGCACCGAGTAGACCGGATCGGCCGCTGCTAAATGGACCTGGGCCTCGAGTCCGCCGCCGATTAAATTGTTGGCGCGCGCTTCCTCTAGCTTTTTCAATACCTCATCACGGACCGAGCGCAGCGTCGTCCAATCACGCGCGAATTTTTCATCTGCTTCAGTCGTCACTCCTTCGCCAACAATTTCGGCGGCCGATGGAAACGATGTCAGGTGTACGCTTTCCTCGCGACCCGACACTGGCGGCAGATACTGCCAGACCTCTTCGGACGTGAAACTCATTATCGGGGCAAGCAGACGGACGAGTGCTTCCGCAATCCTCCACATCGCTGTTTGCGCGGATCGACGTCCCTGCGAATTCGGCGTGAACGTATAAAGCCGATCCTTGAGCACGTCAAAATAGAAGGCGCTCAGATCCACAACGCAGAAATGGTTCACGCGATGGTAAATCTTGTGAAAAGCAAACTCTTCGTACCAATCCCTCACGTCGGACGCGAGCGCAACGGTTTGCCGAAGCATGTACTGGTCGATCGCTTCCATGTTTTCGAACCGCACCGCGTCCCGTTCGGGATTGAAATCGTACAAATTCCCCAGAACGTTCTTCAGCGTATTGCGAATCTTGCGATAGTTATCCGCGACTCGCTGCATCAGTTGCTCGGAGCATGTGACATCCTCGCGAAAATCAACTGAGGCAACCCACAAGCGCACAATCTCCGCGCCCAGGCGCTTTGCGATGTCGACTGGATCCACAACGTTGCCGAGCGACTTCGACATGGCGCGGCCCTGCTCATCGAGTGTCCAGCCACTGGTTGCAACCATTTTGTATGGAGCACTTTCGCGCGTCGCCACGGCGCACAGCAGGGAAGAGTGAAACCATCCCCGATGCTGGTCTCCGCCTTCGGTGTATAAATCTGAAGGCCACGGAAGATTCCGCTCAGCACCCGTTACCGCCAGGT
>Ga0073928_10005435_pt1 | contig 17885 bp, 17 predicted proteins | sample PaiPotPPA55metaG_FD_76969 | JGI IMG/M metagenome (GOLD analysis project Ga0073928, IMG submission 76969) | Iron sulfur acid spring bacterial and archeal communities from Banff, Canada, to study Microbial Dark Matter (Phase II) - Paint Pots PPA... ... | reverse complement strand
CAGGCGGCCAGGCGGTGGGCTTGGCGGCGGCCCGCGGGGCTGAGGCCGGGGTCGGCGGGCCCATCGACGCTTCCCGCTTCTACGCGCACCGGCTCCGCGTGGCGGACGAGCACGAGCTCCATCAGCCGGCGGAGGGCGGGTTCGTGGGCTCGCCGTCGCCCGAGAGCGGGAACCCGAGCAGGACGGCGAGCTCGGCGAGCGCGGCATCGGGCTCGCCGACCTTGATCGTCGCCATGCCAAGCGCACGGGCCGGCTTGAGGTTCACGCCCAGGTCGTCGAGGAACACCGACTCGTCGGGGCGCACGTCGAGACGAGAGCAGACGAGCTCGTAGATGCGCGGGTCGGGCTTGCGGATGCCCTCGACCGCCGATTCGACGATGACGTCGAACAGGGCCCCGAGGTCAGGGTGGCGATCACCCATGCTCACCTTGTCGTCGAGGGCCCAGTTGTTCGTGAGGGCGGCGGTTCGCAGGCCCCGGGCGCGGATCCGCCGCAGCGCCTCGAGCATGACCGGAAAGGGACCGCCGCCCTTCGCGATCTCGGTCAGGAGCTCGGCCACATCCACCTGTCCGCCTGCGGTGGTGCACTCGGCGCCGAAGGCGGCGACGAAGCCGGCGCCGTCGAGCTCGCCGCGCTCGAACCGCGACCAGGCGCCTTCGTCACCGCCGTCGAGGACGACCTCGCTGAGGAACCGGTGGGGGAGGCCGTGCCGGGCCTCGTAGGCACGGAACGTCTGCAGTGGCGACGGCAGCACCACGCCGCCGAGATCGAAGATGACGGCGCGCCACGCCACCCCCGCAAACTATCGGGCCGCCGCAACGGCGGGAACCGGACGCGGCGCGACGCGGCATGATGACGCCGTGTCGTCCGACAGCGAGGCGGTCCGTGCGCTCGTCGTCGCGTACGCCGAGCGCCTGGACGCCGGCGACCTCGACGGGGTGGCCGCGCTGTTCGAGGACGCGGTGGTGCGGGGGGCTCGGAGCGGCGAACTGGTCGGCCGCGACGCGGTGCGGCGCATGTACGACCCCGTGATCCTGTACGAGGACGGCACGCCGCGCACGAAGCACGTGCTGTCGAACCACGAAGTCTCGGTCGACGCCGGTGCCGGAACCGCGACCAGCCAGTGCGTGTTCACGGTCCTGGCGGGCCGCCCCGGTGCCGGGCTCGGGCCCATCCTCAGCGGCCGCTACGAAGACCGCTTGGCCCGGGTCGACGGGCGATGGCGGTTCGTCGAGCGGGTGATCCTCCCCGACCTGATCGGCGACCTGTCCGCCCACATGCGCGGATGAACGACGCGGTCGTGGCCGTACGCACCCTGGTGGAGGCGCGCGCTCGAACCTCGGCGCCGGCCGTGGTCGGGATCGCGGGCGCGGTCGCGGCCGGCAAGACGGTCCTCGCCGAGGCGGTGCGGGACGACCTCGACGGGCGCGCCGACGTGGTCTCGACCGACGGCTTCCTGTTCCCCAACTCGGTGCTCCGGGAGCGTGGGCTCGTCGAGCGCAAGGGCTTCCCCGACTCCTACGACGTCGCCGCCCTGCGCGGCTTCCTGAGCGCCGCCCGGGAGGGCCGGTTGCCGCAGCGGGTGCCGTGCTACTCCCATCTCACCTACGACGTCGACGGCGACCGGGAGGTCTCGGCGGTCGACGTGCTGATCGTCGAGGGCGTCAACGTCCTCGCGGCCGCCTCCGACCTGCTCGACGTCGCGGTGTACGTCGACGTCGACGAGGCGCTGCTCGAGTCGTGGTACCGGGCCCGCCTCCTCAGCCTGTGGGCCGCCGGTCGGGACGACCCCGCCTCCTTCTACTCGTCCCCGATCTTCGCCGGGCTCGACGAGGCGGCCGTCGGCGCGCTCGCGGACGGGGTGTGGCGCAGCGTGAACCTCGTGAACCTGCGTAAGCACATCGCGCCGAGCCGTCGCGACGCGGACCTCGTGATCACGATGGGCCCCGACCACGTCGTCACCCAGGTCGAGACGCGCGACCATCCTGCCCACCCCAGAGAGGAGCTTTGAGATGGCCTCCGATCAGGACCTCGTCGACCAGCTCGGATATGTCTGGACGTCGCTCGGCACACTCGGCGGCACGCTGAACGAGGTGGAGTGGAAGACGCCGACCGACGTGCCGGGCTGGACGGTCCAGGACAACCTCGTCCACGTCACCGCCCTGGAGTGGATGCTGCTCGGCCGTCCGGCGCCCGACCACACGGTCCCGGATGGGTTGCCGCACGTGAAGAACGACGTCGGCCGCACGAACGAGCGGTTCGTCGACTCCCGGCGCGGCTACTCCGGCTCGGACGCGCTCGCCGAGTTCCAGGAGGTCACCGCCGAGCGGCTCGCGCAGCTGCGCGGCTTCGGCGCCGACGACTTCGGTGCCGACTCGTTCACCCCGGTGGGACCGGGCACGGTTCGCGACTTGCTGCCGTTCCGCATCTTCGACGCCTGGGTCCACGAGCAGGACATGCGCCGAGCCGTCAACCGGCCCGGTCATCTCGACGGGCCGGTCGCGGAGATGGCGATGGGCCGGCTCACCGGCGCGCTGCCGTTCGTGGTGGGCAAGAAGGTGGCGCCGCCCGACGGCACCACCGTCGTCGTCGACCTCGGCTCCCCGCTCGGCGGAACCTATGGGGTGGTCGTCAAGGGCCGAGCCCGGTTCCTCGACGAGCCGCCGGCCCAGCCGACGGCGACCATCCGCACGGACGGCGAGACGTTCGCCCGGCTCGCCACCGGGCGCCTCGACCCCGCGGCCGCGCTCGCCGGGCCGGTGACGATCGAGGGCGACGAGGCGCTCGGGCGACGGGTCGTCGAGGAGCTCAACATCCTCTTCTGAGCGCTCAGTCCGCGGCGTCCCGGGACCGCGAGTAGACGAACGCAGGACGGGGCCCCGCCGCGTGCTCGACCGCGGCCGGTGCATCCGGCACCCGCCGGAACCCCGCCTGCTCGAGGACTCGCTGCGACCACGGGTTGTCGGTGAACACCTGCGCCTGCAGGCGTTCCAGCCCCAGGGTCTCGAACGCCCACGTGGTGACGAGCCGCAACGCTCGGGTCGCGACGCCCCGTCGGCGCGCCGCCGCGTCCACCCAATAGCCGACGTGCGCCTCACCGGGGACCGCATCGAGCTTCTGCAGCCCGACCGAGCCGAGCAACACGCCGGAGGTCCGGTCGACCACGAGGAAGCTGGCGTCGGTCCCGTCGCGCCAGGAGCTGGCTGCCTTGCCGACGAAGGCCACCGCGTCGACCGCGGTGTAGGGGGCGGGCACGTGCGTGAACCGCGGGATCTCAGGGTCTTGGACGGCGGCGGTGATCGCCCCGACGTCGCTCGGCGTCGGCGGCCGGAGGGCCACGACGTCGTCGTGCAGGTCGGGCACGGTCAGGACCATCGGTCGAGCGTGCCATCATCGACCCCGACCGGATCGACGAATTCCGAGGGAACGATGAGCCTCGTCCACAACGTCGTCGGGCCGCCGACCGCGGCCCGGGTGATGCTGCTGGTGCACGGCTACGGCGCCGACGAGCGCGACCTCGGCGGCCTCCTCCCGTACCTCGACCCCGAAGGTCGGTTCCTTACCGTGCTGCCCCGAGGTCCGGTGGCGGCGCCGCCCGGCTTCGCCTGGTACGACCTCGCCGCGATCGCCGGCGGGCCGACCGCCGACGCCACGTTCCTCGACTCCCTGAACCAGCTCGATGCGCTGCTCGATCAGGTGTGCGAGGAGCACGGCAAGGACCGGGCCGAGGCGATCGTCGGCGGGTTCTCGCAGGGCGGGGGCCTCGCGGTCGCGCTCGGGTTGCGGCGCAGCGACCGGCCGCACCCGGCCGGCGTGGTGGCGCTCAGCGCCTACCTGCCCGAGATGGAGGGCGTCGAGTACGACTGGGACGCGGCCCGGGCCCTCCCGGTGATCGTGCAGCACGGCACCGAGGACCCGCTGATCCCGATCGAGCGCGGGCGAGCCCTCGCCCAGACCCTCATCGAGCACGGCGTCCCGACCGTCTTCGGCGAGTACCCGATGGGCCACGCCGTCGCGCTCGAGAGCATCCAGGCCGTGAAGGCGTGGCTGGACGCGGTCGTGGCCGGCGAGCGGCCGAACGAGCCGATGCCGGAGCCGCCGCCACCGCCGCTCGTGAAGCCGGTGACGACCGCGAGCTGGGAGTCCGAGGTGCTGCGCGCCGACGAGCCGGTGATCGTCGACTTCTGGGCGCCGTGGTGCGAGCCGTGCCGGATGGTCTCGCCGATCGTCGAGCAGATCGCGGCGATGCGCCAGGGCTCCTACAAGGTGGTGAAGGTCAACATCGACGACGAGCCGGCGATCGCCCGCCAGTACGAGGTGCAAAGCATCCCGATGATCGGCCTGTTCCGCAACGGCCGGCTCGAGCGCGCCGCCCTCGGTGCCAAGCCGCGTCCCCAGCTTGAGGCCGAGCTCGGGATGCTCGTCATCCCATAGCGCTCAGCGGACGCTGATCGCCCCCGCCGGCCCGTCCACGACGGTGCCGACCTGGGATGCTGCGAGCGCGCCCCGGCGATCGAGCTCCGCCCCGAGGTCCGTGACCCGGTCGGCGGCGACCGCGAGCAGCAGCCCGCCCGAGGTCTGGGCGTCGGCGAGCAGCAGCTGCTCGACGTCGGGCAGCGCTCCCCAGTCGACGGGGGCCGCGTCACTCACGAAGTCTCGGTTGCGCTTCGTGCCGCCGGCCACCATGCCGGCTGCCAGGAGCGAGCGGACGCCCGGGAGCACCGGGACGGCCGCCGCGTCGATGGTGGCGGCGACGCCGGACGCCGCCAGCAGCTCGCGCAGGTGCCCGAGCAGACCGAAGCCGGTGACGTCGGTGGCGGCGTGCACCGCCGAGCCGAGCGCAGCGGCCGCCTCGGCCGCGTCGGCATTCCGCCGCGTCATGACATCGATCGCGGTCTCGACGAGCAACTCGGGGGCCACACCGCGCTTGACGGCCGTCGACACGACGCCCAGCCCGATCGGCTTCGTGAGGACCAGCGCGTCGCCCACCCGTGCGCCGGCGTTGGTCAGGACCCGGTCGGGGTGGACGGTGCCGACGACGGCCAGGCCGTACTTCGGCTCCGGGTCGTCGATCGAGTGGCCGCCGGCGACGATGGCGCCCGCGTCGGCGACGACCGCCGCGCCGCCGTCGAGCACCCGGGCCAGGAGCTCGAACGCGAGCCCGTCGCGGGGCCACGCCACCAGGTTGAGCGCCAGCAGCGGCACGCCGCCCATCGCGTACACGTCCGAGAGGGCGTTCGTCGCCGCGATCCGACCCCAGTCGTAGGGGTCGTCGACGATCGGGGTGAAGAAGTCGGTGGTGAGCACGATCGCCAGGTCGTCGCGCAGTCGGTAGACGGCGGCGTCGTCGGCGGTGTCGTAGCCGACCAGGAGGTTCGGGTCGGTCGGGGCGCCGGCTTGGCGCATGAGCCCGAGGACCGCCCGCAGGTCCTCGGGCGAGAGCTTGCAGCCGCAGCCGGCCCCGTGCGAGAAGTCGGTGAGGCGGGGCTGGTCGAGCGCGGTCACGCCGCGATCGTACGGTTCGTCAGCGCGGCCGGTGGCCTAGTGGGGCCGCACCGCGTGCGAGAAGAAGCCGACGCCCTCGGCCCGTACGGCGAACGGATTGTTCGCCGTGCTCGTCGCATGAATTGCGGTTCCGCCCCCGACGTAGATGCCGACGTGGTCACCGGGGTTGGAGGTGAACACCAGGTCACCGGGCTGCAGCGCGCTCATCGGGATCTCGGGCTGGAACATGCTGTACTGCGCGCCCGAGAAGTGCGGAAGTGACACCCCGGCCTGCGCCCACGCCATCATCGTGAGGCCCGAGCAGTCGAAGCAGGTGGGGCCCGTCCCCGCGTTGCAGTACGACTTGTTGAGCTGAGCCTCGGCGTACGCGACGGCCGCACCCGCACGGCCACTGGGCGGTGGAAGCTTGGTGACGTCCGCCGGCGGCGCGTTCTTCTTCTCCTGGTCGGCCTTGGCCGCCGCGACCAACGGCACCAGCTGCCCCTGGACCTGGGAGTTGAGCGAAGCCAGCTGACCGGCCTTGGCGCGGAGGGCCGCCTGCGCGGCCTGGAGGTCGGCGAGCTCCTTCTTCACCTGCTGCTGCGCTTGCAGCGCCTCCTTCTCGCGGACCGCGAGCTGGGCCCTCGCCAGGTTCAGCTGGCCGACCAGCGTGTTGTCGTGATCGCTGGCGGCCTGGGTGTACTTCTGGCTGCTGGCGAGCTCGGTGGGGTCCAGGCTCAGGATCGAGGTCGAGTTGCCGTTCAACGCGCTCTGGTACACGGAGACGGCCCGCTTCTGCACGAGGGCCAGCAGCGCGTCGGCGCGGGCTCGAGCGGCGGCGATCCGACCCTCGTCATCGGCGATCACGGCGCTGGTCTGCTGCAACCGGTACTGCGCGCCGTTGACCTGCTCGTTGATGGCGTCGAGCTGCTGGCCGGTCGTGGTGATCTGCGACGACAGCTGCGTCGCCTGCTGGGTCAGGCTCCCGCCGGTCTGGGCGGCGCCCTGGGAAACCGAGAAGGTGCTGACGCCGGCGGCGCCGAGAACAGCGGCGAGGACCAGCGCTCGTCCTCGGTGCTGGACTCGCATCATCGGCGACCTGTTCCGCGTCGGGTCCCGTTGCAGCGCAGCCCGCACGTCATCGGTGCCGTGACGACGTCCGGGCCGTTCGCACCCTAGATGAGGCCCGCCGGGGCCGCCAGCATCGGGCCGCGCGGGCCCTCTCGGGTTCTCCGGCAGGGCCCGGGGCGGCGCGAAGCGATGCGGTTGACCGGCCCGACTGCCGGGTCGGGCCGCGGAGCTCAGACTCGAAGGCCCTCGGAGAAGTAGCTGGCGTCGATGTAGCGGACGACGTCTCCGGTATGGGGCGCATGGATGACCGCGCCGCCGCCGACGTAGATGCCGACGTGCCCGGGCATGTAGGCGATGTCGCCCGGGATCATGCTGCCGATCGGCTCGTGGGGCAGCATCCCGGCCTGGGCCTCGGAGTTGTGGGGGAGCCCGACGCCCGCCGCGCCCCACGCGGCCATGGTGAGCCCGGAGCAGTCGAAGCAGCCCGGTCCGGAGCCCGCGTAGCAGTACGGCTTGCCGAGCTGCTGCTGCGCGAACCCGACCGCCACGCCGCCCCTGCCGCTCCCCGCTGGGATCTTGCTCGGGTCGAAGGCGACCGCGCCGGCCTGGGGCTTCGGCGCCTGCTGCGCGACGCGCTGGGCCTGGTCCTGGGCCACCAGGGTGGCGATGCTGCCCTTCACCTGCCCCAGGAGCGCGTTGTAGGAGGCGTTCGTGGCGGCGAAGCTGCTCTCGGCCGCCTCGAGCGCCGCTTTCTCCTTCTCGGCCGCGCTCTTGGCGTTCTGGGCGTCCCGCTCGCGGGCGCCGAGCAGCGTCCGCGCCTCCCGCAGCTGGTCGAAGAGGAGGTTGTCCTTGCCGCTGGCGGCCGCGGTGTACTTCTGACTGCTCGCCAGCTCGCTCGGGTCGACGGTGAAGAGCCCGGCGTCGGAGCCGTTGGCGGCGCTCTGGTAGATCGCCACTGCCCGCTGCTGCACCAGCTTCTGGAGCCCATCGGCCTGGGCCTTGGCGACCGCGATGCGGGCCTGGGCGTCGGCGATGGTGGCGGTGGCCTGGTCGAGCTGGGCCTGCGCGCCCTTGATCTGCTCGTTCAGGGCGTCGAGCTTCACCGCGTTGGTGTTGATCTGGGCCTCGAGCGACGCCGCCTGCGCCTGCTGGTCCGACAGCGGGGACGCGCCGGCGTTGAACGAGAACACCGTCGCGGCGGCGGCCCCGACGATCAGGGCGAGGAAGAGGGCACGGTGGCGGAAGCGCGTCATCGGCAGGCTCGCTCTGTAACGGGGGCGGGGGGCTCTGCTTGCAAGAACGCCCGTACGTCGTTCTCATCGACGACGTCCGGGCTGCGCGCACCATAGACAACCTGAGCCACTTCCGCCAGGATCGGGGTCAACTCCCCCGCGTTTTCCCAGGTCAGGCGCCAGAAACCGGCCAGCCCGGGGTGGCCCGGGGGTCGTCGGGGCCGGTCACCTCGGGCACCGTCCAGGCCATCGCGGCGCCCACCTGGCGGGCCACCCGCTGCCACTCGCGCGGGTGCCAGCCCTCCGCCGACGCCACGAGCGCGGTGTCCTGGCGCAGGTGGACGAACGCGGGCAGCCGCTCGAGGCCGAGGCTGCGCACGAACTCGCTGTCCGGGTCCACGAACGTCATGACCCGCTCCTCGACGTCGCCGAGCAGCCGGCGGGCCACCTCCTCGCTGCCGTTCACCACGAAGGCGCAGCGGCAGTCGGCGTCACCGAAGGTGGCGAAGATCCGCTGGGCGACCGGGATCCACGCCGCCGCCTCGGGCCGCCCCGGCAGCACGACGAGGCACAGGTGGAACATCGTCGTCCAGTCGTCGACGGTCCGGGTCACGCCAGCGCTGGTCGAGAGCTTCAGCGTCGGGTCGGGGTTCTTCGCCACGGTCCTCCCTGCGGGGTCGGAAGGTAGCGTGCGCGTCGGGCGGGGCGAGGACGCCGGATCGAGGGGGGCCGCCATGGCCGGGACCACCGTCACGTTTCCGAGCAACGGCTCCCAGGCCAGCGGCTACCTGGCCGTGCCCGACGCCGGAGCCGGGCCGGGGGTCTTGGTCATCCAGGAGTGGTGGGGCGTGAACGAGCAGATCCGCGAGGTCTGCGACCGGTTCGCCGGCGAGGGGTTCACCGCGCTGGCACCCGACCTCTACCACGGGACGGTCGTCCCGCTCGGCGAGCACGACGAGGCCGGGAAGCAGATGTTCGCGATGGACATCGGGCAGGCGGCCAAGGACATGGGCGGCGCGGTCGACCATCTCCTCGACAGCGGCGCCGTCTCCTCGAAGGGCGTCGGCGCGGTCGGCTTCTGCATGGGCGGGGGGCTCGCCCTCTGGCTCGGCACGGTGCGTCCCGACGCGGTCGCCGCCGTCGTCTCCTTCTACGGGATCATCCCGTGGTCGGAGGCCCAGCCCGACTACTCGAAGCTCACGGCGCCGGTGCAGGGCCACTACGCCGCGAACGACGACTTCGCGAGCCCGGACGCGGTGCGGGGGCTCGAGGAGCAGCTGCGCGGGCTCGGCAAGTCGGTCGAGTTCTTCACCTACCCCGACACCGACCACGCGTTCGCGAACCACCGCCGACCCGAGGTGTTCCACGGCGAGCACGCCGACACCGCCTGGCAGCGCACCGTCGAGTTCTTCCGCACCCACGTGCGCTGACGGGCACTCGCCGGGGGGCTCAGCTCATGCCGCTGGCGCGCAGCATCGACGGCGGGATCTCGTCCCGGCCCGCCGCCAGCAGGGCGGCGCGCTCGATGTTGATCGGGTCCCGCTCGGCCCGCTCGACCCAGCGGTCCCACGGCCCGGGCGGGATCGTCCCGGCGACGCAGTGTCGCAGGTACGCCTGCAGGTCGCGGGCCTCGGCCTCCCCGCCGACCGGCCCGTGGCCGGGCACCAGCGTGTCGGCGAGCTCGACGATGGCGTCGAGGACGTCGGCCCAGCCCGCGATGTCGGCCTGGAAGCCGAGCGGCGTCACCTCGAAGAAGCACAGGTCCCCGGTGAAGCACACGTCGGCGTCGGCCACGAGGACCAGCAGGTCGCCGGGCGTGTGCCCCGCCGCCGGGAGCAGCTCGACGCGAGGCGTCAGGTTGGCGGCCCCGTCGACCTCGTGGGTGACGGGGCGGGTCCCGGTCTCGGCGAGGTCGTCGAACTCCTCGGCGAAGGCCGGCATGAACGCCTTGTACGCGTCCACCATCAGGTCCTGGTCGAGGACCGCGCTCGTTGGCCGGGTCGCGTACACGGCCGCGTGCGGGAACGCCTTCGTGCCGCCGACGTGGTCGATGTGCGCGTGGGAGAGCACGACCCGGCGCACCGGCGCTCCGAGGCCGCGCACCGCGGCCGCGAACGGCTCCCACTGCGACCGCACCATGAGGGTGTCGATCACGGTGAGGCCGTCGTCGTCGACGACGACGCCGGCGTTGCTGACGCCGGTCTCGCCACCGGGCTGGAGCCAGACGAACACGCCGTCGGCGAGCTCGTGGAGCGTCAGCGTCGGGCAGGCTTTCGCCATCGCGGCGAGGGTACCGTTTGGCCCATGTCCGAGCGCTCCCGAACCTTGCCCCGCCGCTCGTGCCTGTCGGTGCCCGGCTCGAGCCCGAAGATGCTGGCCAAGGCGCCGGGCCTCGGCGCCGACATGGTGTTCCTCGACCTCGAGGACTCGGTGGCCCCGCTCGAGAAGGAGCCCGCCCGCGACAACGTCGTGAAGGCGATCAACGACCAGGACTGGGGCGACGTCGTCCTGTGCGTCCGCGTGAACGCGTGGGACACCAAGTGGACCTACCGCGACGTCGTGCACGTCGTCGAGAACGCCTCCGAGCGCCTCGACGAGATCATGCTCCCGAAGGTGCAGTCGGCGGCCCACGTGCAGGCCCTCGACCTCCTGCTCACCCAGGTCGAGGAGACGACCGGCCGCAAGAACTGGGTCGGGATCGAGCCCCAGATCGAGACCGCGCAGGGTCTCATCAACGTCGAGGAGATCTGTGCCGCCTCACCCCGGCTCGAGACCATCGTCTTCGGCCCGGCCGACTTCGCCGCGTCGACCGAGATGCCGGTGCTCACCGGCGGCGTCCAGATCCCCGAGTACCCGGGCGACCACTTCCACTACGTGTTCTCGAAGATCCTCATGGCCGGGCGCGCCCACGGCCTCCAGGTCATCGACGGCCCCTACCTGAAGATCCGGGACCTCGATGGGCTGCGTGACTACGCGATGCGGACCCGCATCCTCGGCTACGACGGCAAGTGGGCGCTGCACCCGGACCAGGTCACGGTCATCAACGAGGTGTACACGCCGACCCAGGAGCAGTTCGACCGGGCGTTCGACATCCTCGAGGCGTACAAGGCCGCGACCACGGGCGACACCGACCGGCGGGGCGCGGTGATGTTCGGCGACGAGATGATCGACGAGGCCAGCCGCAAGATGGCGACGAAGTTCGTCGCCCGCGGCGAGCGGGCCGGCATGCGCCGCGGCGCCACCAGCTGACCCGACGGGGGACGGCCCCGACCGGGCCCTGCGGTACGGTGGCCGCGACTGACCGCGGAGGGTCGATGGCGAGCTCCCTGCTCGGGCTCCGGTCCCGGCGCCGACCGGGAACCGACGTGCCGTGGTGGTGGGACACCTCCCCGACCGTCGCCGCCGACCTGCACCGCCGCATGCGACGCTCGCTCGACGTCGCCCGCCGCACCGTTGCCACCGCCCGCCGCCGGGGCGTGCCGACCGAGCACTACGACCGGCTCTGCGACGAGCTCGCGGTCGCCGCCGACACCCTCGACGACCGGCTGCTGCACGCGTCCCAGCTGCCGCCCGCCGACCGGCCCCGCGTCCTGCACGAGCTGCGCCACCGGATCGCCGACCTCGAGCGCACCGGCAGCCGGATCGGTCGCACCGCGCTCGAGGCGGCCGCGCCGCTCGACGGCGGCGTCGACGAGCCGCTGCGCCGCATCAACGAGCGGCTCGACCGGCACCTCGAGGCGCGCGCCGAGCTCCGCCGGCTCGGGTCCGGCTAGCGAGCAGAGCCGCTCTTCGTCAGCGCCTGCTCCGCGAGGCGCGGCGCGATCACGCGCAGGCACAGCGTCTCGTCGGCGCCCTCGAAGATCGACAGCACCCGGGCGTCGACGAAGTACCGGGACACCGCGAACTCCTCGGCGTAGCCCATGCCGCCGTGCAGCTGCATCGCCTCCCGGGTGACCCACTCGGCGGCCCGGCACACGTACGCCTTCACCATCGACGCCTGCAGCGACCCCTCGCCCCGCCCCATCCGCCGCGCCACCGCGTACGAGAACTGCCGCCCGGCCTGGATCAGCGCCGCCATGCGGACCAGCTTCGCCGTGCTCAGCTGGTAGTCGAACACGGCGCGGCCGAACACCCGCCGCTCCTGCGCGTACGCGAGCCCGGCCTGGAAGGCGGCCTCCATGAGGCCGACCGCGCGCGCCGCGGTCTGCAGCCGGCCGTTCTCGAACCCCTCCATCTGCAGGTAGAAGCCCCGGTTCAGGCCCTCGGGGCCGCCGACGAGGTTCTCGGCCGGCACGAGCCAGTCGTCGAACGCGACCTCGTAGGAGTGCATGCCCCGGTACCCGATGGTGTCGATGGCGCGTCCCTCCATCCGGCCCTGCCCGTCGGGGCCGGTGAACGCGAACGCGTGGCCGGGGGCGCGCGGCTTGTCGACCACGAACAGCGACAGCCCCCGGTGGCCGGCCGACCGGTCGGGGTCGGTGCGCGCCAGCAGCATCAGCAGCTCGGCCCGCCCCGCGAACGTGGCCCACGTCTTCACCCCGTTCACGCGGTACCCGCCGTCGACCGGGGTGGCGGTCACGGACAGGTGCGCGACGTCGGAGCCGTAGTCGGGCTCGGTGACCATCACCCCGACCATGAGCTCGCCGCTGGCGATGCGCGGCAGCCACCGCTGCTTCTGGTCCTCGGTGCCGCCCTGCACGAGGGCCCGGGTGAGGATCTCGGGCCGGGTGATGAGCGACCCGCCGACGCCGAGCGACCCCCACGACAGCTCCTCGGTCGCGACCACCATGCCGAGGTAGTCGTGCTCGCCGCCGGCCGCGAAGCCGCCGTACGCCTCGGGCACCGAGAGGCCGAAGCCGCCCAGCTCGGCGAGCCCGTCGATGATCTCCTCGGGGATGTCGGTGTTCTCGCGGTGCACCCGCTCGGCGACGGGGCGGATGCGGTCGGCCGCGAAGCGGTGGAAGGTGTCGCGCACGAGCTCGAACTCGTCGCCGAGGTGGGCGGGTCCGCTGCCCGCGGTGGCCAGGTGGCCGGCGACCTCGGCGAGGAAGACGGGCGAGCGATGGGCCTCGAGGAACGGCAGCGTGCCGCTGAGGTCGGCGGCCTCGACGCCCCAGAGCGCCTCCCGCCCGACGAGGCGGGCCGCGACGTCAGCGACCGCGTCGGCGACGAAGCACCGGGCGAGCAGCGCTTCGTACTCGCCGCCGGCGCCGTACTCGACCATGACGCGCGCCGCTTCGACCGCGCTGGCGGCGTGGGCGAGGTCGTAGGCGAGGACCTGGTGATCGTCCAGCGCGCCGCCGCCGACCCGTCCGGTGCCGCCGCCCACGTCGTGGCCGAGCCGCTGCCACGCGGCGTCGACGACGCTCGCCGCGTCGTCCACCGCGGCCGCGGCGGCGACGAGCGGGTCGGACACGCGCGGAGCCTACGTCAGGGGCACGTGGATGATCGTTTGCGGCGTCGTCGTGGCGGGCGGCGCGGTCGCGGGCGGCGACGTGGCCGGCGGACGGGTCGGCGTCGGTGTCGAAGGGCGGCCTTGCGTCGGCACCTGCGTCGCGCCCGGCACCTCGATGACCGGCTTCGCCGCGCCCGGGATGGCCTGGGCGGTGATGCGGCAGCGGAGGTCGAGGAAGCCGAAGATCGCGCGCGCGAGACGGTCGGCGCCGGCGGGTGTGAAGTGGACGCCGTCGTCGGTGCGCACCAGCTCGGGGCGGCCGCTGGCGCCGGGCAGCGTCGCGCTGTAGTGGCCCTGGCTGTCGCTGAAGAGCTGGTACGCATCGACGTACGTCACGCCGCGGCGCTGGCGCACCACCTGCTGGGCGACGTCGTTGATCTGCTTGACGCCCGCGTCCAGCTGGGTGTCGCGGAGCGGCGGCGACCCGACCCAGTACACCGACCGGCCCCCGAAGGTGAGCACGTCGAGCATCTGCGACACGAGCTGCGCGTACGTCGCGCGCCAGACCGGCACCCCCCGTGCGTCGGTCGGCTGCGCCTGCGGGACCATTCCGTCGTTGGCGCCGATGATGAACACCACCACCTCAGGGTCCAGCCGTGGGAACTGCTGGGTGGCGTGCTGGGGCCAGTTGAAGAAGCCGGGGCTCGAGAGGCCGCTCGAGACACGCGAGTCGAACGTCCCCTGCACGACCCCGCTGTTGCCGGCCAGGGTCCCGAGCGACGGCCCGAGCGACCCGGCGAGCGAGTCACCGCCGATCCAGAGCCGCAGCGGCGCGTTCGACGTGAGCGGCGACCGGCACGGCGGCTGGCTCGACACCCCGTGGGCGGTCACGGGAACGGTCGTGGCGTGCGCGGCCAGCGTGGGGCCGGCGTCGCCGTGGATCCTCCACGTGTCGGTGGCCCAGAACGTGACCCCGACCGCCAGCGTCGCCGAGACGAGCCCGATGCCGATCAGCCGGAGCTCGCGCTGGTACTCGCGCCACAGCCTCGCCACGGTGGTCAGCGCGAACCGGCGCGACCTCGGACGCCGGCCGCCGGTCGGACGTCGCCTGGGGGAGGGGCTCGGGTGCGTCACGGCGGGTTCGCCTCGGGGCGGGTCCGACTCAAGGTAGTGGGGCCGGTGCCGATCACCGCGGTCGGTTCGTCGCGCCCGAGCGCCGACGCGGTGCGACACTGACCCCGCCATGCCGACGACCTGGCCCCTCGTGGGGCGCACCGCCGAGCTCGCCGCGGTGGCGGCCGACATGGACGAGGGCGGCGGCGGCGTGGTGCTCGCCGGCCCCCCCGGGGTCGGCAAGACCAGGCTGGCGACCGAGTGCCTCGAGCTGGCCGAGGCCCGCGACTGGGCGACCGCGACGGTGCGGGCCAACCAGGCGGTGGCGTCCATCCCCTACGGGGCCTTCGCGCCGTATCTGCCCCGCGCCTTCCGCCAGACCGAGGGCGAGGCCGACGCGCTGCGCCAGGCCGCCCAGGCGGTGATGGAGCTCGGGGGCGAACGCCGGCTCCTCCTCTTCGTCGACGACGCGCACGAGCTCGACGACGGGTCGGGCGCGCTGCTGCACCTCCTCGCCGGCGAGCCGAATGTGTTCCTCGTCGTCACGCTCCGGGCCGGGTCGGCGGCGCCGGCGGCCGTCACCGCGCTCTGGAAGGACGACCTGCTCGAGCGGATCGACGTCCCGGTGCTGGACGCCGCGGCATCGGCCGAGCTCGTCACCGAGGCGCTGGGCGGCCCGGTCGACGGTGGCACCGCCCAGTCGCTGTGGCGGGCCAGCGGCGGCAACGCCCTGTTCCTGCGCGAGCTCGTCCTCGGCGCCCAGGACGCCGGCGCGCTGCGCGACGTCGGCGGGCTGTGGCGCCTCACCGGCGAGCTGTCGCCGTCGACCCGCCTCGGGGAGGTGGTGGGGCTGCGCCTCGGCAGCCTCTCGGAGGCCGAGCGCGAGGTCGTCGAGCTGGTGGCGGTCGGTGAGCCCGTCTCCCTCGAGGACCTCGTGGACCTGGCCCGGTCCCACTGCGTCGACGAGCTGCAGCGACGCCAGCTCGTCGACGTGCAGGTCGAAGGTCAGCGCCAGCAGGTACGGATGGCGCACCCCCTCTACGCCGACGTGGTGCGGGCCGGCCTCCCCGCCCGGCGCCGCCACGAGATCGTCTGCCAGCTCGCCGACGCCGTCGAGGCGCGAGGGGCGCGCCGCCGGGAGGACATCCTCCGCATCGCGGTCTGGCGCGTCGACGCGGGCGGGAGCGGGCAGCCCGAGCTGCTCACGACCGCGGCCCGCCAGGCCCTGGCGGCCCAGGACCTCCGGCTGGCCATCCGGCTCGGCGAGGCGGCGCGCCTCGCCGGCGCCCGCGCCGACGCGGCGCTCGTCCTCGGCATGAGCCTCGACGGGTTCGGGGAGCACGAGCGGGCCGAGGTCGTCCTCGCCGAAGGAGAGCAGGAGGCGACCGATCCCCGCCGCCGCGCCGACCTCTCGATGGCCCGAGCCGACAACCTGTTTCGCGGGCTCGGGCACGCCGAAGACGCGGAGCGCGTCCTGCAGACGGCGCAGCTCTCGCTCGACGACCCGTCGCTGCGGGACGGCCTCATCGGGCTGCGCGCCACCTGCCTCGTCTTCGAGGGCCGGTTCACCGAGGCCCTCGCGCTCCTGGACCCGCTGCTGACCGAGGGCACCGACGTCGCGGACGCGCACAGCGCGATCCCCGGCGCGGTCGCGCTTGCCCTCGGCGGCCGGACCGCGGAGGCGGTGAAGATCGCCCAGTGCGGCCGGGAGGCGCGGGAGCGCCTCGGCGAGCTGGTGCAGATCGGAGCCCCCGGCGTCTATCTCGTCGCCGAGGCGCAGGCCCTGCTCGAGGACGGCCGCATCGCCGAGGCCGCCGAGCTGGCCCGGCTCGGGTACGACGGCGCGGTCGACATCGGCGCCCTGCACGGCCAGGCGTGGTTCGCCACCATCCTCGCCCGCATCGAGCTGCACCGGGGCCGGGCCGTGACGGCGGCGCGGTGGGGCCACGAGGGCGGCATCGTGTTTCGTGAGCTGCGGCACCCGTCGGCCCGTTGGGGCTTCGGCGCGCTCGCGAACGCGCGGGCACTGGCCGGCGACCTCGAGGGCGCGGAGGCCGCCTTCGCGGAGATCGACGCCGAGCCGCCCACGCCGGTGCGGATGTTCGACCCCGAGATCGCCCGCGGGAAGGCCTGGATCGCGGCCTACCGCGGCGAGCGGACCCGGGCCCGCGAGATGCTCCTGGAGTCGGCCCGCCAGGCCGAGGCGGGGGGCGGCTTGGCCATCGCGGTCGGCGCGCTCCACGACATCGCGCGGCTCGGCCATCCGGAGGTCGTCATCGAGGGCCTCGAGCGGATCGCGGCCACCGGCGACAGTCCCTACATCGCGGCCCGGCGGGATCACGTGCGGGCGCTCGTCGCCGAGGACGCGGCCGGCCTCGACGCGGCGGCGGACGAGCTCGAGCGCCTCGGTGCGGCGCTCATCGCCGCCGAGGCGGCCGCGTCGGCGTCGGCGCTGCACAACCAAGCCGCGCTGCGTCGCAACGCCGCCGCGTCGGCCCGGCACGCGGCGTCGCTGCTGGCGACCTGCGAAGGCGCCAAGCCCTTCGTCGCCGTCCCGGACCTGCCCGGGGTCGGGCTGACGCCGCGCGAGCGCGAGATCGCCGAGCTGGCCGCCCGCGACCTCACCAGCCGCCAGATCGCCGACCAGCTGGTGCTGAGCGCGCGCACGGTCGAGAACCACCTCCAACGCGCGTACGAGAAGCTCGGCGTGCGGGCCCGCATCGAGCTGCGCGAGGCGCTCGCCCAGTCGGTGGACGCCGAGTGATCGGCCCGACCGACCCCGCGCTGCGGGCCGAGCTGGTCGCGACGGTGCGGCGGTTCGTGGAGCGTGACGTGCTGCCCGTCGCATCGGACCTCGAGCACGCCGACGCGTACCCGGCCGAGCTGGTGGCGACGATGCGCGAGCTCGGCCTGTTCGGCGTCACCGTCGCGCCGCAGTACGGCGGGCTCGGGCTCGACCTGCGCACCTACGCCGCCATCGTCGAGGAGCTGGCAGCCGGCTGGATGTCGCTCTCGGGGATCCTCAACACCCACGTCATGGTCGCCAACCTCGTCGGCGCGAACGGCACCGACGAGCAGCGGCAACGATGGCTGCCGGTGCTCGCCACCGGCGAGGTGCGCGGCGCGCTGTCGCTCTCGGAGCCCGACGCCGGCAGCGACACCGGCGCGATCTCGTGTCGCGCCGAGCGCGACGGCGACGAGTACGTGATCACGGGCACGAAGATGTGGGTCACGAACGGCGCCCGGGCCGGCCTGGTCGCGCTGGCGGCCCGCACCGAGGACGGGATCACCTGCTTCCTCGTCGGCAAGGAGCCGGGGCCGTCCTTCGGCGGGATCACGGTCAGCCGGGACATCGGCAAGCTCGGCTACCGAGGCCTCGAGACGGTCGAGATGGTCTACGACGGGCACCGGGTCCCGGCCGACGCGGTGCTCGGCGGGCCGGCCGGGCTCGGACAAGGCCGCCACTTCATGCTGGCCGGCCTCGAGGTCGGGCGCATCAACATCGCCGCCCGCGCCGTCGGCGTGGCCCGGGCCGCGTTCGAGGCCGCCCTCCGCTACGCCCAGCAGCGGGAGACGTTCGGGGTGCCGAT
>Ga0073928_10005434_pt1 | contig 17887 bp, 15 predicted proteins | sample PaiPotPPA55metaG_FD_76969 | JGI IMG/M metagenome (GOLD analysis project Ga0073928, IMG submission 76969) | Iron sulfur acid spring bacterial and archeal communities from Banff, Canada, to study Microbial Dark Matter (Phase II) - Paint Pots PPA... ... | reverse complement strand
TCCCCGAGGCGCTGGAACGGGCGGAAGATCTCCTCGCGCTGGTCGGGGCGCACCCCCGGACCGACGTCGACGATGCGCAGGTCGACGTTGCTCCCGAAGCAGCCGGCCTCGACCCGCACCCGCTGGTCGGGCGGCGACCACTGCACCGCGTTCTCCAGCACGTTGGCGATGGCGCGCTCGAGGAGGCTGGCGTCGGCGTGCACCCGCGGGAGCGTCTCGGGAAGGTCGAGCGTGACGCGGCCGGCGCCGTCGGGGAGCTCGGCGACGACCTGGGGTACGACCTCCTCGAGGCCGACGTCGCGCTGGACCAGCTCGAACGTGCCGGTCTGGAGCCGGCCCATGTCGAGGAGGTTGCTGATCAGCGAGGTCAGCCGGTCGGCACCCCGATCGATCGCCTCCAGCAGGTCGCGCTGGGCGTCGGGAGGCCACTCGACGTCCCGTTGCAGCAGGCTCGTCACCGACGCCTTGATCGACGCCAGCGGCGTGCGCAGGTCGTGCGACACCGCGGCGAGGAGGGCAGTCCGGAGCTGGTTCGCCTCGGCGAGACCGCTGGCGAGCGCCGCCTCGGCCCGCAGCTGGCGGGACTCGAGCGCGAGCGAGAGCTGACCGGTGAACGCCTCGAGCACCGCCAGGTCCTCGTGGTCCAGGCCGGGGCCGACCAGCACGAGCATCTGGTCCTCGTCCAGCGGCACGCTGAGGTCGGCGTTCTCGGGTCGGGCCGGCACCGGCTCGCCGGCCGAGCTCTCGACCCGCCAGCCGTCGCCCTCCCGTCGCAGCACCGCGGCCGCGGTCACCTCGAACGCCTCCTGCAGCCGGGTCATGAGCACGGCGAGCGGGTCGTCGGCGCCGATGACCGAGCCGCCGAGCTGGGCCAGTGTCCGAGCCTCGGCCTTGGCGTGCGCGGCCTCGGCGGCGCGGCGAGCGGCCGCGGTCACGAAGCCGCTCACCGTCAGCCCGACCAGCAGCAGCGACGCGAGCGCGATCACGTTCTGGGACCCGCTGATCGTGAACTCGTGGACAGGGGCGGTGAAGTAGTAGTCGGCGAGCAGGAACGCGACCACGCTCGACGTCACCGCGGGCCGCAAGCCGCCGACGCCGCTGATCGCCACGACGAGCAGGACGTAGAGCAGGAGCGCGCTGGCGGAACTGAACGAGCCGCGCGCCGACGTCATGAGCAGCGTCAGCAGCGGGAGCCCGACCGCGGCGATGGCCCACGCGGTGAGCTCGCGACGACGAGACGGGCCCCGCGGCGGATGCGGCATCGCGACCACGGGTCCCTCCGGCTCGGCCGCCTCGCCGCCCGAGATGACGTGGACGTCGATGTCGGACTCTCGGATGACCCGGGCGACGATCGAGCCCCGCAGCAGCTCCTGCCACCGCGACCGTCGGGTGGCGCCGATGATGAGCTGCGTCGCGTGCTCGGCCTTCGCGAACTCGACGAGGGCCCGGCCGACGTCGTCGCCCGCCACCTCGTGGTACTCGCCGGCCAGCGCCTCGAGCAGCTGGCGGTGCTCGGTGAGCCGGGCGTCGTCGCCGCGCTCGGCGAGGCCGCTGGTGTTGCGGATGTGGACGCCGATCAGGTCGCCCCGGGTCCGCTGCGCCATCCGGGCCGCGCGTCGGATCAGGTCGTCCCCGTGCACGGCGCCCGTGAGGGCGACGACGACGCGCTCGCGCGTCTCCCACGACGCGTCGATCCCGTGGTCCTCCATGTACTGCTGGAGGGACTCGTCGACCCGGTCCGCGACCCACAGCAGCGCGAGCTCGCGCAGCGCGGCGAGGTTCCCGGGCCGGAAGTAGTTCGCGAGCGCGGCGTCGACCCGCTCGGCGGGGTAGATGTTGCCGTGGGCCATCCGGCGCCGCAGCGCCTCCGGGGTCATGTCGACCAGCTCGACCTGCTCGGCGGCCCGGACCTTGGCGTCGGGGATGGCCTCGTGCTGCTTGATGCCGGTGATGCGCTCCACGAGGTCGTTGACCGACTCGAGGTGCTGGATGTTCAGCGTCGAGATGACGTCGATGCCGGCGTCGAGGATCTCGTCGACGTCCTGCCAGCGCTTCTCGTTCTTGGACCCCGGCACGTTGGTGTGGGCGAGCTCGTCGACGAGCACCTGGGCCGGCTTCCGGGCGACGATGGCGTCGGTGTCCATCTCCTCGAAGTCACGGTCGCGGTACCGGACGCGGCGCCGCGGGATGACGTCGAGGTCGCCGACCTGCTCGGCGGTGTTCGGCCGACCGTGGGTCTCGACGAGCCCGACGACGACGTCGGTGCCGCGCGTGTGGCGGCGGCGACCCTCGTTCAGCATGGCGTAGGTCTTGCCGACGCCGGGCGCAGCGCCGAGGTAGATGCGGAGTCGGCCGCGGGCCATCGACGCCAAGCCGCTACGTGCGCCGGCCGTCGAGGGCGAGGTTCAGCGACAGCACGTTCACCGTTGTCTCCCCCAGCACGCCGAGCGTCCGGTCGGACCGGTGAGCGTCGATGAGCGCCAGCACCGCGGTCCGCGACCGGTGCCGGGCGCGGGCCACCCGGCCCGCCTGGAGCCGGGCGTTGGCGAGCGAGATGTCGGGGTCGAGCCCGGACCCGGACGCGGTCACCGCGTCGACCGGGACCGGGGTGTCGGCGGCGAGGCCGTTGAGCTGTCGGTAGGCCAGCACCCGCTCCGGCACCGTGTTCGGGTCGCACACGTACGAGCCGTCGCGGCTCTTGGCGTACCGCTGCCCCGGCGTGGGCTTCGACACCGGGTTGCCCTTCCGGTCGGTGGGCACGCACGACGGGTCGGCGGCGGTGGCGAAGGGGTTCGTCCGCGACGGGTTCCCATCCCGGCCGACGGTGTTGAGCGCCGGCACGAACCCGATCAGCAGCGGGTTCGTCGGCCCCAGGTTCGAGCCCCCGCTGAGCGTCGGGTCGTAGCCGGCGGACGTCTTCCCCGCCGCGCCCGTCGCCGCCGAAGGCCGGGACTGGAAGTACTGGGGCAAGGGATTGCCCTCCGCGTCGGTGAAGCTCTGACCGACCAAGTTCGAGCCGACGACCCGGCCGCCGCGGGTGATGAGCGACCCGTTCGCCTTGTCCTGGAAGCCGACCTGCGCGATCCCGGTTACGAGCAGAGGATACGCGAGCCCCACCAGCACGGTGAACGCCAGCATCGCCAGCAACGCGGGCACGAGCTGTCGTCGCATGACTACTTGACCCCCATCGCGGTGATGAGGAGGTCGATGAGCTTGATGCCGACGAACGGCGCGACCACGCCGCCCGCCCCGTAGATGAGGAGGTTGCGGCGCAGCAGCTGCGTCGCGGCCTTCGGGACGAACTTCACGCCTCGCAGCGCGAGCGGGATCAGCATCACGATGATGAGGGCGTTGAAGATCACCGCCGACAGGACCGCCGACCGCGGGCTGGCCAGGCCCATGACGTTGAGGTCGTTCAGGACCTTCACCGTCGCGAAGCCAGCGAACATCGCCGGGATGATGGCGAAGTACTTCGCGACGTCGTTGGCGATCGAGAAGGTGGTGAGCGAGCCCCGGGTGATCAGGAGCTGCTTGCCGATCTCGACGATGTCGATGAGCTTGGTCGGGTCGGAGTCGAGGTCGACCATGTTGCCGGCCTCCTTGGCGGCCTGGGTGCCGGTGTTCATGGCCACGCCGACGTCGGCTTGCGCGAGCGCCGGCGCGTCGTTGGTCCCGTCACCCGTCATCGCGACGAGGCGCCCGCCGCGCTGCTCGCGCTTGATGAGCTGCATCTTGTCCTCGGGCGTCGCCTCGGCGAGGAAGTCGTCGACGCCGGCCTCCTTGGCGATCACGGCCGCGGTGCGGGGGTTGTCGCCGGTGATCATGACGGTGCTGATGCCCATCTTCCGGAGATCGGCGAAGCGCTGCGCGATCCCGGGCTTCACGATGTCCTTGAGGTAGACGACGCCGAGAGCGCGGGCGGGGTCGCCGTCCCGGCGTTCGGCGACCACGAGCGGGGTCCCGCCCTGGCCCGCGATCGTGTCGACCGTCTCGGCCACCTCGGGCGGGAACGTCCCGCCCTGCTCCTCGACCAAGCGGCGGACGGCGTCGGCGGCACCCTTGCGGACCGACCGGCCCTCGAAGTCGACGCCGCTCATCCGGGTCTGGGCCGTGAACGGAACCAGCTCGGCGCCGGTCAGCTCGCGCTCCCGCAGCCCGTACTTCTCCTTGGCCAGCACCACGATCGAGCGGCCCTCGGGGGTCTCGTCGGCCAGCGACGAGAGCTGGGCGGCGTCGGCGAGCTCCTCGTCCGACACGCCCTTCGCCGGGAAGAAGGCGTCGGCGGCCCGGTTGCCGAACGTGATGGTGCCGGTCTTGTCGAGCAGCAGCGTCGCGCAGTCGCCGGCGGCCTCGACGGCCCGACCGGACATCGCGAGCACGTTGCGCCGCACCAGCCGGTCCATCCCGGCGATGCCGATCGCCGAGAGCAGCCCGCCGATGGTCGTCGGGATCAGGCACACGAGCAGGGCGACGAGGATGACGATGCTCTGCTCGGCCTTCGAGAAGACCGCGATCGGCTGCAGCGTCACCGTCGCCAGCAGGAAGATGATGGTGAGCACCGCCAGCAGGATGTTCAGCGCGATCTCGTTCGGGGTCTTCTGGCGCTGCGAGCCCTCGACGAGCGCGATCATCCGGTCGAGGAACGTCTCGCCGGCCCGGGCGGTGATCCGAACCACGATCTGGTCCGAGAGGACGCGGGTCCCACCGGTGACGGCCGACCGGTCACCACCCGACTCGCGGATCACCGGTGCCGACTCACCGGTGATCGCCGACTCGTCGACGCTCGCGATGCCCTCCACCACCTCGCCGTCGCTCGGGATCAGCTCCCCGGCCGACACCACACAGAGGTCGTTGACGTCGAGCCCGGTGCTCGGGCGGTCCTCGACCGTGGCGTCGGGACGACGGACGTGGGCGACCGTCTCCGAGCGGGTGCGGCGCAGCGTGTCGGCCTGCGCCTTGCCTCGGCCCTCCGCCACCGCCTCGGCGAAGTTGGCGAACAGGACCGTGAACCACAGGAACAGCGCGACGAGGCCCGCGAAGACGTTCTCGTGCACGCTCGACGTCGGCAGGTCCCGAAAGAAGAGGACGCTGACGAGCACGCTGCCGACGCCCACCACGAACATGACCGGGTTGCGGGCCAGCACGCGCGGCTTCAGTTTCACGAAGCTGTCGACGACGGCCCGCCGGACGATCTGGCGGTCGAGCAGCGAGCGGGACTCGGTGGGCATCGGCGCGGTCCTAGATCTTCAGCACTTCGACGAGTGGCCCCAGCGCCAGCGCGGGCAGGAACGTGAGCGCGCCGACGATGAAGATCACGCCGATCACGAGGACGACGAACAGCGGCGTGTGGGTCGGGAACGTCCCCGCCGACGGCGGCACCGGCCGCTTCCGCACCAGCGAGCCGGCCAGCGCCAGCGTCGGGATGATGAGGAAGAAGCGGCCCACGAGCATGGCCACCGCCAGCGCCGAGTTCAGGAACGAGGTGTTGGCGTTCAGGCCCGCGAACGCCGAGCCGTTGTTGTTGGCCGCCGACGTGAACGCGTACAGGAGCTCGCTGAACCCGTGCGCGCCGGGGTTGGCGATCGACGTGTTCTTCACCGAGCCCACGAACGTCGCGATCGCGACCCCCGCCAAGAGCACCAGCGGCATGGCCAGGATGTAGAGGGCGACCAGCTTCACCTCGGCCGCCTGGATCTTCTTGCCGAGGTACTCGGGTGTTCGCCCGACCATGAGCCCGGCGATGAACACCGAGAGGATGGCGAAGACGAGCAGGCCGTTCAGCCCCACGCCGACGCCGCCGGGGCTCACCTCTCCGAGCTTGATGTGAGCGAGCACGAGGAAGCCGCCGGTCGGCGTGAAGCTGTCATGCATCGCGTTGACGGACCCGTTCGACGTCCCGGTCGTCGACGCCCCCCAGAGCCCCGATGCGATGGGCCCGAACCGCGACTCCTTGCCTTCCATGTTCCCGCCCGGCTGGGCGGACGTCGCCACCTCGGTCGCGCCCCGGTCCGACAGCCGCGGGTTGCCCGACGTCTCGGCGTACATCGTCCCGATCGCGACCGCGAGCCAGATCACGAACATGACCCCGAACACGGCGTAGCCCTGGCGCTTGTCCTTGACCATGCGGCCGAACGTGAACGCCAGCGCGAACGGGATGATGAGGATGGCGTAGAGCTCGAGGAAGTCGCTCAGCTTCGTCGGGTTGGAGAGCGGGTGCGCGGAGTTGACGTTGAGGAAGTCGCCGCCGTTGGTGCCGATCTGCTTGATCGACTCCATGCTGGCGTTGGGACCGCCCGGGATCCGCTGGGTGACACCCGCGACGGTGTGCGCGGCGGTGAAGCCGTGCGTGTTCTGGATGACACCCTGGGTGATGAGCACGAGCGCGAACACGAACGCCAGCGGCAGCAGCACCCGGATCGTGGTTCGGATCACGTCGACCCAGAAGTTGCCGACCGTGCGGCCGCCGCCCCGGGCCAGACCCCGCAGCAGCGCCGCCATCACCGCCATCCCCGCCGCGGCGGAGACGAACTGCTGGACCGTGAGGCCCACCATCTGGGTGAGGTGGCTCATCGTCGACTCGCCGCCGTAGGCCTGCCAGTTCGTGTTCGTCACGAAGCTGACCGCCGTGTTCATCGACAGTGCCGGCGCGACGTCGGCCACGTTCGTCGGGTTGAACGGCAGGTGCGACTGGACGCGCTGGAGCACGTAGAGGAGGAAGAACCCGACGACACTGAAGGCGAGCAGCGACACGGCGTAGACCGTCCAGTGCTGCTCCCGGTCGGGGTTCACCCGACAGAACCGGTAGAGGAGCCGCTCGACCGGCGTGAACACGCGGTCGCCGACCATCGGACCACCCTCGTACACGCGGGCGATGTAGAAGCCGAGTGGCGGCGCGGTGACGCCGATCAGCACGACCAACGCCACGAACTGCACCCACCCGGCGGCGGTCATCAGAACCGCTCTGGGAAGAGCAGCGCCGCGAACAGGTAGCCCGCCAGCAGGACCGCGAGCACCAAGCCGGCGATGTTGTCGCCGGCCATCAGCGGGCGCGCTCGGTAGCCGCGGGCTCCGCCGCCGCCGTGTCGTCCTCGTCGGCGACCAAGACGTCGCGGTCGGGTCCGATGATTCGGTCGCAGGCGCGCACGTACAGGAAGCACACGGCGAAGAACCCGACCAGGAACACGGTCACCAAGACATCCGCCATCGCTGCCGGCTCCGTTCCAGAGAGTGACCCCGAACCGTTCTTAGCCCTGCCGCCGACCTGCGGGGGCGGTCTTGATGGGCGCTTAGCGGGTCAGGGCGCTCTCTTAGCGGCGACCTAACGGCTGGTCCCACGCCCGGATTCGTCGGACGGTCGCGGCCACGACGGGTTATGGTCGAGGCAACGCACGGGAGCCCGGTGACACCGGGCTGAGAGGAGGGCTACGAGCCCTCGACCGTCTGAACCTGATCCGGGTCATGCCGGCGAAGGGAGGATCGTGGAGCTGGGTCGGCTGCACGTGGTCACCGACACCAGGCCGGGACGCGACCCGCTCCGAACGGTGGCCGCGGCGCTCGACGCCGGCGCCCCGGTGGTGCAGGTCCGCGGCAAGGGCCTCGCCGACGCCGAGCTCTACGAGCTCGCGGCCCGCGTCACCGAGCTCTGCGTCCGGCACGGCGCCCTGCCGCTGGTCAACGACCGCCCCGACATCGCGCTGGCGGTCGACGCGGGCGGCGTCCACGTCGGCGAGCGCGACCTCCCGGTCGCCGTCGCGCGTCGGCTGCTCGGGACCGACCGCATCGTCGGTGCGACGGCGCGCGACGCCGCGACCGCCCGCCGCCACCAGGCAGCCGGTGCCACCTACCTCGGCGTCGGCCCCGCGTACGCGACGACGACCAAGACCGGTCTGCCGGCTCCGCTCGGGCCGGGCGGCGTCGGACGGGTCGCGGCCGCGGTCGACCTCCCCGTGATCGCGGTGGCCGGCATCACGGTCGGGAACGTCGGGGCCCTGCTCGCCGCCGGCGCGTACGGCGTCGCCGTCATCAGCGCGGTCTCCGACGCCGACGACCCGGCCAGGGCGACGGCCGGCCTCCTGGCGGCCCTCGACCCGATGGTGGACCAGTGAGCCGCACCGTCACCGTCGTCGGCGGCGGCGCCATCGGCCTGGCGACGGCGTGGCGGCTCGCGCAGCGCGACGCCCGGGTCACCGTCGTCGACCCGCAGCCGGGCCAGGGGGCGACCGACGTCGCGGCCGGGATGCTCGCCCCCGTGACCGAGGTGCACTACGGGGAGGAGCCGCTGCTGGCCCTCAACCTCGACTCGGCCCGCCGCTGGCCGGCGTTCGCCGCCGAGCTCGAGGCCGCGGCCGGGATGCCGGTCCTGTATCGCAGCGAGGGGACCCTCGCGGTGGCCGTGCACGACGACGACCTGCGCGCCCTCGACGCCCTCGTCCGGTTCCAGACCCAGCTCGGCCTGCCGGTCGAGCGGCTCCGAGCCTCGGCCTGCCGGGAGCTGGAGCCCGCGCTGGCGCCGCGGATCCGGGGCGGCGCGTTCGTCGCCGGCGATCACCAGGTGGAGCCGCGAGCGTTGACCCGGGCGTTGCAGCGGGCCTGCGAGGACCTCGGGGTCGAGTTCGTTCGTCAGCCCGTGGCGGCGGTCACCGTGGGCCCGCGGGTCCGGCTCGAGGGGGGCAACGACCTGACGAGCGAGGTGGTCGTCGTCGCGGCCGGGTGCTGGTCGCGCGCGCTCATCGACATCCCCGTCCGGCCGGTGAAGGGCCAGATCCTGCGCCTGCGGGGCGATGTCGCGGCGCTGCTGACTCGCACCATCCGCGGTCTCGCCGAGGGCATCTCCATCTACCTGGTCCCGCGAGCCAGCGGTGAGCTCGTCCTGGGCGCCACCGTCGAGGAACGCGGCTTCGACGACGTCGTGACCGCCGGCGCGGTCCGAGCGCTCCTCGACGCCGCGGCCCAGCTGCTGCCCGGGGTCGCCGAGCTCGAGCTCGCCGAGGCGCGCGCCGGGCTCCGGCCCGGGACGCCCGACAACGCGCCCATCCTCGGGCCCGCACCCGGCCTCGACAACGTGCTGCTCGCCACCGGCCACTTCCGCAACGGGATCCTCCTCACGCCCATCACCGCCGACACCATCGCCGAGCTCGCCGCGACCGGCGATCCGGCCCCGGTGATCGCCCCCTTCAGCGCGGCGCGGTTCCGATGATTGCCATCGTCGTCAATGGGTCGGCCTCCGAGGTCGAGTCCGGTGTCACCGTGGCGACCCTGGTCGGCCAGCTCGGGCGGGACTCCCGCGGCGTGGCGGTCGCGGTCAACGAGTCCGTCGTGCCCCGCAGCGCCTGGCCGTCGACCGCCTTGCAGCCGGGCGACCACGTCGAGGTGCTTCGCGCCGCCCAGGGAGGATGCTGAGTGGACGACCCGCTCGTCATCGCCGGCACCACCCTCTCGTCGCGCCTGATCCTCGGCACCGGCGGCACGCCGAGCCTGGCGACGCTGGAGCGAGCGATCGTCGCCGCCGGCGCCGAGGTGGTGACGGTCGCGCTGCGCCGCCTCGACCCCCACGCCCGGGGCTCGATCGTCGACGTGCTCGACCGCACCGGGGTGCGACCGCTCCCGAACACCGCGGGCTGCTTCACCGCGCGCGAAGCGGTGCTCACCGCCCAGCTGGCCCGCGACGCGTTCGAGACCGACTGGATCAAGCTCGAGGTGATCGCCGATGAGCGCACCCTGCTGCCGGACCCGGTCGAGCTGCTCGCGGCGGCGGAGGAGCTCGTCGAGGACGGCTTCGTCGTGCTCCCGTACACGAACGACGACCCCGTCACCGCGACCCGACTGGCCGAGCTCGGCTGCGCGGCGGTGATGCCGCTCGGCGCGCCGATCGGCAGCGGGATGGGGATCCGCAACCCGTACAACCTGGCGATCCTGCGCGAGCAGGTGCACGTGCCGGTCATCCTCGACGCCGGGATCGGCACCGCCTCCGACGCCGCCCTGGCCATGGAGCTCGGGTGTGACGCGGTGCTGCTGGCATCCGCGGTCACGCGGGCCCGTGATCCCGAGCAGATGGCCGAGGCGATGCGGCGCGCCGTCGAAGCCGGCCGGCTGGCGCATCTCGCCGGTCGGATCCCCCGCCGCCTCTACGCGGAGGCGTCGACGCCGTGGGAGGGGCGGCCGCCGTGGTGAGTCGTCGGCCGTCCCGGCTGCTCATGCTCACCGACCGCACCCAGACCGCCGGGCGGCCACTGCTCGACGTCGTGGCGGCCGCGATCGAGGGCGGCGCACGCGCGGTGGTGCTGCGGGAGAAGGACCTCGCCGAACCCGCCCGGGCCGAGCTGGCCGCGGCCCTGGCCACGGTGCTGCGACCGGTCGACGGGACGCTGCTCGTCGCCTCGGGCCCCGCCGCCGGCGACGGCGTGCACCTGGCCGCCGCCGATCCGTTCCCCGTCCCGGCGCCGCCGGTCGTCGGCCGGTCCTGCCACTCGGCCACCGAGCTCCGCGACGCGGCGGCCGAGGGCTGTGCCTACGCGACGCTCTCCCCGATCTTCCGGTCGGCGTCGAAGCCCAGCTACGGACCGCTCCTCGGACCGGAGGCGCTGCGCGGCGCGCCGCTCCCCGTGCTCGCGCTCGGCGGCGTCACCACGTCGAACGCGGCTGCGTGCGTCGCCGCCGGGGCGCACGGCGTCGCGGTCATGGGCGAGGTCATGCGGGCGCCCGACCCGGCCGCGACGGTGTCGGCGCTGCTCGAGGCGGTCAACGTCGCGCCGGTGGCCCGATGACGCCGCCCGTCGCGCTCACGATCGCGGGCTCCGATTCGGGTGGGGGCGCCGGCGTGCAGGCGGACCTGAAGACCTTCGCCGCCCTGGGCGTCTTCGGGACGTCGGCCGTGACCGCGTTGACGGCCCAGAACACCGCCGCGGTGTGCGCGGTCCGCCCCGTCGACGCGTCGTTCGTCACCACGCAGGTCGAGGCGGTCCTGGCCGACCTGCCGGTCGCGGCGGTGAAGACCGGCCTCCTGGCGACGGCCGACACCGTGTGCGCGGTGGCGGCGCTGGCGACGGCGGGTCGCCTCCCCCACCTCGTCGTCGATCCCGTCCTCGTGGCCTCCACCGGACGTCGGCTCCTCGAGCCCGAGGCCGAGACCCGCTACCGCGAGGACCTGTTCCCCCGGGCCGAGGTCGTCACCCCGAACCGCGTCGAGGCGGGCGTGCTCCTCGGCACCACCGTGGCCACGCTCGACGAACAGCGTGACGCGGCGCGCCGGCTGTCGGACCTCGGTCCGCCGGTGGTCATCGTCACCGGCGGCGACGATGGCGGCGCCGACGCGGTGGACGTCGTCGCCGGCGTCCCCGGGCTCGAGGAGCTCCGCGCCCCGCGCGTCTCGACCCGCAACACCCACGGCTCCGGCTGCAGCTTCGCCGCCGCGGTGGCGGCCGGGCTGGCATCGGGCCGCAGCGTCGCCGACGCGCTGCTCACCGCCAAGTCGTACGTGCACGACGCCATCCGAGCCGCCGCCGCCTGGCAGCTCGGGGCCGGGCACGGACCGTTGAACCACTTCCGATGGGAGGAGACCCCATGACCACCACGACCACCGAGCGCACCCGTCGCAAGGTCTACGTCGAGCGCGACGGCCTGCGGGTCCCGTTCTGCGAGGTGCCCCTCACCGGCGACGAGCCACCCGTCCGCCTCTACGACACCAGCGGCCCCGGCTCGGACCCGGCGGTCGGGCTCCCGCCACTTCGCCGCCCGTGGATCCTCGGCCGCGGCGACGTCGAGGAGTACCAGGGGCGCGTCGTCGACCCCCGCGACGACGGGCGGGCCGCCGGCCGGCGGGGCGGCGGCTCGGAGCAGTTCGCGGGCGAGCGGCGGCCGCCGCTGCGGGCGCGCGCCGGCCGCCGCGTCACCCAGCTGCACTACGCGCGGCGCGGGGACGTCACGCCCGAGATGGCCTTCGTCGCCACGCGCGAGGGCGTCGACCCCGAGCTCGTGCGCGACGAGGTGGCGCGGGGCCGGGCGATCCTGCCCGCCAACGTCAACCATCCCGAGTCGGAGCCGATGGTCATCGGGCGTGCCTTCCTCGTGAAGGTGAACGCCAACATCGGGAACTCGGCCGTCACGTCGTCGATCGCGGAGGAGGTCGACAAGATGACGTGGGCGACCCGCTGGGGGGCCGACACGGTGATGGACCTCTCGACCGGTCGCGACATCCACACGACGCGGGAATGGATCATCCGCAACTCGCCGGTCCCGATCGGGACGGTGCCGATCTACCAGGCCCTCGAGAAGGTCGACGGCCAGGCCGCCGAGCTCTCGTGGGACGTGTACCGCGACACGATCGTCGAGCAGTGCGAGCAGGGCGTCGACTACATGACCGTCCACGCCGGCGTCCGGCTGCGGTACGTGCCGCTCACCGCCCAGCGGCTGACCGGCATCGTGAGCCGGGGCGGCTCGATCCTCGCCGCGTGGTGCCTGGCCCACCACCAGGAGAACTTCCTCTACACCCACTTCGACGAGCTCTGCGAGATCTTCGCCGCCTACGACGTCGCCTTCTCGCTCGGTGACGGGCTCCGCCCGGGCTCCATCGCCGACGCCAACGACGCGGCCCAGTTCGCCGAGCTGCAGACGCTCGGCGAGCTCACGGAGCGGGCCTGGCGGCAGGACGTGCAGGTCATGATCGAAGGCCCCGGGCACGTCCCGATGCACAAGATCAAGGAGAACGTCGCCCGCGAGGCCGAGGTCTGCCACGAGGCGCCCTTCTACACACTCGGGCCGCTGACGACCGACATCGCGCCGGCGTACGACCACATCACGTCGGCCATCGGCGCCGCGATGATCGCCATGCACGGCACCGCGATGCTCTGCTACGTGACGCCGAAGGAGCACCTCGGGCTGCCGAACCGGGACGACGTCAAGGACGGCGTGATCGCCTACAAGATCGCCGCCCACGCCGCCGACCTGGCGAAGGGCCATCCCACCGCGCAGGCGTGGGACGACGCGCTGTCGAAGGCCCGCTTCGAGTTCCGCTGGCAGGACCAGTTCGACCTCGCGCTCGACCCCGACTCGGCGCGGGCGTTCCACGACGAGACGCTGCCGGCCGAGCCGGCCAAGACCGCCCACTTCTGCTCCATGTGCGGGCCGAAGTTCTGCGCCATGCAGATCACCCAAGACGTACGGGCTTACGCCGCCGAGCACGGGGTCGGCGACTGGGAGGCCATCGAGCTCGGCTTGCAGGAGAAGGCGGACGAGTTCGTCTCGTCGGGCGCCGAGGTCTACCGGCCGCCGGGCGGCTGATGGCTGACTCGGCGAGCGATGGCGCGCCGCCCCGGTCGGTGGACGTCGACCGGGCGGCGGGCGTCACGCTCGAGTGGGAGGACGGCGAGACGACCCGGCTCGACCTCGAGCCGCTGCGTCAGCGCTGCCCGTGCGCGGAGTGCCGGACCCGTCGCGAGGGCGGCCGGGAGGTCTGGCCGTTGCCGTCGTCGCCGCGGCCGCTGCGCATCGTCGACGCCGAGATGGTCGGTGGCTGGGGGCTCGGCATCACCTGGAACGACGGGCACCGCACCGGGATCTACAGCTGGGAGCTCCTGCGACGGCTCTGAGCGGCGCGCCATCGGACCGGCCCAGGCTCGTCGCGCACAAGAAACGGAGCCCCGAGGAAGTTCCGCTCGGCGGCTCCGGGTGGAACCACCTCGCTTGCCCCCTCGGGACTCCACGGCGACGGTAAGCCCACTCCCGTGGGTCGTCAAGAGCGAGTTTCCAGCCGTCGCGGCAGCTGGCGGGCGGCCGGAACGCCGACGCACGTCCGAGACCTCCCGTCGACACGGTGGGAGGACCCCTCCCAATGTCGGAGGCCCCGAGCGTCGAGCCCCCGTTCGCCCGGATGGGACGAACGGGGGCTCGGAGGAATAGCGCAACGACGGGTCCGCTGGGGTTAGGGTGCGCCATCCTCGACGACGGGCGTAAGTGAGGGCCAGACATGCGGTGGAGTGGGGCGTGCGCTCGGCGATCGGTGGCTGCTCTGGCGTGCGTGTCGCTGGCTGGCGCCGCCGCCGTGCTCAGCCTCACGCCTGCTGATGCGGCCCCGCAGAGTCAGACGTTCGCAACGCCGGGCACGACCGATTTCTTGGTCCCGGCGGGCGTGACCTGCCTGCAGGTGGTGAGCAGCGGGGCCCAGGGCGGAACCGGCGGTCAGCAGTCAGGAGCGGCCGTACCGGGGAACGGGGGCGCGGGTGGCGTCACCAACGCGGCTCTCGTCGTGACGCCTGGTGAGACGCTCCACATCACGGTGGGTGCGCACGGCAACAACGGGCATTCCAGCAGCATCGCGGACCCGACTCCTACCGGCGGCACCGGCGGGGGCGGCTTCGGGACCGGCGGCGGCGGCGGTGGAGGAAACTCCGCCGGCGCGAACATCGAGAACGCCAGCGGTGGTGGCGGCGGCGGCGGGTCCGCGGTCTTGCGCGGATCAACGGCGCTCGTCGTCGCGGGCGGCGGCGGCGGCGGCGCCGCCGACGGCAACCCGGGCGGCAACGGCGGCAACGGCGGGGCCGGCAGTCAGACCGGCGTGGCCGGCAGCGACGGAGCCGGGGCGATGCTGAACGCCTCGGGCGGCGGCGCCGCCGGCACCGGGGGTGCCGGCGGCGCCAACGCCAACAGCTCCGTGAGCGGCGCGAACAGCAGCGGCACGAACGGCGGCGCTGGTGGCGGCGGCGGCACGACGCTCCCCCACACCTTCGCAGCCGGTGGCGGTGGTGGCGGCGGCGCGGTCGGCGGCGGCGGAGGTGGCGGCCAGGGCAACACGGGCTCTGGCGGTGGGTTTACCGGCGGCGGCGGTGGCGGCGGCGGTGCCGGGTCGAGCTTTGTCGCCGCGGGCGCAACGAACGTGAGTTTCGGCACCGGAAACACGGGCGACGGCTCCGTCGTGCTGCGCTGGGACCCCGCGGCCGGGCCGTGCGTCGTCCCGATCGTCGTCGCCCCACGGTTCACCGGGTGATGTGGAACGGCCTGTCAAGGGCTGGTTGATCTCGGTTTTGGGGCGCGTGGGCAGAGCGCGTGGGGTGTCGTGCTCGTCCGTTGTTAGCGGATCGGTTCTTGGTGTTGACGTTGCTGCGGACCGGAGCCGGGCGTTCCATGTTGACGAGGTCCAAACCTCAACGTCACCGGTTGCGTCGAGGACTGCCTCCGGCATCGTGGTCCGTGCCGCACAGCCCGCAGGCCTCGACGCGCAGCCACGCCTCGCCGGGCTGGAGGTCGGCGAGCGGGAGGTCGCGCGGCTCCAGCCGGGCGGGGCTCGGTGAGCACCGGCGCGGCCGCTGACGCCACGTCAGCGGCCCTGCGAGGCCCGCACTACGAACGCTGGGCGGGGAGACGCTGGTGCAGCGGCGGCTCGGCCGTGATGTTGGCGCACTCCTTCTTCACCCGGCTGGCGTCGAGCCCCGCCACCGGCAGCGCCGGCACCTTCAGCCGCGGCGGCTGGTCGAGGCGCAGGGTGCTGGTCAGGTCCGAGGTGGTCGCCCGCCGCCACGCCGAGAGGTTCGGCACCTCGACGCCGAACCGGGTCTCGAGGAAGCGCAGCAACGACGTGTGGTCGGCAACATCGGAGTTGATGAGCCCACCCCGGCTGAACGGCGAGACGACGAGCATCGGGACGCGGAAGCCGAGGCCGATGGGTCCGAGGACGCCGCCGGTGAACGCAGCACCCGGGTTCACGGCGATGTACTCGTCCGGCGTCCCCGGCGGCGCGGTCGGTGGCGCTACGTGGTCGAAGAAGCCCCCGTTCTCGTCGTAGGTCACGAAGAGAACCGTCTTCGCCCACAGCTTCGGGTTGCGCAGCAGGGTCTGGACGACGTGGCCGGTCACCCGGGCGCCGACGTTCGACGCGGCCGGCGGGTGCTCGTCCTGGCCGGGTGGTGCGAACACCCAGCTCACCGACGGCAGCGTCCCCGCTTCGACGTCGGCGACGAAGTCGTGCGGGTAGCTCGGCAGGAAGGCGTTGCGGTACAGCGCGGTGCTCGGATCCGCGAACTGGCGGAACCAGATGAGGTAGTTGTTCGTCATCCCGGTGTCGGCGAGGCTGCCCGGCGACTGGTACGCCTTCCACGAGATGCCCTGGGCCTGGAGACGCTCCGGCATCGTGGTCCAGGTGTACCGGGCCGCGTTCGTCGCGACCTTCGACGGCGGGGTGGCCTTGACGTTCTCCGCGTTCCTGAACACCGGACCGCCGGCCTGCCCGCCGGGGTCGATCGTTCCCGAGATCGAGTAGAGCCGGTTCGGGTCGCTCTCCGAGAGGACGGAGCAGAAGTAGTGGTCGCAGAGCGTGAAGGCGTCGGCCAGCGCGTAATAGAGGGGGAGGTCGGCGCGGGTGTAGTACCCCATGCTGGTCGGCGCCACGAGCCGCCCGTCGAACTGGTTGTGCGCCGACATCCAACGGTCCATCGCGCCCTGGTTCCACGAGACGTGCTGCGGGTACCAGGCGTGCGTCGGGTCGAAGGTGCACGCGGCGTTCATGGTGGCGGTGTCGAGGTGCCACGGCAGCAGCTGGCCGATCGGCGTTCCGGTGGTGCGAGTCCCGTCGCGCTGGGCGAAGACGCCCGCATCGCCGGCCGGATGGTCGTCGAAGCCGCGCCCCCGGTGGTAGGCGCCGAAGTAGTGGTCGTACGACCGGTTCTCCTGCATGAGGATCACGACGTGCTCGATCTGGCGCAGCGCCGCCGGCGTCGGGGCGGCCGGTCGACCGAGCGGCTCGGGAAGCCGGGGCACGGCTCGCGCCAAGCGGGGCCAGGTTCGGAGCGCGACGCCGGCGCCGAGCACCGCCGCGCCGCGCAGGAAGTCCCGACGGTCGATCACCGCGCGCGCTCCCACGCGCTCGCTCGTTCCCCCACGGCTGTGCTCCCCCGATGCCGTCGACGCGGACGTCGCCGCTCGTCTCCGGTGGCCAGAGCGTACGAGATCGGGCGCGACCCGGCCCGGCCACCACACGCACGTCGGACACGCGCCGCCGGGCGGCGGCGTAGCCTCCGCCGCGGGCGACGGCACGGGAGCGACACGATGCGGATCGGGATCTTCGGTGGGATGACGGCGAACGGCCCGATCGACAGCATCGTCGAGGAGGGCCGGGCCGCCGCCGAGGACGGGTTCGCCACGTTCTGGCTGCCCCAGATCTTCGGGGTCGACGCGCTGATCGCGTTGTCGGTCGTCGGGCGGGAGGTTCCACAGATCGAGCTCGGCACCGCCGTCATCCCCACCTACCCGCGCCACCCGGCCGTGCTCGCCCAGCAGGCGCTCACGACCCAGGCCGCGGTCGGGGGCCGGCTGGCGCTTGGCATCGGCCTCTCCCACCAGCTCGTCATCGAGGGGATGTTCGGCTACTCGTTCGAGAAGCCGCTGCGGCACATGCGCGAGTACCTCGAGGTCCTCGTGCCCCTCGTGCGCGGCGAGCCGGCGTCCTTCGACGGCGAGACCGTCCACGCCCACATCACGGTCGACGTGCAGGGCGCGGCGCCGTGCCCGGTCCTGGTCGCGGCGCTGGGGCCCAAGATGCTGGAGCTGGCGGGCCGGGTCGCCGACGGGACCCTGACTTGGATGACCGGGCCGGGGACGTGCGCGGCGCACATCGTCCCGACGATCACGAAGGCGGCCGAGCAGGCCGGCCGGCCGGCGCCCCGCGTGGGTGTCGGCCTGCCGGTGTGCGTGACCGCCGACGTCGCGGCGGCGAAGGAGCGCGCCGCCCGAACCTTCGAGATCTACGGCCGCCTGCCTTCGTGCCGCGCCATGCTCGACCGGGAGGGCGCGGAGGGACCGGCCGACGTCGCGGTGGAAGGGGACGAGGAGCACGTGCGGAGCCGGGTCGAGCACCTGGCCGAGATCGGCGAGACCGACTTCGTGGCCAACGTCTTCGGGTCCT
>Ga0073928_10005432_pt1 | contig 17894 bp, 14 predicted proteins | sample PaiPotPPA55metaG_FD_76969 | JGI IMG/M metagenome (GOLD analysis project Ga0073928, IMG submission 76969) | Iron sulfur acid spring bacterial and archeal communities from Banff, Canada, to study Microbial Dark Matter (Phase II) - Paint Pots PPA... ... | reverse complement strand
TGTGGGGAGGCAAACGCAAGGCGTGGGAAGCTGCGCTGGGTCGCAGCCGCGCGGCGCAGATCGACGCCTATGGGACACGCATCCAATTATCCGTCAACGTGGCACGTGCCTATGTACGTTTGGGCTATGCCTTCGCGCAGCAAGACGTAGCCGAAGCGGAACTAGAACGCGCCGGCAAAACGCTCGCGTTGGTTCATCGTATGGTCGCGGGCGGTCTGGGCACTCGGCAACAGGAGAGTCTGGCGGATTCGCAAGCGGCGAGTGCCGAACAGCAGAAATCCCAGTCTGACCGCGCCATCGACGCGGCTCGCAGCAGCCTCTCGGTACTGGTCGGGCAGGGCCCCGACCGCGGTCTGGCCATCACTCGTCCGCACTTGCTCGATCCCGTCGGGATCGCGCTGCCCGACGAACTCTCCGTGGACTTGATAGGTCGCCGCGCCGATCTGGTCGCGGCTCGTTGGCAAGTCGAGGCCGCCTCTAGAAACATCAAAGCGACCAAGACCGAATTCCTGCCCAATGTCAGCCTTGGCGCGATGGGCGGCCTCGTTGCTCTTGGCAAGACCGTTAGCATCGGGAGTCTCTTTCAAACGGCGGCCGGCACCTACAGCGCGGGTCCCGCACTGACCCTGCCGATTTTCGACGGCGGTCGCCTGCGTGCCAAACTGGCTTCCGACGATGCCGCCTACGACCAGATGGTCTCACGCTACAATGGCCTGCTCATCGCAGCTTCGAATGACGTGTCCGACACACTGTCCGCGTTGGCGTCAGTGCGAAAGCAAATCGCGCTCGAGAAACGTGCTCAACAGGATGCACTCAAGAGCTGGCAAGATGCGATGAGCGAATACAAAGGCGGTGTGAGCGGGCCACTGACTCCGTTGATCGCCCGTCAGCAGTTGCTGGTTGCCGATCAACGCACGGCGCTGCTCGAAAGCGAGGAGGCGGACATTTCCGTTCTGCTCATCGAAGCACTGGGCGGAGGCTTCGGTGCCGCCAGCAATGCGAACCGCGTGTCTCCCGGAGGAGATTGCTGTGGTGTAGGCGGGTAAGACGTCGGCACGACGCCAAAGCGGGCGCAATCCGCCTCGCGGCGATCGAGTGCGGGCACTTTCTCGCTGAGCTGACCATTTTCAACAAGTCGCAACAGGGCGGCGCCAGTCACGCGCCGTTCGGTTCCATCTGACTGCGACCATGCTCAGCTCGCGCTTGCCCTCAACACCTCACTCACCCGGCTGGGGGTTCCCAGAAGTGGCACGAGATCGGCACGCGAAAGGCCATGCTGGTACTCCATCAGATAAATAGCGGCTGAGAAGCTAAATGATTGATACGGGTTAAATTTGCGCGCCCGGAGAGATTCGAAACATTCGAACTCCCGACCACCTGGTTCGAAGTCGGAATGACGGTTTTATTGTTTGTTATTTTTCAACCACTTAGCAGGCCCGCCCTCACTCAAAATAGGCACCGTAGCGCATGAAAAGGCATCAAGCGCTACGTTTTCGCTACGGTGCCCCTTGTCACCGAGTTCAGGTGCGTCCGCTGCGCCAATCTTTGCGGCGAAGCCAGATGTGGACCCCGTCGCGTCGAATTTTCGCGATGAAGGGCCCACGCTCGCTGGCTACGGTTGCTGCAATTTTCTCCCGGCATTTGAGGAACACTTCTGCCGCCTCGGCCGTCGTTAGTTTGCCGACGAGAACAAAGAGCTGCGTGCCGCACTCCATCAGTACGCTGAGCGCGAGCGGCGAATAGCGGATGCGGGCATCCCCGACTGACGGCGATCCACCCGCGCCGGCCAATCTCCCCTATCCATTCCTCATCGGGAGTGTCCGGCCCGAAGTGATCGTCGTGTCGTTCAAGTCGCACACCGGCAGCACGGAGAAGCGCTGGAAACTGTCGGCCCAAATCTCGATCAGTGAAAAATATTAGCTCACGCGGCTCGTTCATATGCGAGCGCGTCCATAATCTCCTCGCTAGTGGCTCCGTAGTCCTTCACGAGATCGGCCGCGCCCTCCCCCGCGTTTATCCGGTCGACGATGACCGCGGTCGAAACGCCCAAGCGCGCCAACACTGGCCTTCCGAAAGATACGCGCGGATCGAGCATTACCGACTTGGCTTCGGGTCTACTCGGCAATGGCGGAAAGAAGCGCACAGCCAGCCCCTTGTCCCATTGAATTCTGCGCAGGAGGCCTTGCAGCACGGCCTGAATACCGAGTTGTCCGGCGCGATTGAGGTTAATGAGTTGCCCGTAGCGCTCGATAAATAGCTCGCCCGGACGGGCGTACAGGTCCTTGCTTGCAAGGAGATCGGTTACACCCAACTCTAGACCCGCATAGTCCAGAGCCGTCCTGACGGCCGACAGCTTGAACTCATGTTCGGTGCGCAGCGCCCGAAGCGCCGCCATCTCAATCAAATTACGAAACGACAGCCGGTGATTAGGATCGACTGGAGTAACTACTACCGGCTTAAAGCGACCCTTGCCTGACTGCCGCGGATAGTCGCGACCCAACACCCATGATCGCACCGTTGGCGCGGGAATCTTCAGGTAATGGGCCGCCTGTGCGATGGAATAGGCAGGGGAAAGGCGCGGATCAAGTTTTGCCACGGGTATAAACCCTCGCGGTTAGAGATGTTGAATTGTAGCTGGTTAGCTTAGATTCACCATCAAGAAAGCCGTCAGAAAACCGAGAAATGCTCGCGGCCGATTCGAAGCCAGGTGGTCGGGACAATGTGATTCTCTTCGTTACCATGAAAATCCACCTATGGTTGGTGGAATTTCATGGGGATGGATCAGGGCTCGCTGAGAGCCTTAGATCAAGAATCGGTCAGTAGACGAGAATATCTCGCGATTCGGCCAAACAGGACACAACGCCTCGATGACTGTCATCAAGTCATCTAAGGCTTCGAAAGGATCGCGGCTCGTAACCGCTGGCACGTGAGTCACACCACCGTCGGCCGCAAACGGTTGTCCGCTGACGACGCGCACTTCGCCGAAAGCTGTTTGGATCGCTGTGGCATTGCTGAGCAAGCCCCGCGCCGCGGGTCGACTGGCGTAGATGAAGTCCACGCGCTCATCACCGCGCAGGTAGTTGCCGGCATCGGGACTGCGATGAAGACACTGATAGCCGAGCGCAACTAACTCGCGATCGATGTCCTCGGCTTTTTCACAGTCGGTGAGCAGGTCGATGTCCTGCGTGGCGCGGATCACTTTGTGGGGCGCCAGGGCGAGCCCGCCAATCAACGCAAAGCGCGCGTCCACCTTGCTCAAGCTGGCGATGACTTCTTCAATCTGTCTTCCGAGACGGGAGGCTGCTGCCACTGACACTGTGAAGTCCCAGATCTAAGGTGACATTCTGGCTCTCGTCCCATCTGGAGAGAGCATCATGACAAAAAATGAACAGAACCGAGTAGTTGCCTGGCGCTTAAGGATCATCCGGGAAGCCAATGAACTGCCTAGGGGCGTCGCTCAGACCTGCCGGCATTTCGGTCTCTCTCGCAAAACCTTCTATAAATGGCGAGCCAGATACAAAAACCACGGTGACGCCGGCCTGTGCGATCGGCCGCGAGCACCACTTCACTTTCCTCACGCCACACCTCGGACTGTGGTCTCAAAGATCCTGTATTTGAGGGAGCGCTACCGATTTGGGGCGTCTCGGATTTCCAGCTATCTGCATCGCTTTCACAACATGGAGGTAGGCCGTTCCACGGTGCACCGCATACTGATCAAGTACGGGATGAGGCGGTTACCGGCTAATGCGAAGTGCCGGCCGACAGGCCGCCCTTGGCATCGATACGAGAAGTCCCAGCCCGGCCACCGCCTGCAAATTGACGTGAAATTCCTGGAGCGGATCGCAGGCTCCAGGAAACGTCTCTATCAGTTCACCGCCATCGATGACTGCACCCGCATCCGTGTGCTCAAGATATACGACGTGTGCAACCAGAAGTCAGCCATCAGCTTCGTGGACGAGGTTATCCGTCGACTTCCGTTCAGGGTACTCGTCATCCAGACCGACAATGGCGCAGAGTTCCAGTCCAACTTCCACTGGCACCTGGAGGAACGCGACATCCGCCATGTCTACATCCGTCCCAGAACACCTCGCCTCAACGGTAAGGTCGAGCGCTCACATCGGGTCGACGATCAGGAGTTCTACCAGCTGCTCGACAAAGACGGCATCGGAGACGACATCCATTTGTTCAACGACAAGCTTCAGGAGTGGGAGGACTATTACAATTACCACCGGCCCCACGGCGCCCTCGACGGACAGACGCCATACGAGCGGCTCCTGGCCAGAAAAACCTCAGCCAGGGTGTTACCGAAGTCCTGAGAACTTACAACCTGCTGTTGGTGCGCCCGGAGAGATTCGAACTCCCGACCACTCGGTTCGAAGTTATCCCGGATACTCTCCGCCCTAACCCGACCAAGACCGCTGGTGCTGGTTTTTCAAAGACTTAGCGCAGCGTACAGTACCGTCGAACCCTCGGCAATCCGCCGGATTCCGAGTTCCGCTGGTCACTCCTTGGTCACTCTTTTCGGCGGAGTCGAGTGCTATGCCTACCATCAAGTTTCGCCAGGATACAGTAAGGACCCTCCGCTATGTCGGCCGCGGCGGCAAGCACCAATGCATTTACTGGGACGAGAACTTTGAAGGCTTCGGAGTCCGCGTGTATCCGACCGGGGGGCGCACCTACGTCTGCACGTACCGAGTGAATCGAAGAAAGCGCCTCGCGAAACTCGGGCGGGTGGATGTGCTGACGCTCGACCAAGCAAGCAAGAAGGCTAAGGCGTATCTCGGCAAGGTTGCGAACAACGATGACCCGCTCGAGCAGAGCGATGCCACCAAGAAGGCGCCGACCGTCGAAGAACTCGTCAAGGCCTATATCGAAGGCCATGCCAAACCGCAGAAAAAAACCTGGAAGGACGATGAGTCTGCGTTGCGCCGAAACCTCGTCGCCGATTTCCGGCTCACGCTCGCGCAAAATATCACCTCCGCTGAAATTGCAGCGATCAGTGTCCGGATCGGCTCCAAACATCCGTATGCGGCCAACAATTTCCTCGACCGCGTTCGTAAGATGTACAACTGGGGCAAAGCGCCGGCTAAGTTGATCCCCCGTCACTTCGAGAATCCCGTGACCGGCGTCAAGCGCTTCCCGCGGCATAAGCGGCGCCGATTCATTACTACGGTTGAGATGCCGCTTTTCATTCGGGCACTGGAGCAGGACCAGAGCGATTACGCACGGCATGCGATATGGCTTCTGCTCTTGACCGGAATGCGGATGAGGGAGGTGTTGAAGGCGAAATGGGACAACGTGGATTGGGATATGGGCACACTATATGTGGGTCTCACAAAAAACGGCGAGCCGCTGCTCTCGCCGTTGAGTGACCTGGCGCTCGAGCGCTTGAGAATGATCCCGAGAACCTCTGCCAACCCCTACATCATCTGCGGACGAGATCGCGACACTCATCACAAGGGTCTGCAGGCGATCCTGAAGCGCATCAAGAGGCGCTCCGGGTTGACGAACATTCGGATTCACGACCTGCGACGTACCGTGGGCTCCTGGCTTGCCCAATCGGGGGTTTCACTGCACTTGATCGGCGATGTGCTCAACCATCTGGATACTTCGACCACGGCGGGTTACGCCTACTTTCAGACCCAACATCGCCGGGATGCGCTTTCTGGTCATGCGGATAAGGTGTGGAAATTGGCGGCGCCGCACATCCTGGAAAAATCCAAGCCCGAATCACTCGTCGTCGAGAAAGTCCTGGCGCCAGCAAACAATGCGCAGTTGGTCTCCTCCGCTTCGGTACCCTCGCGAAGCCGACACTACTTTAGCCGCGAGGCGCTCTACCGAATGATCTGGAACGCGCCCGTCATGGAGGTCGCCGAGCGTCTCGGCGTGAGTGATGTCGCGTTGGCCAAGCTCTGTCGTCGAGCTGCCATCCCCACACCTTCGCGTGGCTACTGGCAACGGATCGAGACGGGTCAACAGATACCCGCGACACCGTTGCCACCGGCGCCGGAGGGGCTTCCGGAGCTACTGAGAATTCGAGGCAAGAATTCCGTGTCCCAGCCCGCGGATTCGGGACGTCAGGAAGCCGCCTGACGAACCTATGTGCTCGCACCGAGGTGGCGTGAGGCCCAGCACATCTCATCCGAAAAAGCTAGATAGAGTTTCGCTGAATTTCCCTCGAAACCCTGACTTACTTTTCCGCGGAAACACGAGGACGATGGGAGCCCAAGCGGGGCGACGCTCGCCTCCGCGTACATCAAAACGGGGGGGGCAAAGATGAGCGCAACACCACGAACGGTCCTGGGAAATCTCGCGGATTGGGAACTTCCCTCACTCGAGGGACGGATGAACAAGCTGATCGATCATCTGCAGAAGAAGAAACTCCGTATTACCCTGGATCGGGACAGTCTGGGCGAACAGCTCTACTCGCAGCTGTGGGATGAAGTCCGGGAGGTGGGGGCGGCGGCCGCAAATGAAGCCGTGGCCGGCTGGATGCAGGGCGTCGCAGACGGGCGTCCCGATCTCTGTGTCAGTTTTGCCCATTTGGAAGACAATCCCGCGGCGTCGCCTTTAACGATCGTGTATTCGGTCGGCGCTCGGGATGGTTCGCGAATGGAGTTGCGGCGGATCGACCTTGATAAGTTTTTGCTTGAGGAAGTGAGGTTCGACAATGACAGCGATGCTGCGTTGGACCGCCGCCGGCGTCGGGCCAAGACGATGGCGGCACAGCTTCGCCAGCTGGCGGACAGGGTGGATAGTGAGCTCGGACGATTGACGTCGAATTCCGGAGACTGACGAGCAGCGTCCCCGAGCTCGGCAATTCCGGGCCTGAAGCAGCAGCGCCTCGTGGCAGCGAGACTCTCGCGCTTCGCGAGCATTGCGCCCGCACTGCGCGCTTCCGTCGCGTTTTACGCGCCGCATCTTGCATTCATGTGTCAAGCATGTCCCACTCATCGCCCAGCGCCCACCGCAGCGCGGACAGCTTGCCGTTGATCATGCCCCACTCAAAGTCGTCCCATGGCCCGAGATTCCTCTTCCCATAATCTTGCTCCGTCCGTTTGGCCGCACGAATCGCAAGCTTCAACGTATCGCGTGTAATGGTTTCAGGCTCGCCCTGCTTTCGCGGATAAGTTGCCTCGTCGACGATTTTGATCGTCCCCTCTTCGATTTGTGCCCGCATGTTCCAGTGACGGTTGTACCAAACCTGATGGAACAACAGATCCGCCGCTTTGAGTATCTCGTGAAGGCCGCGTGGTTCTTGATCGAAGGAGTATTCGAACATCACGTCGGTAACAAACGACGGGTCCACCCTGCGTAGCGCCTCAGCCAGGTTGACGAAGTACAACGACTTGACCCTTGAGAACATGCTGGCCAGGTCTGCGTGCGGCAGCTTGTGGTTGCCGTCTTCAAAACTGAAGTCATGCTTGTTGTAGGTAACGAAAGCGAAGCGGATACCGGCCGATGCTTTGGCGCGCACGCATTCGTCGTACAATTCGATTATGAGTGCATCGGCGATCGAGTTCTTGTCGTGATGGAACGGCGCCCTGTGGTCGATCGCCCGCTGCGCAGCTCGAAGCTTCACAGAATCGGAAGTCTCGAGTGCTGGAAGTGCTGCCAGCAGCTTCTCGATCCGGTCAAGCACCTGGGTAGCTGCACCTCCAACGATCGGAATCTTATGATCGACATCGTCCAGGAGTGAAAGGACGGTCCTCGTCTTTCGCTTGTCGCCGCCGGCCTTGCCGACCGCATCCTTAACCAGCCTGAAGTGAGTCGATAAGCTCTTGGCGCTCTCCTTGGCAATCCGGTCTTTGTTGCGCCGAAATTCATCGACAACGATACGCGGCACGACCAGCTCAATCATTTTTTCGCGGATCATCTGCTCGACGACTCCGAGCACCGCGTGCTGCTTTGGATCTCTTGCTAGGTCGAGCCAAACGCATGTATCGATCAGCATCCTGAACATGAGAATCTCCGGACTGTTTCGCGGAGTTTAACAGTCGCCGTGACGCGGGCCGTTGTCCTGACCCGTGCGCCTGACCCACCGACCGCCAACCTTCTCCCGAGAAGCAATGGGAGAAGGTGGCAGAACGGCCGCCGCCGGCGGCGCCTAAGCGGCCTTCGTTGCGATCTGCGGCTGGAGGCTGTAAAGGAAGTCGACGGCGCGTTGCGCATGAGCGGCGGCGGAGAAAATTGCACGCTTGTCCTCCTTCAGCACTTTGAGCCAATGGCCGAGATATGCGGCGTGATCCTCTCGAGGTTCCGGCGTGATGCCAAGAGCGGCGCAGAGGAAAGCAGAGCCCAGCTCAGCCACCATTTCCTCACGTGCGTAGCCCTCATCCCCGAAGCGCTTGCCGCTGAAGTCGCGGTTCAATCGGCTCTCGTGTTTGGTCCAATGGGTCAACTCGTGCGCCTTGGTGGCCGCGTGGCTCTGCGCATCCCGAAACGCCTCGGGGATCGGAAGCTGGATCACGTCGGGACCGGGCGCGTAGTACGCCATGTTACCGCCGTGCCGGACAGTTGCCCCTGTCGCCGCGAAAAACCGTTCTGCCTCTTCGATGAGTGTCATCTTCTCGACCGATGGCTCCGGCCTGACATAGTATTCGGCGGCTAGTCCCTCGATCTGCTCAACATTGAAGACCGTATAGCCCTTCATGAAGTAGATATCGCGCTCGCTCTCCTCGCCATTCCCGTCGGTTTCCGTGCGGCTGATGCTGTTGGCGTAAACGACCTGCGAACCATGCTCGCCCTTGCGGACATTCGCGCCAAGTTCCATCGCCTGCCGGAACGTCATCCACTTCGGCGACGCGTAACCCTTCGCTATGGCCTCACCCCATAGCAATAGGACGTTGATGCCCCGATATGGCGTGCCGCACTGGCGCAGGGGTAGGGTAATGCGATTGCCCGCATTGTTGCCGCTCCAAGGCTTCAGCCACGGACGCACACCTTGCTCGAGGTCGGCAATGATTTTCACGGTCACTCGCTCGTAAACATCTGCTCGCTGTTTTTTCATGATGGTCTCTCCAAATATAGGGTCGGGGGTCGTGCGCTTCCGTGTGGGTCGCGCATGACCCCTGCCCGTCGGCGAGACCGGGGTGCAAAGGGCAAGGGCAAAGAAATGGGAGGGGAATCACCCGGTCTGCACGAGTCCGCGAGGAAGATCGGGGACACCCGTTTATTTGGCGCAGCTTCCCTTGCCCGTCGTGAGGGGCAGCGCCCCCTAGTCCGTTCAGTGTTGCCTTAGCACCGTCCCCTTATCGCGACTCTCGCGCTTCGCGAGTGTCGCCCCCGCGTCCCTACCCACCAATAGACTGACGGACGTTGGGGCCCCCTCAAGAGAGGAATGTGGTGGTGCTAGCGTGCCGTCGCAGCAACCGGCACACGGGCCCGAGTCTGGCACTTCGATGCTCCGTGCAGAGCCGTGCGAATAATCCGAGTCGTCACCGCGGGGGCACAGTCAACACGGGAGCGAAGCGAACGAGAGGGCGGATCGTTGACGACTCGGCGCGCACCGCTACTGAAGCGCATAGGCTCGAATCAATCCACGGGAGAGGGCTGACGCGGGACCAGGTGCTCTGGACTGCTCGGAGAGCCCGAAATGCTACGATGCGATCCTGCGAGAGGAGATCGATAGAAAAACGGACGATCGTGCTAAATCCGATCACCACCGGGAGGCTGAATGCAGACGGGCCAGCGGCAAACAACAGTGACGGCGTTCTGCGAGGAATGCGTGTGGGCTAGAGCCGTGAGAACGCATTTCGCAGAACTGTTTGAGTCTGGCGCCACCCGCCATCGGCTCATGGCGGAAATTGCCAAGACGTTCTTTCAGGATCTGAACATTGTGCTTCTTGAGTACGTGCTGCTACAGCAATGCAAGCTTACCGACCCAGCATCATCCGGGGCCGAGAAGGACAATCTGACCACCAACTATATTTTGACCCTAAATTGGAGCGACGAGACTAAAGAGGTGCTCGTCGCCGCCAACCGTGAGCTACTGGAATTTCGGACGAAGATCAATGATGCTCGGCGAAAATTGGTGGCCCACGCAGATCTCCGGTCGCGGCTACAACTCATCGAACTGGGCCAGTTCACGAAAGCAGAGGAGCAGGGTTTCTGGAGTGCGCTGCAACGCTTTGCCGATACCGCGCATATGGAAGCTTGCGGCGGTCCATTCGAGATCACTGCCACCATGCCCGACGGAGACGCCGCAAGCCTCATCCACGGCCTGGTCGAGGCAGCTGACTACGATGATCTCGTCAAACAGGATGCCGGCTTCCTCGTGAGTCGCGTTAGCAAGAGAAGGTACAGAGAGGCCTAGCGCCACGACGCGTACCCTCGATACAAAAACTGAGGGGCCTTACGGCCCCTCGAGAGAAGGAATGTGTTGTTCGAGTTAGCGCGTCTTCGCGACGGGAGCCTTGGTAGTCCGAGTCTCGGTGCTTCGATTCCCGGTGCCGTCGCTTTGCGGCCACATCGGATCGCGAGACGTCCAATGCGATTCCCATACACGATCAGCCGCGGTCGGCGCCGCCGCCCAGGGCTTGGCATAGGGTGGCGTAGTTCTCGAGCTGAGCTAGCTCATTGGCGGCGAGGGCGAGTTCGGCTTCGCGGCGCGATTGTTGGGCTTCGAGCCAAGAGGACAGCGAGATGGCGCCGGCGCGGTAGCGGATTTCGGTCAGGCGTTCGGTGGTGCGCGCGGCTTCGAGCGAGCGCGCGACGGCGGCGCTCTCCACCTTGAGTTGCGCGCGGGCGGAGAGTGCGTTGTCGACGTCGCTCAAGGCTTGCCAGAGTGTCTTCTTGAAGCGCAGCACGGCCTCGTCGTACTGCGTGCGCGCGAGCGCGGTGGCGAAGTGGGCTTGGTTCCACTGCACGAAGGGCGCGCTCAGCGTCGCGGCGAGGCTCCCTAACGGATTCGATACGAGTTCCGAAAGTCCGGTGCTGGCGGTGCCTACCGAGCCCGTCAGGCTAAGGTTTGGATAGAAGGAGAGGCGCGTGGCATCGGTTTGGGCGAGCGTTTCCTTGAGGCGCAGTTCTGCGGCGCGTAGGTCCGGGCGGCGATCGAGGAGTGTCGCCGGCAATTCGGCGTCCACGTTGGGTTGGGATTCGTCGGGAATTGTGGCGCGTTCTTTATCTTCGGGCCAGGGCGTACCGGCCAGGAGCACAGTGAGCGCGTTGCGGTGTTCGACCCGTGCTTCGACAAGCTGCGCTTGGGCAACCGTCAAGCCTTCAAGACTTCGTTCCGCGGCGGCGACATCCAGCGCGGTGGCGCCGCCGGCGTTTTTTAATATCTTGATTAGGGCTAAGGACTTCTGCGCGTCGGCGATGTTGGCCTGACCCAACACGAGGTGATGGTTGAGGTCCGCGATCTCGAAGTAGAGGTTCACCACGGAACCAATCAGGAGAAGCGCGGCGCTTTCGCGGTCTTCGCGTGTCGCGCGCTCCTCCCAGCGCGCCACGTCGCGCTCGGCGGCCAATTGGCCCCAGAGATCAATCTCGTACGACACCAAGGCGGTGAGACTGTGGAACTGCGAGGTAGGTGCCACGCCGTTCAACGGCTTCGAGGCCTCGTAGGTGTAGCCGGCGGCCACGGTCGGATTGATCACGGCGAGATGCGTTTGGAGTGATGCCGCGCTGATATTGATTACGGCGAGCGCGAGATCAGGATTGACTCTCAACGCCTCGCTGACGACGGCGTTGAGATTGGGATCATTGAAGGTTTCCCACCAGCCATCGAGCGAGGCACGGGCCTCGATGTCTGCATGGGCGAAGTTTGAGGGCGTGATCATGGCGGGACGCCGATAGGGCGTACGGAAGACGTTGCACGCCGCGAGGGCCGAACATACCATGATAACCAGCAGTTCCTTCATTCGCGCGCCAGTGCGGCGACGGGATCTAAGGCAGCGGCCTGGCGCGCGGGGAAATATCCGAAGCCGATGCCAATGAGCGTCGAGACCATGAGCGCGGCGACGATCGAGGCGGGTGAGAATACCATCGGGACTGGCGAGGAGGTGTGACTGATGATGACACCGATCACGAGCGCCAGAATGATACCCAACGCGCCGCCGATGACGCAGACCAACATCGCTTCGATCAGGAATTGTTGGCGGATGTCGCGCTGGCGCGCGCCGACGGCCATGCGGATACCGATCTCGCGGGTACGTTCGGTCACGGAGACCAACATGATGTTCATGACACCAATGCCCCCAACGATGAGCGAGATTACCGCGATGGATGAGATCAAGAGGGTCATGGTGGTGGTGGCGGATTCGACGGACTTGCGGATGGTGTCGGTGTTGAAGAAAAAGAAGTCCTTCATCCCATGACGACGCGTCAAAAGATCGGTTACCGCGGCTGTGGCCTGTTCCATGGATGTATCATCCCGCACGCGGACCGTGATGCTGCGCAACGGGATCGGACCCGTCAACCGGCCGATGACAGAAGTGTACGGGAGCCACACATTTAGAGTTCCGCCGCTGGCGAACATTGCCCCGGCAGGCTTGGCGACGCCGATGACCCGTGAGGGCATGTTTCCGATCAAGATCACGCGACCGATGGGATCTTCACCGGCGAAGAGCCGCTCACTCGCCTTGTCGTCGATGACCGCGACTTGCGACAGTTCCCGCACATCTTCTTGGGTAAATGCGCTCCCCGCTTGCACCTCAAACGGGTGCACCCGGAAGTATTGCGCGCCCACGCCATTGATGGCGCCGGAGACGGAAACGCTTCCCGATCGGAGCGAGGCCGTGGATGACACCAAGGGCGAGACGCTATCGACGTAGCTCTGTAGCCCAAGCTCAGTTGCATCACTCGCGATGAGCGTGTTAATGCTCGCGGCTTTTTCGTCGCCCCCCCCGCGCCCCGGATAGATATCGAGCGTGTTGGTGCCGAGCGCGCGAATTTCGCCCAGCACCTTTTCGCGCCCGCCGATTCCAAGAGCAACGACGCTTACGACCGAAGCGATACCGATGATGATGCCCAACATCGTCAAGAAGGAGCGCATGCGATGTGCTCTCAAGGAGAGAAGCGCGGCATGCAGAGCCGCGACCATCGCAGGACCAGTGTGCGCGCGCGGCAGATCGCGCCGGCCTGGTGGAACTTCCGGGTGCGCGGGTGGAGAAATCGAAACCCGCCTATCGGAAACAATGGCCCCGTCCTCCAGTGTCACGATGCGTTCGGCACGGGCAGCTACCTTCGGGTCGTGGGTCACAAAGATGATGGCGTGGCCTTCGGCATGGAGCTCGCGAAGAACACTCAGAACCTCTTCGCCCGAATGGCTGTCGAGCGCGCCGGTGGGCTCGTCAGCGAGAATGATCTCACCGCCGTTCATGAGCGCGCGCGCGATGCTCACGCGTTGTTGCTGGCCGCCCGAGAGCTGGGTCGGACGGTGATGGGCACGATCGGTAAGCTTGAACCGATCCAAGAGTTCTTGGGCGCGACGGTGCCGCTCAGTGGTGTGCTTGCCCGAGTAGACCGCGGGCACTTCGACATTGGCGAGTGCCGTCAAGCTCGACAGCAAGTTGTAGCGCTGAAAGATGAATCCAAAGCGGGCGCGCCGAAGCGCCGCGAGTTCGTCGGCGCTCAATTCACTAACATTTCGCCCTGCGACCCGGTAGCACCCGGACGTAGGGCGATCCAGGAGACCTAAGATATTCATGAGTGTGGACTTGCCGGAGCCGGAAGGTCCCATGATGGCGACGCATTCGCCCGCTTGAATCGTAAGGCTGATATCCCGAAGCGCTGCGAAGCTGCCCTGGCCCGCCGGGTACTCGCGCGATACCCCTTTTAGCTCCAGCAGCGGTATCAAGGCGTCTTGTTTCCGGCGAGCACGACGCGCTCGCCGGGTTGAAGGCCCGAAACCACTTGGGCGTCGACATGGTTGTCGATGCCGACCCTGATCTCGCGATTAGCGACATGACCATCCGTACCCAATACACGGACGGTTCGTCGACCGTCCGGAAGCGGCGCCCCCACAGCGCCCGAGGGAATCACAAGGGCGTCATCGGCAGACTTTAAGACGATGTGCACTTCGGCGGTCATCGACGGCCGCAACGTGCGATCGGGATTGGGGACATCGAAAAGGCCGTTGTAATACACGGCCGCGCTCTGCGACGCACCGCTCGCACCCCCTCCTGCTCCGGCCGGCGTCTCCGCGGCAAGCGACTCCGGCGCCGGTTCCAACGCACGCAAGGTAGCCTGATACCGATGATTGCGACCGCCCAGCGTCGTGAAGTAGACCTTCTGACCCGCCTGCACGCGAGTGACGTCGGCCTCGGAAATCTGTGCCCTGATCGTCATAATCGAGAGATCGGCGAGCTTCACGATCGTCGGTGCCGCCTGCACCGCATTCACCGTCTGGCCTTCGGGCGTGACAATGGCAACGACCGTGCCATCGATCGGCGCGGCGATCTTGGTGAAACCCAAATTTACCCGCGCGGTATCCACGGTGATCACGGCCCCGCGGATTTGCGCCTCCAGTGCCGCGACATCTTTGACGGCACCTTCGTAAGTCGCCTCGGCCGTCTCGTAATCGGCTTGCGAACTCGCTTCTTGCGGGAAAGTTATCTGTGCGCGTTTGAAGGCAAGTTCCGCCTGGTGCAGACCGATAACACGAGAGGCGTGCTGAGCCTGAATCTGCTCAAGCGAAGCCTGGGCTGTGGCTAGCGCGTTCTTCTCGGTCGAGGGATCGATCACCGCGATCAATTCGCCTTTATGAACCTCATCGCCCAACGCGACATGCAGCGCCAAGATGCGCCCCGAGGCCTGCGCGCCGACGCTGACCAACCTGGCCGGCGCGATGGTGCCACTCGCCAGCACGGTCTCTTCAAGGCGACCAATCCGTGCAACCGCGGTTAGAGGCTCCTGCGGGGAATGACTCGCAAGCAAGTGCCTCATCGCAATCAAACCCAAGACAATCATCAAGCTGACGATGCCTGTCCAGAAAAGGCGGCGACGCCATGGGCAACTCGTGATCAGGACTTCCCTGCTCCGGCGACCGGCTCCTTGCCCGCAAGTACGGCTTTTACCATGGCATCCAGTTCCTGTTCACTCGGCGGACGCCCTAATTTCCAGCCGCTTATCACCACAGTGGGGGTGCCATGAACATCTATCTGCGCTCCTAACTGCTTGCCTTCTTCGACGAGGGGAATTGGGTCCGACTTCCCGATGCACACAGCGAACTGCGCGAGATCCGGTACGCCAGCTGCAGCCGCATAGTCGCTCCAGGGCTTCAGCCCAAAAGACTCCTGTCCCTCATACAATTGGTCGTACATCGCTTCGAATCGCCCTTGCACGCTAGCGCACTCCGCTGCACGCGCGGCGGGAATCGCAAAACGGTGGCCGGGAATCGGGAAGTGTACGTACGTTAATGCCAAGTCCTTGGGATAGCGCTCGCGAACCGCCTTCAGAGTGCGGTGGAAGCTTCCGCAGAATGGGCACTCGAAGTCGGCAAACTCGATCAGTTGTACGGAGGCATCGGAAGATCCTATACGCACTCCATGCGCAAGGTCAGCGCGCCAATCCTTGATGAAGATTGGTTTTTGTTCTGTGGAGTCTGACGCAGTTCGTGGAACTAATAATTCTCGACGAATCACAACTCCGGTCGTAATGACGGCACAGATCACTAGCATCGCAGTGACGATTGAATCGAGTTTGATTTTCATTTCATTCTTGTCCCTGTTATTAAGCAAAAGAACGCGAGATCAGGTGTTACTCGACGGCGCTCCAGGCACACGAGCGATTCTTGCGGAAAAGTGGGTATGCATTGGTCAATGGGCCCTGATGCGCGTCCCCGCTCTGTTCGCCGGTTGGTTCGTTTCGGTCACGAGAGACGCCGGTGCGCTGCGGGGCCGCTGCCCCGCTTTGGCAACGGCAGGCAGTGACGCCGCATGACGCGCGGCAGCTTGTTGTGCGGCTGAGAAAGGCGGGCACATATAGCGGTTGTACTCTGAACGCCCGCCGGCGCAGTCGAGACATCAGTGACAATTTCACGATGGTGATTCACGAGCTCTCTCAAGCCATTTGTTCTCAAAGGCAAGCCCATCGCGCCAGCAGATCGCGACAATGTGGCATACCTCATCAGGGTCCTTTGCCACAGCAGGGCTGGCCCCCACCGCTTTGAGAAATCGCACCTCCAGCGCATCGCGTTCCGCGCTGAAGACATTGCGCGTGGCGTCATCACTCCGATCGAGATATCGGCGCAGGTGCTGATGCCGCCACCAAAGAGAGGTGCTGTCCTCCCCAGCACTAGGTCGAGTGCCGTGATACGGTAGGCCAGTGTCCAGAAGTAAGGGTTTGAAAAGTCCCGTACAAGGCGCCGCAGTACCGGTCACCCAATGCAACATTTTGCCAGGCTCAAGCGATGCCACCCACGACGCAGTCGTTTGCCCCAGAGGATTCTCCCGCGTGTGCGCGCAAATTCGTGGACCTGAGGGACTTCCAGGCGAGGGCTGCCCTTCCTTGTGATCGCGCAGGATACGGAAGAAGTCCGTGAGTTGTAGACTCCCGCTCCTATCGCCGAGTAAGTCCATCGCGCGCGCGCGCCGGTAACAGCCCGATGTGTTCTTGCTCGAGTCTTCGTGAGTCGATCTGAATGGATCGATCGTCATGGCGTTTGAGATGGCGTAATAGTCCCGAATCGGTTTCACGGCCCATTCCCGATCCACCGTTTCCAGCACCTTGGCGCCTCCGGTATCGGCGAGGATGAATGAATTGTGGTAAGCAATATCGCGCTTAAACCCGCAATTCCCACCTTGCCCGTGTTCCCGAAGAAGCATCGTGATCACCAAGATTGCCTCGTCCACGTCGCGCGCGCGTTCAAGCGCCAGGCGCAGATAGTCCATGCCGATAATGCCGCTGGTGAGGGAAGCTTCGGTTTTGGCGAAGATCGCCTCGTTGCCGATAACGAGCCCGTGTGCGTTGGCGCCCATCTCCGCGCCCCAGATCCAGTGCGGCTTAGAGAGCAGCACCGCGTGGGTCTCGGGCGCTTGGTTGATCTCTTTGTAGGTGAGGCGCACCGTTGAGCCAACACTATGACGGGCAGCCGGGATCAGTTCCAAATACTGCGACTCGTCGTATTCGCGATCGCTATTCTTGCCGAACAGGACTGCGCCAGCCGGGGTCGCTGCACTCACTGCCGCTATCGTGTCGCACATTTCAATCCCCCCGACGCCACAACCACCTCATCGCCTCGGGAAAAATGGCTGCCCCGTGCTTCGGAGAGTGCCCTCCCTCGCCAAAGACGAATTGGTGGTCATATTCCCGATAGGCCAGCGCCGCCGCCACATCCCGATTACCAAGGGGCCAGTTTCCGAAAACAATATCGAGGTCCTTCAACCCGCTTTGCAGAAATACGCGAATGGGTTTTTTTTCGCTCTTGCGAATCAAGGATGGATACCGATTGCCGCCGCGAATGTCGGTAAAACTTCCCACAAGGCTAATGACTTTTCGAAAGGCCTCCGGCCGCTCCCATGCGACTGTGAACGCGGCAACGCCCCCGGAGCTGATCCCGGCGATGCCGCGACACTCGGGATCGGCGCTTATATTGAAAGCACCTGCAATTCCCCGCATGACCTCTTCGAGAAGAAACTTCGCAAAATGACCGTCGACCGAGTCGTATTCCACGCTGCGGTTGTCTGACCCACCCCACAGCGGCAACCCCGGCCCCTTGTCACCCGGATTGATGAAAAGGCCCAGCATCGGCGGGATGTGCCCGCGATGGATCAGATTGTCCAATACGACGGGTGCGTTGATAGTATCGCCGAGGAAGCTCTCACCATCGAGAAACACCATCAGACAAAGAGGTTCTTGGGAATCGTACTGTCGCGGAGCGTAGACCCAGTAGTCGTGCGCGGCCCCCGGATACACGACACTTGCTTCGAGACGGCGTTTCGCGATCGTTC
>Ga0073928_10005431_pt1 | contig 17895 bp, 21 predicted proteins | sample PaiPotPPA55metaG_FD_76969 | JGI IMG/M metagenome (GOLD analysis project Ga0073928, IMG submission 76969) | Iron sulfur acid spring bacterial and archeal communities from Banff, Canada, to study Microbial Dark Matter (Phase II) - Paint Pots PPA... ... | reverse complement strand
TGTGCCACCGCAGCGTAACCACTTTCATCACTGCACGGCCTGTGGTTATGGATTCCGGGCTCCGCTCGCACTCGGACGGCGCGAAGCGCCGATCCGAGCGCTCGCGGCCCCGGAATGACGGGCCAGAGTAGTTTGTGATGCCCCGTAAGAACGGGGAGAGGGAGCGCACCGCGTGTCACTCCAGCTCCACGGTCTTGAAGTCGGCGGGGACGACGAGCTCCAGCAGCTCGCAGTCGTCGGAATAGTCGAGCACGCGGTGCTCGATGCGCGGCGGCTGCAGCCAGGCCGCGCCCTGGTGCAGGGTGACGACCTCGCCTTCGTACTCCCCTTTGATCCAACCCTTGAGCACGTAGATCATCTGCAGCTCGACGTCGTGATAGTGCCGCTTGGAGACGACCGCGGGATCGCACGGCGGCACCAAGCGGATGACATGCGCCTGGAGGAGGCCGCCAGTGGCCGCGCTCATGCCGAGGTCGCGGTATCGCGCGTAAGGGCGCAGGCCGTCGGTGCGGAAGTCCTGCTCGCGGAAATGCGTGGCGTTGAATTTTTGTTTGCTGCGCGGCTTTGTCTTGATCTTGGCGGGTGAGGCCGGCGCCTTCTTGCGCGCTGTTTTTCTCAGGGATGGCTTTTTTGCTCGCGCCTGTCGCTTTGCGATTGTCTTCGGCATGTGCATCTCTCCTCCATGTCCTGCGTCATTGCCAGCGGTGGCGCCATTGCCGCGGCGGCACGAAGCTTCCCGACCATATCCCGCGCCGCGCGGCTCGCGCCTCGGCTTCCTCGGCATGGTACGAGGGTGCAAAGCCCGAGGCCACCGCCCAGCCCTCCCGCACCATCCAGGCGTTGATGTCGCTGCCGTCGGGGAGCGCACAGGTCGCAAGCACGCGGCGGTAGGCATCGAGCCCGCGGGCGGCGCAGGTCAGGTCGTGGCGCCCGACATGCGCGCGCAGCTCGCGCGTCGCCGCTCTGCCGCAGGCCCAGCTCTCTCCTTTGGGATCGGTGCAGGTCTGATCGAGCTCGGGCGCATCGACGCCGATGAGCCGGATGCGCGCGCCGGCGACGTCGATGGTGTCGCCGTCGATCACCCGCGCGCGGCCGATGAGCATCGGATGCGGCTCGGGGTGGAAATGCCGATAGAGCTGCCAGGCAATGAGGCCCAGAACGACCGCAATCGCGAGCCACAGGTCGAGGCTGCCCCGTCTCCTGGCCCAGCGGGCGGTGCGCCGGCGGCGGCCCCACGCTATGGTCGAGCGCAGCAGGCTTTACCTCCCATGCGTGCGCCGTTCATGTTGCAACATTGTTTTTGCTGGGTTTTCCCGATTGGCTTCGTTTGCGGAGATTGGCTTCGTTTGCGGAAAGGCGCGCGCTCGTGCGTAGGGGGCGGGTTTCAAACCGGCCCCTACGGCGTGCCGTGCGCGAAGCTGGCTGCCGGAGCACCGCGGCGATGTCGATCTCGTCGTCGGAGGTCTCGCGCAAGATTGCTTCTGCGGACCCCGTGGACGCCGGGGCACGTGCAGCATCGAGCTTCCGCATCGCGGACTTTCGCAGTGAGCGCACGTCGCTCTCATAGCGGTCAAGCGTCGCGAGCCGTTTGATCGCGGTGCGGTCATCGAGCGCGCGCGCAAGCAAAGGCAGGCGCGCCTCGCGGATGTCGAGGAGGTCGATCTGCGCGGCGACGAGCCGGCATGCGGCCGTAAAGCGCTGTGCATCGGCCATGGGACCGGCGAGCTTGCGCGCGAGCTCGGCGATGTTTCTTGTCTTTGCCGGGTCGCGCAGCGACGACACGCGCAGGCCGTGCTTGCGCGCATTTTGTGCCGCGCGTGCCTTGCCCGCGGCCGTGCGGGGGCCGGTGCTGGCGCGGGCATTGCGCCGATTGGCGGCGCGCTGGCGCATGCTGGTCATACCGCCTCCCCGCCGGGAGGTTGGGGCGGTCCCGGATCTGCGGCCGCCGCGGTTGCGTCGCGCAGCTCCTGCGCAAAGCTCGCGCGGTGGCGTTCGATCTCGGACAATGCCGTGCTGCGCCGGTTCTCGGCATCGGCGATCATCGCGTCGATCCGCTCGAACTCGTCGATTTCCGCGCGCAGGGCCGCGGCCATGACCGTATCCATGGACAGGCCCGCCGATTCGAGCGCGGCTTCTACCCGGCCGACGGCGGCCGCATCCCGCGCGCTCCATTTTTCCGCCAGGGCGTAGGCGCCGCTCACGAGCGGAGCCAGCACCTCCGACATGGCATTGCGAGCGCGCAGGCGCAGCAGGTTCGCCTTCATGCGGCGCAGCCGCCGGACGTCCCAGGCGAGGTCCACCACATCGCGCATCAACATGTCCTCCAGGACATCGTTCGGGATCAGGCGCGCCGACACCTGGGCAAAGAGCTCGTTGTAGCCGTCCGCGTCCTCACCCAGGAGCATGGTGGGCTCGCCGGCCCAATTGCGGCGCTGCACGGGTGTGCGATCGGCCGTGGATGCGGGTGCGGGCGACGGATTCATGCGGGGGTCTCCGGAGGCTGTTGTTCCTGATTTGTTCTAGCTCAAGGCGGCGAGTCCCGCAAGCGAAATTTGCCTTAATTTGCCGTGGGCGGGCGGCGAGTTTGAAACCCGCCCCGACAGCACCGGGACAAAGAACCTTCGTAGTCGAACCGGTCGAGCCTCACTACCTGTGGCGTCCACGGTTAAGAGACCCGGACGACGATATGGTACTTGAGGCGGCGGTGAACGATCATGCCGATGCCATTGTGACTTTCAACGCGCGCGACTTCGCCGGCGCCGTTGGGCAGTTTGGCCTTGAACTGCTCACTCCGGCTGAAATTTTGAAGAGGATGTGAAATGAGGACAAGCAGTAACTATGCACTGCGTTTGTCCGCTTCGCTCAAGCGAGCCGTCGAGGAGGTCGCGCGAGAGGACGGGGACGATTCCTAACGCACCTTAGCAAAATCAATGACTTGATAGAGACTACGAATCCGGGGTCAGGAGCTCGAATCTCTTCGGGCGCGCCACTTCGGTACAAAACTGGGAACGCCAAAACCCGCCGTTTTTGCGCTTGAGGGGGCGACGAGCGTGCGCAGCAGTTCGATTTCGACCCCATGATGCGAACTTCGTTCGCATCGACTTCGACGCGCTGGGCGAGCGCGCGGAGGTGATCGCGGCGGTAGCCGCCGCTCTCGGTGCGCATGCGCCTGCGAGCCGCTCTGGCAAACATTTTGAGCGCCTGCACTGTGATGGTCGGCCGGAGGCGTTCGATCGCTTCCTGGGCTCTCTCTGCGTCCGCGCGGGCCTGATCGCGGATCGCCTTCAGCTCGCCCACGCGGTCCTTCAGCGTCGGGTCCGAGAGATCGGCGATGCCATTCTCGATCGCGTCGTAGAGCCGCTTGAGTTTGGCGTCCGCTTCGACCGCCCGCTTGCGTAATTGGGCAATGTGCACAGCCCGGCGCTCGGCGCGTTCCTCGCGCCGGTCGAGAACGCTCGACAAGATTTCCTCGAGAACGATCTCCCAGCCATGCCCGAAGTGTCGCACGGCACTTCCGCCAAAAGAATGGCCGATGTGCGCGACGTGCCACGCTGCGACCTCCATCTCCCGTCGAGATGGGAGCGATATCGCTCATGGGAGGCCATGACCGCATGGCGGCGAAAGGGCCGGGCCGGCGCAGGCGAGTCAAGGCCGCAAGCCGGCGGAGCCGGTCGCGCACAGCGCGAGCCTTGACGGGGCTACGGCGGTCCGGCAGCGGAGCGCCAACCGGTCCGCCCCCGGCGTTCAAGTCCTTATGCTTCACCCCGGCAGCAGATTCCGCGCAGGTTCGTTGCAGTCGATATGCCAACTCTTTGGTGACGGCACGTGCGTCACGTGTCGCCAGATCGACCGAAGCGAGGGCGCGGACATGGCAATGTCGACGCGAATGACCCGAAGGAGACTCAGCTCCGGAACCGAGCTGCTCGCATTCGTGTTCAGTATTCACGCTCGAACGTTATGGTGCCCACGGCCTTTTGACCGGGCCTAACCGCACTCGCGATCTCTGGCGTGCGCAGTGTCAGCTTGTCGCCCTCTATCCGGAAGAACCGCGTCTGATTCTGATTTGCGCCCGTGTAGATTTCGTTCGACGACATTTCCACGTGGGTCGTTATCTTGTCTGCTTCAACGGTGTAGACGCCCGAGTAAGCCAGCATCGAGTCAAGCAGAGTCGCCTTCTCTTCAACGCTCTTGGCCGGGTTGCGATTTGCTCCGGTGAGGATGATGATCCAATGCCTATCAGGTGTGAGCGCCAGCCGGCCCTTCGCGTTCGGACCGTAGGGCTCAACGGTGTCGCCTCCGTCAAACTTTGTGAGCCATGACACCAGCTTCCAAGTACCGACAAGTTGTGTTGCTGCATCTTCCGCAAATGAACAGGTCGGCCAAACAGAACACGACGTTGCAAGAACAATCGCAAGAATCGATCTCATAGCTTGCTCCTCCTTCGCATCCACCGAGACAGGCAGCGCCTCGATACCTACTCCGCTCCGGATACGATAAATTCCTTTCTCGCCTGCGGCGAGGACAGAAAATCTATGAACTCACCCGCCGCCTGCGGCGAGTGCGCACTCGCCAAGGGCACAGCCGTGTAGACGAGATAGCTTTGGAACTCGCTGGGCAACGTGCCGATCAGCTGCAAGCGCTTGTCTGCCTTGATTAACGTTACGACCATGACGCCGATTTCGCCGCCCTTGCCCTGGAGCACACGCGCGACGACGTCCGGGGGGCTGGCGCGCACAACCCTTTCTTTGACAGCATCCGCAATGCCAATTCGATCCAGTACCGTGGCAAAATAGTTGCCGGCCGCGACATTGCTGAACACCAGCGCGTCAGCATTGAGCAGAGCTTGCTTGAACGCGGCTACCGTCGAAACATCAGGAGCTCGAGCATCCGCTCGCATAAACAAGCCGATTCCGACCTTGGCAATGGTGGGGTGCTGACCTCCGGTAATCTTGTGGGCCGCCACGAGATCATTAATGAAATTGGGCTGAATGATCAGCACATCCCCCGGTTCGCCGTCCGTCACCTTCTTGTGGATTGCGGGCGAGAGTCCAAACACAAACTTGACCTCGTTGCCAGTGCGTTGGTGGAACAGCTCCGCGATCCGGTTCAAAGCGGCCGCAACTGGCGTGTCGCTCATGACCGTCATTTCGGCGCCATAGACGATCCCGGCCGCGGCGACCAATCCGCTGATGCAGGCGCCCAGAGATAAGACGGTGCGACCGAACATCGACCCCTCCCTCATCCCAAACCCGTAGCGAACAAAGTTAGCATTTCGAGCTTGAGTCCGGAATTGCGGCATCGCGTCGATCTCGGGATTGCCCGGCATGGCCGCTATCGAAGGGTAACCGGCCGACCATGCGAAATCGGGAAAGCAGCTGCGCATGAGACGTAGCGCAAAATCGCACGACGTCGCGGCTTTGCCGATTGGAGCGCGTGGCGGGCCGTGGCATCATAGCGCCACGGCGAACGAGTAGTGCCCATCTTCATCGACCGTGGCGCGCCACTGTGCGATTTTGTACGATATCGTTGCCTGCCGTTTGCGAATACCGCATCAAGCAGCCGACAGCCGAACGTGGAACTTGTTGCCGGTCGCCTGGGCGTAGCGCAAGAGCGTCTTGGTGCTCGGCAGCGCCTGGCCGTCCTCCAGTCGGGCAATAGTGGACTGGCTGGTCCCCATCCGGGCAGCCAGCTCGGACTGCGAGAGGCCCGCCCGCAGACGAGCCTTAAGCAATTCGGCAGAAATTCGAACTCCGGAGCGAGCGCGTCATACTCCGCCTTGACCTTGGGGTTGGCCAGCAGGCGAGCCTTGAGCTTCTCGAATGGGATTGTCATGTGATCTCCTTTGCTCGCCGCAACGCAAGGTGGATCTCGGCGCGCGGCGTCTTTTGTGTCTTCTTCACGAATGCCCGAACTACGACAACCCGGCGTCCGATCGCCGTGACATAGAGCGCGCGGGGTGACGGTCGCGATCCGCTGTTCGCCGCCAAGGTGTAGCGCGCCGCTATCACGTGACCGCGTGTGCATTAGTCCGGCATCCTGGCCCATCGATAACGGCCCTTCATCGACGTCACCTGCCTCACGTGCGGCTCGCAGCTTGAGCTTGGCGTCTGCCTCGCTGGCTCGATTGCGCAAATCGGCGATATGCGCTGTTCGGCGCTCCGCGCGCTCCTCGCGGCGGTCGAGCACTGAGGAGAGTACCCCGGTAGCGTTCTCCCTTCCCGGTCCGCAGCGTCATCGCCTTGCCGCAGGGCACCGTCGGTATCGGTAGCCATCGCGACTTGATCAGCCTTGTCGGTTGGTTACGGACCAAAATTCCATTAGGCTGCGGCCAACCCATCTGGAAACGATAATCAACCGTATTCGCAATGCAAAACGGCTACTACACGGGAAGCGAACATGATCTCCGCGGCATTTCCCTACAAAAAGCAGCGGCGGCGGGTCCTCGACCGCGAGATGGCATACGTGGAGCTCGGAGAAGGCGACCCCATCGTCTTCCTGCACGGCAATCCCACCTCGTCATACCTGTGGCGCAACGTCATACCGCACCTGCAGCCGCTGGGCCGCTGCATTGCGCCCGACCACATCGGCATGGGTGATTCCGACAAGCTGCCCAACAGCGGGCCGGGCTCTTATCGGTTCGTTGAGCTGCGCCGTTACCTCGACGCCCTGCTCGAAGCCCTGAATGTGCGCGAGCGCGTCACCTTGGTCGTCCACGACTGGGGTTCGACTCTCGGCTTCGACTGGGCCAATCGCCACCGCGATGCGGTGAAGGGCATCGCGTATATGGAGGCAATGGTCGGACGGCAGTATTGGGACCACTGGGACAAGTTCGGAATGCGCCCGGTCTTGAAGGCCCTGCGTTCCGAGGCCGGCGAGCAGATGGTCCTGCAAGACAACTTCTTTATCGAGAAGATTCTGCCCGGCGCCATACTGCGGAAGCTCTCCGACGAGGAGATGGCGGAGTACCGGCGGCCCTTCGCCGAGCCCGGCGAGGGCCGGCGACCGACTTTGACGTTGCCCCGGGAAATCCCCATCGAGGGCGATCCTGCCGACGTAACCGCCATCGTCGACGCCTACGCGGACTGGCTGAAGACGAGCAGCGTGCCCAAGCTGTTCCTCAAGGCGGAGCCCGGCGGAATCCTCGCCGGCGGCAAGGTTCTCGAACACGCCCGAAGCTTGCCTGCGCAGACCGAAGTGACGGTCAAGGGAGTCCATTTCGTTCAGGAAGATTCACCGGATGACATCGGGCAAGCCGTTGCCGGCTGGATGAAGACGTTGGGTTAGACCAAGTGATGCGGGGACCGGAAAGGAGAGCAACACAATTGCGATGAACGATGTGAGCGTTGTGTTGGCCCACGGCGGCTGGGCGGACGGATCGAGCTGGGCACGCGTCATTACGGGGCTCGCGGCCCACGGCGTTAAGGCGGTCGCGGCTCCGCTGCCGCTGACCGAGCTGGGCGACGATGTAGCGGCGCTCAACCGCAGCATCGAGCGCATACCGGGGCCGGCAAGCGGAGGAGAGTCTGATGGCGCCTATCAGGTACCGCACGGCTGTGGCCGACGGCTTCAAGGTGTTCTATCGCAAAGCCGGCAATACGGCTGCGCCGAAGCTGTTACTGCTGCACGGCTTTCCGAGCGCGGGTCATATGTTCCGCGATCTGATCCCACTGCTTGCCGACAGATTTCACATAGTCGCTCCGGACCTTCCCGGATTCGGCCAGTCCGACATGCGGTCACGCGATACATTCAAATATTCCTTCGACAATATCGCCCAAGTGATTGAGCGCTTCACCGAAGTTATCGGGTTCGATCGCTTTGCCGTCTATGTCTTCGACTACGGCGCACCGACGGGTTTCCGGCTTGCCATGCGCCATCCTGAGCGCATCACAGCCATCATCTCGCAGAACGGCAACGCCTATGTGGAGGGCCTCAGCGACGGCTGGACTCCGATTCGGGCCTATTGGGAAGACCCATCGCCGGCGAACCGCAATGTGCTCCGCGCTTTTCTCACGCCGGAGACGACCCGCTGGCAGTACACCCACGGCGTACCCGACCCGACAATAGTGTCGCCCGACGGCCAGAACCTCGACAACTTCTATCTGGCCCGTCCCGGCGCCGATGAAATCCAGCTCGATCTGTTTGGCGACTACAAGAGCAATGTCGCGCTGTATCCGAAATTCCAAGACTACTTCCGCATCCACAAGCCGCCTTTGCTTGCGGCCTGGGGCAAGAACGACCCCTTCTTTCTTCCGCCCGGCGCCGAGGCGTTCAAGCGCGATATTCCAAACGCGGTTATTCGTTTCTTTGATACCGGCCACTTCGCGCTGGAAACGCATGCCCGTGAGATTGCCGAAAGCATCCGCGATTTCCTGAAGTGACGGAGGAAAGGGGGGCGGCCGTGCCACATGCGAGAAGGACTCCGGAGCGGCTCAACGCGTTCTCCGACGGGGTGTTCGCCGTTCTTATTACGGTGCTCGTTCTTGAACTGCGGCCGCCTGAGCTTCCGACATTCAAGGCGCTGCTGGCCCTCTGGCCAACCTGGCTGAGCTACGCGGTGAGCTACCTTTTCATCGCCATAGTGTGGACCAATCACCACCATCTCATGCGCTATGCCACCGAGGCGACGCCATATCTAATGTGGTTCAACTTCGCGCATCTGTTTTCAGTATCATTGCTTCCACTCTCCACGGCCTGGATGGCGGTGAGCAAATTGGCCCCGCAACCGGTTGCCTTCTATGCCGCGGTTTTTTGCCTGGTGAACGCGACGTACATTTGTTTGATCTACGAATTGATAGACCGCGCTCCGGCAGTCGGTGTCTCACCAAGCGAGCGCAGGATCATGCATTTTCGATCTATCATGACGCTGTGCGTTTTCGGGGCGGCAGCAATCGTAGCATTGAAATATCCGCTGCTTGGACTCGGAATGTGTATTTGCTGTCTGATCGTTTATCTGAAGCCCGAAGCAGCGGGAGCGCGGAAGTAAAGGTCTGCGAGGCCTACGCACGACTGAGCCATGAGTTCCGAGTGTGGCGCGAGATGTTGCTCTTTGGCCCATTACTATGAACCTCTGGGGTGTCGATTACGCCAGGTATCGGCAGCAGGTAAAGCGACGGATACCGGGCGTTGTTTGACAGGACCTATGCGATTCTTCTCCCGCAGAGGTGAGCCCCTAGGAACCAGCCATACCTGCGGTCGTTGTCAAAGAGTGTGGGATCGCGGCGTTTTTGCTGTTTCCGCCGCCTCGTCATTGCCGAAGGAGAACAGCGTCAGGCAATGAACCCGCGCCCCCCCTTGCAGGGTCGCTTTCAAGGGGAGGCATGCGGAGCTTGCTGCGCCGCTGCGCGCTGGCTCACAGCCAGGGGCGCGCGGCTTTGGAGCTCTCCTCGAAGCGCGCGATCTTCTCGCCTTTGACCTGAGTGAGCCCGATGTCGTCGAGGCCGTTGAGCAGGCAATGCTTGCGATGTGGATCGATGTCGAACTTCACCACGCCGCCGTCCGGACCTCTGATCTCCTGCTTTTCCAGATCGATGGAGAGCGTCGCATTGGCGCCGCGCTCGGCATCGTCGAACAGCTTCTCCAGATCCGCGGGCGACACCTTGATCGGAAGCACGCCGTTCTTGCAGCAGTTGTTGTAGAAGATGTCGCCGAACGAGGTGGAGATCACGCAGCGGATGCCGAAATCCATCAGCGCCCAGGGCGCATGCTCGCGCGAGGAGCCGCAGCCGAAATTGTCGTCGGCAACCAGGATCTTGGCCTTGCGGTAGGCGGGCTTGTTGAGCACGAAATCGGGGTTCTCGCTGCCGTCGTCGCGATAGCGCTTCTCCGCGAACAGTCCCTGCGCCAGCCCGGTGCGCTTGATGGTCTTGAGGTACTGCTTGGGGATGATCATGTCGGTATCGACGTTGATCATGCGCAACGGCGCGGCCACGCCATCGAGTCGGGTAAATTTTTCCATTGCGCTTCGTTCCTGTCTCGCGCGCGGCTACGACGCTCCGCGATGCGTGCGTAGGGGCGGGTTTGAAACCCGTCCCTACATCTCAACCGTCTCGTAGGGGCGACGCACTGCGTCGCCCGTGGTGCCGCGTGCCGAAAGAGGGCGAGGCAATGCCTCGCCCCTACGGACAGCAAGAGCGTTCGTAGGGGCGGGTTTGAAACCCGCCCCTACAAGAACGGTGTCCGCGGCGTCAAGCCGCGGTCGCCTCGATCTGCAGCATGTCGTCGTCGGAGAGGCCGAAATGGTGCCCGATCTCGTGCACCAGCACGTGGGCGATGATGGCGCCCAGGGTCTCGTCGTGCTCGGCCCAGTAATCGAGGATGGGACGGCGGTAGAGCCAGATCATGTTCGGCATCTGGGTCGGCGCGCTCTCGGCGCGAAACGGCAGCCCGACGCCCTGGAACAGGCCGAGGAGATCGAGCTCGGTCTCGACGCCGAGCTGATCCAGCACCTCGTCCGTGGGAAAGTCCTCGACCCGGATCACCAGGCCCTCGCACAGGGCGCGAAATTTCTGCGGCAGCCGGCGATAGGCCGCGTCCGCGATCACCTCGATGACGTCGAGCGTGGGCGCAGTGACGGAGCGCCACACCAGCGGGTCGGAGAAATCAGGAGCGGCCATGCCGCGGTTTTTAGTAGATCGATTCCATGAAACCAATCCGATCGCGCAGACCCGCAGACCTTATCCTGAGGAGCTTCGGCGCGCCGAGCGTCTCGAAGGATGACCGCTCGCACAATCGCGCTTGTGGCCGTCCTTCGAGACGCGCGCAAATGCGCGCTCCTCAGAGGACGAGGCTGATTGATGCGGCGATATGATTCCTAGTTCGTGTGACCCGCCTGCGCGATCTATCTCGCGGCCCTCATGCTGAGGAGCGTCGCAGCGCCCTTCATCGCGGACAACAGCTTCAATAGCTCGCGCTGCGGCGCGTCTCGAAGCATGGCCGCGGGCACGGCCTCGCTTGTGGCCGTCCTTCGAGACGCGCGCAAGCGCGCGCTCCTCAGGACGAGGTTTCGCGGCGAGGCCAGGCAGTTGACGCCGCCGCGGCAATGCGGGAAGCGTAGCGCCATCACGGGGCTGCCGGTCATGATCCGCACGTTATTGCTGCTGCCTGCGCTCGCGCTGATGCTGCCTGGCGTGCCGCAGCCGGCGCGCGCGCAAAGTCCCGGCGCATCTCCCGACGTCCGCGCCGAGCGGGTGCAGTACTACCGGCCGGTGCGGCCGCGCCCGCGCATCCGCGTCACCCCGGCTTACCCCTACAGCCCCTATTCCACGCCTTTTCCCAAGCCCTATCCCTATGAGTATCCGGGGCCCGGCCATGTGCGGCAATGCACGTCATGGCTGGCGCAGGAGGCCCGCCCGAGCGGCACCGTCATCGTGCCGCGCATGCGCTGCTGGTGGGTGCCGGGGGTGTCGTAGTTACTGCCTCACGTCATTCCGGGGCGCAGGCAAATCGGCCGCGCCGATTTGCCTGCGAGCCCGGAAACCATAACCTCAGGCGGTTGTGGGTGCATCGCAGTGCAACCACATTCATCGCAACTGCACGGCCTGTGGTTATGGATTCCGGGCTCCGCTCGCCATGCTCGCGGCCCCGGAATAACGGCGACGCGTATTTTGCGAGGCGGCGAGCCGAGTTACTGCCACTCGCGCACGTCGACGAAATGCCCGGCGATCGCGGCTGCCGCCGCCATCGGCGGCGAGACCAGATGGGTGCGGCCCTTGTAACCTTGGCGCCCCTCGAAATTGCGGTTCGAGGTCGAGGCACAGCGCTCGCCCGGCGCAAGCTTGTCCGGATTCATGGCGAGGCACATGGAGCAGCCGGGCTCGCGCCACTCGAAGCCGGCGTTGCGCAGGACCCGGTCGATCCCCTCCGCCTCGGCCTGCTCCTTCACCAGCCCCGAGCCCGGCACCACCATGGCCTTGACGCCGGCGTTGACCTGCTTGCCCTCGACGACGCGCGCCACCGCGCGCAGATCCTCGATGCGTGCATTGGTACAGGAGCCGATGAACACGCGGTCGAGCCTGATGTCGGTGATCTTCTCGCCGCCCTTGAGGCCCATATAGGCGAGCGAGGACTCCGCCGCCCGGCGCTTGTTCTCGTCGGCGATGTCCTGCGGCCGCGGCACCCTGCCGGCCACCGAGACCACCTGCTCGGGGTTGGTGCCCCAGGTCACCAGCGGCGGCAGCTCGCCGGCATCGAGCCTGATCTCGCGATCGAAATGCGCGCCATCGTCGGACCGCAGCGTCTCCCAATAGCGCACCGCCTCGTCCCACAGCTTGCCCTTGGGCGAGCGCGGGCGGTCCTTGAGGTAATCGAACGCCTTCTGGTCGGGAGCGATGAAGCCCGCCTTGGCGCCGGCCTCGACCGACATGTTGCACACCGTCATGCGCCCTTCCATGGAGAGCGACCGGATCGCCTCCCCGGCATATTCCAGCGCATAGCCGGTGCCGCCGGCGGTGCCGATCTCCCCGATGATGGCGAGAATGATGTCCTTGGCGGTTACCCCCGGCGGCAGCTTGCCGTCGACCACCGCGCGCATGTTCCTCGACTTGGTCTGGATCAGGGTCTGGGTCGCGAGCACGTGCTCGACCTCGGAGGTGCCGATGCCATAGGCGAGCGCGCCGAACGCGCCATGGGTCGCGGTATGGCTGTCGCCGCATACCAGCGTCGTGCCGGGAAGCGTGAACCCCTGCTCCGGACCGATGATGTGAACGATCCCTTGGCGCCTGTCGAGCTCGTCGAAATAGTCGAGGCCGAACAGCTTGGCGTTCTCCGCGAGATACGCAATCTGCGCCGCGCTCTCCGGGTCCGGGTTGGGCAGCTTGCGGTCGGTGGTGGGCACGTTGTGATCGACCACGCAGAGCGTCTTGTCCGGGGCGCGCACCTTGCGGCCGGAGAGCCGCAGCCCTTCGAAGGCCTGCGGGCTTGTCACCTCATGCACGAGATGGCGGTCGATATAGATGAGGCAGGTGCCGTCGGGCTGCTGGTCGACCAGGTGATCTTCCCAGATCTTGTCGTAGAGGGTGCGCGGCATGTCTACTCGGCTGCCTTGTCCCTCGCCGGCGCGGCTGCGGCCCCGTGCTCCGCCGGCCGATGGTCCTGGCGCTCGGAGATGCGCGCCGCCTTGCCGCGCCGACCGCGCAGATAATACAGCTTGGCGCGGCGCACCTTGCCGCGCCGCACGACCTTGATGGAATCGATCATCGGCGAGTACAGCGGGAACACGCGCTCCACCCCCTCCCCGTAGGAGATCTTGCGCACGGTGAAATTCTCGTTGAGCCCGGCGCCGGAGCGCCCGATGCACACGCCCTCATAGGCCTGGATGCGCGCGCGCTCGCCTTCGACCACCTTGTAGTTGACCTGAAGGGTATCGCCCGGCCCGAACTCGGGGATTTCCTTGCCGGCCGAAAGTTTCGCTACCTGCTCTTTCTCGAGCTGTTGAATGAGGTTCATGGGACTACTCCATCGGCAGCGCCAATCGGCAGGATCGACAAAACGGCGCGCATTTTTTCGGGCTGAATGGTCGCGCGAGCTTCTACGACAAGCGGCGGGATTTGTCACGTTCCCGCCTCTGCTCGAAACGTCACGCACGAAAGGAGGATGCGTCAATGTCGGACATGACGGCAGGGGATCGCATATGGACTCAGCGGCGCAGCAAGCTCCGCAATACCTTCCCCTGAAAGGGGGAGGTCGACAGCATCTGCCCCGGCCTCGTGCCGGGGCAGATGCTGTCGGGTGGGGGTCCGGAGCTTGGCGCCAGCATTTGCTGACCGTCTCGACCGCAGCTCGACCCCCACCCGGCTCCCCGACAAAGTCGGGGTCGCCGACCTCCCCCTTTCAGGGGGAGGTATGGAGCATCCGCCCCTACGGCCGGGGAACGACCGGGGTCAATTCCGCGTCTTGCGGGCCAAATAGGCCCGCCACAGATCCGGGCGCCGCTCGCGGGTGATGCGCTCGGATTCACTCTGCCGCCACTGCGCGATCCGGGCGTGGTCGCCGCCGCTGAGGACGTCGGGAATGGAGCGGCCCTCCCACAGCTGCGGGCGGGTATAGTGCGGATATTCCAGCAGGCCCTGGCTGAAGCTTTCCTCCGCCGCCGAGGTCTCCTTGCCCATCACTCCGGGAAGGAGCCGCACGCATGCATCGAGCAGCGCGAAGGCCGCTATCTCTCCGCCGGAGAGCACGTAATCGCCGATCGAGACCTCCTCGAGCCCGCGCGCGGCGATGACGCGCTCATCGACGCCCTCGAACCGTGCGCACACGATCAGCGCTCCGGGACCCTGCGCCAGGGTCTCGACCCGGCGCTGGGTCAGCGGCGCGCCGCGCGCGCTCATCATCAGGCGGGGCCGCGCATCGGCGGCAGCGAGCGCGGCGTCGATGGCGCGCGCAAGCACGTCCGCGCGCATCACCATGCCGGGCCCGCCGCCCGCGGGCGTATCGTCGACCGAGCGATGCCGGTCGGTGGCGCAAGCGCGGATGTCGATCGTCTCGAGCGACCAGGTGCCGGCGGCGAGCGCCTTGCCGGCGAGGCTTCCCCCGAGCGGGCCGGGAAACATCTCGGGAAAAATGGTGAGAACCGTCGCCCGCCACATCACGTTTGCTCCGGCGGGGCGACTACGATGCGGCCGGCGGCGAGATCGACCTCGGGCACGCAGGTTTGCGTGAACGGCAGCATCAGGGTCGCGCCGCTTTGCGCATGGCGCAGCTCCAGAATGTCGCCGGCACCGAAATCATGCACCGCCATGACAGTTCCGATCTGCGCGCCGTCGACCGTGATCGCGCGCAGCCCGATCAGATCGGCGTGATAGAACTCTTCCGCCGCAGCCGGCGGCAGCGACGCCCGCGGCACGAACAGCCTTGCCCCCGCGAGCCGCTCGGCAGCACCGCGATCGCTGATGCCGCGCAGCTGCGCGATGAGATGGGTCTTGCCCGGGCGCAGCGCCTCGATCACGAAGCATGTTGCCCCATCCTCGCTTTCGAGCGGAGCATAATCCTTCAGCGCCATCGGATCGGCGGTAAAGGATTTGAGCTTCACCTCGCCGCCGATGCCGTGGGCACCTCCGATCTCGGCCACACAGATGCGCGGCGCGGCCAAGGATCACGCCGCGAACAACATCGTAGGGTGGGCAAAGGCGCGCTCTTTCGCGCCGTGCCCACCGCTCGGCCACGTGGGCACGGCGCGCGCGCGCAACCGTGCACGAAACATGCAAAGTGCCTGGCGCGCACCTTTGCCCACCCTACGGACTGCGAGGCTCCTCAGCATGAGGTCGGCGCGCGCTAGCTCGCGGGCGCGGCGGCAGCTGCCGACTTGGCGGCAGCCGCGGCCTTGGCCGCTTCCTCCGCCCGCGCTTTTCGCTCCTTGCGCGGCACCGCGCGGAGCGGATTCTTGCGCGGCTCGCGCTTCATCACGCCGGCCGCGTCGAGAAAGCGCAGCACGCGGTCGGTGGGCAGCGCGCCCTTCGCAAGCCACGCCTTTACCTTCTCCAGGTCAAGCTTGATGCGCTCGGTTTTATCCTTCGGCAGGAGCGGGTTGAAATAGCCCAGCCGTTCGATGAAGCGGCCGTCGCGCGGGGAACGGCTGTCGGCGACCACGACGTGATAAACCGGCCGCTTTTTGGTGCCGGCGCGGGCAAGGCGAATTTTCAGAGACATTATGTGGTTTCCTTTTTCAGTGTTGGTTCAGAGCGTGTCATTCCGGCCGAGCGAGCCGGGCTCCGCCCGGCACGCGAGAGCCGGAATCCAGTAAGCTGCGGCGTTCATCGTATTACGCCGGCCGTCGTTTACTGGGTCCCGGCTCGCGCGAGCGCGGCGGAGCCGCGCTCGCTTGGCCGGGACGACAGCCTAGGGGGAGGGAGCCGGCCGAAGTTGTGGCACGCACGTGTCGGCTCATTTCTTCTTTCCGAAGCCGGGGAAGTTGGGGACGCCCGGCGGTTTTCCGCCGAGGCCGGGAAGGAGCGGACCGGTACCGGGGAATTTCGGCAGCGGCCCCGGCATCCCCGGCGGCAGGGCGCCTCCCGGCAGGCCGCCTCCCGGTAGCCCTGCCACGCCCCCGGGCATCTTCTCCGCCAGCTTTTGCATCTGCTCCGGGCTTGGCATTCCGCCGCCGAAGCCCAGCATGTTCGCAAGCCCCGCCATCGGTCCGCGCTTCGCCCCGCCCATCGCCTTCATGAAGTCACCCATGGTGCGATGCATCTTGAGCAGGCGGTTGATCTCCTCGACCTTGGTTCCGGAGCCTGAGGCGATGCGCTTCTTGCGGCTCGCCTTGAGGATGTCCGGGCTTCTGCGCTCCTTCGGCGTCATGGAATCGATGATGGCGACCTGGCGTTTGAGCACGCCCTCGTCCAGGTTGGCCGCAGCCAGCTGATTCTTCATCTTGGCGACGCCGGGCAGCATTCCCATCAGCCCGGTCACCCCGCCCATGCCCTGCATGGAAATGATCTGCTCGCGCAGATCGGAGAGGTCGAAGGCGCCCCTGCGCATGCGCTCGGCCACCCGCGCCGCCTTCTCCGCATCGATGGTGGCCGCCGCCTTCTCCACCAAAGTGACGATGTCGCCCATGCCGAGGATGCGGTCGGCGATGCGCGCGGGATGGAAGTCCTCGATCGCGTCGATCTGCTCGCCGGTGCCCATGAGCTTGATCGGCTTGCCGGTGACCGCGCGCATGGACAGCGCCGCGCCGCCGCGGCCGTCGCCGTCGATGCGCGTGAGCACGATGCCGGTGAGCCCGACCCGCTCATTGAACGCGCGCGCGAGCGTGACCGCGTCCTGGCCGGTGAGCGCGTCGGCGACGAGCAGCACCTCGTGCGGCTGCGCGGCGCGTTTGACGTCCGCCGCTTCCGCCATCATCGCCTCGTCGAGCGTGGTGCGGCCCGCGGTATCGAGAATGACGACATCGTAGCCGCCGAGCCGGCCGGCCTGGAGCGCGCGCTGCGCGATCTGCGGCGGCTGCTGCCCTGCAACCACGGGAAGCGTGTCGATGCCGACCTGGCGGCCGAGCACGGCGAGCTGCTCCATGGCGGCGGGCCGGCGCACGTCGAGCGAGGCCATCAGCACCTTGCGGCGGGTCTGCTCGGAAAGGCGCTTGCCGAGCTTGGCCGCGGTCGTGGTCTTGCCCGAGCCTTGCAGGCCAACGAGCATGATGGGGACGGGCGCAGGCGCGTTGAGATCGACCGGCTCGCTCTGCGCGCCCAGGGTCTCGATCAGCGCATCGTGCACGATCTTGACGACCATCTGGCCGGGCGTGACCGATTTGATCACCTCGATGCCGACCGCATGCGCCTTCACCTTGTCAACGAAGGCGCGCACCACGTCGAGCGCGACGTCGGCTTCGAGCAGCGCGCGGCGCACCTCGCGCAGCGCCGCGTCGACGTCGGCCTCGCTCAGCGCGCCGCGCCGGGTCAGGCGGTCGAGGACGCTGCCGAGGCGTTCGGAAAGGGAATCGAACATGTGGCGGTTTCCGGCGGGGCTATCCTGCCTGCATTTTGGTTTCACAAACACATAACGCGCCCGAGGGCGCATCGCGCTGTCGGGCGTTGGCCTCCAGCTTCTCGGCTGGTCGGCGGTCTTACTTGCACGGGCTCTTTGCGTGAGCGCGCGGAACCTATGGATGCGCCCTGCCGGAGTCAAGGATGGGGCAGCAGGGCGGGTTAGTAGTACTGCGTCACAAACTACGCTGTCATTCCGGGGCGTCGGCATGTCGGTTTCACCGACTTGCCGACGAGCCCGGAAACCATAACCCCAGCCGGCAGTTGCTCGCTCGCCGTTCGCAACGGGACGGTCTGTGGTTATGGATTCCGGACTCCGCTCGCGGAGCTTGTGCTCGGACGGCGCATAGCGCCGATCCGAGTGCTCGCGGCCCCGGAATGACAGAATACCTATTTTGTGACGCAGTAGGGTTAGCCGGCC
>Ga0073928_10005427_pt1 | contig 17908 bp, 8 predicted proteins | sample PaiPotPPA55metaG_FD_76969 | JGI IMG/M metagenome (GOLD analysis project Ga0073928, IMG submission 76969) | Iron sulfur acid spring bacterial and archeal communities from Banff, Canada, to study Microbial Dark Matter (Phase II) - Paint Pots PPA... ... | reverse complement strand
TTCTCCGTTGACGGCCAGCCCATCACCGATCAGCAGAGCAAGGTCTTTTCGAATCAAATCCCCATCGATTCGATCGATTCGTTGGAAGTTATCTCCGGCGCGCCTCCGGCAGAATTCGGTGACAAGACAAGCGTCGTGATTGTGGCCACCACACGATCGGGTCTAGACGTTCGCACGCCTCACGGCAGCGTGACGGCCTCCTACGGCGCATTCGGTTCCTCTACCGTAGGTGCTGACTTGGCTTATGGAGGTCAGAAATGGGGCAACTTCATCGCCGTGGGCGGGCTCAATAGCGGGCGATTCCTTGATCCTTCCGAATTCTCTGTCGCGCATGACAAAGGCAACCAAGAAAACATTTTCGACCGGGTGGACTATCAAATTTCGAGCGGAGACTCGATCCATCTGAACTTCGAGTACACACGTTCGTGGTTCCAGACGCCTAATTCTTTTGACGCCCAGAATGCCACCATGTGGTTCGGTGAGGGCGTGCCGGGGGCGGGCGGTGTGGGGGTCAGCAACGGAGGCTTTGCTCCCAGTGCTGCCCAAGGCTGCACCAGCTCGCTATTCTGTGGCCAAGCGGTCGGCGCTGCTGATCAACGCTCCAAGATCGGGACGTTCAATATTGCCCCGTCATGGACGCGCTTGATTAGTTCCAACACAGTTCTAACAGTCGGCGCTTTTGTTCGTCGCGATGCGTACAACTACTACCCAAGCACAGATCCCTTTTCCGATCTCGGGCCGCCGAGCCTTCAAAGAGAGACGGTGGCCCAAGCTCGAACGCTCACTAACGCGGGGCTTCGCGCAAGTATTTCTTACGTCAAAGGCATCAACAACATCAAGGCGGGCATGACCTACCAGCAAACATACCTAACTGAGAAAGATAGCCTGGGAATCGTGGATCCCACATTCAACGCGCCTTGCTTGACGACCACCACGGAGACTCCCGCTATTGGCCCTGCAGGCGTCACGGCGCCGTCCCAGTGCGCAGCTCTTGGATTTGCCCCGAATGACACTACCAATCTGAACGCGCCCGCCAACCCTGCAAACCCGAACTTCAATCCTACTTTCGCCAACCAGTATCCTCTGTTCGATCCAGTCTTGCTGCCCTTCGACCTGACGCGTGGAGGAAGTCTATTTCGGACCGCTTCATCACTCCCTCTGCACACGGATGTGAAGGAACTGGCGATTTATGTCCAGGACACCATCACCTGGAAAGACTGGTCCTTCAACTTGGGTATCCGTGGCGATAAGTACAATGGTTTGAGCACCGCCGGCCAAGCGGAGCCTCGTCTGGGAGTCGCCTACAACATCAAGTCGACCAACACCGTTCTTCGCATTTCCTATGCGCGAACTCTCGAAACTCCCTTTAACGAAAATCTGGTGCTCTCCAGCATCGGGTGTACGAGTGACGTCCTAAACCCTCTCCTGGGGTGCTCTGCAAGCTCTACAAATCCGATCCATCCCGGCTTTCGCAATGAATTTCATGTCGGACTCCAACAGGCTTTCGGGAAGTATTTCGTTCTCGATGGTGAATATATTTGGAAGTACACACATAACGCCTATGATTTCAGCGTTCTCGGTAATACGCCGATTGCATTCCCGATTGAATGGACCCGCTCCAAGATCCCTGGATTCGCAATCCGCGGGTCCATCCCGAATTTCCACGGTTTGACGGCTCTGATTGTGATGTCGAGCGTGGCCGCACGGTTCTTTACGCCGCAGGTCGCCGGAGCGGGAGCAAATCCCACGGCACCGACGGGCGTTTTTCGAATCGATCACGACGAGCATTTCAATGAGACAACGCACATCCAATATCAGCCTTGGAAGAAATACCCTTGGGTGGCCTTCAACTGGCGGTACGACAGCGGTCTCGTGGCCGGTGCCACCCCCTGCTTCGGATTGGAACCAACGAACTCCTGCCCCGGCTCGATTCTCAGCGGTGGTGTGCCGAACGTCAGCATGGTAGCCAGCAACGTCGGATCGATTCCGCTGTCCGCAGATCAGGAATTCGAAGCCGGCTTCACCTGCAACGGTGTGCATGCGACTCCGAACACACCACTTCCTTTCAATTGTCCGGCGTCCGGGTTCGGGTCAACGCTCATAAAGGTACCGGCGCCCAACAAAGAGAACGACGACCACAATCCTCCGCGTGTCCAACAGCGCAATCTGTTTGACCTCGCTGTGGGTCACGACAATATATTCCATGGGGACCGTTACAAATGGAGCGCGCGGTTGGAGGTGATCAATCTGACCAACAACTTCGCGCTGTACAACTTTCTGTCAACGTTCAGCGGCACACACTACGTCACGCCGCGTGCAATTACCGGCACCGTCGGTTTCCACTTCTAGGAAACTGCAGAGGAGGGGAAAGGCGGCTGGTAGGGCGTCTTTCCCCGTCCTCGGATTCCTAAGACGCGATACCATCCTGCGAGCGTTTGCCGCTATTGCCGCTATACCCTTCCTTGACGCACAGACATTGCATTTGTTAGGCTGCCTCACTAACTGTCTGCATTGCGGGCGCGGTGCCCATCGCGATGACAGGCTATTAAGCATTCCCTTCCCCCTGGGAGAGTAATGGAAACATCTTCCGCGCTTTTCGAGCTCGCGAGCGTGTCGTTGGCGTGTCGCGATCAAGACACATTGCTCAAGACTTTTGCCGCACGAGTAGGGACCACACTCGGGGCCCGTGCTGTTCTTGTCTGGCTCGCCAATGAAACGGGCGACGAGATTGCTTGCCGCATGCGCTGGATCGAGCCTGGCGAACGATTGCACCCTACCGAACTGCCCGTCAGCGGTGGAACCCTGGCAGTTTTGTACCAATCGGCAGCTACGCGGCGCTTGCCGGCGCGCGAAATCGTAATAGAGGACCTCGAGCATCTTGATGAATTTAGCCGCACACGCGTGAAATCCGCGTTATATGCGTCTTTGCCCGGAGCGCAAAAACCGGAGGGGGTAGTAGAAGTTCTCAATAAACGAGCTGGGGATTTCACCGCCGAAGACGCCCATTTTCTCGAAGAAGCATGTCAGTTAGCAGGCCGCGCCTTAACCAATCTCGACGCGATTGAGGCGGAGCGCCAGGCCCAACTCTCCACCCTCGAACGCCTCACCGCGCTGTACGATCTGGGCCGTACCTTCACATCGACTCTGGAACTGGAAGAACTCCTGCCTATCGTTGCGGGAAAGATTCGCGACATCTTGAGTGCCGGAGCTTGCAACGTATGGTTGGCGTCTGCGGACGGACAACAGCTCACTCTTGCAAAACAAATCGGGGAAGATCCCACAATTGAAGAGGACGCCACGGCGCCCTTGAATGAAGGCCTACTGGCCAACATCGCACAACAAGCCAACCCCAGACTGCTTGAGGATCCGAGTGAGGAACCTGCCCTCGCCGCGCGCATGGAAGCTGGCGGCGATTTCGAAATTCAGTCCTGGATGGGAGCGCCCCTTCGCAAGGACGATGAAGTTCTTGGCGTTGTTGAAATAATCAACAAGTCGGACGGCACCCTGTTCAACGAAGATGATCTTTTTTTCCTCTCCAGCATCAGCGAACAAGCAGCTGTAGCGCTGCATAACGCCAATCTCCTCGAGTCCGAGCGTAAGGTTCACGCACTCGATGCCCTTTTGAAGATCTCTCAGGAAATCACCTCCACCCTGGATCTCGATCATGTGTTGACCACCGTGGTGGCCCAGTCCTCTAACGTTGTTCCTTTTGAAAGTTGCGTTATTGGATTCTACGACCGCGGCCGCTTCATCCTGGGCGCTGTATCCGGGGAAACCGAGGTTCCCAAGACCCGGGAAATGAGCGACCTGCGCGAGCGCATGGAATGGGTAGCGGAACAGGAGAACCCTGTCTCAGCAAATTTGCGCGACGATGGCTGGCAGGTCGAGCCGGAAGAAACGCGCGCGCAGGTGGTCTCGTTTTTGCAAGAGCATGGGCACCAAGGTTTCTATGCTCTGCCTTTGCGCGACGACCAGGGAACCCTCGGCGCGATGATTCTTCTAAGCAAGGAGCCCGATTTTCTCTCAGAAAGCAACTTAGAGACGCTGGCCATCCTGGCCAGCCAGACCACGGTGGCCATTCGCAACGCTCAGCTGTATCAACAAGTCCCCCTGGCCAATATTTTCCAGCCTTTCGCGCAGAGAAAGAAAAAAATACTCGCGGCTATGCCCAGAAGCCGGGTTGTGGAATATGCCCAGCGCGCCGGCATCGTTGCAGCGCTTTTGATACTCATTCCTTGGCCGATGCGTGTGGGCACGGATGCCACCGTAGTCCCAGCCGACCGGCGCGTAGTGAGTGCGATGGAAGGCGGCACCGTGAAACAGGTCTTCGTTCACGAAGGCGATGCCGTAAGACCGGGTCAGGTCCTGGCGCAGTTGGATGATAGCCAGGATCGAGTCAAATTGGCGGAAGCCGATGCCTCCTTGTCTCAGGCACGCCGCGAAGTAGCCGAAGCCGAATTTCGGAACGATCCCTCCGCTGCGGGACAGGCCCAAATTCGCAACGAACTGTACTACGCGGAAGTCGCGCTGGAGCAGCAACGCGTCAATGAAGCGCGATTGACCGCACCCATCGGCGGCATCGTGGTCACCCAGAAAGTGGAAGAAAAAACTGGGACGATGTTAAAAGCGGGCGATACTTTTTGCGAAATAGTCGCTCAAGATCACATGGCGGCGGAGATGAGTGTTCCGGAAACAGATCTGGCCCTGGTGCAGCCCGGAGAAAACATAGCTCTAAAGTTGAACGCCTTTCCGACCATCACATTCAGAGGAAACGTGGAGCGGCTTGGCGCGCAGACGCACACGGACTCCGGAGACCAGTATTTTTTGGTGCGTGCTATATTCGAAAATACCGGGGGGAGTGCACGTGATGGAATGGTCGGCAGGGCCAGAATTCAGTCGCATGGGGGGTGGTTTGGCAGCGGATGGTACCCCCTAGGTTATGCGATTTTGCGCTCACCGTTCCGATGGATTTGGCAAAAGGCCTGGGTCTGGTTGCCGTAGCGAAGAGGAATGGCCATTATGAAATGCATTTTGCTCGTCTTGATCGCTACGATTGCTGTTGGCGGAAATGGCTGCGACAAATCTTCGGTAGCCTCTAATGCCAAGTTTGCGCCGGAAACCCCGGCAGACCCGGCTCCTCCCCAATCCGCTGCAAATACCGGGGCGGTGAGACCATCAGCACCCGGTGATATCTTAAGCGTCCTCACCGTCGAACATCAGGTAGATCTCTCATCGCAACGCGATGGCGTCGTAATCTCTGTGGTGAAGGATGAAGGCAGCGTGGTAAGGGCGAGCGACGTTTTGGGCCACTTGGATGACCGAAGTTTGCAACAGGAACTCATCAAAGCCCGCAATGATGTGAAGGTCACCGAAAACAACCTGCAATACAAAGCAGCCGAATTGAAGGCCAAAGGCGCTGCTTACAGGCGGCAGCAGCAATTGCGGGAAGCTGGACTATCGAGCCAGGCCGATCTGGAACAGGCCGAATTCGAAGCGAAGGGCGCGGAGTACGACATGCATGGGTACGAGGCCTTGGTCGAAAGCGGCAAAGCTGAAATCCATCGTCTTGAAATTGAAATCGATCAAACCGTTTTGCGCGCGCCATTCTCGGGCGTAGTGGTGCGCCGCTACATTCGAGAAGGTCAAGCCATCGCCAAGGGTGATAAGTGTTTTCGGATTAGCCAGCTCTCCCCGCTTCAAGTCCAATTTCAAGTTTCTGAACTGGCCGGTCCGCGCCCCGCGGCTGGCGCGCCTGTAAACTTGGTTCTCCTGGACGGTTCGAATCGCCCGCTACGTGCCAAGGTTGTAAAAGTCAGTCCCACCGTGGACCCCTCCAGCGATAGCTACAATGTGTTGGCCCGACTGACCGGTCTCGGACTCGAGCATCTGCGCCCAGGAATGGCCGTGCGAGTTGATTGGCCTGCAACTTCTCAATCGAAGCCTTAGAGGATTTTCGACAATGCGTTTCGGCCCCACCAGTCTTCAAGTTTCCAGCGTTCTCGCAAAAGGACTCAAACGCCCCAAACTAAGCAGCCACCTGCGCATCAGCGAACAAACCGTAGCCGGCGAAGTGAGTTACGTAATCAAAAACCGCGAAACCAATTCTTATAACCGCTACGGAAGCACGGAATATCAACTGCTTTCTCTTTGCGACGGCACGCGCACGGCTGCCGAGATCGCTCAGGCCATGTGCGAGAAGGACCCCGAATCGCAAATGGGCGAAGCGGACGTGCTGGAATTCCTCGATTCCATCGAAGCTGACATGTGGGAGCGCTCGATCGGGGAAAAGAACCTAGCCGTTCTCGAACGCATCCGCGACGAACGAAAAGGTCGTATCGACCAATCGAGCGTGCTTTATATAAGTTTTAAAGCCTGGGATCCGGACAAGACACTCGCCAAACTGGACTTCTATCTTTGGTGGATGTTTACCAAAGGTTTTGTCATCTTTTCGTTGTTCATCTTCGTCGTAGCCGTTTATCTGCTTGCCGGAGATTGGACACGGGTGCAGCAGGACACCTCGGCTTTATATAATTTTGCAAATAAAAGCGCTTACGACATCTGGATCTTTTGGATCCTTCTCCTGGGTCTCGGTGGGATTCATGAATTTGGTCATGGGCTCACTTGCAAGCATTATGGGGGTGAGGTCCATCAAATGGGCTTTTTACTCATCTATTTCACTCCTGCATTTTTCACCGATACCACCGACATTCTTTTGTTCCAGACCGGGACTCCTCGCCAGTGGGTTATCTTCGCGGGTATTTGGATTGAGCTGGTGATCTGCGGCCTGGCCGCTTTGATGTGGCATTTCACCGCGCCCGGCTCTTTGGTGAATGACTTCTTTTACAAAATGATGCTGCTGAGCGGGATTCAGGGTGCGCTGGTGAACCTGAATCCGTTAATCAAAGCGGATGGCTACTATGCCCTGTCCCAATTCCTCAAAATCGATAATTTGCGCGAGGAATCTTTCGCTTTCCTCCGGGCCTGGACCCAAAAGTATATTCTTCGTCACGATATGGACTTGCCGCCGTCCAGCCGCCGCGAGCGCCGTGTTTTCTTCTTGTTCGGAATTTCGGCCATCCTCTACAGCACCTCGCTTCTGATTATTATGGTTGTTTTTCTTAAAAACGTGCTCGTAAGCAAAATGGGTGACGAATGGGGGTACCTCGCAACCCTTGGCGTCGTTTATTTCTTTGCGAGAAAGAGTCTGCGCAAGGCTCTGCCGCTCGCTCGCGCTTGGATACGCGACAAGAAGGAGAAATATATGGCCTGGAGAATGACACGCAAGCAACAGGCTTGGGCCCTCGGATTGATTCTTTTGTTTCTGCTGCCCCCGTTTTCGTCAAAGGTTACTAGCGATCTGGTTCTCGAGCCCGCAAAGGATGCACGGGTTCGAGCCCTGGTGGACGGCAGAATTCAAAAGGTGTTCGTGCACCAGGGAGATCCGGTGAAAGCAGGACAGTTATTGGCCGTTTTGGAAAACCCCGAAATAAATGCCGACGTCCAATCGCTCCAGCAAAAGCTGGCCATGGCGAGCAGCAATCTACGCAATAATCAGGATCGCTGGGACCTCGGCCAAACTGCGCAAGCGGCACGTGATCGCAAGCGTCTCGAGCAGGAACTCTCCATAGGACAGAGCAGGGCGCAGGAGCTCGAAATTCGAGCGCCGATTGACGGTATCGTCGACACGCCAAACGTAGAGCAGCAGCCCGGAGTATATCTCTCATCTGGTGACGAGTTTGCGCGCGTCGTCGATCGAAGCACCATGAAAGCTCGCATTTTGGTACAGGACCGTGAAGTTCAGGATGTCCAACTAGGCGCTCTTGCGAAAGTAAAGGTGCTCCCATTTCCCCTGCGGACTTACTCTGGCCACGTCGATAGAATTCTTCCGGCCGCTGCGCTCGATCATCCCGTGTCACAGACCGAAACACTGCGGCGTTTAGGTCAAGTGTTGGCGAACCATGTGGCGGTTGACGTAGGAATTCCAAACCCGGACGGCTCTCTTCTGGAAGGCATGACCGGAAAAGCAAAGATTTCTGGCGTTAAGGGCTCCTTAGCTTGGCAGGCTGGGCAGGCGATTTGGCGCTGGCTTCGCTCGCAATTTTGGTAAAAAAACCCGCTTGTTCGGCAGGAATTCCTTTAGAGACCATCCTAGAATCCGCCCACAGCCTCGTACGATGATGATCCGCGCGCTGCTCTACGTTTCGTTCGCAGGTGCCACGGCCCTTCAGCCGGTGTTCGATCCACAACTTTTTTTTGGCATGCGGAAGCAACAGCAGTGTACCCCGACCGGCGCGCAGCTGACGGCCATACAACGATTCCCGCCACCAAGAAAAAAGGGCTGCCGTTCCTGGGACGGCAGCCCTTTGGTACTGCAACTGCTAACTGGTGGCCGGCGAGACGCCAGCCGTCAGACTAAAGAAAATTAACGCGAGAACTTGTTGAGTGGCTTTACGGCTCCGAGCTTTGTTCCCTTTTTCGTTTTCTTTGCCATGGTTTTGAATCTCCTTAAGATTTTCTTTAACCACTGCCTACACTGCTACTAATGCAATCGACGCGCCAAACCTTCTAACCGAATCCTTAACTCGCTGCACCTGATTTGAAAGCACTTATCGGCTTCGAGAGTCAGGACTCGAGGAGTCCCTCACATCCAACGTGTTTAATTTTTGCGTTGGCGTTGAATAATTCAATACAGAGCTGAGGCGGGGACCTCACCCACAATAGCAAGGCCTTCTGCGGTAAGGTGGCGTCTGAAGGAGCAGGGTATAAACCGGCGCTAAGACGCGCCGAGGCGGGGATAACCGCGAAGGAGCTGCAAGCCTCGCGGTGGTAGCTCGGTCGTTCCGTAATAACTATGAGTCGTGCGTACTGCAACTCAATAGGCCGCACCTGGCGCGCGAAAACGCTTAGGTCTTATTCGCCCATCCGACTCTGATGAGCGGCTTTGTTTGTTCCAGCTTCTTTGCCTTCTTCAAGGGTTTCTTTGCCATGGGGTTTATTCCACTTTAGATGCGGCTTGGCTACACCTTCTTCTGTGCAAAGCTAGGTCCAATGTCGACGGTAAATGAGCAAGCGTTAAGTCACTATATCGGTAGGACTTAGACGTCCGCAGCCTCTCTTTCGGCTGATTTGCCGGCATAAAATCTGTTGAAATTCTCATCGATTAGATTAAAAAGTCAACAAGGGAGCTACAGATTGTACTTCCGGCATAGATAGTTAAGCCGGTTGCGATCCACTCCCAATAACCGCGCCGCATCTGCCTTCACCTGCTGGGTCTGCTCCAGAGCTTCCTGAACCCAGCGTCGCTCGAAAGCTCCCATTTCCTTGTCCAGATTGATTCCGCCAGAGGGTATGCGGAAGCGGTTCCGCGAATCTCTCCCCGAAGCCTGCACGATTTCGCTGGGTAGGTCTTTCAGAGAGATCACTTCGCCGTCCGTCATGATCACGAGCCGTTGTATTGCGTTTTGCAGTTCCCGGACGTTCCCAGGCCATGGATAACGCTTAAGCGCCAGCATCGCCTCATCCGTGATGCGCTTTGCCGGAAAGCCATTGGCAGCGCAATAGACACTAACGAAGTAATCCGTAAGCACCGGTATATCTTCCATTCTTTCGCGCAGCGAGGGCACGAAAATGGGTACCACGTGGATTCGGTAATAAAGATCTTCGCGAAATCGCTCCTCCCGCACCATTTCTTCCAAATCCTCGTTTGTCGCGCTAATAAGCCGAAAATCCACTTTGATGGATTTCTTCCCGCCCAGCCGAGTGAAGGACCGGTCCTCGAGGACGCGGAGGAGTTTGCTTTGGATGGCGGGCGTAAGTGTTGCAATTTCATCAAGGAAGAGGGTGCCTTGGTGGGCCATTTCGACGCGGCCCTCTTTGGCGGCCACCGCACCGGTAAAGGCACCCTTCTCGTAGCCAAAAAGCTCGGCTTCCATCAAGCCTTCAGGAAGCGCAGCGCAGTTCACGCTGACGAATGCGCGGTTGCGGCGTGGACTTTGTTCGTGAAGCGCTCGCGCGACCAGTTCCTTGCCTACTCCGCTTTCTCCACGGATGATCACGTTAGTGGTCGCCCGCGCCATTCGCTTTATGGAATCGAACACGTGGCTCATGGCGTCGGTCGAGCCGATCAAATCACCATGCGCGCTCTTCCGGCTGATCTCCTGGCGAAGAATGCGGTTCTCGCGCTGAATGTGCAATTTTTCAACAGCGCGTTCGAGCAGGTGCCGGAGAACGTCTGTGTCGATCGGTTTGATGAAGTAGTCGTAGGACCCCGCATCGATCACTTTCAAGGCGGTGGGCTTGGTCTCGTCGGAACTAAGCACAATCACGAGGGTATCGATTTCGCTCCCGACCAGCCTGCCGAGAAGCTCCGTGCATTCGCGAACTCCGCCATCGCCAAGCGGAAGGCCAAGTAGCAGGACGTCCAGTTCCGATCCCTGCAGAAGCCGATAGGCTGCTTCGAAATCTTCGCCTTCGAAAACTTCGAATTGCGTTCGCAGCGCGGACGCAATCTTCGAGCGCAGGCTGTGCTCGTCATCTACAATTGCGACTTTGGGCTTCGTTACTACCGACGTGATGGTGGTCTCCGGCGGGGAGCTGACACAAACAACCGAGCCCGCGTGGAGCCGATTCTAGGGGCCAATGACCGTGCTGTCAACGAGACCCGGGCCGTCAAAATTTTGGCCGCTGACCGACCCTGGAGCGGGCAGGAACTCAGCGTGACGACTTGCGCGGCGGAAGGTATTTTTTCTCGACCTTGGCGATTACTACGTAATTTGGGTCCACCATTTCGGCCAAATGAATCCTGGCTACTTTTGAGAGCAGTTCGTAGGCGTCGAGCTCAGACAGGCCGTAATCCTGGTGAATCCATCCGATCAGTTGCGTGAACGCGATGCGCAATGAATCGTCGAGCGGACGGTAGATGCCAACAGCCATTATCTCGTCTTGATTCTCGAAGCGTGGCCAATCGATTCGCTGTCCTTTGATTACGCGGACGCGAAGACGGACTCTCAGAGGGACCTCGATGGCCGTGCCGGCGATTTCTCCGTCGCCCATAGCAGCATGCCCGTCGCCCATGTAAAGCAGCGCGCCAGGCACATTCACCGGCAGATAAAGGGTATTCCCCACACTCGATTCCGAAGAGTCCATATTGCCTCCGAACTCAGCCGGGACCACCGAACTGCGGGCTTCGCCGTTTGCCGGCGCCACGCCAATGCATCCCAGAAACGGATGCAGCGGAATTCTTACGGAGAAACTCGAATCGTGCGCTTGAAAGGTTGCCGTGTTATCGCCGGAATGAACCGGATATAGCCATATGCGTTCAGGCAGCGCAGGCTGAATCATGGGGGTGTAGCCCGTGGAATTAAGAGCGCCAAAACCTGGAGCGAATGCACCGACTCCTTGCGCTGAGTTCACTTCCAAATTTAAAAACTCGATGGCAATGGTATCGCCCGGTTCTGCGCCTTCAATGAAGAAGGGACCGCTAAGCGGATTGTCGCCCTTGACCAGTGCGAGCGTATCGCCCGGCTTTTGAATGGCGTCGCCGAATGCATCAAGGGTGTTGGTCTCGAGAATTTCTTCCGGACCCAGGCGGGCCACCGCAGGCGCCACTCCATAAACATACTTCACCGTCGCAAGCGTCGCGTGATATTTCACAACGACCGCAGGCTTATCCTGTGCCTGGAGCGCAGCACAAAGCAAAGAGCTGAACAGAGTGGTAAGCGCTAGCAACCTCATAAGTCAATCCTCCATGGTCAACGAATTTGGTCCTATCGGCGGGCCAATAGATGTGGCACGCTCAAGGGAATGGTAAAAGGCCGCCTTAGCCAAATTCTCCTGCGTGATTCTTTTCGGGTAGGGATTACCATCAAGGGAATCGACGGAATACTCGAAGCGATTGGCGGCGTGCTGTTGTGGTTTAAAGTCGACACATTGAACGCCTGGCTGCAGGCACTTTGCCAGCACGAGCTTGCACGGGACAAGCACGATTTTATTTTCTCTCATCTTAGTATAGCTTCGCAGAAATTGGCTAGTGGCAGCCCGATGTTCGTCTCGCTTTATCTTCTCTCGCATGGGCTGGTGAAGGCCGTGCTCGTTATTTGCCTCTGGCTGAATAAGCTGTGGGCCTACCCGCTGACCATCGGCGTGTTTGCGGCTTTTGTGGTCTACCAGATCTACCGATTCACTCATACACATTCGGCGGCGCTCGTTATCCTCACCCTTTTCGATTTGCTCCTGATTTTTTTAACCTGGGAAGAATATCAGGATCAAAAACTGCTGCAGTCAAAGAAGAAAAAACAATAGCTCCTTTTCTCTCCATATTCTTTTTTTCCACAAGAAAGAGGAGGCAAATATCCGCTGTAAGAGCATCAAGAAGCTTGTAGGAATCGGCGTCGAAATCACGGGTTTTGTGGCCTCCGAGATTCCCGAAAGGAGAAATTAAGAACTGCTTGCGGCGTATGGCCTTGTATCGGCTTTTCGTGTAGATTTTTGTATCGTGGCAACGCCAAATAAATTCAAAGTTGGCATGGTACAGATGGCCGTCGGCGCCAAGCCGGAGGAAAACCTCGCCCGAGCCGTATCGCGTATTGAAGAAGCCGCCCGAGCCGGCGCTCAGGTAATTTGTTTGCCCGAGCTTTTTCGCTCGCAATACTTCTGTCAGCGCGAAGACACAGCAAATTTCGAATTAGCGGAGTCCGTGCCTGGCCCCACCACAGAAGCATTGGGCCGCGTAGCGCTGAGAACGAAAACAGTCATTATCGCCCCCATCTTCGAACGCCGGGCGGCGGGTGTGTATCACAACACCGCGGCAATGATAGATGCCGACGGCAAAATTGCGGGCGTCTACCGCAAGATGCATATCCCAGACGATCCCGCTTACTATGAAAAATTCTATTTCACTCCGGGAGACTTGGGGTTTCGCGCGTTTGAAACAAACGCCGGGAAAATTGCCACGTTAATCTGCTGGGACCAGTGGTATCCGGAAGGAGCGCGCCTGGCCGCGCTCAACGGGGCGTGCATCGTTTTCTACCCTACCGCGATCGGCTGGCACCCGAGCGAAAAAAAATCCAATGGCGAAGTGCAGCGCGATTCCTGGCGCACGATTCAACGCAGTCATGCAATTGCCAACGGGATTTACGTGGCAGCGGTCAACCGGGTAGGACACGAAAAACCTCCCGAAGGTGGAGACGGCCTCGAGTTCTGGGGCTCTTCGTTCTTTTGCGATCCTCAGGGAGTCGTCATCGCGGAAGGTTCCAGCAACCGTGAAGAAATTTTGTACGGTGAAGTGGACCTCGCCCACCTGGAAGACGTCCGTCGCAATTGGCCATTCCTGCGCGACCGCCGGATCGATGCCTACGCAGGCATCGAACAGCGCTTTCTTGACGAAAAGCCTTGAAGCCATCCAGCCGCACCAGCCACTCCCCCGAAGAAGGTACTCCCGCAGCGCTGGGCTTCCGCATGCCCGCCGAATGGGAACCTCACGAGGCCACCTGGATCGGTTGGCCGCATAATCCAACCGATTGGCCCGCTAAACTCGAACCCATTCACTGGGTCTACGGCGAGATCGTTCGAAAAATTGCAGCGGGGGAACTTGTTCGCATCTTGGAGAATTCGCGTGCACAGGAGGCGCTCGCGCGCAAAGTTTTGAAAAGCGCCGGAGTCAGCATGAGTCGAGTGCAGTTTCTGCGATTTCCTACCAATCGAGGCTGGACGCGCGATTTCGGTCCGATCTTTATAAAACGCGCAAAGCCCCGCCCGGAAGCCGCCATTGCCCGGTTCCGCTTTAATGCCTGGGCTCGTTACCCCGATTGGAAAAAGGACGATGCGATTCCGGAACGCGCCGCGCGCAAACTGAAAATGAAAATGTTCCGCGCTCAGCTCGGCGGTCACGATGTGGTTCTGGAGGGCGGAAGCGTTGATGTAAATGGATCGGGCACCGTGCTTACCACTGAAGAGTGCCTTCTCGATCAGAAACGCCAGGTTCGAAATCCTGGATTCGACCGCGGTCAGACGGAAGCAGCCCTGCGCGAGTATCTCGGCGTAAGAAATGTTGTATGGCTGGGCAAAGGAATTGCCGGAGACGACACACATGGCCATGTAGATGATTTGTGCCGCTTTGTGAATCGCCGCACAGTGGTCATGTCTCGGGAGAAGAACCCTCGCGAGAAAAATTATCGCGCACTCGAAGAAAATTGGGAGCGGCTGCACGCAGCAAAATTGGAAGATGGCGGCAAAATAGATGTCGTAGCGTTGCCGATGCCGTCACCTTTATTCTTTGATGGCGTGCGCCTCCCCGCCAGTTACGCAAACTTTTATATATCGAATGGCGCGGTTTTAGTGCCCACATTCAACGATCCCAACGACCGCGTGGCATTGGGAATCCTGAGTGATTTATTTCCGGAGCGCTCCGTGGTTGGAATCCATTCGGTGGATTTAGTCTGGGGATTTGGCACGATCCATTGCTTGACGCAGCAGCAACCCGCTCGCTCGTAATTCCATCGAGATTTCCTGGCTAATTTCCGAATATCAGGACGTGGTCACGGTGTATCTATCCCGCCCAATGTATTTAAACTCTCCGAATTTACGTAGCTCAGTGTCAGCAAACATCTTATTTGCCTGAAAGCATGGCGACGAACGTGCCATAAGCGTGGACGGGGGAAGCCAGCTTTCTCGATTACAAGCGCCCCACAAATTGATGGAACTGGAGATGAACATGCGATTAGGTAAATACTTTGGGCTCGCCGCAGTATTCGCGGCTTTGCTGCTCTTGCTGCCCACCTTGATTTCGGCGCAGAGCGTCGTCACGGGTGCAATCAGCGGAACCATTACCGATCCCTCAGGCGCCGTTATCGTAGGGGCCGCGGTGAATCTGAAGGACAACGCTACTGGCGAAATGCTGTCAACCACGTCAAGCTCGGGAGGAATATATCAATTCACGCTCCTGAAGCCCGGCACGTACACGTTGACGGTGACACAACAAGGATTCAAGCAGACCAGTCAAACAGAGGAAGTGCTTCTCGGGCAGACCGCGGCTGCGAATTTGAAGTTGGAACTTGGCAGTGGCGCGGTCACCGTGGAAGTAAGCGGTGAAGGCGCGATGCTGCAGACCGAAGACGCCAACATCACCTCGAACTTCGATACCAATCAGATTCAGAATATTCCCAATCCCGGCGGCGATATTACCTACGTGGCACAAACAGCGCCGGGCATTACGATGAATAATTCCACTGGCGGCGGTTTCGGCAACTTCAGTGCGTTCGGACTGCCTGGCACCGCGAACCTCTTCACCATTAACGGCAACGATTATAATGACGCCTTCTTGAACTTGAACAATTCGGGTTCCAGCAACTTGTTGCTTGGCGGCAATGAACTCCAGGAAGTCGCTGTTGTGAGCAACGGTTACACCGGGCAATATGGCCGCCAGGCAGGCGCCCAAATCGACTACAGCACGAAATCCGGTGGGAATGCCTACCATGGCGACGTGGTTTACAATTGGACGGGGCGATATTTAACCGCGAACGATCCTGTTAACAAAGCGTTTGGCCAGAGTCGTCCGTTCGAGAACAACAACCAATGGGCGGCGGGCCTTGGCGGTCCTATCTTCAAGGACAAACTTTTCTTTTTTGCGAACACCGAAGGCATCCGCTACATCTTTGGCGCGATTCATACTCCCACGGTGCCGACGACAGACTACGAGACATTCGTTCTGGCTAACGTTGCGCCTCAGGGAGCGGCAGTAGAACAGTTCTACCAGAATGTTTTCAACCTTTACAACGGAGCGCCGGGAATTGCCAATGCCAAACGCAATGCCGCGAGTTGTGGCACATTGCCTGTCGCCAGCGGCGTTTGCACCCAGACGTTCACTCAGTCCGTATCGAGCGGGAACAAAGAATGGTTGGTGGCTGGCCGCGTCGATTACAATTTGAACGAAAATAATAAAATCTTCGGGCGCGTGAAGTTTGACCGCGGCACGCAGCCGACCTACACCGACTCGATCAATCCCGCCTTCAACGATTTTAGTATTCAACCTCAGGATGAAGGTCAATTGAATTACACACACATCTTCTCCCCGACGGTGGTGAACAATTTCATCTTTTCCACCCTGTATTACTCGGCAATCTTCGGCAACTTGAGCCCGGGCGCGGCTCTAGGTTTGTTCCCGGGGAACCTGAACTTTATCGATGGAACATTCAATGCTCTAGGCACGGGCTCGGGAAATCCTGGAGGCTTCGCCCAGGGTTTCTTTTATCCGCAAGGCCGCAGGGTCACTCAGTGGCAGATCGTCGACGACGTGTCCATTTCGAGGGGCAACCATAGTTTCAAGACAGGCGTCAACTGGCGTCGGGACGACATCACAGACCTAACCGCCGCCCAGCAGACCCTGTACCCCGCGATAAATACAACTTTAGTAGCTTTCGCCAATAACCAGATTGCTCCTACTGGGTGCAACTCAAAGGGCCAACCTCTGTGCGGCAGCACGGTATTCAATTTTGCCTCCAAAATTGAACAGCCTGTCGCCTACTACAGCTTCGGGTTGTACTTCCAGGACGAGTACCGCGTTAATTCGAAACTCAAATTGACTATGACGCTAAGAGCTGATCGCAATTCGGGCGGTACGTGTCAGTCCGCTTGCGCGAGTCTGCCCACCACAGCTTTTAACGACTTGGCGCACGGAGCAACGATTCCTTACAATACTTCGTTCCGAACCGGATCGACAACCATCGTTCCTGGTGTCGAGAAGGTTGTATTTGAGCCAAGGTTCGGTCTTGCTTGGAGCCCAATTGGCCAAAATACAGTTATCCGCGGGGGCGTAGGTCTTTTTACCGACCTCTATCCCGGAACCATTCTCAGCGGATTTGACACAAACTTTCCTCAAGTAAATCTGTTTAACGTGCCAACGGGAACTGTAGCATTTGATTTGAACGCACCGGGAAGCACTGCGTTTCCAACAAGCGGGCCCAATCTCGTGACGCAGTGCAATGCGGCGTTTCTTTCTAACTACAATACGGGCGGAAGCTTGACGACCGGTGGCGCTAGCGGCGGTGGCTATGCTGGCGCAGCGAAGGGCATATCGGGAGGCTGCCTGAACACGCAGGGCAATCTGGCAGTGCCCACGCTGAATGACGTCAGCCGTAATCTCAAGAATCCGAAATACGTTGAATGGAATCTCGAGGTTCAACACACGTTTGGATCCCGCACCGTGCTCTCGGTCAACTACGTCGGTAACCACGGTTACGACGGCCTGATCTTCAACGATGACCTCAATGGATTCGGTTTTGGTAACCTTCCGACAACAGCGCCGGACCCGCGTGTCGCCCGAGTGAATTTTCTCAACAACGGTGGAATCTCGAATTACAACGGCGTTACCTTCTCAATCCAAGAAAACACCTGGCACGGATTGAGCGGCCGCTTCAACTACACCTACTCCCATGCACTAGATGAGATCTCGAATGGAGGGGTATTGCCCTTCAGCGTGATCACTGCCGTTCCTACACAGATCGATCCCTTCAATCTGCGCGCCAATTACGCTTCAGCGGATTACGACGCGCGGCATCAATTGAGTGCCAGTTACGTTTACCAAATTCCGTTCAAGAGCGAGAACCGTTTGGTAAATGCGGCCCTGGGTGGCTGGATGGTTTCCGGGACATTTTTTTATCGCACTGGCTTCCCGTTTAGCATGATCGATGGCGGAGAGTCGGGTGCGCTGGCCGGAAATAACCTGTCAGGTTCGACCATTCTTCTGCAACCGACCGCAGCCTTCACGAGGAGGGACTTCTCCAACGTGGGAGCTTGCGTGACGACCGCTTGCTTTACCCTGGCTTCTCCGGGTAACCCGGGAGACTTTACCACCAGCACCGACTTCACTGGCCGGGTCGGTCGCAACGTATTCCGCGCTCCGGGATTTCTGGGC
>Ga0073928_10005426_pt1 | contig 17909 bp, 17 predicted proteins | sample PaiPotPPA55metaG_FD_76969 | JGI IMG/M metagenome (GOLD analysis project Ga0073928, IMG submission 76969) | Iron sulfur acid spring bacterial and archeal communities from Banff, Canada, to study Microbial Dark Matter (Phase II) - Paint Pots PPA... ... | reverse complement strand
GACCAAGCGCAGCTTCTCAGCTTATTCTCAGGATTGGAGGCGAGCCTTGTGATCGATGATTTGAATCATGCCCGACTTCGGGGACGTCTTTAACCGGCTGCCCAAGCAGTTCCTTCGTTACGTCGGCTGTATGGGCAGTATTCTTCGGCTGACCCTGCTGTAATTGGGCAGGGGCAGTGAGCACTCGGAAGCGCCGGATTGGGGGCGCGTTGACGGAGCCTCAGGGTCATTTGCAGTATTGACAGATCGTGACCAGACCGCTGCTCGTCATCGATGGAGACTCATTTGCACACCGTGCTTTCCACGCCTTGCCGAAGTCAATTCGGCGGCAGGATGGAGGCGGAGGCGGCGCCATTGTCGGCTTTGCTAACCTCCTGATCCGCCTGTTTGAAGTTGAGCAACCTCGGGCGGTCCTGGTTGGCTGGGATACGCTCGATGCGCCGACATACCGGCAACAGCTTTTCCCGCCCTATCAGGGCGGCCGCGACTTCGATCCCGAGCTGATCGATCAGCTGACGATCCTACCTGACTTCGTCGCAGCATGTGGCTATGTGATCGCCAAGGCGCCGGGCTATGAGGCAGACGATTTCCTGGCAGCCGCCGTGGCCAGTGAGCGGCGTCGTCATGGCACTGCGCTGGTTGCCAGCGGAGATCGTGATGCTTTCCAACTTGCTTCCGCCAGTACGACCATTCTTCACCCCGTGAAGGCTGGTGAAATGGCGCGAATCGGCCCGAACGAGGTGCGCGAACGATATGCCGTGGAGCCCGGCCAAATACCTGATTTCATCGCTCTGCGCGGCGATCCGTCCGACAAGCTGCCAGGGGCTCGCGGCGTGGGTCCGAAGCGAGCGGCCGCTTTGCTCCATCAGTTCGGCACGCTTGAGCAGGTAATCGCGGCAGGGAATTTTATCGAGCAAGCTGACGAGCTGAAGCTATACAAGAAGCTGGCCACGATGGATGCCACAGCCCCGCTGCCAGTCATTAGGGACGAGAGCCCGCGATGGGATCAAGCAGCCTCGCTCGCGCATGAGTGGAAGCTCAATCGCCTCGCACTTCGACTTGAACAACTGGCAGCGTCAGCGTCTATTCGTGCCGGTCCCAGTGATTGAACTCCGCGTTGTACGGATGGGAAGGAACAGCCCAAGCCGTCTGCCAATCCTACTGTCTGCGCCGTGCTTCCAGGGTGTTGCCGGTCATGACCTTGGCCCGGTGACGCGGGCGGCAGATTAAGGCATCTTCACGCTAGACTAAGCGCCAGACCATGGACAGATTGCGTGGGAATCGCGCAAAATTCCGCATGCGCGCGATTCTTGCTCTTGGCTTGCTGATCGTCCTAACGGCCTGTTCGGGTGATCCCAAATCTTTCGGCATCACCGGCCCCGGTGCCCAACCGACGCCGGCCGCTGCCGCAAAACATAGGTCGCCAACCTAATAAGTCCCGCGATGCCGGGGCATCACCTTTGAATTCGAGGACGTTGTTCCTCACCCAGTCCGCCGCCTTCTCGTTGGAGGCAAACGCCGCGTCGGCGCTGTCAAACCTGCTGATGCTGATCAGCACGTCCGGCCCGCATCCTGAACGGGCGGACGACTCCATCGTAATCCCGTGGGCGGGCTTTGCTGGACTGACCGGCGTTCGGGTTGGATGCGGACGCTCCCATAGCGGAACCAGATTGTGATGGCCGATCTCCCGTTAAAATTCTCCCCGGTTGGCTTGCTCGAAGTCGTCCATTGCGTTTCACTCTGTCCGGTCTACGGATTCGGAGACACCAGATTGAACCTTACGCCGCATCGGCTGCGGGTTGAGGTTTGCCACGAATTGCTTCGATCTCACCCTCAATCGTGACAATTTGCGTAGCCTAGGATGCCCATCACAGCTTCCACGCGGCAATGACCTATTCCTGTTCAAGCTGCGTTGGCTCTGGCCGCGCCGGTTTCCTGCGCGGCGCCCAGGCGTGTATCCATATCCGCCACCGACATCACATGCGCCGTCGAAGCGGCAAGAATGACCAGGGTCGCATGATGCACCTCGGCGTTTGGCATCGGACCGAACCCGCGATCCGGGTAATCGTAGGTCGCCGTCGCATCAGATAAGAACACCACTTTATAGTTCCGGAACATGGCATCCCGCGCCGTTGCATGACAGCAGTTCTCGGTCGTTGTTCCGGAAATAGTAACCGTTTCGATGCCCCACTCGCGCAAAATAATATCGAGATCGGTGCCGAAGAATCCGCTGTACCGGTGCTTCTTGATGACGTGCTCCCCTGGCTGTGGAGCGAGTTCGGAATAGATCTCCACACCGGGCGTTCCATCCACCAGCGCAGCGCGATTGGCGATCGGTGGGTGCATATCGTCGAACAGACCCATGTCACAGCCGTCTCGCCGATGCACATGAGCGGTATAGATCACGCGGATTCCTGCCGCACGACAAATGTTTAGCGCTTCCACCAGCCTCGGCACCATCGCGCGTGCGGCCGGCGTTTCCATAGCCGCGCCAGCGGCGACAAAGTCGTTCTGCATATCGACGACTATCATCGCCGTCTTGGCCGGATCAATTGCATTGACTTGCATGACCAATAGATCCCTGTATTGATTGCTACAGTCGAACACTCTCGATCACCGAGGAAAAATGCAGAACTGCCCACACTTTTGCCCCTCTTACAAAAATACTAGTATGGTCAGAATGTGTAAAGTCCGGTGCATACCTTCGTGTTGCGAGTCTTTGCCCAAGGACCCGGCGCCAGGGCGGAGCCGGCGCCGGATAGTGCCGAGGCAAGTAGCCGGCGGATGTCATTTGTCGAAACCCTGATCCCAGGGTTCGGGGAGCATCAGGTAGCTGTCGCCCTGCTTCACCAGATGGGCGAAACCCGGGAAATGCACGTGCATACCGGCGATCAGTTGCTTGTCGGTGGCCACCATGTCGAACGTCCGCTTGCGGGTCGCGGCGGCCTGGTGCGGATCGGTATCGAAGGCCATGGTAACTTCGGGTCGCGGCACCTGCACCTCCGGCACATGGATGATATCACCCCAGATCAGCAACGACTTGCCGCCGGAGGCGATCATGTAGCCGGAATGACCGGGGGTGTGACCGTGCAGCGGCAGCGAGCTCACGCCGGGAAATATCTCGACGGCGCCGGAGAATGTCCGCGTCTGGTTATGGTAGGGCGCCATCTGCTCGCGCGCGCATTGGAAGTACAGCTGCCGAGCGCGCGCGTCGGCTCGGTTCATCGCGCCGTCGTCCTGCCAGTGGCGGGGTTCATTCTCGTGGACGATGAGTTCGGCGTTGGGGAAGAACTTCTCGCCCGTCCTCGGGTCCGTCAAGCCGGCGGAATGATCGGGATGCATGTGGGTCAGGATCACCGACTCGATATCGGCCGCGTTGACGCCGGCGGCCTTCAGGTTGTGCTGCAGCTTGCCGGCTGTCGGCAACAGGTAGTCGCCCGATCCGGTCTCGATCAGTGCCAGGCGTCCGGCCGAGTAGACGAGATAGCAGTTGACCGAGGTCCGCCGGCCGGGACGGAATCTGTCGGTCAGCATCTTCGTTGCATCGGCGGGGGCGATGTTCTGCATCACCTCGACCGTTCCATCCAGATAGCCGTCGGACAGCGCGGTGACCACAATGTCGCCGATGCGGCGGTGATAGACGCCGGGAATCTGCGCGTCCGGAACCTGAACCATTTGGCGTCTCCTGTTATTGGGCGATGTAGCCGCCGTCGATCACCAGTTCGGTTCCGGTGACGAAAGAGGCTTCGTCGGAGGCGAGGAACAGCACGCCGTAGGCGACCTCGATCGGTTCGCCCAGCCGGCGCAGCGGCGTGGCCTCGATCTTGGAGGCGCGGCCGGCGGCGTTGGTCGCGTTCAGCATCGGCGGCATGTAGCCGGGGTGGACCGAGTTCACTCTGATGCCGGACGGGCCGTATTTGGCCGCCGCGGCTTTGGTATAGAGCCGCACAGCGCCTTTGGAGGCGGCGTAGCTGGGGTGGCTGTCGGGGCTGCCGACGAAGCCTATGATCGAGGAAATGTTGACGATCGAGCCTCGGCCGTTCGGGATCATCGCCGCGGCGGCGTGCTTGGTGCCGAGGAACACGCTGGTGGCGTTGACCGCGAGCAGCTTGTGCCAGCCTTCCAGGCCGTCGGGATCGCCGACCGCGCTGCCGCTGATGCCGGCGTTGTTGACCAGGATGTCGAGCCGGCCGTAGCTGGCGATCGTCTCGGCAATCAGGTTCTGCCAGTCGGTTTCAGATGCAACGTCCGAGCGGATGTAGCGGGCGCGGCCTTGGATGGCGTTGATGTCTGCGGCGACGGTTTCGCCTTGCGTGGTCAGGAGGTCGGCGATGACCACTGCGGCGCCTTCTTTGGCGAACAAACGGGCCTCGGCTTCACCCATGCCGTGAGCTCCGCCGGTGACGATGGCGACTTTGTCTTTCAGGCGCATGGTGGTTCCTCAATTTTGTTTACGTTTGGGATGGGTAGCGTATGCGTGGTGCAAGACGTGGGTGGCCGGGCCAACCCTGGGCTCGCGTGCTCGCTCGCCCGGCTTTGACACTGGGGCGGGTACGGAGCGGGGGTCAGACCGCGCATGACGCCAGTATGCCGCGGACATCTGGCAATTGATCCAGCCGCGCTATGTTGGCGATCAGGCTTGCGGTTTTCCCCGCGCCCAGCACCGGGTCGACCAGCGCGACGAATTTTGTTTCCAGCCGGGTGCCCTGGTCGGCGATGTCGGACGCCGGTGTGCCGGCATCGTGCCGGGCGGTGAACCGGGATCCGTCCCGCAACAACACCTCGATTTCGGCGAACGTATTCGGAATGCCGGTGCGGAAATCGACTGAGACCTTGTCGCGGAGACCGACCAGCGCCGGGTCCGCCGCGACGGCTTCCGAGTATGTCGACAGGCGGCTGGTATCGACGCCGGCCAGGCCCATCGCGGTTGTCAGCCGCAAGGAGAATTTTGCCTCGAGGCCGGTGCGGGGTGCTGGAATGTTGCAGATCCGGTCGCAGGATTCTTCCACGCGCAGGTTGATTCGTTCCACCTGCTCCGGTGCAAATACGTGTTGTTCGCGCAGTTTGCGTGCCGATTCGATGGCGGCATGAGTCATGTAGCAGGAGGCGTGGTATTTGAACAAATTGCCGACGATCCAGCATCCGCCCGGTGGTGTATCGAAGGCTCGTTGCGGATTGAAATCGGGGCTGTGGGTGCGGGCGAATCCTTGGTTGCATTCGACCACGTCGGTGCGGCTGGAGAAGCCCCGGGCAGCCAGTTTGGCGGCTATCAGCCCATGGTGCGCGGCTTTGCCGGCGTGCAAGGGCTTGCACATTGTGCCGAACATCGACTTCAGGCCGGCTGCCTGAGTGCCCGCAATGCCGAGGGCGGTGGCGAACTGGTCGGCGTCCAGGCCGAGCAGATGGGCGCAGGCGGCGGCGGCACCGAAGCTGCCGACCGTGGCGGTCGCGTGGAAACCCAGCCCGTCGTAATGACCTGGCGCAATGATGCGCCCGATGCGGCATTGCAGTTCGTAGCCGGCAACGAAGGCGGTGAGCACATCGGCACCGCTTGATCCGCGTTCCTCGGCCAGCGCGAGCAGTGCGGGAAGGATGGCGACGGAGGGATGGCCGGGCATCGCCAGGTTCACATCGTCAAAGTCGAGCGCGTGCGATGCCGCGCCGTTCACGATCGCCGCCGATGCGGCCGGCAAGCGTGTGGAGTGACCCAGGATCGAGGCGGCTGGCTTGCCGCCCTGATCCTGCATTTCCGCAAGCAGGATCGCGACCAGGTCGTCGGATGCGCCGGCGATGCCGCAGCCGATGGTGTCCAGCACGCACTGGCGCGCCCTGGATCGGATTGATCCCGGAATATCATCCAGCCGCAAGCGGCGTGCCTGCTCGGTCAACGTTCGGGTCAGCCCTTCGGCCGCCTGGATGTCGCCGATCGCGTTCATTGTTTCCTCCTCTTCGTGCAGCGCCGTTCGTTCGGTGCTGCTTCTTTTGCTGCGATGGTCGGGGGATTGCTCCGCTGCGCTCGCAATGACACCTGTGGGTTGATCTGACTTGATGACAGTGGTTGCTCGCAATGAAAGTGCGGCGGTGTTCAACGTCCCTTGTAGACCGGCTTGCGCTTTTCGTTGAACGCCTGGATGCCTTCGCGGCGATCCTCGGTCGGGACCATTCGGTTGTAGGCCTCGATCTCGAACATCATGCCGGTCTGCAGGTCGGTGTTGAGACCCGCGTTGACCGATTGCTTGATCTGGCGGGTGGAGATCGGGGCGTTTGCGGCGATCACCGCAGCGGTGTCCAGCGCCTCGGCGAGCAGGGTTTCGGCCTTGCAGATGCGGTTGACCATGCCCCATTCATATGCCTGCTGCACCGAAAACGGCCGCCCGGTGAGCAGGATTTCCTTGGCTCGGCGGCTGCCGACGGCGCGCGGCAGGGTTTGGGTTCCGCCGGCGCCTGGCATGATCCCGAGGGTCACCTCGGTCAGCGCGAAGCGGGCGTGTTCGGCGGCGTAGATGAAGTCGGCGCAGAGCGAGATTTCCATGCCCCCGGCATAGGCCGCGCCATTCACTGCCGCGATGATCGGAACCGGGCAGCCGATCATCGCTCGGACCATCCGTTCGAAGATCAGATGCTGGTCCTGCCACTGCTCATCGGTCATGCCGTTGCGCTGCTTCAGGTCGCCGCCGGCACAGAATGCCTTGACCCCAGCGCCGGTGATGACGATGCAGCGCTGCTGGTTCGGGGCGGCGCAGAAGCCGTCGAACAGCTCCAGCAGGTCGAGGCCCATTTGGGTGTTCATGGCGTTGGCGACCTCGGGGCGGTTCAGGGTCACCTGGACGGTGTGCTCCTGAGGGAATTCGACGGCGACGGTATCGAAGGTTCTCATTGTTCCACTGCCTGCATGACCAAGCGGATAAAGGTGTCGATCGCGGTCGGATCGGCCCAGCGCAGCACCGCGACGAGTTCCTGCCGCGGTGCCACCCAGGTCAGACTGCCGCCGGCGCCGGAGGCGAAGAAGCTGGCTTCCGGTGCGTTTTTGTAACGGCCGTAATTGGTGTTCAACCACCACAACAGTCCATACACCGGGTTCAGCGCGCATGGCCGCAACGAGTCGTCGATCCAGCGTTCCGGCAGGATGCGGCGGCCGGCCCATTCGCCGCGGCGCAGCATCAGCAGGCCGATGCGGGCCTGGTCCTCGGCGTGGATCAGCATGCCGCCGCCCCAGTGGGTGCCGCCGGACACACTTTCGACCATTCGCCCGTCAACCTCAACGGAGGACGTCCGGTAGCCGTGCCAGGACCAGTCTGACGAGGCGCCGATCGGCTGCATGATGCGTTCGGCGAAAACCTCGGGCAGCGGGCGGCGAAAGCGGCGCAGCAGCGCCAGGCTCAGGCGGTTGACGCGGACGTCGTTGTATTCCCAGTGGGTGCCGGGCGGGTGCAGCGGACGCTCATCGCCCTTGCGCGCTTTGCCTTCCAGGCCGATCTGGCGGTGCCAGTCGATCCGGTCGGATTTGCCGAACAGTTCGCCCTGCCATTCCGAAGTGTTCTGCAGCAGGTGCCGCCAGGTCACGTCGCGGTTCTGCTCGCTGTCGAAGCCACCATCATCGACGGTGCGGCCGACCGGTTCGTCGAGATCGGCGATCAGTCCGTCCATCACGGCGACGCCGGCCAGCAGGCTGAGGTAGCTCTTGGCGGCCGAGAAGGTGAAGTCGACTTGATCCGTTTCGCCCCAGCTGGCGATCTTGAAGCCGCGCCGCAGCACCAGGCCGTTGGCTGGGCCGCGCGGTCTGATCGGGCCGAGAAGTTCATTGAACGGGGGTGGCTCGAAGAAGCCGCTTTCCAGGTGCAGGCGCAGGTCGTAGGGCCACTGGGTCTCGTTCTCGGCGGCGAACCGGGCGGCTTCCTGCAGCCACATCCAGTGCATGCCGGCGCTATCGGCCGGAGCCTCGGGCCACGCCTGGCGATGCGGCGGCGGCACGATCGATGGCAACTCCATGCGGGCGTCTTCCTCTCGGTCAGGTTTGGGGACTTTGTCTCTGGCTGCATCGCCTGGCGCAAGGATCATGCGGTTGGGTCAGGGATGCAAGGTAGCGGCGATGATCGGCTGCTGTATCCACATCCGGCAGGCAGCGGATGAAGCCGACGCGGTGGAGGCGGAATTGTTCGAGCGTATCCTTCAGCGCGTGTTCGGTGGACCAGCGGGAGGCGCCGAAAAGATCGCCGGGCCGGCGCGGTCCGAGCGCGACCAGCCAGTATCCGCCATCGCTGGCGGGTCCAAACACCGCGTCGGTGGTGCCCAGACGTCGGAACGCCGCACGGATATCGACCGATCGGGCGTCTGGGATGTCGCACCCGATCAGCGCCACGCGGCGGTAGCGGCGGAGCGCCCGGGTCATGCGACGGCCCAGGTCGCCGCGGCCCTGGCCGATACGCTGGACCCGGATCGGCAGGGGAAAACGGGCGCGGTCGGGGGTGACGGCCAGCACGACGTCGAAGCGGCCGCAGGCTTTCAGGTCACGCAGCAGTGCGGTCAGCGTGGCGGCGTGGAAGTTCAGTGCGGGGCGATCGCCGATGTCGGCCGCAAGGCGGCGTTTTACGGTGCCGAGGCGCGGCGCCCGGGCGAACACGATGACGGTGTCCTTCATCCGTAGATCCGCTGGATCAAGCGGGGCGGCACACCGGCGAGCCACAGCAACAGGCACAGCAGGTTGCGGGTGGAGCGGCGCATATAGCCCTGGGTTTCCCATTTGCATGCAGAGGTCACCGCGTCGGCGGGAAGCAGGACGAGGCGGGCGCGGCCGAGGCGGCGGACCAAGTCGACATCCTCCATCAGCGGCAGGGGTTTCATGCCGCCGGCGGCGCGAAGCAGGTCGCGGTGGATCAGCAGGCCCTGGTCTCCATAGGGCAGGCCGAGCACGCGATTGCGCCAGGCGACCAGCCGCTCGAGCCTTTGGGCGCGGGGGTCTTTGCTGTCAAGGCGGAAACCGAAGTAGCCGGCTTGGGCGGCTGCAAGTTGGGCGGCCGCGCGCCAATTCGGCGACAGGCGGGTGTCGGCGTGCAGCAACAGCAACCAGGGGTGAGTCGCGGCTGCGATCCCGGCGGCGAGTTGAGTGCCCCGGCCGCGCGCCGCGCTCAGGACGCGGACACCGGACGCGGCGGCGATGGCGACGGTGTCATCAGTGCTGCCGCCATCGACGACGATGATCTCCGGCGTGGTGCCGAGCGCGGCTAGGGTTCCGGGCAGGATGGCGGCGGCGTTCAGGGTGGGGATGATGATGGAGAGGTTTTCGGTCATGCCGTCGATGGTCGCGGCCTGGCGGGCCTTAGTATGGTTGCGGTGAAGTCCAGTGCTTCCTGGGTCGCATTAAGCCCGAGGAAAAACGGCGGCGTCGCATTGAACGGGTGCGGGGTGATGTTGAAGCCGGTGCCGGGCCAGGGGCGATGGAACTCACTGGCCAAGGTTAGAGGCAACCTCGGCATATGGGCGGCCGGCGCGGTAGCCGGTCCGCGGCCATTCCGAAGACTGCACGGCGACGATACTGGGAACGGCGGAAGACGCGTCCGGCATTATTGATCCTCCTGTCTTGTCGGCCCGGTTCCAGGGGATGGACGGCGCATATTGTGATCTGACGCACCGCATCTGGCTATTAGGCAGATCATTAATCTAGAATAGCAATGAGCCAGATATTTTGGCGTCGGTATAAGGGTCATCCCTTTGCGCTGTTGGTTGTCGATAAGGATTGATATCGGTCTGATACAGCTCCTTGGCCGGTCATACTCCGTCTGGCCAACCACTGGTTGCGGGGTTACGCCTGATCATGAAGGGGCTGATCGGCAACTGCCGGCGGCAGCAAGCAACCGCAGGGGTTCGATTTTGTTTACCTATGCAAGAACAACTTGCCGGGAATCCAGGCTGCTTGGTAGGGGTGACGCAATGATTCGTGGTTTGACACTGGCAGTGATAGCCTTGTTCCCGCTTGCCACTGCACAAGCGGCGGAGATGGACGGCGTGGTGATGCCGGACACACGCATCGTGGACGGCGTGAACATGCGGCTGAACGGCATCGGACTGCGCACCTACTCGATGCTGGGAATTCATATCTACGTCGCCGGGCTGTATTTGGAACAGCAGAGCGACAATCCGGACGTCATCCTGCACTCATCCGAACGCAAGCTGCTCGATATCCACTTTGTTCGGGATGTCGATGCTAACCGTGCGCAGCAGGCTTGGCGGAATGGCTTTGCCAACAATTGCCGGCAGCCGACCTGCTATCTCGATCCGGCGGATGTGGAACGGTTTCTTGCCTCCATTCCGGCGGTCCATCGCGGTGACGAGAGCTTATTGTTGTTCACCCCCAAGGGCGTCGACGTCACGCTCAACGGGCGGCCGATGGGAACAGTCAACGATCCGCATTTCGCGATGGCAATGCTCGCCACGTTCATCGGCCCGGTTCCGCCGACCGCCCAGCTGAAACGCGAGTTGCTCGGCCGCTCCAACTAAGCCGGGATCGAGCAGGCCGCGTGGCGAGCGCGCTTTATGCTTTCAAGACCTCCGGATTGGTGACCCGCACCGGCTTGCCGTCCAGGAAGGCCAGCGCATTCTCGATCATCTGCGGATAGAAGCCGTCCCAGGTCTCCTTGACGCAGTATCCCAGATGCGGGCTCAGCACTGTGTTCGGCGCCTTGCGCAGCGGGTGATTCGGGGGCAGCGGCTCCCGGTCGTAGACGTCCAGCGCGGCGATGATCTTGCCGGCGTGGAGCGCCTGAAGCAGCGCGGCCTCGTCGACGATCGGCCCACGCGAGGTATTCACCAGGATCGCGCCGTGCTTCATCCGAGCGATATCCGCGGCACCGACCAGTCCGCGGCTGCGGTCCGACAGCACCATGTGGATGCTGATCGCGTCCGCCGTCGCCATCAGTTCATTCTTGGAGACGTGCCTGGCACCCGCCGCCGCGGCCTTTTCGGCGGTGAGGTTCTGGCTCCAGGCGATCACGTTCATCCGCAACGCGCGGGCGTAGGCGGTCATGTAGCCGCCGAGTTTTCCAAGGCCGATCACGCCGAGGGTTTTGCCGGCCAGCCCGATGCCGACCGGCACCCCCATCTGGAAACCGCCGGCGCGGATCATCGCGTCGCCTGCCGCCAGCCCACGCGCCGCCGCGATCAGCAGCCCCAGCGCCAGTTCGGCGGTGGCTGAGTCGTTGTATTGGCCGCCTTGCGTGGCGCATACTGGGATGCCTCGCGCGGTGCAGGCCGAGGTGTCCAGGGACGCGTTGCGGGCGCCGGTCATGCCAAGCATCCGCAATTTCGGCAGCCGGTTGATCAGCGTTGCGGGCAGCGGCGTCCGCTCCCGCATCGACAGCACGATGTCGAAATCCGCCAGCTTCGCCGCGGCATCGTCGACGTCGGCGAAGGCGTCGGCGAAAAATACCACCTCGGCCCGCCGCTGCAGTGGCGTCCAATCCGCCGCGCCGCGTGCCACGCCCTGCCAGTCGTCCAGCACCGCCACCCGGGTCATGTTGCTCATCGCAGGCTCCTGCCTCGTCAAACCTGTGGAACCTGCCGCCGTGGGATCGATCGCGCAAGCGGCTGGCGGTTGCCTGCTGCGCCCCGGTCGTGGCATCTGCGGACGCAGCAGGAGAACCAGCATGAGCAACGTCGCCGTCGTCGGGGCCGGGCTGATCGGCCGAGCCTGGTCCATCGTGTTCGCGAGGGCCAAGTTCAACGTCACTTTGTGGGATCAGTTCCCGCTGCAGACAACTCAGGCGCTGGCATTCATTGCCGATCGCCTGCCGGAGTTGCGGAGCGCCGGCCTGCTGCCCGACGAACCCGAGGCGGTGCTGGCGCGGATCCGGCCGATGCAATCGCTGTGGGAGACGGTACGCGACGCCGAGTACATCCAGGAATGCGGACCGGAGCGGGTTGACGTAAAAACCGGCGTGTTCAGTGAACTGGAGCGGGCGGCGCGGCCCGATGCGGTGATCGCGTCATCATCCTCGGGCATTCCGGCGAGCGAATTCACCGCGCATTTGAAAACCCGCCAACGCTGCCTGATCGCGCATCCGGTGAACCCGCCGTACCTGGTGCCGCTGGTTGAGGTCTGTCCGGCCCCGTGGACCGATCCGGCGGTGACCGAACGGACGCGCGCGCTTCTGGTCGCGTCCGGCCAGGTGCCGGCGACGCTGAGGCGGGAAATCGCGGGGTTCGCGCTGAACCGTCTGCAGGGCGCATTGCTGGCCGAGGCATTCCGGCTGCTGGCGGATGACGTCATTTCGCCGGGCGATCTGGATGCGCTGGTGAAAAACGGTCTGGGCCTGCGCTGGAGCTTCATGGGGCCGCTGGAGACGATCGATCTGAATGCGCCCGGCGGGTTGGCGGATTATTGCCATCGATATGGACCACTGTATGCGACGATGCAGCAACAGATGAAGCCGCTGGAGTGGGATGCGGCTTTGGTGAACCGCCTGCATGCTGCCCGCCGGGCCGAGTTGCCGGTCAATATGCAGCCGGTGCGGCAGGAATGGCGGGACCGGCGGCTGATGGCGCTGCTGGCGCACAAAGCTACACAGCCGGATTAGCTCGTTCGGCGGGATTGCGGGTGCCCCAGCCGCGCGGCCGAGGCTGCTTTGGGGCCTTCAGCGAGCCGGGCCTAGCGGTATAGTTTATCTGGTTGCCGAGCGCGGCGCTGCAAGCGCGGAACAGCGGCGCCCGAAGGCGCCGCTGAAGTTTGTTGTGTCCGTTGTATCAGGCTGCCTTGCGGCGGCGGCTCACCACGCCGGTGCCGATCAGGCCGGCGGCAAGCAGAGCCATGGAGGCCGGCTCGGGGACGTAAGCGATCGAGCCATCGAGGCTAATCAGCGCAGCGCCGTCGGTGCTAATTGTCATTACCTCGGTCAGCGCGAAGTTTCCGTTGGTGCTGGCGCTTGTCACGTTGCTGATGCCGAAGGGCGTGCCCGTACTGGTCAACGTGCTGAGCAACGTGCCGGTGCCCAGCAGGGTGTCGCTGGTGTCGAGATAGGTCTGCAGCTCCATGGTTCCCGAGCCATTGAGGTTGCCGCTGAACTGCGACATCCAGTTCGCCGCGCCGAGAGGCGTTGTAAAGCCGCTGGCAGAAAGGGTAACGACAATTGTGCCGCCGCCGGTGCCGGAGTAGATCTCGACGGACCCCAGATCAAGCACCGGCGTTTGTTTCGCCACGCCGAAGTTCCCGGCCACCGAGAAGCCGCCGAGTGACATGTCGTCTGACAGGGGGCTGTATAACAGCGGGCTGAACTTTTGCTGACTTGTATAAGTAGAGCCACCTGCCTGCAGTTCAATCTGAAGCATAGGGTCGGCATTGGCATTTGAGGCGCCGGCGCTGAACGCGGCCAGCGCGCAAAGGGCAGCCAAGGCTGTTTTCTTCATCGGGGTCATGGTCTTGCTTTCCTTTTTCCGCACTGTCGGTGCCCGAGCAGCAGGTGCAACCACCGTGCCAGCTTGCGGAAACGATAAACGGTTATATTTGGTAAGCAATGAGCGCGACTGTGTGTTTCTTGGATCAGACGCTACGGCTGTATGTCAGCATGGGCATGGGATGTGTCGCGATAGCTTACACATAATTGCACTGCTATGGCTCCAACAACGTATACAATCGCGAGTGATCGCTACCTGAAGTTGTGTCACGCGGACTTGATCTATACAACTGCGTGCCGAGGGTCCATGCAAAATGCCGCGCCATCCTGTATCTTGTCGGAGATGTTTACAGCTCTGGTGTGCGGTGCGGGCCAGTGCAGCGCGATCATCATGGTCTGGCAGGAGGGCGGAGGGCGGTGTGCTGTCCCGATCCGGTATTTCCGGGATCTGAAACAGTCCGAAGCATACATATGAATTCTTCTTATTAATACGTAACGTATTGACAGAACCGGGCACAGCTGAGTAAATGGCGCAGCGAAAGTGGTGACCAATGACCGGCTTCGATCGCTCGACACCGATATCCGCAGCAACGTTACTAGAGCAGCAACCGGATCAGCCCGATCCGTTGCATTCTCGGAAAATGGCCGCGCTTGGTGAGCTTGCCAGCGGCATCACGCATGATTTTCGCAACATCCTGCAGACCTTGATGTCCACGCTCGAAATCCTTGAGAGCCGATCGGATGATCCGGCCGAGGTCCGGCGACTGGCGGCGTCAGCCTTGCGCGCATCTGAACGTGGCATCGGGCTGACCGGGCGGCTGCTCCAATTCTCCCGACGCGAAACGACCGGTGCGAGGCCGGTCTGCTTGCTCTCGTCGTTGGAAAGTATCACGGAGACCCTGGCGCGGACCATCGAAGCGCGGATGAATGTCCGGATCAAGCCGCCGGCGTCGGATCTGTGGCAGGTGGTGATCGATCCTGACGAGTTCGAGTTGGCGTTGATCAACGTCGGATTGAACGCCCGTGATGCGATGCCGAACGGTGGCCGGATGGAGATCGGTGCCCGCAACGTGACGATCCCCGTTGTCGACCGCCGCATCTCTCAGGTGCGGGCAAGACAAGTATCCGCCGATCGGCGGGGGCCCTGGCTGCCGTTGCCGGGGGGTGACTATGTGGCGGTCAGCGTTGCCGACACTGGCATCGGCATGGATGCGGCGACTTTGGCACGGGCGGCCGAGCCTTTCTTCACGACCAAGCCTGTCGGCATGGGAACCGGCTTAGGACTGGCGTCGGTGCACGACCTGGCCACGCTGACCCGAGGGGCGTTGCGGCTGATCAGCGAAGTGGGCCAAGGGACGATCGTCGAGCTGTGGCTTCCGCGTGCGCAGACACAGGCGGGACCACGTGAACTCGGGCCGACGGCGGAGGCGGGCTACCCGATGCGCGCCGGAAATGGCGCCGGTGGTTGGCCAGAGCGGGCTGGTTTGGCGGTGACGACGTAAGTCGGCCGGAACAGGCGCTCTGCTCTACGCCACTTCCGTAACGGGCAAAAGCCAAGTGCATGCGTATGTGCATCGGAGTAACGTTTCGTCTATCCGGCGTTTTGTATCGATTTGGCGTTCGGGACATGCTTGATACACCGCTCGTGCGGAAGGTCGACGGTTGGCCGGAGATTACTTATCTACAACGCACCTAAGTCCTCGCGGTTTCTGCCAACAGAGAAGAGAATAATGGTTTCAAAAGCTACGATAGAGCTGGTCAACGGTGCTCAGGCCGTCGTTTTGGCAAACGGCAACGACCGGGTCGCAGGCGCTCTGTCGCTGATCTCGGACACCTGTTCGGAGCCCGTTTGCAGCGATCTGGCTCGTTACCTGAGCCAGGATACTGCCGGCGCGACGGTGACCGGCGGTTGCGAAAGCGGCGTCACTGATCATCGGTGTCCAGATGCGTCACACCTGCCGGTGCATAGAGACGACGTCCTGATGATCAGCATCGCTGATCATACGACCCTCAGCTTCGTCAGACTGGTACCTGCCGGGCGCCGATGGGGCGGGCCGGCGAACTCAGGCGCGGCCGATGGCCCTGAGGATCGAGGAGACGCAGGCGCTTGAGGCGACGGTCGATTTCTGGACGCGGGGCAGACGAGAAGACGTGGCCTTAGTGTAACGTAGCCGCTAATTGGTTTAGTTATCACCGGGTTCGATACTCCGTTCCGGAGATGCTCACGGAGTTATCCACCGAAACTGGGGATAACGAAAACGTGACCGGACCACGCTTGACACGGCTGGCACATGGTCAGCTGGGGCGGCGATAGGTTCCACCCTCGGCCGCATGTGCCCAGGCGCCGTTCATATCAGCGGTTACTCGATCAACTTTTAGATGATTATCTTGAATTTTTCACTAATAGAGAGTCGTTCCGGATATGATAATGGCGGCCGGCACCATCCGCGGTGCACTGGGTATGCATCGTTGGAGCGTTCGATGCCTCGTTACACGCTGTTTTTTCTCGACTGGGACGACGCCACGATCGGCAACATGGACCTTGAATGCGAAGACGACAAAAGCGCGCTGATCGCCGCCGCTGAACACAAGGGCGAGCACGCCGACGTCGAGGTTTTGTGCGGGAGCAGAACCGTCGGTCGTCCCGCGACGTGATGACCTCTGGTTCAGACACCATCGCGCCATGACAGACCTGAAGGCTGTTCTGCAACGGGCGCCTGCCTTTGGCGCGCCTTGCCAGCCTGAACACTCCACCACGCAGGAGAAGCCCTTTGCTGGACCGGGGCGGATGGGTTGGGTCGCGCCGTCGCCGTTGAGATCGCAACGCCGCGAAGGCAGCAAGGAACGCGAACATGACGCGGTGGATACCAATGCGATCAACGAGTAGGCCGTAAACGAGGGTCGCGATTCCACAGGGGATCAAATAGGCCGGCACGATCAGTCCGACCGTCTCGACAACTGTTCGGAAGACATTTGACAGCGCCGGTATGATCGACGCCAGCCTGTAGGCTTGGAAGAAGATGATGAGGTCGTCACTCGAGCAAAGGTAGAAGACGTTCGCGCTGACGGCCTTCGATTGCGTCCGGACTGTCCAGAGATTCGACGATAGAGCCGGAAGGGATATGACCGGTCCGGGCATTTTCGGCCGGGGCATCTTGTATGAGTTTGGTTTTTGCACGCGATTCCCCCCTGCCGAAGGGGGCGTTGGCCGTCAGCCTAATGTCAGCGACCAAAAAGCTGGCAGCAGATGCTGGAGATCGCCATGGTCTATTGGTTTGCCGTGCTCGCGACGATGATCCTAGTCCCGGCGGTAGCCGAGGCACAGGTTCAGGCTGGCCCGACCGCCCCGTCTCTGCTCATACCGCTCGAGCCGCCGGAAGCTCTGCCGCCATCCGGCACGCAAGGCGGCTATCTTTTCAACCTGCGGCCGCTCGGGGTCGATTTCGGGCGTGCGCTGGCGGACAACGGCATCTACCTCGTCGCCAGGGACCTGTCCGAAGTACTTGGCAACGTCAGCGGCGGCCGTAAGCAGGGCGGATCATTCGAGGGATACACCACGCTAGGTTTCGATCTCGACATGGATCGCATCGCCGGAATCACTGGGGGCTCCATCCACTTCCTCCTCGACGATCTGCAGGGCCAGTCCTACGCCGGATATTCGGGCAGCACGTTCCTGAACAACCGCGTTTTCGCCGGGAACGGCCCAGCCTTCCGCCTGAACGAGCTGTCCTACGAGCAGGACCTGTTCGACAAGCGCGTCAACCTGCGTCTCGGCAGGGTTCCCGCGTACACGCAGTTCGACGGATCCGAGCTGTATTGCACGTTCATCACCAGTCTCTGCCGGACTCCGGCTGCCTATACGTTCAACAGGGGCTATCCTCCCTATCTCGCGTCGTCGTGGGCCGCGGTCGCGCAGATACGGATCGCTGGCCCGTTCTATACCAATATAGCCGTATACGAGAACGAACCGATCCTCAGCACCACCAACCATGGCGGTTTTCCCGGCCCGGACTGGGGGCTGAATTACGCCGCCGGCGCCACCGTTCCGGTCCAGTTCGGCTACAGAACGACCCTGGCCAACGATCAGTACCCTCGGGCGTTTTCCGTGGGCGGCTTCTATGACACCGGCCGCTACGCCGATCCTTTGCTCAACACCAACGGTCAAAACCGCACGCTGTTCGGCGGGGCCTCGAAGATGGATGTCGGATTGAGCGAATTCTACATCCAGGCACAGCAGATGGTCTACCGGCTCGACGCGTCTGATCGCGGCCTGACCCTGTTCGGCGGTGCGAACTGGGCGACCAGCGGTCAACCCAGCGTTGAAAGGATGTTCTTCGGCGGCGCCTACTACAAAGGGCCGTTTGCTCAGAGACCCAACGACACGGCCGGCGTAGCGGTGAGCCTGCTCGACGTGAACCCCCGCATCACGGAGCGGATCGACAGCGTTCTGTCCCAAACCACCGGCGGCCAGGCCAGCCGGTCGGAGATCTCCTACCAGGTAAACTACGGCTTCACCATCGCACCCGG